>ERZ761607.2815-NODE-2815-length-18029-cov-6.939134_pt1 | contig 18029 bp, 15 predicted proteins | sample MGYA00511164_ERZ761607 | MGnify/ENA primary metagenome ERZ761607 (study PRJEB28899, sample SAMN02445080) | bioreactor sludge metagenome | biome: EBPR sludge | place: Australia: Brisbane, Thorneside Wastewater Treatment Plant | collected 2011-06-22 ...
TTGGTCTCTCCCGCTTTGAAGACAAGCTGTCCGATGCCTGGCCCCGTTGTCATAACCACGACGAATCGGCCTTTCGGATCATGACCGCGTTCCATCGCCTCATCGTATCAGCCACTGAATGGGAGGCGGAACTAGCGCTGATCGACGTTGGCCCCAATCTCGGCGCCATCAATCGCTCGGCGCTGATCGCTTCCGATCAGGTCTGTCTTCCTCTCGCCCCTGATTTATTTTCCCTGCAAGGACTTAAGAACCTGGGGCCGACCTTGCGCGAGTGGCGTGACATTTGGGGCGAACTACTGACTAAAGCGCCTTCTGACTTACCAATGCCAAAAGGAGCCATGCAACCGGCCGGATACATCGTCATGCAACATGGCATTCGTGATTCCAGACCGGTCAAGGCTTACCAACGCTGGATGGAACGTATCCCATCGATTTATCGCGCTGCCGTGCTGGATGAAAAGCCAGCCCCAAGAATTCCACCGGTCGATCAAGACCCGTATTCCATGGCTCTGCTCAAGCATTATCGCAGCTTGATGCCGCTGGCCATGGAGGCGCGCAAGCCGATGTTCTTCCTCAAACCAGCGGATGGTGCCATCGGGGCTCATGTGGATGCGGTAAAAAGTTGCTACAGAGATTTCCAGCGCCTTGCTCTGCGAATTGCGCAGAGTGCCGGTATCGCCATGAATGGCAATCACTAGATTTTAATCAAGAAATCTCATCTTGAGTGCCGAACCGGCTCTCAAGCCGATGGCATTTCGTGGGCCGCCAACCAAGCCGTTAAATCGGCGGGGGTTCGAAAATCCAGCAACGCCTCCATCAGTGCCTCGGCCTGCTCCAAGGACAGGCACCGAACCCGTTGTTCGTGCGCGGGCGCCAGCGGCGCCCCGAGCCGTCGCTGCAAGAGCCGCAGCGCTAGTTGCACGCTTTCTTCCTGGCGGCCCTCCTGGCGGCCCTCCTGGCGGCCCTCCTGGCGGCCCTCCTGGCGGCCCTCGGCGAAGACTTCCTGGTAAAACCGGGTTTGCTTGAGATCGGTATCAATCAGTCCCAGCATGGTCTGAATCTCCTCGCGACTGAGCTTGGGTAATTTGTAGACCAGAATCGTTTCCACGAAATCCGCCAGTTGTTCGGTCGGCCAGTCCGTCCAGGACGCCACGCGCGCCTGTTGCAACAATTGCGCGGCCTGGGCCAGGCTACCCTCCGGCTCGCTGGCGATCAATTGAATCAGCCCGACGCCGGCGTCCGTCACCGGCCGGTCCCGAAAGTCCTCCAGATACACCCGCCGGACTTCCGGCAAACCCACCAGCGAACCGTAGTGTCGGACGTTCAATCGCTCCTCGGCGCGGGTCGGGTAGATCACCACCGCCCGCCATGGATGCGGCGGCCGGTTGCGGTACAGATACAGCAACAGTTCGGCGAAGAATCGTCCGTAAAATTCCGCATCCGGCTGCGCCTGCACTTCCACGAACACCACCGGCGCCTCGGTCTGTTCCGGGGGTGGAACCAGCACGCCGTCCAGTCGGAAGGCGGTTTGCTTGATCTCCTCGGCGCGGAATTGATACGCGCCAGCGGCGAACGCCTCCAACCCAGCCAACTCAAACACCAGTTTCGGCGCACGCTGGAACAGACGATAAAACAGGCTATCGGTTTTCATTGGAAATCCCAGCCACTCCAAACACCCTCGCCCGTTCCAGCACGCCCACCGCCCAGCGCCGATGGGTGGCGGGCTCGCAGAACGAATCGCGCAGCCTGAACACCGCCGCCGCGTCCGCCGCCAGCACCGCCGAGGCCATGTCATAGTCCTCGCGCGGCACCCGGTAGCACGCCTCGATCACCGGGATTTGCGAGGGATGAATCGCGGTCTTGCCGACCAAACCGTGCTGCAAATCGGCTTCGACTTCCCGCGCCAACACTGCCGGCGCATCCAGATAATCGAACACCGGCGCGCTCAGGCGATACCCGGCCGGGTGGAAGATGCACACCAGATCGGCGATCACCCCGCGCAGTGGCGTGTCATAAATCGTCGCGCCCCGCGCCCGGCGGATGCCGAGCAGATTCAACAGATCGTTGCCGCCGATGCGCAGGCACAGCACCCGATCACTCAGCCCGCTGTCCTCCAGTCGGTCGCGCAATAATTCCATCCGGCGTCGATCGAACGCCTCGGCGGTTTCCAGAATCGGCAATACGTAATGGCCATAGCTATCGTCCCAGACCCGCAACCAGTCACCCAGCGTATGCGGGTCGAGCTTGGGCAGCGCGAAGCCTTGCACTCGCTCGATGCCGTCCATCCGCAGCAACCGCCGCAACACCGCCGGATTGCGGGGGCGGATAAACCGCAACAGCGGCCCCGGCTCCAGCTCCGGCAGCAACGCCGCCAGACGATCCAGCGCCGCTTCCAAATCCCGTTCATGCACCGAATCCTCGGTGCAAAAGATCACCGAACGCAATTCCGGCAGCTTCCAACCGCTGGCGATGGCCGCCAAATCCGGCCGGGTCGCCGGCACGTATAGCGAAGCACCCAACCGCATCGCCGATAATGTTGGCTGGTACTCGCGTGGGTCGTGAACGTGGCTTGGCTCCACAGGATGCAACGCGCGAAAATCGACGGGAATGACGCTCATGACAAATCCTGGATCAGGGCGGTGGCATGGATGGGCATGGCCGGATCGACCACGACGGGAACCCGCTTTTCCTCGGCCAGCAACCGCAAATGCTCGACATCGGGATGATCGGGATCGCGCAACAGCAACCGATCGGGCAATCGGCGCAGCAAAACTCGCGTCGCCTCCGCCACGCCGGGCTTGACGAAATTGCGGTCGGTAATCCGATAACGGGCATGGATGCGCGCCAGAAATTCCCGCATCAGCCGACAGCGTTCCAACCGCCGGTCGGGATCGCGGCAAACGGTCTCCGGCTTGACCCAGGTGAAATGCCCGGCCACCTGGTCGATAAACCAGCGGGAACGGTCGTGCGGCGCGAATTCGGCGTAGAACACGCAGCCGTGGAAATCGTCCGGGCCGATGGCGGCGTTGAGAATCGAGCGGCTGGTCAGCCCGGACACGGTCGCGTTCAGGATACCGCTGGGAATGGCGTAGTCGTCATCGGTCGCCGCCACGTCGGCGACGCCGCCGATGTCCGAAACCACATGCAGCGATTCATCCAGCGGTTCCGGCTGCCGCGCGTTCCAACGACGCAGGGCCCGCCGCAACTCCCCGGCGATGACGCCCTTGGCGGTCCAGCCGTCCACGAACGCCAGTCCCGCCGGCTCCCGCTCCTCTCGCCGCAAGATGAATTTCAAGGCATTCTCGTCGATGCCCCGGTCGCGGATGATGGAAATCGAGTAATGACGAACTTCCGCCCGCCCCAACCCGCGCAAAGCCCGCGCCAGCAACGCGCCAACCGGCGTCCCGGCCCGCGCCAACGAGACCACGGTGATCCGCTGGGGTCGGGTCTCCGCCAGATGACGCGCCAGCGCCATGATTTCCGTCGCCAGTCGCCGGGCGTAGCGCGCGGTCAGCGCCTCGAACAGCGCCAGATAACGCGGATTCGGCGCCTGCTCGGGCGCCAGCAGTTCGCTGTAATGACGCTGGCCGGATTGAATCCAACGTTCCTTGGTCGCCACGTCCACCCCCGCCATGGCCATCGGCTTGAGCAGGAACACGGTATCATCGGGAGGGTAGCTGCCGGAAAAAGGAGTCATCGGGAAAACTGGGCGTCGTTGATCGGGGTGGTCCCCGAAGTTTTATCGAATGTCGAGTTCGTTCAAGTCCAAACAAGCATAAAGCAAATAAGATAAACGAAATGTTTCCGTCCAAGATAAGGCTGACCTAGAGATGCCCCAGACCCTGGAAATCGAACGGCAAGACCCCATGGCCACGATTTGGCTCAACCGCCCCGACCGGCACAACGCATTCGACGAAACCCTGATCGGGGAACTCACCGACGCCTGCCTGACTTTGGAGGCCGATGATTCCGTGCGAGTGCTGGTACTGGCCGGACGGGGCAAGAGTTTTTCCGCCGGGGCCGATCTAAACTGGATGAAGCGCGCCGCCGACTACACCGTCGAGCAAAACCTCGCCGACGCTCGCCAACTGGCGACGATGCTGCGCACCCTGGCCCAACTGCGCAAGCCGACCATTGCCCGGGTACACGGCGCGGCTCTGGGCGGCGGAATGGGACTGGCGGCGGCCTGCGACCTTTGCGTCGCCTCCACCGCCGCCTCCTTCGCCACCTCCGAAGTTCGTTTCGGTCTCATCCCCGCCACCATCGGCCCCTACGTGCTGCGGGCCATCGGCGCCCGCCAGGCGGCGCGCTATTTTCTGACCGCCGAACGCCTGGATGCCCGCCGGGCCTGGGAACTGGGGCTGGTGCATGAACTGACGGAACCGGACACGCTGGACGCCAGGGTCCGGGACATCGTCACCGTGCTGCTGGCGGGTGGTCCCCATGCGCAAGCGGCGGCCAAGGACCTGATCCGCGCCGTCGCCAACCAACCCGAGGACGATGCCTTGGTGGAAGACACCGCCCAGCGCATCGCTCACATCCGCGCCACGCCGGAAGCGAGGGAAGGGCTTGGCGCCTTTCTGGAAAAGCGTCCGCCCAACTGGACGGTGGAGCCGTGACCATGTTCAAGAAAATCCTGATCGCCAACCGGGGCGAAATCGCCTGCCGGATCGTCAAGACCGCCCGCCGCCTGGGCGTCGCCACCGTGGCGGTCTATTCCGAGGCCGACGCCGAGGCCCGTCATGTGCGGCTGGCCGACGAGGCGGTGCTGATCGGTCCCGCCGCCGCTCGCGATTCCTACCTGGCGGTGGACAGGATCATCGCCGCCGCTCGCCAGACCGGGGCCGAGGCTATCCATCCCGGTTACGGCTTTCTGTCCGAGAACGCCGACTTCGCCGAGGCCTGCGTCCAGGCGGGCCTCGTGTTCATCGGCCCGCCGCCCGCCGCGATCCGGGCCATGGGTTCCAAATCCGCCGCCAAGGCGCTGATGGAATCGGCCGGCGTGCCGCTGACGCCCGGCTATCACGGCGCCGATCAGACCCCTGCCCTACTCCAGGCTGAGGCCGACCGCATCGGCTATCCGGTGCTGATCAAGGCCAGCGCCGGCGGCGGCGGCAAGGGAATGCGGGTGGTCGAGAACGCCGATGATTTCGCGGCGGCGCTGGCGTCGTGCCAGCGCGAGGCCACCAGTAGTTTCGGCGACGACCGGGTGCTGGTGGAGAAATACGTGATCCGCCCGCGCCACATCGAGATTCAGGTGTTCGGCGACGCACGCGGCCACTGCATTCACCTGTTCGAACGTGACTGCTCGGTGCAACGCCGCCATCAAAAGGTGCTGGAGGAAGCGCCCGCCCCCGGCATGACCCTGGAACGCCGCGCCGCCATGGGCCAGGCCGCCGTCAACGCCGCCCGCGCGGTGGGCTACGTCGGGGCCGGCACGGTGGAATTCATCGTCGATCCGGCCGGCCAGTTCTATTTCATGGAGATGAACACCCGCTTGCAGGTCGAGCATCCCGTGACCGAGATGATCACCGGCCTCGATCTGGTGGAATGGCAATTGCGCGTCGCGGCGGGCGAGCCGCTGCCGCTGACCCAGGAACAACTGGCGCTGCGCGGCCACGCCATCGAGGCGCGCGTCTACGCCGAGGACCCCGCCAAGGGCTTTCTGCCCGCCATCGGGAGGCTGACGCATCTGACGCCCCCGGAGGAATCGCTGCATGTGCGGGTGGATGCCGGCGTCGAGGAAGGCGACGCGATCACCCCGTTCTACGACGCGATGATCGCCAAGCTGATCGTCTGGGACGTGAACCGGGAACGGGCACTGACCCGGCTGCTGCAAGCCCTGGCCCAGTACCGGGTCGTCGGCGTGGCCAACAACATCGAATTTCTGTCCCGGCTGGCGGCCTGCCCCGCCTTCGCCAATGCGCATCTGGACACCGGTTTGATCGAGCGCGAACGGGAATTTCTGTTCCCCAAGGAACAGGAGGCGCCCGACGAAGCGTTCCTGGTGGCGGCGCTGGCCGAACTGCTGCGCGAGGCGCGGCAGGCCCAAACCGTCGCCCACGGCGATCCCGATCCCCGGTCGCCCTGGCGCCACCGCGACGGCTGGCGGCTGAACGCCAACGCAACCCGAAGTTTCCGATTCCGGCTGGGCGACCGTTCCCGCGGCGTCCAGGTCGGCTATCAGCGCGACGGCTACCGCCTGACCCTGGACGGTCGCGCCGTGTTGGCCCGGGGCGAGTTGCTGAACCCGCGCGGCCCGCTGCGGGTGGAACTGGACGGCCGCCGCATGGACGCCAGTTGCGTCGTGGCCGGCGAGCGCCGCTACGTCTTCCTCAACGGCCACACCTGGCCCCTGGCCCAGGTGGACCCGCTGCATTTCAACGCCGAAAGCGGCGGCCCCGAAGGCGGGCTGCTGGCGCCGATGCCCGGCACGGTCATCGCGCTGCTGACGCAACCCGGCGCGCGGGTGGCGAAGGGCAAGCCGCTGCTGATCTTGGAGGCCATGAAAATGGAACATACCCTCACCGCTCCGGCTCCCGGCGTGGTCAACGGGTTCCGCTTCGGCGTGGGCGATCAAGTCGGCGACGGGGTGGAACTGGTGGATTTCGCCGCCGAACCGGACACAAGTCGGACCACCGCCGAACTGGACTGAGGAGCCGCCGATGTCCTTGCCACGACAAGTCCGGATCGTTGAAGTCGGTCCCCGCGATGGCTTGCAGAACGAACGGGAGATCGTCCCGACCCCGGTCAAGCTGGCCTTGATCGGCCAGTTGGCCGATGCCGGACTGAAAACCATCGAGGTCGGCGCGTTCGTATCGCCGAAATGGGTGCCGCAGATGGCCGACAGCGCGGCGGTGCTGGCCGGCATCCATCGCCGACCGGGCGTCAGTTACCCGGTGCTGGTTCCCAACCCGCAAGGGCTGGAAGCGGCGCTGGCGGCGGGCGCGACCGAGATTGCGGTGTTCGGCGCAGCGTCCGAGACCTTCTCCCGTCGCAACATCAACTGCTCCATCGCCGAATCCCTGGACCGTTTCCGCCCGGTGGTGGAATTGGCGCGGCAACATGGCGTCAAGGCGCGCGGCTACGTGTCCTGCGCGCTGGGCTGTCCCTACGAAGGCGCGGTCGCGCCGGAAAAGGTGGCGGAGGTGGCCGGCGCGCTGTACGCGATGGGCTGTTACGAAATTTCCCTGGGCGACACCCTCGGCGTCGGCACGCCCGGCCAGACCCAGCGGATGCTGGAAGCCGTGGCCCGGACGGCGCCAATGGATTGCCTGGCCGGCCATTACCACGACACCTACGGGCAGGCGCTGGTCAATATTTACGCCTCGCTGGAACTGGGCCTGGCGACGTTCGACGCTTCCATCGCCGGGCTGGGTGGTTGCCCCTACGCGGCCGGTGCGTCCGGCAACGTCGCCACCGAGGACGTGATCTACCTGCTGAACGGGCTGGGGATTGAGACTGGCGTCAACCTTGACGCCTTGGTAGACGCCGCCGCGTTCATCGGCGAGGCGCTGAAACGACCGCCCGCTTCCAAAGTGGCGAAGGCATTGCTGGCGAAAACCGGGACTGGCTAAAGAGAGAACCCCGCCTTTCATCCATCGGGGGTTAGGATGGCGCCAGAGTCGAAGCATCTATAGTGATTTGAATCCAAACAGCACCGCCGGGGCTTCGAATCATTTCCTGGTTATCACTGATCCATCCAAACGACTCGAATTGCTCCCCATGAAGTACCCCGACCTTATTGTTCATATCCATCAACTCCTGCAAGGTATAGCAGCGTCGCTGACCGAGCTTGGTGTTGCAAGTCGCATGACCCCATGCTACCTGTTGAGGTATATGCTCAAGTTGTTCATAGACCAATGGATGGAAATGAAACAGGTTAACGATCGTGGAACGAGTAGCACCTTCAATTTGTTCGGCAGCATTCATCAAACCGCTTTCATCTTCAAGCCTGAGCATCTCATGTAGTTCACTATAACGAATCGGACGCAGACATAAAGGACAAGAGGTGAAGGTATTATTTACGATGCCTCTATTCTCATAGATTTGGTACTCAAGCAATGATAGCGATTTCAAAATTGCCTGAATATGAGCGGCTTGGCTGGTCAAATAGGGACTATCGACTGTATGAATAATTTGCCATGCAAGAACAACTTGACAAAGAAAGTTGGTATCCGCATCGGCATATTCAGGCGCAAATATTCCCTGCGGGGGGCCTTCAATACGTTCGGGTTTGGTAATGGTTTTCCCACCTCCAACTTTAGGCAACCGAAGTATATAATGCCCCCGATCCATAGCATCCTTTACACGTCGATCTATCCGGGTTCCATCGGGTTTTTCCAAATATCGCACATGCCAATCTGCAAGAGGTGGAAGTTTCTCGAAAACGTCATGGCTTCGGTATAAAACAAACGCGTTTTTACCAATAGCAGCTTCTGAATCCACTAAGCTGAATTGATTTTTAAGTTCACCAGCGGTTTCAAAACACTGCTCTGGCAATACACGCAAAACATAGTCGTTTTTATAAATGGATATATCTGGAATCAAAGCCAGTTTCTCGTATGGAATAATGACTCGGCTATTCCTATAAACATGATTCTGATAGGCCCCTTTTGCACCACCACGTGGAGTTGCATAGCCTGCCTTGCTGAGCTTATCTTTATCCTTCTCTTTCATGAAAGCCCATGCTTCGACCGGAGTCGTAGAGCATTTCCCCTGGTGACCAACAAGTCTTAGGCACCCATTTTCCAAACAAAGTAGTGGAATATTTTCAAGGATTCTTCTCATTTAAAACCCCTCATCCATATTTTCGATCCCACATGCCGTACATCCAGTTTTCCAGAAAGCAGAAGAATAAGTATCTTTTGAACCAGATCCTCCATCCGGTCCCGATAAGCATGAATTTTTTTAATCTGGGTAGAGTCACCTAAGGCTTGCTCCATGGGTAGCGCCAGCATGGCTGCAAACTGTAATGCCTTAATAACTTCTATCACTTGATCCTGATATTCCAATGGGGGAACGGAAATTTCAAATTCAAACAGATCAGCGACATAAAGCTCTGGATAAGTTGAACCATTCGCAACCTGTTCAAGATAGGGTCTGTTAGCGATCAGCCAGTAGGCTAGATAAGTTGCTCTTAAGTAAGGTCCACAAGTGAAAGCTAAAAATCCTTGATTCACAGTCATGGGAGTTGTATTAACCGCCACCATACCGACAGGCGCACGCTTGGTAAGCATGACAGTCCCTGCTGGGTGTAACTTGAGAGACGACTCGACCAACCCTTCACGGGTAACCGTTCGTTCCGTTGTCGACACAAAAATTCCTCCCCGACGACGGGATATTTCCTTTGGAGTCAGCCAGGGAATATCGCCATCCCAATATCTCTCAACCTCGGTTTTAGGCGTCGTTCCCGTATCGGCCGCAACGATCAATCCCCCCTTGGAGTCAGGTTCGAGAGTACCTTTTCGCCAATGAGAAGGACATTCAAGGAATGGTTCAGCCATCGACAAGTTCTTCCAGTAAATTGAGCGTCTGTTTCGCGGATTGGTCTACCGCAAGCAACATACCCTTGATCTCCGTCAGCTCGATGCGAAGTCTATCCATGTCGACTTCACCAATACATGCCCGATCAAAACCAACATATCTTCCAGGCACAAGAGCGTATTTATGACGTCCTACTTCTTCCCCGCTGACAGATCGACAGAAGCCCGGAATATCGCTATAAGCCGTATCTCCATCTCCTCGCCAATTATGATAGGCGCTAACAATTTTATTTATTTCTCTTTCAGTTAACTCTCGGTGGGTACGATCAACCATCACCCCAAAGGATCGTGCGTCCACGAACAAACACTCCCCACGTCGGTCCCGGAATCGTTGATGACTACCCTGTCCAATTCCACTTTTATCCTTGGCAATAAACCAGAGCGATACCGGGATTTGTGTTGAGTAAAAAAGCTGGCTAGGCAATCCAACCATGCAATCAACCAGATCATTTTCGATGATCAACCTTCGAATATGGCCTTCCCCGGAAGTATTGGAAGTCAATGCGCCATTAGCCAATACAAAACCAGCCATACCTTCTGGAGAAAGGTGTGATATAAAGTGCTGAATCCATGCATAATTGGCGTTACCTTCGGGAGGGATACCGTATTTCCAGCGTTTGTCGCTACGCAGGCGCTTTCCTCCCCAGTCCTTTTGATTGAATGGTGGATTAGCGATAATGTAGTCCGCCATTAAGTTATCGTGTAAATCGTGGGCGAAAGTATCAGAACTAATCTGACCCAGATTTGCATTCAGCCCCCGGATTGCCATGTTCATCCGCGCCAAGCGCCATGTGGCAGGATTAGATTCCTGTCCAAAAAGGCGAAGACTGGTTTGGTCGTTACCATGTTCTTCAGCAAACTGTTGTGACTGCACGAACATCCCCCCGGAACCGCAGCAGGGATCGTAAACCACGCCATGGGTGGGAGCCAACATCTTCACCAGCAGATTCACAACGCAATGAGGCGTGTAGAATTCTCCACCACGGTTACCCTCGGCTCTAGCAAACTGTCCAAGGAAGTACTCGTAGACACGACCCAAGATATCCTTACCCCCCCCATGACTTGAGCTAAAATCAGTTTTTGTAAGCGCATCCAATAGTGATTGGATTTGTGGTGGCTTCAAACCGCTTCTCTGAAAATCTTTCGGTAACGCTCCTCTTAAAGCTGGATTGTGTTGCTCGACAAATTCCAAAACTTCATCGATGCGAGCGGCAATTTCCTTGTCATCGGTACGTTGGAGCAATGATGACCAAAGCGCACCATCGGGAAGAATCCATGGGGAATCACGTCCCGCATCGACCAAATCAGCGAGTGATTTCAGGAAAATCAGCCCTAAAACTAGATACTTATACTGAGAAACATCGAGATGGCCACGCAGTTTATCAGCGATTTGCCATAGCGCCGTTTCAAATCCCAGCGTGGCGCTGGATTCATTGCTGGCAAAAAGATTGATCTGATTTCCAAGGTTAGATGGCATAGCTGAAAATCATCCGGTTAAGTATCGTCATTATTATATCGGTTCTTTCCAGCCCAACATCTGGTCAGTTCCCAAGGGGCACATTGTCTAGTCATCCTGACAACCGCTGAAAGACTATCATCCTAGCCTAAAAATCAGTAAGTTACCTCTGTTCATCCCCATTCGCCACTCGCCAGCGAACGGAGACTCATAGCTCCCCCTTCAAACCGACACCAGCGTCGGCGGCCGCTCCCGCAAGATATCTTCCATGCGGACGCCGACGCCGGCTTTGCTTTCCGGGTGAGTAAAAATGTAGAACCGCCCATTCTCGACCGCCGTAAACACCGCCTCGGCCACCTGCTCCGGCGCGATGCCCTGCTGGACCGCCTTGAACATGGTCAGGCCGGTCTTTGTCGTAACCGGATCGAGCTGGCTGGGGTCGGTGCGCTGATCGGCGTCGCGATGACGCTCGGCCTCGGCAATGCGGGTTCTGACCCAGCCCGGACACAGCACCGACGCCTTGAGCCGAGTCTTGCGCAGGGTCAGATCGTGATGCAGGCCCTCGGTCAGGGTCACCACGCCAAACTTGCTGACGTTGTAGGCGGCCATCGCCGGCTGCGAGATCAGGCCCGCGACCGAGGCGGTGTTGACGATATGGCCTTCCTCGCCGTTCTCCAGCATCCTCGGCACGAACGCTTGGATGCCATGAATCACGCCGTACAGATTCACCCCCAGCACCCAGTCCCAGTCGGCGGGGGTGGTTTCCCAAGCCGATTTGGCCAGCGCCACGCCGGCGTTGTTGACCAGCAGATGGACGCTGCCGAAGCGTTCAAACGCCCGCGCGGCCAGGGCTTCGACCTGCTCGGCCCTGGACACATCCATCTGGACGCCTTCAACTTCCGCCCCGCCTGCGCGCAACGCCGCCACGGTTTCGTTGAGTTTGGCTTCCGCAATATCGGCCAGCGCCAGTTTCATGCCCTTGGCCGCCGCCTGTTCGGCAATCGCCCGGCCAATGCCTTCCGCCGCGCCGGTGATGACCGCGACCTTGCCTTGCAATTCTTTCATGGAAAGCGCCCTCGGCTACACCAGCAGATAACCGCCGTCCACCGGCAGGCAAGCGCCGGTGGTGTAGCTGGCGGCCGACGAAACCAGATACAGCACCGCGCCGGCCATTTCCTCCGGCTGCGCCACCCGGTTCGCGGGAATGTGCAGCAACGCCTGCTTCAGAATCGCCGGATTGTTGACCAGCGCGGCGGCGAACCGGGTGTCGGTCGCGCCCGGCAGCAGCGCGTTGACGCGCACCCCCAGCGGCGCGCACTCCTTGGCGAAGGCGTGGGTCATCGAAATCACCGCCGCCTTGGTAATCGAGTAGATGCCCTGAAGCGGACCGGGAATCACGCCGTTGACCGAGGCGACATTCACAATCGCGCCGCCGCCGGTTTTCGCCATCAGCTTGATGGCATTCGCCGACATGAAGAAGTAGCCGCGAATGTTCACATCCACGGTTTTCTGGAAAGCATCCAGGTCGGTGTCCATGATGGGACCCAAATATGGATTGGTGGCGGCGTTGTTGACCAGGATGTCAAGCCGGCCGTGCTTCTCCTCCACGGTCTTGAAGAACGCGCCGATCTGGTCCATCTCGCCGATATGGCAACCGATGGCTTCCGCTGAACCGCCAGCGGCCTGAATGGTCTCGACCACTTTCTGGCAATCGTCCGGCTTGCGGCTGGACACGATCACATGCGCGCCCTGCGCCGCGAGAAGCTGGGCAATGGCCTGGCCGATGCCCCGGCTGGCGCCGGTCACCGCCACGATTTTGCCGCTCAGATCAAAGGGATTGGGAATCGTCATCATCAATTTCCTTAGGCTGCTCTCCCCTCTCCCAGCGGGAGAGGGGCTGGGGTGAGGGGGGTCAGCGATAGGTGATCAGCGCGGGCCGCCGCCGCCGTTCCAGATGCGCCTGGCCGTTGAGAGTGCCCAGGCTCACCCGGCCGGGCCGGCAGTGCAGTTGGGTCACGCCGGTATTCACCAGCGCCCAGTTGAGTTCGAAAATCCGCTGGTCGGGAATGGCCAGCACGCCTTGCAGCAGGGCGCCGATCGTGCCGGCGGAGGTGAACACCCACACCGCCCGCGCGGGGTCCACCGTCGCTATCAGCCGGTCGAGACCCGCCTGGCAACGCTGCCGAAACGCCGGCCAGGATTCACGGTAGTCGCCGTCGTGCGCGCCGCCGATCCAGCGAGCCACGGCGGCGGCGAACATCTGTTGAAAAGCGCGGTGCGGGTGATCGGATTGCGTCAAGAAGTGGCCGAGCGCGCCCGGTGCGGCCAGGTCCGGCCGGAAGCGGATCATGACTTCGTGGTGGTCGAACTCGTCGAACCCCGCATCCACGATCCAGTCTTGGGCCGCTGGCCCCGCGCCGTAGGCGGTCAGGCATTGCTCGGCACTCTGGCGGTGGCGGCGGGCCGTGCCCAGCGCGACCTGGCCGAGGTCGAAACCACAGTCCCTGGCCCAGCCGCCCAGCAGCCGCGCCTGTTCCTCGCCCAGCGGCGACAGCCGGTCGTAATCGTCGGCCCCGAAGCTGGCCTGACCGTGACGCACCAGAACAACCGTACTCATGCCCGGTTGCTCCAGATTCAAAGCTTCGACGCGGCGATCAGCCGCTGGCAGCGTTTTTCCAGGTAGCGGCCGATATGACCGAAACCGGCGAAGGCCGGGTTTTTGGTCTGACCGTGGAAATAGCGGTAGTAGATCTGTTGCACGATCACCGCCAGCCGGAACAGGCCGTACAGAGCGTAAAAATCGAAGTTGTCCACCCGATAGCCGGTCTTGCCGCCGTAATACTCGATCACTTCCTGGCGGGTCAGCATCCCCGGCAAATGGGTCGGCTGGCGGCGCACTTGCTGGAACAGGGCGTCATCGTCGGCCTGCACCCAGTACGCCAGGGTGTTGCCCAAGTCCATCAGCGGATCGCCGAGCGTGGCCATTTCCCAGTCCAGCACCCCGATGACTTCAAACGGGTTGGTGGGATCGAGCACCACGTTGTCGAAGCGGAAATCGTTGTGAATCAGGCAGGTGGCTACGTCATTGGCCGGCATTTTGTCCTTCAGCCAGGCTATGACCGTCTCGAAATCACCCACATCGTCGGTCCTGGCCTGGCGATAGCGGTCGATCCAGCCCTCGATCTGGCGGCGCACGTAGCCCTCGCCCTTGCCCAGGCTGTCCAGCCCGGCGACCTGGCAGTCCACCCGATGCAACTCGATCATCCGGTCGATGACGTTCAGGCACAGCTTGCGGGTGTCCGCAACGCCGAGGTTCAGGCCCTCCGGCAAATCCTGGCGAAGGATGATACCGTTGATCCGCTCCATCACGTAGAAATCGGCCTCCATCACCGCCGGATCATCGCAAATGGCTACCACGGTCGGCACATAGCGATAGACCGGCTTCAGCGCGGTCATGATCCTGGCTTCGCGCAGCATGTCGTGCGCCGACTTGGCCTTGTGGCCGAATGGCGGCCGGCGCAGGATCAAATCACGGTCGGGATAACGCAGCAGATAGGTCAGGTTCGACGCCCCACCGGCGAACTGGCGAATTTCCGGGGTTCCGGTCAGGCCAGGCAGATGGGCTTTGATGAAGGCATCCACCTTGGTCACGTTGAGTTCCTCGCCCTTGCGCACCGAACTGGGCTGATCGATCAGGGATTCCATGTTGTTCTCCAAAGCAAGGTGTAGGGCGGGTTAGCGAAGCGTAACCCGCCGAAACCGCAGCCAAATCGGCGGGTTACGGGCTGACGCCCTAACCCGCCCTACGATTCTCACACAATCAATATCTTAGCTTTCATATAGGCTCTCAGACCGTCCGGCCAAATTTGGCTTGCTGCTTCTGGTATTCCAGCTTCGCAATCAGCTTGCGATGCACCTCGTCCGGCCCGTCGGCGATGCGCAGCACCCGGGCGTAGGCATACAGCGCGGTCAACGCGAAGTCGTTGGACAGGCCGGCGCCGCCGTGGATCTGGATCGCGGCGTCGATCACCCGCTGCGCCATGCTGGGCGCGATCACCTTGATCTGCGAAATCTCGCTCATCGCCCCCTTGACCCCGACCGTGTCCATCAGCCACGCCGCCTTCAGGGTCAACAACCGGGCTTGTTCAATCGCCATGCGGCAGTCGGCCACCACGTCGGGATTGCCGCCGAGCCACGCCAGCGGCTGGCCAAAAGCGACCCGGCTCATCGAACGTTGGCACAGCAGTTCCAGCGCCCGTTCCGCCGCGCCAATGACTCTCATGCAGTGGTGAATCCGGCCCGGCCCCAAGCGACCCTGAGCAATCTCGAAACCTCGGCCCGGCCCGGCGATGATGGCGTCCAGCGGCAGGCGCACGTGGGTGAAACTGACTTCGCCGTGACCGAACGGCCCGTCGTAGGCCCCGAACACCGGCAACATCCGCTCGATCTGGATGCCCGGCGCGTCCAGCGGCGCGAGCACCATCGAATGCTGGCGGTGCTTGTCCGCCGTCGGGTCGGTCAGCCCCATGAAAATCACCACCTTGCAATGGGGATGACCGATGCCGGAACTCCACCACTTGCGGCCGTTCAGCACCACCTCGTCGCCCTCGATCATGGCGGTGGCCCGCATGTTGGTGGCGTCGCTGGAAGCCACCGCCGGCTCGGTCATGCAGAACGCGGAGCGAATCGCGCCGGCCAGCAACGGCTCGAGCCAGGTTTCCTTCTGCGCCTGGGAACCGTACTTGACCAGCACTTCCATGTTGCCGGTGTCCGGCGCGTTGCAGTTGAAGATTTCCGGCGCCAGCGGCGAGCGGCCGGTCAGTTCGGCCAGCGGCGCGTAATCGGCGTTGCTCAGGCCGGGACCGTACTCCGCTTCCGGCAAAAACAGGTTCCACAGCCCCGCAGCCCTGGCCTTGGCCTTCAGTTCCTCCATGATCGGCGGCTGTCGCCACTGGGTCCAGTCCGGGCCGTGAACGAGTTGCCGTTGGTAAATTGGCTCGGCGGGCAGCACCTCCTCGGTCATGAAGGCGGTCAGGCGTTCGAGGGAATCGCGCGCCTTGGGCGAATAGGCGAAGTCCATGGAAGCGGTCTCTGGTGGGTACTTGGATGTAGCCTACCCCACCCCTTTCGATCAACCCAATGAATAGTTTGAATACGGTATAATCCATTTCATGCATATTAGCCGCATCGATTTGAACCTGTTCGTGGTGCTGGACGCGATCCACCGGGAAGGCAACATCACCCGCGCCAGCCAGGCGTTGAAGCTGAGCCAGCCGGCGATTAGTCATGCGCTGGGGCGGTTGCGCGAGTTGCTGAAGGACCCGCTGTTCGTGCGCCAGGGTGCGGCCATGGTCCCTACCCCGCTGACCCGCAATCTGATCGGGCCGGTGCGGGAGGCGCTGCAAACCCTGGAACTGAGCGCGCGGCAAAGCCAGCCCTTCGACCCCCGCCAGACGCAGCGCCGGTTTCATCTGGGGCTGCGCGACGTGTTCGAGGCCACGATCCTGCCGGCGCTGGTCCAAACGATTCAGAACGAGGCGCCGGGGATCGAACTGTGCAGCGTGCGCACCGACCGCCGCGCGCTGGAGGCCGATCTGGCGGCCGGCGCGCTTGATCTGGCGCTGGACATCCCCTTGCCGGTGGGCGATGCGATTCGCCAGACCCGGGTTTCCCAGGACCGGCTGATCGTCATGGCTCGGGCGGAACATCCGACGATTGGGGACGAACCGACGCTGGCGGCTTATCTCGACCAGACGCATATTCTGGTCTCGTCGCGCCGCCAGGGCCGGGGACTGGAGGATTTCGAGTTGAACCGGGAGGGGTATCGGCGGAGGATCGGCCTGCGCTGCCAGCATTATTTCGCGGCCTGCCGGGTGGTCAGTCAAACCGATTGGCTGCTGACCATGCCGGAACAGTACGCGCGGATCGCCAATGCTCAGTTCGGCAACCGGATCGTGCCGTTTCCGTTGCTCACCCCACCGCTGGACGTGCATCTGTACTGGCACGCCAACGCGGAGCACGACCCGGCGAATCAATGGCTACGGGAACAGTGTATCGCGTTGCTGGGGGGCAGCGGCTAATCCAGTTGTTAAGGCAGTGATGCCGTAAATGCTCATAAACCACAGCTAACTCTATAAAAATATTTACTCCGCAATCTACCGACTGAAGATTTCTCAAAGCTTCGAGACTGGTTTCTTCAGCTTGAAGATGAACTGTGGGATCAAAAAATCAGCGCGGACTTTAAAGCCGGAAAATTCGATAGCCTGATTGAAAAGGCAAGGGCAGAATTCACCAAGACAAGGCTCGTGAACTGTGAAACCCTATTGAGACGATGGCCTGGAACACTCCCAGGCCCCAAAACCACCGCCAAGCCCGACCCTACGGCGGGGGCGGCGCCAGCACCTCGCGGCTGCCGTTGGTCTGCACCGGCCCCACCACCCCCGCGCTTTCCATCTCCTCGACCAGCCGCGCCGCCCGGTTATAACCGATGCGCAACCGGCGCTGCACCCCGGACACCGAGGCTCGCCGCGATTCGGTGACGATGCGCACCGCCTCGTCGTACAGCGGATCGCTTTCCCCGCCGCGCCCGCCGTTGTCGACATCCTCCCCGCCGTCGGTCTCCTCGCGGGGTTCGGCCAGCACATCGTCGATGTAATCTGGGGTGCCGGTCTGCCGCAGATAGTCCACCACGCGCGGAACCTCGTGATCGTCCACGAACGCGCCATGCACCCGCTGTGGCAAGCCGGTGCCCGGCGGCAGATAGAGCATGTCGCCATGGCCCAACAACTGCTCCGCGCCCATCTGGTCGAGAATGGTGCGGGAATCCACCCGCGACGACACCTGAAACGCGACCCGGGTTGGAATATTGGCCTTGATCAGCCCGGTGATCACGTCCACCGATGGCCGCTGGGTGGCCAGGATCAGATGGATGCCGGAGGCGCGCGCCTTCTGCGCCAGTCGCGCGATCAGTTCCTCCACCTTCTTGCCGACGATCATCATCATGTCGGCCAGTTCGTCGATCACCACCA
>ERZ761607.2817-NODE-2817-length-18001-cov-6.616015_pt1 | contig 18001 bp, 22 predicted proteins | sample MGYA00511164_ERZ761607 | MGnify/ENA primary metagenome ERZ761607 (study PRJEB28899, sample SAMN02445080) | bioreactor sludge metagenome | biome: EBPR sludge | place: Australia: Brisbane, Thorneside Wastewater Treatment Plant | collected 2011-06-22 ...
GAGCATCAGACTACGAATCTGAGGGTCGGACGTTCGAATCGTTCCGGGCGCGCCACTTCGGTATAAAACTGCGAACGCCACCAGCCGCCGATTCTACGCCCGCGGCGGCCACAAGTGTCCGTAGCAGTTCGGTTTTCGTACCGAGGATGCGAATCTCGCTCGGGTCGACGACTTCGACGCGCTGGGCAAGCGCACGCAAATGGTCCCGCCGATAAGTTCCATCTTCGTTCCGCAGCTTGCGTCGCGCGGCGAGCGCGAACCGCCGCAGGCTGTCCGACGTGATTGCGGGCCCGAGTCGCTCCACAGCGGATGTTGCGCGCTCCGCGTCGGCCTGAGCCTGGTCGCGCACGGCGGTGAGTTCTGCGATGCGATCTTTCAGCGACGGGTCGGCCATGTCGACCACCCCGTTCTCGATCGCTTCATAGAGACGCTTCAATTTCGCCTCCGCTTCGGCGGCGCGCTTGCGCAGCTCCGTGATGTGTCCACGACGGCGTTCATTCCATTCCTCACGCCGCTCCAGCAATTGATCCATCATCGTCGTCAAACGCGCCGGATCGAGCAGCCGCCACTCCAGGTGATCGACGACGGCGCGGTCGAGCTTGTCCATCGGCACCGTCAGGCCGCGACAACCTCGCTCGCCCTGCCGCGCTTTCGTCGAGCAGGTGTAGTAGCGATACATGCCGCCTGCGCTGCCCTTGCCGGTCCGCAGCGTCATCGCGCCGCCGCAGGATGCGCAGAAACAGATTCCAGTCAGCAAGGTCGGACCGCTCACCGCGCGTGGCGGCATCCATTGCGGGCTGCGCGCCTTCAACGCAGCCTGGACGGCCTCGAACTCCGCCTCGGTGACAATCGGGGGAACGTCCATGACCGCGTGCTCGGCTTGGGGCTTGGCCGTCCGCGTCTTGTGGTCGCGCGTATTGAATCGGTGCTGGCCGATATAGGTCGTGCGCGTGAGGATCTGATGCACCGAGCCAACGCCCCACCGACCGCCATCGCGAGTCCGGATGTCGCGGTCGTTAAGATAGGTGGTGATCGACTTGATCCCCATCGGGCCGCGGTCGCCGTCACCATTGAGCGCTAGCCGGTAGATCAGGCGCACCGTGTCCGCGTGGATCGGATCGATTTCCAGCTTTTTCTTGATCTTTGCGCCGCGCTGCTCGGCGGCGACAATGCGATAGCCGATCGGCGGCAACGCGCCGTTCCAAAAGCCCTGGCGCGCATTCTCCTTCATGGCGCGCAGCGTGTGTTTGGCGTTCTCCTTCGACTGGTATTCGTCGAACAGCGTCATGATCTGACGCATCATCACACTCATCGGATCGTCGCCCAGGTCCTGCGTGATCGAGATCAACCGCACGCCGTTCTTGGCCAGTTTGCGAACGTAGAACTCAAACTGGAACTGATCGCGGAAGAAGCGCGAGAAAGAGTGGACGACGATGACGGTGAAGGTCGGCGGCTTCACCAACGCCGCGTCGATCATGGCCTGGAACGCCGGCCGGCGATCGTCGGTAGCGGTGTTGCCCGGCTCGACGAATTCAGCCGCGACGTCCCAGCCCTTGGCGAGGCAATAGGCCGTGATCTGGCGGCGTTGATCGGGGATCGAAAGATCGCTCTCCGCCTGCCGTCCGGTCGAGACGCGCAAATAGAGCGCCGCCTTGGCAAGCGCGATCCCAGGCGTCACGTCAGGCGAGGCGGGGGCTATATCGTTCATGGTTCCACCAATCGCTGGATTGCGTGCATCGGCAGCACCAGCCGGAGCGAGTCCGGCAAGCGCACGAAACCGTTTCCCTCATAGAAGGCGGCGGCGCGCTCGCTGATGGCGTCCACCACCAGCATCGAAGAACCGACCGTGGCCGCACTCGCATAGGCGCGCCGCACGGCGTCGGCGAGCAGCATCGCACCCAGACGCTCGCCCTGCCGCGTTTCGGAGACCGCCAGCCGTCCGACTAGCGTGGCGCTGACCAGCGGATAGCGCGGAATGTGCTTGCGGTCGGCGGGCGGCACCTCGCCCTGCGCAACCCCCGTCGCGCACAGCGTATAGTAGCCCAGCACGACATCCGGCTTGTCAGGTTCGATCAGAACGAAAACCCCATTCGCCTTGCGCCGCACATCCTGGCTCGCCTGCGTCCGGAGATAACGGTCGAGGCTGTCGACGCCGCAGGAAAAGCCGTCCCGGTCATGATGCGACGCGAGCGCCTCGATCTTCAAATCTGGCCGAGGCGCCGCCATGCTCAGGAAGCGACCCGGCGCTTATGCTCGGCCAGGGCGCGGACCAGCCGCTCGCTCGGCTCAGGCGGATTGACCAGCGCGTCGAAGAATGCCGCGCGGTCGCGATCGGACAGCACCAGTGTCTCGTGCTCCGCGATCGTCCGGCGCGCGGTATCGGTGAGCGCGGTCACGCAAAAGTCGCTGACTTTGCGCCGCGACAGATGGGCGGCGCGCTCGATAAGGTCCTTCGTCTCTTCATCCAGCCGGAATCCGAGGCGCTCGACGCGATTGGGTGTTTCCCGTTCGATTTTAGTCTGCTTGCGCGGCATTGGGGCGCTCCTAGCATTGGCTATATTTCCCCAACAATGTACGTCATATAGACTAACAATTCAAGCCTTTTCTGTTCGTGCTTTAGGCGCGTGGCCCAAAGATCGCGTCAAGCTCCTCAGCGAAGTGACCTTCTACTACCCGCAGCTCGGCTTCGGTGATCGGCACCACCTCGGGCCAGTCGTCCGTCACGGTGATCGCCCCCTCCAAGCTCAGGGATGACCGCCCCGCGCGCGGTGCTGGTGGACGCGCATAGTCATACAAGTCTTCAGGATCGCCGGACCATTCAGGCAGGACGCGGCGCAAATGTCGCTTCTGGGCCATGCCTCACTGGAGCGACGGGCGGCGCCCGGCGCAACCAAAACCACGCGCCGTCGCGCCGTGGCGCAGAAAGACAGGCAGTCGGCGGCCGCGTGTAGGCGGGTAGAAGGATAGGACACGAGGCAGGAGGGGAAAGCCTTCCCCTGCGGCCAAGCCTTCAGTCTCGGCCGACCCCTTCTGCGGGGACACCCCGCAACGCGCCGAGAGTGAGAGGGCCGCGGCTGTCGCCGTGACGGGTTGAGGGTCGAGAGAGAGGCTCCCGGCCGGCCCGTCATGGAGATACTGCCATGACCCAGATAAGCATTCTCCCCGGGCAAGACGCCTTCGGAGCCCCGCCGGTTTCTGCCGGATATAAAGTCGACATCTCGCGCGGCGAACGGATCGGGCGGGTGTCGTCCGAATGGTTTTCGCGCCCCGACGATGAGCGCTACCTGTCGCTCAGCGCGCTCTACGCCGCCGTTCGCGCCCGCGCTGATCGCGCCACCGCCCGCACCGTCGAGACCCGGACCCTTCGTGTCGAAGCCAGTCGCGACGACGCCGAACGCCTGGCGCTGATCGTGCCCGGCCGCGAGGAGCCCATCGCTCCAACGCACTGGTCGTTCGGCCAGATGTGCAGCCTGGTCGGCGCGCCCGCCGGCTATATGCGGCAGCTCCCCGCGCCGCTTGCAGGCATCAACATGCAGCACGGGCTGCTTTCGCACCGGGCAGAGCTGGTGAAGACGCTGGAGGTGGATGACGGGCGAATCGAACTGCGCGCCGTCACCGGGCCTGACTATGGCCGCATCTGGGACCATGAGCTGGTCGCCGCGGTCATGAAGATCGCCGGTGAGGGAACGGGCGATACCCGGTGGAAGGTGCCAGGCCTGCTCGACTGGTCGACCATGACGCACAACCCGTTCGTCGAAGTGACCAAGGACACCACCACGCTCTATGCGTCCGATCGCGACGTCTTCCTCTTCCTGGTCGACGACGCCCATCCGATCGAGGCCGGCCGCCTCCCCAATGGCGACCCCGACCTCTACTTTCGTGGCTTCTATTGCTGGAACAGCGAGGTGGGCTCGAAGACCCTCGGCATGGCGTCTTTCTATCTCCGCGCAGTGTGCATGAATCGCAACATCTGGGGCGCCGAGGGCTTCGAGGAGATCTCGATCCGCCACAGCAAGTTCGCCAGCCACAGGTTCGCGCATCAGGCGGCGCCGGCGCTGGAACGCTTCGCCACGTCGTCGCCCGCGCCGTTTATGGCCGGGATCAGAGCCGCTCGCGAACAGATCGTCGCCCGCAAGGATGACGATCGCCAGAGCTTCTTGCGCAAGCGCGGCTTCTCGCGTCCCGAGACCGAGAAGATCATCGCCACCGTGCTGGAGGAAGAAGGGCGCCCGCCGGAGTCGATCTTCGACTTCGTCCAGGGGATCACGGCGCTTGCCCGCACCAAGCCGCATCAAGATTCGCGGCTGGAGCTGGAGGGCAAGGCCGCGAAGCTATTGTCCAGCGTCCGGTAACATCGGAGGCGTGGAGCCGGCACTGCGGCTCCACGCCCCTACTTCTACGCAGCCCCGACCTCCTAGAGGAAGAGGGCTGCGCCCGCTTCGTGACGGGTTGGAGGCCGAGAGAGAGTCTTTCGGCCGCCCGTCACGGAGTACATCCCGATGGCTACTGCTGTTAAGAAGATCACCCTGTCCTCATCGCGGGACATCCCCTTCAACAAGCTGGTGCTGAGCCAGTCCAATGTCCGCCGGATCAAAGCCGGCGTCTCGATCGAGGAGCTGGCCGAGGACATCGCTCGGCGCACGCTCCTGCAAAGCATCACCGTGCGGCCTGTCCGCGACGCCGACGGCGTCGAGACCGGCATGTTCGAGGTTCCGGCCGGCGGCCGCCGCTTCCGCGCGCTCGAACGCTTGGTCAAGCAGAAGCGCTTGGCCAAGACCGCGCCGGTGCCCTGCGTCGTGCGCGAGGACGGCATCCCGGAGGAAGACAGTCTCGCCGAGAATGTCCAGCGGGCGCCGCTGCATCCGCTCGATCAGTTTCGGGCCTTCCTCACGCTGCGCGAGAAGGGGCAGTCTGAGGAGGAGATCGCCGCGGCCTTCTTCGTCGCCGTGTCGGTCGTCAAGCAGCGCCTGCGCCTCGCATCGGTCTCGCCCAAGCTCCTCGATATCTATGCCGACGATGGCATGACCCTCGACCAGCTCATGGCGTTCACCGTCAACGGCGACCATGAGCGGCAGGAGCAGGTGTTCGAGCGCCTGAGCCAGTCCTATTCCAAGGAGCCGCACGTCATTCGCCGGATGCTGACCGAAGGCGCGGTGCGGGCCTCGGACAAGCGCGCGCAGTTCATCGGCCTCGACGCCTACACCAAGGCCGGCGGCGTGATTCTGCGCGACCTGTTCCAGGGTGATGATGGTGGCTGGCTGCAGGATGTCGGTCTTCTCGACATGCTGGTGGCCGAGAAGCTGCGCGAGCAGTCCGAGGCGATCAGCGCCGAAGGCTGGAAGTGGATCGACGTCGCGCCCGACTTCGCCTACGGCCACACCTATGGCCTCCGGCAACTGCGCGGCGAGCAGCTTCCGCTCACCGACGAGGAGCGGGCGACGCGTGATGCGTTGCAGGCCGAGATGGACGGTCTGGAGGAGACCTACGCCGAAGCCGACGAACTGCCTGACGAGGTCGATGAACGGCTCGGCGAAATCGAGACGGCGCTCGGCCAGCTCGATGATCGTCCTCAGGTCTTCGATCCCGAAGAGGTCGCACGCGCTGGCGCCTTCGTCAGCATCGACGGCTCGGGCGCCCTGCGCATCGAGCGTGGCTATGTCCGCCCCGAGGACGAACTTCCGATCGCTCCCGAGGCCGATGGCGAGACCGATCCGACCGACGAGGCTGCGATCGCAACGCAAGCCGAGGATGACGATGCGAGCGCGGCGGCAAGCGGGGAGCCTCCCGCCGATGAGCCCGAGGAAGACGATGGCATCAAGCCGATCCCCGACCGGCTGATGACCGAGTTGACCGCCCACCGGACTCTGGCCCTTCGCCACGCTTTGGGCGAGAATCCTCACGTCGCCTTCGTCGCGGCGCTTCACGCCCTGTGCCTCAGGGTGTTCTACCGCTATGCGCAGGACACCTGTCTGGAACTCGACGTGAAGAGTGCGGGATTTGGCGCTCAGGCGCCGGGCCTCGCGGACAGCGCACTTGCCGTCGCTTTCGACGCCCGGCATCAGGCTTGGCTCTCTTCCCTGCCCAAGGAGCCGGCCGACCTCTGGGACGGGCTCATGTCGTTCGACACTGACAGCCGCCAGGCGCTGTTCGCGCACTGTGTGTCGTTGTCCGTCAACGCCATCTATGAGGCTCACAACCGCAAGCCTCGCGCCCTGGCCCATGCGGACCGCGTGGCCCAGGCCGTCGATCTCGACATGGTCGCCGCCGGTTGGACGCCGACCATCGAGAACTATCTCGGCCGCGTGACCAAGGCTCGCATCCTCGCAGCGGTGCGGGATGCGAAGGGTGCGCGTGCGGGCGACCGCATCGAGCACCTGAAGAAAGGCGAGATGGCGGGGCAAGCGGAAGAGCTGTTGGCCGGGTCCGGATGGCTTCCGGAGCCGCTGCGCACGCCCGGCCGCACTACGCTGAAGGCCGTTGAGTCCGACACCGCCGATCCCGCCGAAGCAGGCGCCGATGCGGACGGCGAAGAAATGGCGGCGGACGGCGGCGAAACGGCCGTGGTGGAAGACGAGGAAGTAACCGAGGATGAATCGGTCGCGCTCGAACCCCACGCGACCGCGACCGAGTAACGAAGGAGCCAACCGCACCGTCAGGGGCCCGCCAGCGATGGCGGGCCCTTTTTCGTTCCGGAGGACACGATGCCGGACAAAGCATCCGATTTGGCTCAGCGTCTCGGTCGGCAGGCCGAGGCGGTGTGCCGCCACTATCTTTCGAACGGTCGCCGCGAAGGCCGTTACTGGCTGGTCGGCGATGCCCGCAACACGCCGGGGCGGTCCATGTTCGTCCGACTAAAGGGCGCCGAATCCGGCAAGGGCGCCGCAGGCAAATGGACCGACGCCGCCACCGGCGAGCATGGCGACCTGCTCGACGTGATCCGGGAAAGCTGCGGCCTGGTTGATTTCAAGGATGTCGCCGATGAGGCACGTTCGTTCCTCAGCCTGCCGCATCCTGAGCCCGAACCTGATCGCGCCCGTTCGCGCAAGCCCAGCGCACCGGCAAGATCGCCGGAGGCCGCAAGGCGACTCTTCGCGATATCGCAGCCGATGGAACGCAGCCTCGTAGAATCGTATTTGCGTCATCGCGGCATTACGGCTTTGCACGGAACCGGAAGTCTGCGCTTCCACCCGCGCTGCTACTACCGGCCCGACGACCACAGCGCGACCGAGACCTGGCCGGCGATGATCGCCGCCGTCACCGATCTCTCCGGCCACCTGACCGGCGCGCATCGCACCTGGCTCGATCCCGGCGGCTTCAGCGAGGCGACACTCGGCAAGGCGCCGATCGACACGCCGCGACGGGCGATGGGCGACCTCCTCGGTCACGCTGTGCGCTTTGGCGTGGGGAGCGAGGTCATGGCAGCCGGCGAGGGCATCGAGACGATGCTGTCGCTCCGATGCGTCTTGCCGACCATGCCGATGGTCGCAGCCCTCTCGGCGGCGCATCTCTCCGCCATCCTGTTCCCGGACACGCTGCGGCGACTCTACATCGCCCGCGACGATGATCCGGCCGGCGACGGCGCAATGGCGACATTGATCGATCGGGCGCAGGAGGCCGGGATCGAGGCGATCGTGATCTCGCCACGGCTCGGTGACTTCAACGAGGATCTCCGCCTGCTCGGGATCGACGCGCTTCGAGCGGCCAGCCGGGTGCAGATCGCGGCGCAGGACGTCGCCCGATTCATGGCGCTGGCGGCCTAGCCGGATCGGGGACGGGGCGCGGGCAGCGGCGTCGCCAATCCGTCGGTGGCATGCTTTCCCTCAGCGCCGGAGAGGACCACGCCCACGGCCTTCTGAGAGGGCGATCGGGCTCACAGTCGGTCCGGCCGGGCAATGGCAGCGGCCGACTATTTTCCGGCGCGGCCCAGGGGGCCGCTTTCCATCGCGAAGCAAAATAGCCGGCCTTAGCCATCAAGGCCCTCGCTGCGCTCAGGCTGCCAGTCCGTCCCGCCGGTGAGCCTTCGTCGCCACGAAGGCCGCGATGGGCGCGGCCGATCCGACGAGGAAAGCCGCGATGACCACCGACCATGACGACGAATTCGAGCCGCACCACAGCTCATCCCCGACCGACCAGGTCCTCCACGAACTCCAGCTCTATGGCTACCGTCCCTTCAACGACGAGCCCGATCCAAGGCCACTTCCAGAAGCGAACACCCTCGCGGGCAGCATCTCCGACATCTTCGACGCCCTCGTGGTGGCGCTTTCAGACACACGCCTCGAACCCGACCTCGAGGACCTGCTCTGGTCAACGGTGAATGTCTTCCACCGCGCCATCGACCGGATCGAGCGCGAACTCGACGATAACGAGCTGGCTCAACAGCGCTCGCAACGGGAACAGGACGGCAGCGAGGTCAAGTCCGTCGAGCTGGAGCGGCTGACTGCGGAAGGTCAAACGCTGATAGAGCGGCGCAACGCCTTCGAGCTGATGCGCGACCAGGCCGCCGACCAGTTCGAGCACCACACCCGTTCAGCCTGGCGGCCGCGCAACGGGTCGAGGGTCAACCATCGCAACCTGACCTCGGCGATGATCGACAGCCGTGATTTCCTGGCGGCGAAGAAGCGCGCCGACAACCAGGTGCTCCTGCCCGCGGGACCGAAGGTGGCATTGACCGGCGGGCTCGAGTTCAACGATCACCGGCTGGTCTGGGCCAAGCTCGATCAGGTCCACGCCAAGCACCCCGACATGGTGCTGCTGCACGGCGGATCGCCCAAGGGCGCCGAGCTGATCGCCGCCAAATGGGCCGACAGTCGCAAGGTCCCGCAGATCGCCTTCAAGCCCGACTGGACGAAGCACGCCAAGGCCGCACCGTTCAAACGCAACGACACATTGCTGGAGACTCTACCGATCGGCGTCCTGCACTTCCCCGGCACCGGCATCCAGGACAACCTCGCCGACAAGGCGAAGAAGCTCGGCATCCCGGTCTGGAAGTTCGGCGGCGCGTGAGCGCCGCCTTCTCTTCCTCCGCAATGACGTGAAACCGGGAAGGCGGATCGGCGGCTTTCCGCGCGGAGCCGTCTTTCAGTCTGGCTCCCCCGTAACGGCGATCCGCGCCGCGCGCGCATAGTGCGCCAGCTCCGTGTCGTTCTCGATCAAGCCGTCCAGTAGCGCCTTCATGTCGGTTTGATCGGACGCCGATTGAAACGGGCCCGGCTGCCGCTCGATCGTCAGCACCGCAATCGCGAGCGCCTTCTTCACCAGATGCAGCTCGCGTCCCGTGAACTCCGCCATGCCGCGTGCCTCAGCCATCATGTCGACCCGTAAACGCACCTTAGCCGATCGGTCGGAGCACCGTGACGATAACGATGTTCCTCGCACTGCCGCTGAGGGCTTCGAGAGCCGCTCGTGATCGGCGGGCGCCACCCGCGTCTATCAGCGCTGATCCTTGGTCCGGCCAGGGGCCTGACGCCATCAACCCGCAGGGGGTCGGCTTACGCTGCCGCGTGCCGCCGCTTGGTCTTCGCCTACGCGGTGATTGCGGCCTCTGGCCGAACACATCGGGCGCCTGTCGCGCGGGGATGGTCCCCGCCTCAGCACAGGAGCCGGATCAATGTCTCAAGCCCTCGCATTCGCCAACGGCTGGAACCTCGCCACCACACTCATGGTCTGCGTCGTCGTCTTTCATGCTGACGCTGGCAACTACGGCGTCATGCTCGCCGCCGAATATGACGGCGATCCCGCCGCCGTGATCCACGAATTCGACCCCTTCCAACCATGAAAGGGGCGGTCCGCCAAGCAAGCTGCACCGCCGAACGCCAGCGGGATTTCCACTCCCGCTGGCGCCTGTTTTCATCTATACTTTCGCTCGCGCCGCGGTGGTGGTGGAAGGCGCGACCGTCAGACATTTTCTCACGGGAGACCATCGCCATGATCTTCATTGGTATCATCGCCAGCATCGCCGCGATCGGCGTTCTCTGCTGCTTGCTGTTCTATTTCGCGGTCTATGCGCTGCCCGTGTTCGCTGGCGTCACAGTCGGCGCATGGGCTTACGGCACAGGCGCGGGATGGCTCGGAGCAATTGTCGTCGGATTTGTCGCCGGCTTGGTCACTCTCGGCGTCGGCCAGCTCCTGCTCTTGTTCGCGAAGCCGCTCTGGCTGAAGCTCGCGATCGTGATCGCTTTCGTCGCGCCCGCCGCAATCGCCGGCTACCACGCCACCCACGGCATCGTGAAACACACCATGCCGTCCGAGACGTGGCAGATCATCTTCTCTGTGATCGGCGCCATTGCAGTCGGCGTCACCGCGTTCGTTCGCGTGACGACGTTGGCTGGGACCGCGCCCTCGGGACAAGGCGGCATGGCGCGCGCTTAAGCGCGCTGCACCGAAAGGGCGGACGAGCAAGGCTTGCATACGCCGCCCTAGTCGTTTGTTGGCGCGACGATGCCATCGAGCCCTCTCGACTAGACTTGAGCAGCCCACATCGAAGCCGGCCGGGAACGCAAGCCAATCGGCGAAGCTGCTCGCTCAACACCACAATGGTGAATCCTGAGACGTCTTTCGTCTACGCGGCCCGGGCGACGCTCCCCTTTCACCAGCCGGGCGCGGGTACGGAATGCCGTGCTGAACGTGCCGGTCCAGTGGGGAAGGCGACGGGTCGGCCACGTTCTCCTCGAAACACCTCTGTCAAATCGAGCACTCCAAGCGACCTCTTCGATGGGCTGATCTGGCCGAAGGCCGGCTGCGCCTCGACCGCCTATGCCGCAATGGCGCCGATCGACTTTCTTCCCCTGCCGGCTGCGCCGGCATTCCTCGCGAAACAACAAAGTCGCCTGGCTGCCATCCTCCGCTGCGCTTCGGCCTGCAAGCAGGTGCGCCGCCGATCGCCCCCGGCCAACCGATCGCCATCGAGGCCGCATGGTGCGGGCTCGAAACAGAGATCAAGGAGAACTACCATGGCGACCATCGGCACCTTCAAGAAGACCGGCAACGAGTTCACCGGCCAAATCGTCACCCTCAGCGTCCAGGCGAAGAACGTCCGCATCGTTCCCGAGGCCAACCGCTCCGGCGAGAACGCCCCCAGCCACCGCGTCTTCGTGGGCCGCGTCGAGATCGGCGCCGCCTGGGCCAAGCGCTCCAACGAGGGTCGCGACTATCTGGGCCTCAAGCTCGACGATCCGAGCTTCACCGCTCCGATCTACGCCAACCTCTTCGACGACGAGGACGGCGAGGGCTACAGCCTGATCTGGTCCCGCCCCAACGGCCGCCGCGCCGACTAACCGCCAGCGACGCCCCGCCCGATCCTCGGGCGGGGCAGTCCTTCGAGGCCCTGCCGAGGCGCGCACGCGCAACCACATCGAGGCTGGCCCGACGGGCTGGCTTCCGGCTTTGCGCTTCTCCGACAATCCGGTCGCCGACCTAGAGTGCGGACTGTCATGCGACGGGCGTAGAGTCAGGTTTCAGCGTCCTCCACCATCTCATCCAGGAGATCGGCGGGTCTCACACCCAACGCTTCCGACAAATGCCACATCGTCAACAGCGTGACGTTCTGCTGGCCCCGCTCCATGCCGCTCACATAGGCGCGGTCCACACCCATTTTCACGGCGACCGCCTCCTGACTCAGACCGGCCGCGACGCGATACCTCCTGACGTTGGCTCCAAAAACTCTGCGAATGTCCATCCGCAGGATAGGAGACAATCGAGTATTATATCGCTACGTGTTATAATACACGGCCATAGGCCCTTGCTCTGATGCTGCAAGTGGGTTGACGCGATGCGTGAAAAGCATCGGGAAATTTCAGCTATCGGTCTGGTTTGCAGTTGCGCTGCAGATACGATCAGTTAACCAAACGAGATGGGCGCGTCCATGACTGTCAGCACCTTTGAGGATCGTCCGCCCGACGGCGACAGCGTAACGAGCTACGACGAATGCCACCTCGCTCTCTATATTCGGCTCCTGGACGCCGCCGCCGAGGGCGCCGACTGGCGTGAGGCCGTGCAGATTCTATTCGGACTCGATCCTGGTCAGGATGCTGACCGCGCGCGAAGGGTTCATGACAGCCATCTCGCCCGCGCCCGCTGGATGACCACCACGGGCTATCGCGATCTCCTCCGCCCTCGCGTGTCCTAAATCAAGACACGCCTTGAGATTGTAGTAGGCATCGCGCCGTCCAGATTCGGGGACTTCCGTCCAAATCTCGTCAGCGGCAACTCTTCGCACGGAGGGGGCACTCCGCGCGGACGAGGAGACGCGTATGGCCGAGCCGCCTGATTGGCGATTGCAACAAACCGAACGCGCCCTGAACCGACTTGAGCGGCAAGGGTTCGCGTGGGAATTTCTGCGCCGCAATCCCGACTATCGCAGTGACTACAGCCGTCTGCGCAGTACACCGGCAAGTCGGCGAGGCGCCTCGCAAAGGAGTGCCGCTCCTCAATGGGGGTTACGATTTCCTGATCGATCCCGACCGCTCCGCTCATGAGACCACGGTTTTTTGGCGACCCGAACTCGTTGCCAGCGTATTGCTGCTTGAAGCCGCGCCAGCCGTGTTTCGGATGGCGCGGCGCCTCGAAGATCTCGACCTCGCCTACGCGACGCTGCAAACCCAAGACGCCATAGTGCTGGCGGACCCAAGCGGTGACCATCATTTAGTCGTCGGCGCCATCAACCCGACTCAACCGCTCGCCGTGCTTCTGCCGCTCGACGACAGCTTCAACATCCGCGCCGAAGCGGCGCTGCGATTCCAACGCCGTCTCTTCGGACGCGCCGCCGGTCCGCTACCGCGAGCGCTCTCGCTTACGCCGCGGCACCGCCTGCGCCTGGTGCGCATGGTGCGCGCGCTCGACGGCCAATCCTCCGGCGCCACGTACCGCGAGATCGCCGGCGTCCTGTTCGACATGCCCAGCCAGTCCGCTACCGAATGGAAAACCTCGCCGATCCGCGCGCAGACGATCCGTCTGGTCAAGGACGCCCAGACAATGATGCGCGGCGGCTATCTCCGCTTGCTCGCCGGCCGCTGACCTACGCGCCAACTCGCCTCGACCCCTGTCGAGGGGGTACGCGCTCGCGGGGGCTCCACTCCGTCATCCACCTGGATGCCGATGGTTCGCCATCGTGGTCGCCGCTTCGCCACCGCTCGCTGGAGGCGCAGCCGACGCCCGGAGGCCGCCATGTCAGCAACGCGACTCGAAACCCCGCCACGCTATCTTCGCACGCCCGAGGCCGCGCGCTTCCTGGGTTTGTCCGGTCGCACCCTGGAGAAGCATCGCACCTACGGCACCGGACCAGTCTATCGCAAACTTGGCGGCCGCATCGTCTATGCTCTCGACGACCTTCAGGTCTGGGCGGATCGTGGCACGCGACTCTCCACGTCCGATCCCGGACATGACGTTGTCCATCCCGCCAAGCCGCACGCGAGACTCACACAGGCGACTCCCGCCCGGCGTGGCGGTGGTGCGTCATGATTGTCGCGCTCCTCAACCAGAAGGGCGGTGTCGGCAAGACGACGCTCGCGCTCCATCTCGCGGGCGAATGGGCTCGGCGAGGAAAGCGCGTCGTTCTCATCGACGCCGATCCCCAAGGCTCCGCGCTCGACTGGTCGCAGCAGCGAGGGCGCGAAGGCCTCGCGCGCCTGTTTGGTGTCGTCGGTCTGGCGCGAGATACGCTTCATAGCGAAGCGCCGGAACTGGCGCGAAGCGCCGACCATGTGGTGATCGACGGGCCACCGCGTGTCGCCAGCCTGATGCGGTCCGCACTGCTTGCCGCCGACTTGGTGCTGATCCCCGTGCAGCCATCGCCTTTCGATGGCTGGGCGTCCGCGGAGATGCTCTCGCTGCTCGGCGAGGCGCGGATCTACCGCCCGCAACTCGCCGCCCGCTTCGTGCTGAATCGCTGTGGAGCGCGCACCGTCATCGCCCGCGAGACGGCCGAGACGCTCGCCGATCACGATCCGCCGGTACTCACCAGCACCGTCGGCCAGCGCGTCACCTTCGCCGACGCGGCACGCTCCGGCCGCCTGGTCTCGGAAATCAACGGACACAGTCCAGCAGCGCGCGAGATCACCGCGCTCTGCGCCGAAGTCGGGAAGATCGCGCCATGACGGAGCGATCCCAGAAACGTGCCTTCACCGCACGTCCAGCCGATCCTGAGAGCTGGGTGAAAGCCCCCGATCCGCGCGCCGCGCGCGGCGGCGACGCCGCCAATTTCACCGCACGCCTCACCATCGACGTCACGCCCGACATGCGCGGCCAGATCAAGGTCGCCGCATTCCAGCGCGGCGTGACTGTCGCCGACATGCTGCGCGAGCTGCTCGCCCGCGAATTTCCCCCAACCGAAGGAGGTACGTCATGAACGGCGCGCCTGACTTGCGTCGCGTTGCGACGCCGACCGTGGTTGGTCTGACCCACGTCGAGCTGACCTGGCTTGAGAAGAAGATCGAATACTGGATCAGGTTCGGCCACGACGTCCACGAACAAATTCTCGACCGTCGGCGCCGCGTCGTCAGCTTCCCGCCCCACAGCGTCTTCGCGTTTGTCCGTTGGGCGGCCAACGACTTCGGGACGATCATCTCCCGCATCGACATCGTGCGCGCGATTGCGCCGGGCGAACCCTATCAGACGCTCCCCTTCGTGCGCCCGGGCGGCGACATTCTGCTGAAGGCCGAGAGCTGGCCAAAGGTCGAACGCGTCCTGCAGATCGTCGACGCCATCGAGGCGATTGGCATCAATCCCGCCGAGGTCTCGCCGCATCATTGGCGACACGTTCACAATCGTCTCGCTGCCGGCCAAGAGCCGCGCAGTTACACGATCGAGCAGCACCGGGCCATCCTTCTGCGCCGGAAGGTCGAACCATGACCCGCTTCGGCTACGTCATGACGACGTACTTCACCGTGATGCTGATCGGCGGCCTGTCGTTCATCCACATCACGCCCCGGCTGATCTGGAACGCCTCCGCCAGCACACCGATCGGACTCTATTCGCTCGAGCGGTCGCCACGCCTTGAAGTGACGGACCTCGTCGCCGTGGACGCCCCGGAACCGCTCGCATCGTTCCTCGCCGAGCGTGGCTACGTGCCCCGCGGCGTCCCGCTCATGAAACGCGTCGCGGCTCTTCCCGGCCAGCAGGTCTGCCGCGCCGGCCCACACGTCACCGTCGACGGCATCGCGATGGGCGAAGCGCTGACGCGCGACCGTCTCGGCCGCGATCTGCCCGTTTGGCAGGGCTGCCGGCGCATCGCCTACGGCGAAATCTTCCTCATGAACTGGTCCGTCGAGGACAGCCTTGACGGCCGCTACTTCGGTCCGATTTCCACCCGCCAGGTCATCGGCCGCGCAACGCCTGTGTGGACCGATGAAGACGGCAGCGGCCGCTTCCAATGGCGCGCCGCGAGGCGGTGAACGACGCGCCTCTCCGACCTCACCGCACAAGCAAAGGAGTCTTCCCATGCCGCAGATCGGCGAATTCACGCGCACAAAGAACGGCTACGCCGGCCACATCCGTACGCTCTCACTGGACGTCGAGATCGTGCTCATCCCCGCCGAGCACACGGACGCTGAGAACGCGCCGGACTATCGTGTTCACCACGGCAACGATGATGGACCTGAGATCGGCGCCGGATGGAAACGCACCGGCGAAAAAGCCGGCGACTACGTTTCGTTGCAGGTCGACGATCCCACCCTGGCCCAGCCGATCCGCGCGAACCTGTTCCAATCGACCGAGGACAAATCCGTCTGGAGTCTGCTCTGGAACCGTCCGCCCAAACGCGGCGAGCGGGACTGAACGGTGTCTGTCCCGCGCTATCAAACTGTCGTCGGGCGGCTAAGCGCCGTCCGACTGACAGCCTTCCTTCTCCTTTCCGGCATGCTCCTCGCCGTGCCGCTCAGCGCCACAGCGAACGCTCAGAGTGCACCGGCCACACGAACGGCGCCGACTCATCCATTCGGCATCTACGTTGAAGAGGCCGCGCGGCGCTTCGGCATCCCGGCCACGTGGATTCGCGCCGTCATGCGCGCCGAAAGCGCCGGCGACGTGCGTGCGATCTCCTCTGCCGGCGCGATGGGCCTGATGCAGATCATGCCGGATACCTGGGCGGAGCTGCGCGTCCGCCATGGGCTCGGGCGTAATCCCTACGATCCGCGCGACAACATCCTGGCCGGCGCCGCGTACTTGCGCGAGATGTATGATCGCTACGGATCGCCGGGCTTTCTTGCGGCCTATAACGCGGGACCGGGGCGCTACGAGGAGTACCTCGCGGGCCGCCCGTTGCCGGCCGAAACCCGCGCGTATGTCGCCGCATTGCTCCCTTCCTTCGGCGGCGGTGACCTACCCGGTGCAATCATCGTCGCCGCGGCCGATCCTCGCGCCTGGACTCGTGCGCCGTTGTTCGTCACGCATGCTGACAACATCAGCGGTGTCGTTCCAGCGCAGACGGAACGCCATCCGGACGACGCCCCGGCGGCTGCTCCGGTGCAGGAGACTTCCGCGATTACACCTCAGTCTGCGGGCCTGTTCGTCACGCGATCCGTCAGCGGAGCCCCGCGATGACGAGCCTCAACCTCTTTCGCAATCTACCGTGTCCCGTCGCATCATGGAGTGCTTGGAGGGGGGAGCAAGGCAACACGACCGCACGATGGCAGGATAAAGGGGCGCGATGTGCGCCTTGGTTCGGTTGTGCTTTTTCAAGGGCTTACGCAGCGAATTCGCGAGGTGCGCCTGTTTGGCGCAGCCTGCGGCTTCGACGATTTCATAAGCGAATCAGCGCCATCGCGCGATGTGCGGTCTTGCCGCCATGAGCGACGAGAATGATTTTCGCATCCGGCCTGGCCGCATCCGCTCGACGAGCGCGCAGCGCGCAAGACCGTTCATCGCGCAGGCGCTCGCCGCCGCGCAGCGCGCAGGCGGATCGGTTTCCCGGAAAGGGACGATCGGTCCCGGCCACCGCTCCCGGTTTGGCCGGGGTCAGCGCGCGTCGGTTCAAGCCAACCGGCTCATCACCTCCCGTTCCCGCGGCGCCGTCGTCAAGGCGCGCGTCGTCCGCCACGTCGGACGGGGCGCGCCGCTCGCAACCCACCTGAATTATCTGCGCCGCGAGGGCGTCACCCGGGACGGAGAGAAGGCCCGGCTGTTCGGTCCCGGCGCCGATGACGCTGACCCGAAGGCCTTCGCAGAGCGGTGCGAGAATGACCGGCATCATTTTCGGTTCATCATCTCACCGGACGACGCGGTGGAGATGTCGGACCTCAAGACCTTCGCCCGCGATTTGGTCGGCCAGATGGAGAAAGACCTCGGCACCAAGCTCGAATGGGTCGCCGTCGATCACTGGAACACCGAGCATCCTCACGTCCACCTGATCGTCCGCGGCGTGCGCGACGATGGCGAGAACCTCGTCATCTCCCGCGACTACATCAAGGAGGGGATGCGGGATCGGGCGCGGGATCTGATTACCCAAGAACTTGGACCGCGCGCCGATCATGAAATCCGCCGCGCGCTCGAGCGCCAAATCGGCACGGAGCGCTGGACCAATCTTGATCGGCAGCTCGCCCGCGACAGCTACCGCACCGGCGTCGTTGACCTCGCGCCGCGGCCCGACCGCCAGCCCGACGAATTTCATGCGCTCAAAGTCGGACGCCTGCGAAAGCTTGAGTCCCTCGGCCTTGCCGACCAGATCGGTCCCGGCCAGTGGGCGATTTCGGAGAACGCCGAGACGACGCTGCGCCAGCTCGGTGAACGCGGCGACATCATCAAGCGCATCCATCGCGGCCTGACCGAACACGGCATCGAGCGCGGCGCCGCGAGCTACGTGCTCGCTGGCGAGAGCATCGACGATCCGGTCATCGGCCGGCTTGTCGATCGCGGTCTCGATGACGAGCTGAAGGGTACGGCCTATGCCGTGGTCGACGGCACCGATGGGCGCACCCACCACATCAGACTGCCCGACCTCGATGCCGCTGGCGACAGCGCCCCAGGCTCGATCGTCGAGCTGCGCAAGTTCGATGACGCGCAGGGTCGGCGC
>ERZ761607.2819-NODE-2819-length-17988-cov-5.060503_pt1 | contig 17988 bp, 20 predicted proteins | sample MGYA00511164_ERZ761607 | MGnify/ENA primary metagenome ERZ761607 (study PRJEB28899, sample SAMN02445080) | bioreactor sludge metagenome | biome: EBPR sludge | place: Australia: Brisbane, Thorneside Wastewater Treatment Plant | collected 2011-06-22 ...
CCATGACCACCTTGTACATGCCTTGCCGTTGCTCGGCTTTCTTTTCCATCGTCGGAGTATGCATGGTGCCTTGTTGGTTCGGTGTTCTATTGGTAGTGTTCGCAGTGCAGGATGATGCGGTCCGCCGAGCGGAGCGCGCAATGGTCGCGGTGGTCGCAGGTGGCGCAGAGACCGGCCCCGGTTTCGAGGGGCATATTCGGGCGTGTCGGCCGTTGTGCCTGGGCGGTCACCGTTGGCAATTCATGCAGCTCGCAGTGGAATACCGGGCCGGTGGCCTGCCGCTCGTAGGCGCAGGCACCCTTGTGCAGGCAATTCACGCAAAGCGAAAGGGATGGTCGGTGATTGGTCGGTGGCATGGTTGCGGCTTGCGAACCGCCGTTGCCAAGGCCTGTGCCGATCGGACCGGGTGGACCTGCATCCTTGCAGGCCGGGAGGTGTGATCCATTGGATTGCAGCGCCTTACAGATGGTTCAGCGGAGGTGCCGAGCCCGACACGGGGCAACGGGGGGCAATCCGCACCGGGGCGGTTCGCCCCGGCCGGGGCGGATTGCCCCTAGCCTCTTCGCTTCACCCAGGTGGCCTTGCAATCGATGACCGTGATTCCAGAGGACCGGGCACTCCAGCATGCACAGGATGCGCTGGTGCCCCATCCTCGGCCTGGCTCACCCGTGCGCTCGGCGTTGTGGCCTGTGGTACGTGCATCCTCCAGTGGGGCGAGCCGGCCGTCCTTGCCCGCGCACCATCTTTCGGAATCACCAGCCGGTGCCCCATGAGCCCCGGCTTGCATGGCTGGAAGAGGCACTCGCGGTTCACGTTGTGTTCCGCCAATGTGGCCGCCCCGGTGGTGAACCTCTCGTGGATCTGTGCCTGATGCGGCAGGTCATTCGGCCCACTGCCATCGGTCTGCAACGAGCAGGGTGCCCGCAAGCCGGCCTGCCGCTTACGTCTCGGCCAGCAACCCGTGCAACCGGTCGATCCGTTCCAGCTGCTCCTCCAAGGCCACGGCCTGGATGCGGGGGAAGAGCACGCGCTCCTCGAAACGGATGTGCGCTTCCAGTTCGTCCTCGATCCGGGAGAGGTCGCGCAACGGGTCGTCCGATGAAAGGAAGAGGCGCGTGAGCCTGCGGTGCTCGCTGATGGCGCGCTTCACCAAGGGGTCGCCCGCGCCCAGTACCGGGAACACGGCCTCCTCCTCGATGGCGAAGTGGGGCAGGAGATGGCGGTGGTAGAACGCCACGCTGCTCTGCATCTGCGCGACGGGGTCGCGCCCTTCGGCCAGGGCACGCCGGACCTGCCAGCAGAAGAGGAGCCCCTCATGGTGCTCCCGGCTCACCGGCCGCAGCAGGGCGTGCCGTTCAAGCGGTGGCATGGCGCAGTTCCTTCTCCAGCGCCTTGGCGCGCGGGAAGAGGATGTTGTTCTCCAGGTGGATGTGGCGGTGCAGGTCCTCCTCGAACTCGCGCAGCATGGCGTAGGCCGTGCCATAGGTCGTGCAGCCGTCGGGCGGGTTGGTGTAGTTCCCGCTCAGTTCGGCGATGCGGCGGAAGCGCTCACCCTCGGCATCGTGCTCGTGCTCCATCATGGTGATGGGGTTCTCCACGGTGCCGAAATGCGGGGTGGGGGCGGGCAGGTCGTGCAGCCGGGCCTTCTCCAGTTGGTTGATGAAGGGGAAGAGGACCAGTTCCTCCTTCTTCATGTGGGCGGCCATGGCCTGGGCGCAGGCATGGAACTCCTCGCGGATGGCGAAGAGCTCCGGGTGGCGGTCCCCATGCACGGTGCAGAGCTTGTTGAGGAATTGCATCAGGGTGGTGGAGCGGGACTCCACGTAGCGGTGATGCACGCGCTCGATGTGCTCGATCAAGCGGCTCAGGGGCCATTGCTTCACATCGTCCGCCGTGCCGCCATCGCGTTCAATGGCCTGGCGGATCTCGGCCTCCAAGGTGTCCGGTTCAATGGCCTTGGCCCGGCATACCTCGGCAATGGTGCGGCCACCCTTGCAGCAGAAGTCGATGCCATGGGCGTTGAAGACGGCGGCGGTGCGGTAGTCATCGGCCACGATGGAGCCGACGGTCCGGTCGAGGGTGAAGGGGATCGACATGGTGTTCAGGTGCTTTCAGGTGTGACGCAAAGAAAAGGACAATAATGTCCGTAAATGAATGACCTGTGTCATCCTTGCACGGTGGTGACACGGACCAGCCGGGTGCCGAGGATGACCAGTGCGGCCACCTTCACCACCTCGCCGACCACGTAGAGGAGATGCAGGTGCGACGGGCCCGGCAGGTGACCATGGATGGCGAGCAGTGCACGTTCATCGAGCGCCGGCAGCAGCCAGAGGCTTTGGATGAAGAGGATGAGCACGGGCAGCACGATGAGCCCGCGGGGAGGCCAGGCCACCCTGCGCCACAGCAGGTCGGCGAGCACGGCCACGGCCAGCGCCCATTCCACCCGGTTCAAGGCCTGGAACACGAGCCGCCCGATGCCCAGACCGATCGGCAGGGTGACGCCGTAGGCGCGGAACTTCAGCCAGGCCTCCATGAAGCTGATGGCGCACACGAAGCCCACCCACACGAAGGCGCAGATGAGCGCGATGGGGTGGTGCAGCCGGTAGTTCACTGGATGAAGTCCTGCGGACGCGTCCGGTACCGCTCGATGCGCTCCTGGAACATGTCCGCCATGCGGTCGGCGTTGCGGTGGGCCAGTTGTGCCACGGGACCTTCGAAGAGCTCGTCCACCGTGGCATGGAAGAGTTGCAGCCACCGCCGGAAATGCGCCGCACCGATCGGCATGTCCAAGTGGGGCCGCAACGGGGTGCCCGTGTACGATCCCTCGTTGATCAGTACGGTGCCCCAAAAGCGGTGCATCTTCTCCAGGTGCTCGGGCCAGCGGTCGCCGATGATGCCGTTGAAGATGGCCCCGAGCAGGTCGTCGTTGCGGACCTTGCCATAGAAGGTGTCCACCAACAGCACGATGTGATCGTGGTGCCGGATGTCAGCGCGCGGTGCGGGCGTCATGCTGCGGGCGGCACGTGCCAGTATTGGATGAAGTAGAACAGGGCGAAGCCGAGGAAGGTGATGAGCAGGGCCCACACCCAGGCGGGGATGCCCTTGGGCGTTTCCGAGCCGGTGACCAGGAACCGATCGGCGCGTTCGCTGCCATAGGCGTTGATGGTGATGGGCATGCGGCCGTCCACCACGTCGCCATCATCGAGGCCCACCACGGCGATGTCCGGACCATTGCGAACCTCGAAGGGCACATGGCGCACCCCTTCCACGCCGCTGGTGGAGCGCGCCACCACACGCAGGATATGCGGTCCGTCGGGTAGTCGGGTGGTGTCCAGCACGAACTTCACCGGCGGCTCGAACTCGGCGAAAGGCTCCCGGTCATCATCGATGTAGAGGCGGACAAGGCGTTCAGGTTCCATGGGGAATGGATGGGTCGTGGAGGATGATGCGCTTGATGTGCCCGTCATGCCCTTCCCCCGGCCTCAGCAGCATGCGCAGGGCGAGGACCAGGGTGATGGTCACGATGACCCCAGCGCCCCACACGATGACCAGGTCCCACTGGCTCTGGGGGCCCGTGCCATGGGTGATGCCGCGCAGCGGGGCGGGTTGGTTCTTCTGGCACACATCGCAGGCCCACACGGCCACGCCGGTGGCGGAGAACAGGAATGTGAGGAGCGCGCGCATCAGGGCATCAGGGTGGTGGCCGGTGCCACCGTGGAGCGCACGGCGCGGACGGCATCGGTGGTAGTGGCGGGCGCCTCGTTGCCGAAGGCACTGCGCAGGTAGTTGGCGATGGCCGCGACCTCCGCGTCCGACAATCGCTCGGCCTGCGCGGGCATCACGCCGTACTCCGCCCGCGCATCATAGCCACCGAGGATGATCGAGAGCATCAGGGTGGGATCGGGGTCGTTCACCACCGGGCTGCCGGCCAGGGGAGGGAAGGCACCCGCCAGACCCTTGCCTTCCGCGCCATGGCAGGCGGAGCAGGTCTGCACGAAGAGGTCGGCGCCGTTGGGTAGGTCGCCGGCGCTTGGCTTTGCTTCCGCCTCGCTGCGCGCCCCTGGCGAGGGCAGGAAGACCGGATCAGCACCGCCGGGCAGGGGCGCTTGCTTCAGGGTGAGCAGGTAGGCCACCAGGTCCTGTGCGCGCTGGGAGGCCACCAGCACCTTGTTGCTGTCGCGCAGGCGTTCCTTGGGCACCGGCACCACCACCGCATCCTCCGCGGGCGTGTCGGTCTCCTCAAAGAGCCAGGGGTAGCGCGGCATGATGGAACCCTTCACCACCATGCGCGGATCATAGAGGTGCAGCAGGTGCCATTGCGCACCGGGCTGTCGCCGGCCAGTGTTGGTGAGGTCCGGACCGGTGCGCTCACTGCCCAGCAGGGAGGGCGATTGCCGCCACACGTCCAGACGCTGCTTGCTGTAGTGGTAGTCGCTGGGGATGCTCGGCCGCTCGCCCCACATGCGGTCCATCTCGATGTTGCGCACCTGTTGCGTGTGGCAGGCGGCGCAGCCTTCGGCCACGTACACTTCCAGTCCGCGCCGTTCGCTTGCGGTCATCGGTGGCAGATCCGGCAGGGGCGCGTTGTTCAGGGCCAGTTCGTTGGCGGGGATCACGGCCACGCCCATGCTCAGCAGCACGAACACCACGAGCGCGACATTGACCAGGTTCTGGTGGTCCTTGTGGAAGTTGAGCATGGCGTCAGGCGATGGTGGGAGTGGGGGTCGCTGAGGTTGCCGTGTTCGCCGCGGGTCGGCGTACCATGGTGATGAAGTTCCAGGCGAAGAGCAGGTGCGAGACGAACATCAGCGAGCCACCGATGGCCCGCCAGATCCAGTAGGGCCGTGAGCCGATCACCCCATCGATGAAGGGGCGGCCCTCCAGCCACATCAGACCTTTCAGCGTGCCGCCGGCCATCATGCTGATCATGTAGGCGAAGAGGCCGATGAAGGCCAGCCAGAAGTGGGCGCCCACCAGCAGCTGCGCCGGTTCGCGCCCCGTGAGCCGCGGCACGATGGCGTACATGCAGGCCCACAGCGCGAAGGTGATGATGCCGTACATGGTCATGTGCGAGTGCGCCACGTTGAAGTCCGTGAAGTGCCAGAGGTGGTTGGTGAAGCGGAAGGCCTGGAAGCTGCCCTGCGTGCTGCCCACGAAGTAGAAGACCACGGCCACCAGGAAGAAGGGCAGCACGTAGCTGCGGCCGATCGCAGACCAGCTGCCGCGCATGGTCATCAGGAAGTTGGTGGTGCCCGCCACCACGGGGATGAACATGCCCGCGCTGAACACGATGGCCACCGTCTGCAGCCACCACGGCAGCGGCGCGAACACGAAGTGGTGCGTGCCGATGAGGGTGTAGAAGAGCATCTGCGTCCAGAAGGCCAGCACGCCGAGGGAGTAGGAGTAGATGGGCCGGTTGAACGCCGAGGGCAGGTAGTAGTAGAGCAGGCCGAGGGTGAAGGTCATGAACCACATGCCCACGCCCTGGTGCATGTAGTAGCCCTGGATCACGGTCTCGCCCAGGCCGTTCTGGTACCAGGGCAGGTAGCCGATGGTCACCAGCACGAGGGTCCAGACGAGGGCGGCGAGCATGTACCAGTTGCTGATGTAGATCTCGCCGATGGTGCGGCGCTTCACCGTGCCATAGAAGTTGCGGAAGGTGAGGAAGAGCCCCCAGGCGAAGGGCAGCACGGCCGGCCAGATGTACTCGCGGTACTCGCCGCCGCCGTTGTTGATGCCGGCCATCAGGAAGAGGTTGCCGGAGAGGATGCCCAGGTTCATCCAACCCAGTGCGCGCCAGCCGCGGCGCAGGCTGGGGATGGCTGCGGCCGAGGTGCGCGCCACCACGAAGTAGCCCAGCCCGATCATGGCGAGCGAGGCCCAGCCCCAGAACACCGTGTTGGTGTGCACCGGACGCAGGCGGCCGAACGACAGCCAGGACTGCTGGTCCATGTCGGGCCACACGAACTTCATGCCCACGTACTGGCCGATCAGGGTGCCGATCACCAGCCAGCTCACCGCACAGCCCAGGTACCACACGATCATCCGGCGCAGGCCGGGCTGCACCTCCAGCACCATTTCCTGGGACTTCTTCTCATCCACCAAGGGGTTGTCGGGTTCGTTGCTGTAGGTGCTCACCAGGCCGCGCTCGCCGAGCCGGGCCATCGCGCCGTCCCCGGCACCCTTGCGGCGAAGTGAACGCAGCAACCGGTCCACCTTCGCGCTCACCACCAGGGCGGCCACCAGAAGTACGATGCCCAGAAGCACCAGGGTGCCCACCACCCCCGGGCTGGAGAGCCAGCCAGCGGTGCCGCTTTGTGCAAGGAGCGGCGTGGGGGCGATCATGGCCATGCCCACCGCCAGCGGGGTGGCCTTGGACCGGAGCGGGAACGTGCGATGATGCATGACGGCAGCTATGGTTCGGGAAGGGAGGCTTGAGGGTTAGAACTGGACAAAAGTATCCATAAAATAGAATAACAGATAAAATGGTCGATAATTAGACTGTGCTCGGATTCCGGCGCTACCGCGGGGAGGCCGGCTCAGCGCTTCAGGATGATCTTCTCAAGGGGTACGCCGTCCACCACGTCGTGCAGGGTGGTGCCCTCCAGCATGCGGCGCAGGTCGGCCCGCACCTTGGCGAACTGGTCGTGCAGCGGGCAGGGCTTGCGGGCGTCGCAGGCGTCGAGGCCCAGGCCGCAGCCCTTGTAGACGGAGTCGCCGTCGATGAGGTCCACGATGCGGCTGATGCGGATCTTCTTCGCCTGTTGGGGGGTGATGAGGAAACCGCCGTGGGGTCCGCGCTGCGAATCGATCAGCCCGCCTTCCACCAGCTTGCGCAGCACTTTGGCCGTGAAGGCCTCGGGCGAGCCGGTCCGTTCGGCCACTTCGTGCAGCCCCAGCCGCTCGCCGGTGCGGCCGCAGGAGGCGATGCACATGGAGGCACGGATGCCGTATTCACAGGCCTTGGAGAACATGGGTCGACCGTTCGGCGCGTGAAAGTACATGGCCGCACAGTCCGCCAAATGTGAGCGGCGTCAGTTCCATGGTCATGCCACCATTGCCCTGGCACTTGTGGCGGTTGGGTATACATCTCCCATGCAGGGTGATGGTCGTCATGCGAGGTCCCGATGGCAACGGACAGTTTTGTCCACTTCGGCACGACAATCAGGCCCTGCAACCTCATGAAGCACCGCACCATCATCGAACCCTTCCGCATCAAGAGCGTGGAACCCATCGGCCTTAGCACGGAGGCGGAACGCGTGGAGTATCTCAAGGAGGCCCACTACAATCCCTTCCTGCTCCGCTCGCGCGATGTCATCATCGACCTGATGACCGACAGCGGCACCAGCGCCATGAGCGCGCACCAATGGGCCGGCATGATGGAGGGCGATGAGGCCTACGCCGGTTCGCGCAGCTGGGAGCGCATGCTCGCCGAGATCCAGGACCTCACCGGCATGGAGCATGTGCTGCCCACCCACCAGGGCCGCGCTGCCGAGCGCATCCTCTACGGTCATCTCGGCGGTCCGGGAAAGGTCTTCATCAGCAACACCCACTTCGACACCACCCGCGCCAACATCGAGTTCACCGGCGCCACCGCCATCGACATCCCCATCGCCGAGGGCCGCGATCCAGCCCTCATGCACCCCTTCAAGGGCAACATGGACGTGGCCGAGCTGGACCATCTGCTCAAGGAGCACAAGGGCAAGGTGGGCGCCGTCATCCTCACCGTCACCAACAACAGCGGCGGCGGACAACCGGTGAGCCTGGCCAATGCCGAGGGCGTGGCCGCCATCTGCAAACGCCACGGGGTACCCTTCCTGCTCGATTGCTGCCGCATCGCGGAGAATAGCTGGTTCATCAAGGACCGCGAGGAGGGCATGGAGGGCTTGTCCTACCGCCAGATCGCGCAACGGCTGTTCGCCCTGGCCGATGGGGCCATCATGAGCGCCAAGAAGGATGCGCTGGTGAACATGGGCGGCTTCCTCTCCGTGCGTGATGCAGCGCTGGCCGAGGCCTGCATCAACCTGCTCATCATCACCGAGGGCTTCACCACCTACGGCGGCCTCAGCGGGCGTGACATGGAGGCCATCGCCATCGGCCTGCAGGAGGTCTTCGATCCCCACTACCTGGACTACCGCATCAAGAGCACCACCTTCGTGGGCCGCAAGCTGCATGAACTGGGCGTTCCGCTGATGCGTCCCATCGGGGGCCATGCGGTGTACATCGATGCCAAGGCGCTCTATCCGCACATCCCGCCGGACCAGTACCCCGGGCAGGCGCTGGTGTGCGAGCTCTACCGGCTGGGCGGCATCCGCAGCGTGGAGATCGGCTCGGTCATGTTCGGCACCTACCTGCCCGATGGCTCGCTGAAGCCCTCACCCATGGAGCTGGTGCGCCTGGCCATCCCGCGCCGCGTGTACACCCAGAGCCACATGGAGTACGTGGCCGAGACCTTCGAGGAGATCATGCGCACGCGCGAGCAGGTGCGCGGCTACCGCATCATCAAGGAGCCGCGTTTCCTACGGCACTTCACGGCGCATTTCGAGGAGATATAGCGCGCCTTGGTCCCCTTCGGGTCACAGCTCGCCTTTCTCGCCATTCACCCAGCGCTGCATCATCACACGTTCGGCAGGCGACTGCTCGAAGGGAATGGCTCCTGCGATAACGTTGAGCACACGGTCTCAAAGGTTCGCCTGCTTGCCGGCTTCCTCCTTGATGGCCTGCATGGCTTCGAGGTAGTCGCGCTCGTAGCGTTCGGCCTCGGCGATGGAGTACTTGTGGGGGATGTATTTGAGGATGGTGGCGGTGAGCTCGTCCGCCTTTGCGGCACCCAGCTCGGCGAGGAGATGCGCTTTGAAGTAAGCGGCAGTGCAGATGCCGCGGATCGCCTCCAGATCAGCTGCCATCACCTGCCACAGGGTATGCCAATCGCCTTGTTCGGCACTGTCAGCGGCGCCAAGGGGGAGCGAGGCCATGTCCCTGAAGTGTGTGGAGACCAGTTGGAGCTGTTCCTGCATCAACGGCCAGTTCACCTCGGGTGAAGCGCCGTCCATGAGGAGATCCGCAGCATTCTTCAACAGGTCCATGACCTGCTGCTGTGGAAGGCGGAGCAGCTGGAGCTGTGCGTCGAACGCCGCGCGGAAGGCGGCATCCCCATGGAGCGCGGCGAGTTCTTCCGCCTGCTTCAGTTTCCCGGCCATGCGTTCCCGGGCCTGGTCGATCATGGCCCGATCGCTTCGGATGGCATCGGACAGGTGGCGGAATTTGATCGCGGCGCGCAGGGTGGGGTTCGTCGTAGTGGTGGACATGGTCTTGAGGTGTTGTTGTTCGATGATCGATCGTTGTTCAGGGGGCGGCTGCCGACCTGTTCGATGAGGCGATGCGCCAGCCTGCCACGGTGTTCTTCGCTCCTTCCAGCAGGTGGTACATCACCGGAACCAGGTACACGGTGAGCAGCATGCTGCTGGTGAGGCCGCCGATGATGACCCAGGCCAGGCCGTTCTTCCATTCGCTGCCGGTGCCGGTGGCCAGTGCGATGGGCAGCATTCCGAAGACCATGGCGATGGTGGTCATGAGGATGGGGCGCAGGCGGGTGCGGCCGGCCTCCACCAGCGCTTCCACGTAGTGCATGCCCTCGGCCTTCAGCTGGTTGGTACGGTCCACGATGAGGATGGCGTTCTTGGCCACCAGGCCCAGCAGCATGATGAGCCCCAGCAGCGTGAACAGGCTGAGCGAAGACAGGCTGAGATTGAGCGCGAGGAAGGCACCGATGACGGCCACGGGGATGCTGAAGAGCACCACGAAAGGGTAGAGGAAGCTGTCATAGAGGGCCACCATCACTAGGTAGACGAGGATGAAGGAGATGAGCAGTGCGCCGCCCAGTGCGCCGAAGCTGTCGTTCTGCCGCTTCACATCGCTGCCCCAGGTGAGGCGCACCTCTTCGGGCAAGGGATTGTTGCCCAGGTAGGCCACCACATCATCGGCCACGCTGCCCGAACCTCGACCCAGGGCATCGGCGGTGAGGGTCACGGCGCTCATGCGGTCCAGGCGCTCCACCATGGCAGGCGGTTCGTGACGTTCCACGGTGGCGAACTGCGCCAGCCGCACGGGCATACCGGCCGCGTTCACGAAGAGGAGGCGCTCCATGTCCTGCGCATCGCGCCGTTGAATGTCGTCCACGCGAACGCGGATGGGGTACTCAGTGCCATCCTGGAAGAGGCGCGCATCATCGTTGCCGGCGAGGGCATTGCGCAGGGTGGCGCCCACGGCAGCGGTGCCAAGGCCTAGCTGCGCCATGCGGTCGCGGTCCAGGTGTACCTGCAGCTCAGGAGCGCCGCTTTCGATGCTCAGGCGCACGTTGTTGGCGCCGGGTATGCCAGCGAGGGTGTCCTTCAGGATGTGGGCCGTGCGCATCACCAGGTCCCTGTTAGCGCCGCTCAGGGTGATCTCCACCGGGGCGCTGCGCGGCACCAGGCCGATGGTGGCCATCGTGATGTCCACACCAGGGAAGTGCTGAAGCAGATCTTCGCGAAGCATCATCATGGTGGCTTCGGTACTGCGGCCGTCGCGCTGGGCCTTAGGCACCAGGTCGATGGTGAGCTCACTGCGGTATTCGGCACCCACGCCCATGCTGCCGATGCCGGTGCTGGGGCCACCTACGTTGCTGAAGACATTGGCCACCTCGGGCCGTTGCAACATATGCTCCTCCAGCGCGCGGCTGCGCAGGTTGTTCTCCTGCAAAGGCACTTGTTTGTCGTATTCCAAGGTGAGGCGGAAGATGCCTTGGTCGCCGGTGGCGATGAGCTCCTTGGTCATGATGCCTTGCTTGATGATGGCTCCCATGGCCGCGAATAGTAGCAGCACGATGCCAAGGAAGGCGGCCCGGTGCGTCAACACCCAGCGGAGCTGACGGGCATACCATTCGTTCAGTTGGTCCAGGCCATGCTCGAAGCGGAGCAGGGCGCGGGCCCAACTGGTGGTGGGCTTCAGGTCCTCGCGCTGGCCCATGCGCGAGGCCAGCCATGGAGTGAGCGTGAAACTGACGAAGAGGCTCATAAGGGTGGAGACCACCACCACCACGCTGAACTGCTTGAGCAGGTCGGCCACGAAGACCTGCACGAAGATGATGGGGAGAAAGACCACCACATCCACGAGGGTGATGGACAAGGCCGAGAAGCCGATCTCCGCGCGGCCGGTAAGCGCGGCCTGGCGCTTATCCAGACCCTTGTCCAGGTAGCGCTGGATGTTCTCCAGGATCACGATGCTGTCATCCACCAGGATGCCGATGATGAGCGACATGGCCAGCAGCGTCATCAGATTGAGTGTGTAGCCGAAGAGGCCCATGGCCACGAATGCGCTCACGAGCGAGGCCGGGATGGCCACCAGTACGATGAGCGAGTTGCGCAGGCTGCGCAGGAACAGGAGCATGACGATGCTGACGAGCACGATGGCCAGGCCCAGGTCGAAGAGCACGGCGTTCACCGCCTCCATGGTGGTGTCGGTGCTGTCCGATGCGATGATGAAGCGCGTGCCGAAGGCGGCTTCCTCGGCTTCGATGCGAGCCAGTTCCGCGCGCACGGCGGCGCTCACGTCCACCGCGTTCGCATCGCCCTGTTTCTTGATGAGCAGGCCGATGCCTTCACGACCGTTGTAGCGGCTCACCGAAGTGGGGTCGGCCACGCCATCCACCACCATGGCCACGTCCTTCACGCGCACCACGGACCCCGGGGCGGGCATGGATATCACCACTTCCTCCACATCCTGCACAGTGTGCAGCTTGCCAGCGAGCTTCACGGTGAGCTGTCCATCCGTGGTGCGCACAGCACCTGCCGGCACTTCCCGCCCGGCGCGAAGAATGGCCTCGCTCACCTGCGGCAGAGCCACCTTGTGCAACAACAGGCGTTCCTGGTCAACCTTTACTTGCACCTCGCGCTGTTCACCGCCCAACAGGGTGATCTCCGCCACGCCCTTCAGTTGCTGGATACGGGGCAGCAGCTGGTCCACCAGGTGCTGGTGGAATTCCGGGGCAGACCTGTCGCTGAGCACACTGAGGCTCATGATGGGCAGGTCGTTCGGGGAGACCTTCGACATCACCGGTGGCTGAAGGCCTTCGGGGAGGTCTTTCCGGATATTGTCGATGCGGCGTTGGGCATCCTGCATGGCCAGGTCCAGGTCGGCGCCGTACTTGAAGTTGACAATGACTATGGAGGCGTTGGCCAGGGATCGGCTGCTGATGAAGTCCACCCGTTCCAAGGCGCTCAGAGCATCCTCCACCGGCCGGGTCACGCTGTTGGCCACTTCCTCGGGCGCGGCCCCCGGGTACATGGTGCGGATGGTGATCACCGGCTGGCTGAAGTCGGGCATCATTTCCACGCCCAGGCCCTTGTAGGCCACGATGCCGCCGAGGAAGAGCACACCAAAGAGGACGATGATGAGCGACGGGCGCTCGATGGCGATGCGGGTAAGGTTCATGGCCTTGCGGGATGCGCGTTGTTCATCGGTAGGTCACACGGGCGCCATCGTGCAGGCTCACGGCACCGCTGGTCACAACGAGGTCGCCTGCCGTAAGCCCCCGCTGCACGATCATCCTTCCATCGCCGGCGGTGGCCACCGCAATGGGCATGCGGCGGGCCACACTGTCGCGCACCACATACACCTCCGGTTCGATGGCGGAGCCCAAAAGAGCACGGGCCGGAATGGTAACCTGATCAACTGTTGTGGAGTTGGGCAGTATCACCGTGGTGGACATCCCGGCCACGATGCGGGTGTCGGCCGACAGTGCGATGCGCACGGGGAAACGGTTCGCCACATCGCCTCGCCGGCCGATGCTGTGTACCGTACCGGTGAATGGTGTGGACCGATCACCCATGGTCACCTGCACGGTCTGTCCATGCTGGAACTGGGCGACATCCTTCTCGTTGACGTGGAGCAGCACCTCCAACTCGCGCGGGTCACTGAGCGTGGCCACGGGCATGGACGGCGCCACCACCGAACCCTCCTGCACCAACAGTTGGGTCACCTCGCCATCGAAGGGCGCGCGGATGGTGGTGCGTTGGAGCTGCTCGGTAACGTTTGCCAGTTGGATGCGCGCACTGTGCAGGGCCTGTTCGGTCTTCTCCAGCTGAACTCCTTGCACCGCATCAGCGGCGGTGAGCACGCGATAGCGCGCTAGGTCCTTTTCAAGCGCCGCCACCTGGACCAGTGCCGCTTCCTGCTGTAGGCGCAGGAATTCACCGTCGAGCTGTGCGAGCAGGTCGCCCTTGCGCACCTGCTGACCCTCGCGGACGGCAACGTGTAGCACGCGACCTGGCACCTCGGCCATTACGCGTCCTTCGCGCACCGGCACAATGGTGCCGCCATATCGCGGCCCTTGCCCACCTCTCCCTGCCAGCACGGCTTCAACAGTTACATGCACGGGGGCGTGCTTGTCGTGCCGGTACACGCGTTCGATCACCGTCCGCTTGTTCAGGGCCAGTTTCACCACGGTGAGCGCCAGCAAGGCGATCAATCCGATCCAGAGCATCCAGCGTTTCATGGGCGTTCGTTCAGCAGCGTGCCGTTGAGGCGCGCCAGTTCCAGTTGGGCCTTGCGCAGTTGCACCAAGGCATCGATGTACAGCTGTTGGCCTTCACGCACGGCCTGGTCGGCCAGCAGCAGGTCGGTGAGCGTTGCCACCCCTTCCGCATGTTGCAGCAGAGTGCTGCGGCGGATGCGGTCAGCCAGTGTGAGCTGCGCTTCCGCATCAGCGAGCGTACGGAAGGCAAGGGCCTCGTCACGCGCGGCGCGTCGTTGTTCCAAGCCTTCACGGTCGGCCACCGCATCGCGCAGCAGACCGGCGCGTTCCAACTCCAGTTCCTTCTGTGCCACCTTGCGGGTGATCACCGTGCCATTGAAGAGAGGCACTTGCAGGGTGGCTCCGAAGTAGCTTACGGGATAGAAGTCGTAGCGACCCTCGCTGCCGATGGGGCCGAAGCCGGTGTTGCCCAGCAAACCATAGCCTTGGAGGGAAGGCAGGCGCGATCGTTTCAACAGGCGGATCTCCGCATGACGGAGCAGCATGGTCTGTTCGGCGAGGCGCAGTCCGGCGGTGGGTCTTGGTGTTGCCGGTGCAGGGTTCGCGGACGGTGAAGCAGGTTCTGTGGCCAACGGCGCATCGGCGGGGAGGCCCGTCATCAGGCGCATGAGGTCGAGCACCTGTTCCTGTTGGGCCCCCACGCGTTCAAGCTGGGTGCGCAATTGGTCGCGTTGCAGTCGTAGCCGATCTACATCGGTGCCCCGCGCCAGCAGTTGCGCGTGGAGCAGTTCCACGTTCCGGAGCATGGCCTCGGTGCTCTGCAGGTTGCTGTCCAGGAACGTGCGGCGTGCCTGGAGCACCTGGGCATTGTAGTACGCATTGCTCACATCCAGCACCACCTCTTCGCGGCCGCGTTCGCGTTGGATGCCAGCCAGGCGTTCCGCCTCGCGCGCCACATGGATGCTCTCCCAGCTACCTACATCCACCAAAGGCAACTGGGCCTGCACGTTCATGGAAATGTTGTCCGGTGTGCCGAACTGGATCTCGCGGTACACGCCTTCGGGACCACCGAAGAAGGAAGAGGGAAGCAGTTGATAGGGCAACTGCGCATAGTGCCGCATATCCGCCAGCGCCCGCACCTTGGGCAACAGGCCGGCGCGTTGCTCGTCCACCCGCGCCCCGGCCATGCGTTGGTCGATCTCCGCAGCGCGCACACGTTGGTCGTTGACCAGCGCCTGGTCGATGCACGCCTGCAGCGACAGCACGGAGGTGGGTTGCTGTGCAGTGGCAACGAGTGACCAGGCTAACATCGCCGCGCCCAGGAAGGGCCGTATGGAGCTGACCAGGCGCATCATTCAAAGTAGTTGCCGTACGCTGCCAAGTGCTCGCCCAAGGCGTTGCGTTGTACGTCGGTGGCCTCAAACTCGCGCAGCTGGTGGTGGATGGGTAGTAAGTAGTTGTGCAACTGGTTGTGCGCTTCGCCGGTCATGGTGCAACGCTCGAAAATGAGCCCGAACTCCTCCTCCAGTGCGGCCTTCAGCGCCTTGGGGTCACCGGTCGATGGATCGTAGGCAGCGAGTATGCCCACCATGTTGGCAATGCCCGCGGTGGTCTCCGGATTGGCTTGCCAGCGCAGGCCGTTGTTGAGGGTAACGGGGGGCAGGTCGTCGTGGTCCGTAGCCGGGGTGCTGTCCGCTGGGCTGGTCGTGTGGTCGGCGTGTGCAGCGGCCTCGTGGGTGTGTTCACCACAGCTGCCATAGAACGCGGCGATCGCCAGGAGGAGGAGGGGAAGTAAGATGCGGTTCATGCGTGGAAGCGTTCAGCAGGTTGTTCAGTGTGGCACAAGGCCCGGCGCGCCAGGAGGTGGAAGGCCCACGTGAGCAGCGTCCGGAACGTGAGCGCTCCAATGGTGGCCGTGCGGTATGCACCGCCTTCCGTGATGTGCAGGGTGAGGAGCACGGCGCCCACGAGCAGCACGCCCACAGCGGCAGCCAGCAGCGGGGCCGACCAGCGTCGCTTCATCAGCAGGCCTGCACCGGCAGGTAGGTACAGAAGGGACGCGAACAGGTTGGCGATCACCACCGCAGGCACATAAGGCGACTCGCGTTCGCGGATGCCGAAGAGGTCCAGCAGCACGGAGGCGCTCAGGAAGAGGGTGAGCGCGCCGAAGGCGATGACCACCAAGCCGAGGACGATGCGTGGAAGTTTACTGGTTCCCATGGCGGCTCAGCGGGTGATGAGGTCCAGGGTGGCAGCGATGAGGGCCATGCCTTTCCGGCGTACATCGAAGGAGCGGGCGCTCATGCGCCATTGCAGCATGTGCAGGCGGAACGTGCCCATGAGGATGTGACCGATCGTTTCGGCCGAGTGGTCCGAGGTGAAGTCACCCGATCGTTGCCCGTCCTTGATCGCGTTGAGCAGGTGGCGGCGCTTTGCCACCATGATGCGCTCAATGCCGGTATCGATGCCGTGTGAGGCTTCCAGCATTCCTGTGGCGAAAATGGCCATCAGGTATTGCGGGTTCTTCTGGAAGTAGGTGAACTGGCTGTCGAACATGGCCCGGACGCGCTCCACCGGGTCCGTATGCTCGTCGGCCACACGCCCAAGCCGCTCATCGATGTTCTCAGCAAGGTGATGCAGCATGGTCACCAGGATCTCCTCCTTGCTCTTGAAGTGCCGGTAGAGCGCCGCTTCCGTGAAGTGCATGCGTTCGGCCAGGCGCTTGGTGGTGAGCGCTGCGAAACCATCCTCGGTCACCAGTTGTCCGGCGGCTTCGATGATCTCCAGTTGGCGCGGCTTAATGTCCATGGTGTGGCTTGAGGTGGAAGAAGGCTGTGCCGAGCAGGAAGACCGAAGCGGTCATGGCCAGCGCGCTGATGAGGACGAACACGGGAGGTGCACCCAGATAAACTTCAGCGAGGATGCCGAGGGGCATCAGGAGGCCGATGAGCCCCAGCCAGGACGTGAGCGCGGACCATCGCAGCCGTTCGCCGAAGTGGAGCAGCAGGTAGCCCATCACCACATTGAGGAAGGCGAAGAGGTTGCCATGCACATGGGCCAGGCGTGCCTCGAAGTGCTTGCCCACACTGTAGCTGTCCACCCACGCCTGCTTGTCGGGGGCGAAGTCGCGCAGGTAGATGAGCAGGAAGCCGTAGAGCATGAAGGCCCCCATGGTGAGGAAGCCGATGGCGATGTTCCGTTGTCCGTTCATGATCGTGATCTGTTTGAACGGCACAAAGTAAGTGAACATTAACATACCTGTACGGTGACATTGGCCACCTAGGCGGATCGGCCTGATGCCCACTGCCTGGACTACCGCAACCACAGCACCACTTGGCAGGGCGAGCAGTTGCTTCCATGGGGGTACCGCCATTTCGCTCCGCAGCGGGCCATGCGGTGTACATCGATGCCAAGTCCCTCTATCCGCACATCCCGCCGCAGCAGTATCCCGGCCAGGCGCTCGTGTGCGAGCTCTACCGCCTGGGCGGCATCCGCAGCGTGGAGATCGGCTCTGTCATGTTCGGCACCTATCTCCCCGATGGTTCACTGAAGCCCTCGCCCATGGAACTGGTGCGCCTGGCCATCCCGCGCCGCGTGTACACCCAAAGCCACATGGAATACGTGGCCGAGACCTTCGAGGAGATCATGCGCACCCGCGGGCAGGTGAGGGGCTACCGCATCATCAAGGAGCCGCGTTTCCTCAGGCACTTCACCGCGCATTTCGAGCGCATCGAGCAGGCCTGAGCCCTGAGCTGCCGGTAGCCGCATGCAGCCGTGTTCGATTCCGTCATGGAGGGATTTTCGGGTAACCTCCGAGGCACGCCTAGGACTCATGATATCGGTGCTCACGCTGATGTCCGGTGCCGGAAGGCACGGACGCCGCGCTTTACAGTGGCGGGTGCGGCGAGGCCGTTGGGCTGGAGACCGTGCGGTGGCATCGGATCAATGCATGAGCGCGAGCGGATCCGTGCGGGCTGGGATGCGGATCGGTCGTGATCGGCACCGAGGGGGACTGAGGGGGGCACCGGCGTGAAGGAGAGAGCCCCGGGCGATTGCCCAGGGCTCCAGATCGAGGGGGCGGGCCGGTCATCGGCACCGGCCCAGCGCTTCCCAGGACGCCCCCCTCTTTCCTTCCAGGATCATTGTCGGCCGCTTGCCCGTCATGCCGGCAGGAGCCCCGGGTTGCAGCGTGCGTTGTCCAAGCGGTCAAGTCGGATTACCACTTCACCCTTCGGCAGCTGCCAGGCGATCCGAGCGCCTTGGCGGTAGCCGATGCGTGCGGAGCCCATCACGGAGAGCACCGACAGCTTGTTCCGCCTCAGGTCGGCATGCATCACCAGCTGCAGGCCATGGCGGCGGTCCACAGGGGTATCTGCATTCACCACACTCCGGATCCGCACGACATCGGACGGCATGTTAGGGGAAGATGCCACGTTCCTTGTAGGTCTTCTCCAGTCGTCGCAGGGCCACGATGT
>ERZ761607.2822-NODE-2822-length-17976-cov-18.634898_pt1 | contig 17976 bp, 15 predicted proteins | sample MGYA00511164_ERZ761607 | MGnify/ENA primary metagenome ERZ761607 (study PRJEB28899, sample SAMN02445080) | bioreactor sludge metagenome | biome: EBPR sludge | place: Australia: Brisbane, Thorneside Wastewater Treatment Plant | collected 2011-06-22 ...
GCCGCCTGGCTCCCGGCCGTCAGCTTGCAACGCATCGAGAAGCTGCGCGAATAGCTCCCGCACGGTTCGCATTCATCGCATTCATCGCATTCATCGGCGGCTGATCGACGCGCCGGCCAGCGGCGCGTATTTCAGACTCTCTGGCCGCTGCTTCGCGGTTTGACGATCGCCTCGTAGTACGCAAAGGCATCGCGGAGGTGCTCGCGCAGCTGACTCTCTTCCCACGGCTTGGTCAGGAACTTGTAGATCGACCCCTGATTGACCGCATCGATGATCGAATCGAGCTGGGTGTAGCCGGAAATGACCAGCCGCACCGTGTCGGGATGGAGAAGCTTGACCCGCCCCAGGAACTCGGTACCGCTCATTTGCGGCATCCGCTGGTCGGAGAGGATTACCTGTACCTCGTTGCTGGCCAGCAACTCCAACCCCTCGTGGCCGCTCGCCGCGGTCAGGACGCGGTAGCCCTGGCCACGCAGGACCCGGCGGATGGACGAAAGGATGTTCGGCTCGTCGTCAACCACCAGCAGGGTGCGCACGTCGGACGGCGCGGCGCTGATCGCCAGCGATCGACCCTCGACCATCAGGCGCGCGAAATCGTCCGCCGCTACAGCGGCGCTGAACAGAAAACCCTGCATCTGGTCGCAACCGTTCTTTCTCAGGTAACCCAGTTGCGCTTCGGTTTCGACGCCTTCAGCAACGACCTTGAGTTGCATGCGATGCGCCAGGGCAATCACCGAGGTGGCGATATTGGCTGCCTTGGGGTCGGTGACGATATCGTTGACGAAAGAGCGGTCGATCTTCAGTTCATCGACCGGAAAGCGACTCAGATAGCTGAGGCTGGAATAGCCGGTGCCAAAGTCGTCCAGCGAGAGGCCGACGCCGATGGCTCGGAGCCGCAGGAGTCGCTCGATGGCCTGGCCCGGTGCGGCCATCAGCATGCTCTCGGTCAATTCAAGTCCCAGCATCCGTGGGTCGACGCCGTGGCGGCTCAGCGCGCCGGCCACCACCGACTCGAGTTCGTTGCTCGCGAACTGGCGCGCCGAGACGTTCACCGCCACCTTGACCGCCGGCAGGCCGGCTTCGGTCCAGGCGCGAATCTGACGGCACGCCTCGTCGATCACCCACGCCCCGATCGGGACAATCAAGCCGCTTCGTTCTGCCAGGGGGATGAAGCTGCCGGGCGGCACCAGGCCGACGCCTGGCCGCTGCCAGCGCAGCAGCGCTTCCGCGCCGACGATCAAGCCGCTGCCGAGATCGAGCTTCGGCTGATAATGCAGCAGCAGTTCGCCCTGACTCAGCACCCGCCGCAGCGCATTTTCCGTCTCCAGCCGCTCGAGCGCACCCTGGCCGAGTTCGCCGGTGTACAGCGCGTACTGATTGCCGCCTCGATCCTTGGCGCGGTGCATGGCCGCGGTCGCGCTGCGCAGCAGATCGTTGGCCGTCGTCGCGTCTTGAGGAAAGACACTGACGCCGACGCTGGCACGCGCGTAGGCTTCGTGCCCGTCGGCCAGTACAAAGGGCGCTGCGAGGATGGCCAGCAGGTCACGCGCGGTGCTTTCCGCATGTTCGGCAGCCTGGCGGCCTTCCAGGACGACAGCGAATTCGTCCGCGGCCAGGCGTCCCAAGGTATCTTCCTGGCGCAGCCGGGCGCTCAGGCGAGCGCTGACAGCCAGCAGCAGTTCATCGCCGAGCGCGTGACCGAGGCTCTCGTTCACTTCCTTGAAGTGGTCCAGATTGACGATCAGCACGGCTGTCTTGCCGTCCTCCCGCTGCGCGCGGTCAAGGCCGTGCTGCAGCAGCGAGCGCAACAACAGGCGATTCGGCAGCCCGGTCAACGGATCGTAGTGCGCCAGACGCTCGACCTGCTCCTGGCTGCGCTTGAGCTTGGTCAGATCGGTGAACACGCCGACGTAATGCGACGGACGCCCCTGTTCGTCCCGGACCACGCTCAGCGTCGCCCATTGCAGGTAGATCTCCCCGTCGGCGCGTCGATTCCAGACCTCGCCCTGCCAATGACCCGTCTGCACCAGGCTGGCCCACATCGCCTGGTAAAACGGTCGATCATGGCGCCCGGACTGCAGGAAGCGCGGATTCCTGCCGATCGCTTCGCTCGCCGCGTAAGCGGTGATTTCGCAGAAGCCCGGGTTGACGCTGATGATCTCGCCGGTCAGGTCGGTGATGATCACGCCGTCGCGGGTGCTGTCCAGCGCCGTCGCCTGCAACCGTTGGCGTTCGCGGAAAGCGTGCTCGGCGCTCAGGTCGTTCCAGCTGCCGATCACTTCGACCGGCTGTCCTTTGGCATCGCGAAGCAGGCGCATGTCGTCGCGTAGCCAGCGGACCGCACCGGTACTGTCGTGAAAGCGGTACTCGTGCGTCAGGCTTCCCTCCCCCAACAGGCGAGGCTGCGCGTTCAGGACGCGGTTGCGATCGTCGACATGCAGGTGCGTCGTCCACCAGCCGGGCGCCAGGCATTCGGCAGGCGGGAAGCCCATTACCCGGCTGATGTTGTCGCTGATCCAGGCCGGCAACAGGCGCGTGCCATCGACGCGCAGCGCGTAGAGTATCGTCGGACTGGCCGACAGCAGATGCGCCATGCGGGTGCTGGTCTGGCGCAGACTCGCCTGCTCGCGGCGCAGTTGCGCCTGCTTGAGCGCGCTCTCCAGAATCGCCGGCAGCCCCTCAAGATAGCGCTCCTTCTTGATCACGTAATCTTCGAGGCCCAGCCGCAAGGCGGCGGCGACGACATCCTCGCCGCCCTGGCCGGTGACCAGAACGATCGGCAGCTCCAGCCCGCGCTGATCGCGCACCGTCTTGGCGACTTCCAGCGCGTTCAGCGCCGGCAACTGGTAATCGAGCAACAGCAGATCGTAGTCAGGTGCGTCGTCGGCATGCTCCGGCAGGTGTGCCAGCACTTCCTCGCCGCTGCCGACCACTTCGAGCCGGAAGAGCGGCGCGTGCTCGGCGAAATGGCGAAGCGTAAGGTCGATGTCAAAGCGGTTGTGTTCGGCGTACAGCACGCGAACGAGCCGCCCCTTGCGGGCAAAATCGCTGCGAAAACGATTGAGCGCGCCCGCCAGCACGCGTGCCAGGCGGTCAGCATAGTGGCCGTGCTTGCACAGGTAGTCGTCGGCCCCCGCCTTCAGCGCGGCCAGTGCAGACGCCTCGTCGCCGGAGCCGGTGAGGACGACAAAGGCCAACGGCAAGCCTCGCCCGCGCACGTGCGCCAGCAAGTCGAGGCCGCTGCCGTCGGGAAGCTTCAGGTCGGCGAGAATCGCTTCGAAATCCGCGGCGCCGGCCTGCAGGCGCTCGATTGCGGCGCCGACGGTGGTCACGATCTCGACCGTCGTATCGGGTGCGCTACTGGCCAGAGCCCGGCGACCCAGGTCCGCGTCAGCAGAATTGTCCTCAAGGAACAGGATGCGGCTGGGAACGGTATGCATCGTCGCTGGATCCTTTGTGCTGGTCAGCGCGGCGGCGTGTTGAGCATGCACCAGTACATCTCGACCTGCGCCGCGACCTCGACGAACTTGACGAAATCGACCGGTTTGACGATGTACGAATTGGCACCGAGGCGATAGGCCGCTTCGACATCCTTGTCCTCTTCGGAGGTCGTCAGCACGACTACCGGGATGTTATGGCTGATCGAATTGGCTTTCAATTGCCTCAGCACCTCCAGACCATCGATCCGCGGCAGCTTCAGGTCGAGCAGGATCAGCAGCGGCAGCACTTCGGCGGCGCTCCACCGGGGAATCCAGGCCAGAGCCTCCTCACCGTCGCGCGCCACGTGCACCGGGTTGGCCAGCCGCCTTCTGGCAAAGGCGCGCAGCGTCAGATCAACGTCGGCCGGATTGTCTTCGATCAGAAATATCGGGCGATTCGATACGTCCATGTTCATGCGCAATCTCCTGGAGAATCCTGCCCCGGCGTGGGTGCGTCCAACGCCCCACCCCGTTGCCACCGGCCACCCGGCCGCTACGCGCCTGGCAGACCAGCGCCAACCCGACGCCGGTGCCGCGCGCGACGGAAAACATCGAGACTCGACACGGCTCGCCGAAGGCAAGGCCACCGTCGCGCACCCGCACGATAACCCTTTCGCCGTCACCACGAGCGGCTTTATCGATCAGCGGCATCCGGATGCCGCCGAGCAGCCGGTCAGTGGCTGGCTGGCGCGTGCGGTCGTCCGCCGCCGTCTGGCCTTGCATTGTTGCGGTCAGGATTTCGGCAGGCGGCCCATCAGGAAGAACTCGTCATTGGGGCGCATCGAGCTCATGTTCGCCAGGCGATTCGACATCGCGAAGAACGCCGCCACGGCGCCGATGTCCCAGACGTCCTGATCGGAGAAACCGTGCTCGTGCAGCGCCGCGAAATCGGCGTCGCCGACCTCCTCGGCGTGCAGCGAGACTTTCAGCGCAAAATCGAGCATCGCCCGCTGCCGCGCGCTGATGTCGGCCTTGCGGTAGTTGACCGCCACCTGGTCGGCGATCAAGGCGTTCCTGGCGCGCACGCGCAGGATCGCGCCGTGCGCGACGACGCAATACTGGCACTGGTTGGCGCCGCTGGTGGCGACCACGATCATCTCGCGCTCGGCCTTGCTCAGGCCGCTTTCCTTTTCCATCAGCGCGTCGTGGTAGGCGAAGAAGGCGCGAAACTCGTCGGGACGGTGGGCCAGGGTGAGAAAGACGTTGGGGACGAAACCCGACTTCTCCTGTACGGCGACGATGCGGTCGCGGACATCGTCCGGCAACTCGTCCAGAGCCGGAACCGGAAAGCGGCTGATCGGCGTGCCCATCGCTCAGCCCTCGCCGGTCGTGCAGTACAGCGTCGACTCGCCTTCGATGACCGTCTTGCCGCTCACGCTGCAGATCGAATCCATGACGCAGCGCCGCCTGGCGACGTTGACCTCGCGGACGGTGACCGTCGCGGTCACCGTGTCGCCGATCCGTACCGGCGCCTTGAACTTGAGCGTCTGCCCGAGATAGACCGTACCCGGCCCGGGCAGCTTGTTGGCCAGCACCGCCGAAATGAATCCGGCTGAAAGCATGCCGTGCGCGATGCGACCGCCGAACTGCGTCGTTTTCGCCCATTCCTCGTTGAGGTGCATCGGGTTGACGTCGGTCGAAATGCCGGCAAAGAGGACGATGTCGGCCTCGGTAACGGTCTTGGCAAGGCTCGCGCTCATGCCGGGTTGCAGGTCTTCGACGTTGTAGCCGCCAAGTGAATTCATCGCTCTCTCCATGGTCACAGGTTGCTGGTTTGTCGCATGATACACAAAGCCCATAACCCGTACAGGAGATTTCCGTGACCACCGATGTCGACTTCGACAGCCTCGTCCCTGCCCTTCCCTGCAGCCGCCGCAACTTCATCGTCACCGCGCTGGGCGCCGGCTTCGCGCTGGCGGTGCAACCGGTGGCCGCGCAGAGCGTGATCGTCACCGACAGCAGCGGCCTCACCGCTGGCGAGATCAGGGTGCCGACCGGCGATGGCGAGTTGCCGGCGTATCGCGCGCAACCGGCCAGCGGCAGCAAATGGCCGGTGATCCTGGTGGTCCAGGAGATCTTTGGCGTTCATGAGTACATCAGGGACGTCTGCCGGCGCCTGGCCAAGCTCGGCTACCAGGCCATCGCGCCCGAGCTGTACGCTCGCCAGGGCGACCCGCGGCAGTACGCCAACGTCCAGGAACTGCTCGACAAGGTGGTCGGCAAGGTCCCCGACGCGCAGGTACTGAGCGACCTCGACGCCTGCGTCGCCTGGGCCACGGCTCACGGTGGCGACGCCGCGCGGCTGGGAATCACCGGCTTCTGCTGGGGTGGACGCATTGCCTGGCTGTACGCCGCCCACAATGCGCAGGTCAGAGCGGGCGTCGCCTGGTACGGCAGGATCGTCGGCCAGGCCAGCGACTTGACCCCCCGACAGGCACTCGACATCGCCGGTGAACTGCACGGACCGGTGCTGGGTCTCTACGGCGGCGCCGACCAGGGGATCCCGCTCGACACCGTCGAACAGATGCGCCGGGCCCTCGCCGCGTCCGCCAATCCGGCCAGCAAGGCGTCGACGATCCGTGTCTACGACGGCGCGCCGCACGCCTTCCATGCCGACTATCGGCCGAGCTACCGCAAGGAACAGGCGGAGGACGGCTGGCGGCGCCTGCAAGCGTGGTTCAGGCAGCACGGCGTCTGATCGCCCGCTGCAAGCTGGCTGGCTGATCGCTTGCCGCCGGCGGTGGCGTCAATCACCGCCACCGCAGCCTCCCCCACCGCAGCCCGAAGAGTCGCCGCTGTCCCCGCCATCGCCGCTGCCGGTACCGCCGCTGCAGCCGCCGCCGCAGCCGATATGGCCGGCACAGAAGGGCGTACTGCCAGCGCTTTGCCCGGCGGCCAGACAATCCAGCTGATAGATGAAGCCGCCGCCGATCGCCAGCGTGGCGTCGAGGGCGAAGAGCAGCGGCAGCGCTGACGGCGCTTGCGGATCGATCGCCTGGCGCTTGCACGACAGCCGCCAGGCGCGCTTGATTCCGTCCTGCGCGTCGGTCGGCTGGCGCATCGCTTCGGCCGGAGTATGGTGCACGAAGCGGCCAAGCCCGCGCGCGCAGAATTGCTGGTACTGGCGGGTGAACAGGATGAACTCGTGCCAGGCGTCGTCGACCACCTGCGACGGCATCGCCACCAGCCGCTTTTTCGCTTCGCGGCAAAGCTGGAAGTATTCGCGCAGCCCATCGAAGACCAGCGCCCGCTGCGCGGCGCTCAATTCGGGCCGGCGCGCCGCCAGGCGCTGGTCGAGAAGCCTGCCGTAGGGGTAGGTGTCGATGAACTGCTGGCGCTGCCGCCCGCGCAATGAACGCCACCAGGCGAGCGTCGCGACGGCCAGCCCGAGCAAGGCCAGCGCCAGCAGCAGCTTCATCTACGGCACGCGTTGCATCAAACGGTGCTGAAGCACAGGTACTTGACCTCCAGGTACTCGTCGAGTCCGTGCTTCGATCCTTCGCGGCCCAGCCCGGACTGCTTGACCCCGCCGAAGGGCGCTACCTCGTTGGAGATCAGGCCGGTGTTCACGCCGATCATGCCGTATTCGAGCGCTTCGCCGACGCGCAGGCAGCGCCCGACATCACGCGAGTAGAAGTAGGCCGCGAGTCCGAACTCGGTGTCGTTGGCCATCCTGACCGCCTCCGCCTCGTCGGCAAACCGGAAGACCGGCGCCACCGGCCCGAAGGTTTCTTCGCGCGCGACGCGCATCTGCGGCGTTACGTCGGCGAGCACCGTCGGCTCGAAGAAGGTGCCGCCGAGCACGTGCCGGCCGCCGCCGGTAACCACCCGCGCGCCCTTGTTGAGCGCGTCGGCGATGTGTTCCTGGACCTTGGCCAGCGCCGCCGCGTCGATCAGCGGCCCCTGCGTCACGCCTTCGTCGCTGCCTGGCCCGACTCGCAGCGACTGGACGCGCCTGGCGAGCCGGGCGACGAAGCTGTCGTAGACGCCGTCCTGAACCAGCAGCCGATTGGCGCAGACGCAGGTCTGGCCGGTGTTGCGATACTTGGCGATCAGCGCCCCTTCGACCGCCGCATCGACGTCGGCGTCGTCGAACACGATGAACGGCGCGTTGCCACCGAGTTCGAGCGAGAGCTTCTTGATCGTCGGTGCGCACTGCGCCATCAGCAGGCGCCCGATTTCGGTCGAGCCGGTAAACGACAGCTTGCGCACCACCGGGCTGGCGGTCAGGGTGCCACCGATGGCCACCGGATCGCCGGTCAGCACGTTGAAAACCCCTGCCGGAAGCTCGGCGTCATGCGCCAGTCTGGCCAGCGCCAGCGCGGTCAGCGGCGTCTGCTCGGCCGGCTTGACCACCACCGTGCAGCCGGCCGCCAGCGCCGGCGCCACCTTGCGGGTGATCATCGCCAGCGGGAAGTTCCAGGGGGTGATCGCGGCGCAGACGCCAACCGGCTGGCGGATGGTCAGCAGCCGCCGGTCGGCCGCCGGACTCGGGATGCTTTCGCCATAGGCGCGCTTGCCTTCCTCGGCGAACCACTCGACGAACGACGCGCCGTAGGCCACTTCGCCGCGTGCTTCGGCGATCGGCTTGCCGCATTCGGCAGTCATCAGCTGGGCCAGGTCCTCGGCGTTGCCGACGATCAGTTCGTACCAGCGACGCAACACCGCGGCCCGTTCCTTGGCGGTCTTCGCCTGCCACGCCGGCAGCGCCGCCTCGGCGGCGGCAATCGCGCGCGCGGTCTCGACGGCAGTCATCAGCGGTACCTCGCCCAGCGCCTCGCCGCTGGCCGGATCGATAACCAGCAGCGTACGACCGTCGCCGGAGGCTTCCCAGCGACCGTCGATGTAGCAGTTGGAGCGCAGCAGGCGCGGATCACTCAGATGCATGGCAACCTCCGGGATTCTGAAAACAGCAGTTTATACTGTGCACCATGCGGATACGACAGTTCCTCATCGCTGGCATGGTGTCGCTGCTCCTGGCGGCGTGCGGCAGCACGCCCGAACGACCGGCGAGAAGCGAACAGGGGACCAACGTGGTGATTTTTGCGCTGAGCCTGATCGACACCGGCTACCGCTTCGGGGGCAAGAACCCCGAAGCCGGTTTCGACTGCAGCGGCATGGTCGCCTACATCTACGGCCAGGCTGCCGGCGTCAGGGTCGGTGGCAGCGCGGCCGACATCGCGCGGCGCGGCCGGCCGGTGCCGCGCGAGAATCTGCGTCCTGGCGACCTGGTGTTCTTCAACACCCGCAACGCGGCTTTTTCGCATGTCGGGATCTACATCGGCGACGACCGTTTCGTCCATGCCCCGTCGACCCGCGGCCAGGTGCGCATCGACCAGTTGGCCGCCAGCTACTATGCGCAGCGCTTCGAGACAGCGCGCGCCTACTTCGAGTAGCGCCAGGCCGGCGAGTCGTCGTACCCGTTGTTGCGCTAGTCGTTGCGTAACTCGACGCGGCCGTCGACCACCCGCACCCGGTCGCCCTTGCGCACCGCCGGCTGGTCGCTCTGTTCGATGAAGGCGAAGCCGCCGTCCTCGTAGCGAATGGTGAGTTCGTAGCGGTGCACCGGCGCGCGCGCCTTGCGGTCGTCCTTGACCGCGCTGCCGGTGCCGACGATCGGCGCCGTCACCATATGCGCATCGGGGGCACCGAGATCGCGCCGTGCGGCAGCCGCCGGATCGCGCCGGCCCTGGCCCTCGCCGGTCAGCGTGCGAATCGCAAAAACGACACCGCAACGCTCGCACGGACCGCTTCGCTCCTCCTGCTGCAGTTCGCGGTAGTCGGCGTCGCCACTCGGCAACTGCAGCGTGCTTTGCGCCAGCGACACGCGGGGCAAGGCCAGGACCAGCGACTGGATCAAGCAGCCGACCATCAGCATTGTTTTGCGCTGCATCGCCAGCACTCCTCGACAAACGGTTGCGACTCGCACCTCGCTGAACGCGCGGCACCGGCCGGACCAGTGATCTTAGCACTCGCCGGGCCGGCGCCAACAGCGCAAAAGAACGCTAGTATGTGGCTGTTCGCCCGCCTTGTTGAACTCCCGGGAACGTACCATGGACCCCAAGTCCTTCGTTGACTCCGCCGTGCTGCTGCTGGTCGTCGCCTCGATCGCGGTCGCCGTGTTCAGGCATCTGGGACTCGGTTCGATCCTCGGCCTGCTGGTCACCGGCATCATCGTCGGGCCGCATACGATGGGACCGTTCGTCACCACCAACGTCGAAGACGTCCGCCAGTTCACCGAAATCGGCGTCGTGCTGCTGTTGTTCCTGATCGGCCTGGAGATGAAACCGCGCCGGCTATGGGCGCTGCGGCGTACTCTTTTCGGGCTGGGTTCGCTGCAGATCATCCTGTCGGCGCTGTTCATCGCCGGCTATTTCCAGCTGTTCGAGCCGCACTGGCCGACGGCGCTGCTGATCGGCAGCAGTTTTGCCCTCTCGTCGACGGCCTTCGTCGTCCAGATGCTCAGGGACCAGGGCGAGATCGCCAGCCACCATGGCCAGACCGCTTTCGCCGTCCTGCTGATGCAGGACCTGGCGGTGGTGCCGCTGCTGGCGCTGATCCCGGTGCTCGCCGATGTCGGCGCGCCACCCTCCGACAGCGCCGTGCTGCAGCAGATCGCGGTAGCCATCGCGATGGTGCTGATGGTGCTGCTCAGCGGCCGCTACCTGGTGCCCCGGATCCTCGATCACCTGGCCCGCCAGAACAACCGCGAGGCCTTCCTGCTGACCACCATGGGCGCCGTGTTCATCGCCGCCTGGGCGATGCACCACGCCGGCATGTCGATGGCGCTGGGCGCCTTCCTGATGGGCATGATGCTCTCCACCTCGCGCTACAGCCTGCAGATCGAGGCCAGCATGGAGCCGCACAAGGGCCTGCTGATGAGCCTTTTCTTCGTCGCCGTCGGGATGTCGCTGGACCTCCAGTCGCTGGCCCTTCACCCCTTCCGCTTCGCCCTGCACGTGGCCGCGATCATCGCCATCAAGGTGGCCGTGCTGTATGTCCTTTGCCGGTGCTTCGGAACCGGTCGCAGCATTGCCTTGCGGGTCGCCTTCCTGCTCGCCCAGGGCGGCGAGTTCGGCTTCGTGCTGTTCGGCGCCGCCAAGGCCCTGGGTCTGATCGACGACCCGCTGTTCGTCATGGCGGTGGCGATCATTTCGGTGAGCATGCTGCTCACGCCAATGCTGGTCAAGATCGGCAACCGCCTGGCACTGCGCGTCGCCGAGGAGCCAGCCGGCGTTCACCATCGCTTCCGCTATCCGGACGAAGGCGACGAAGCCGCCCCGCGGGTGGTGATCGGCGGCTATGGCCGTGTCGGCCACACCGTCGGCACCATCCTGGCCAGCAGCGGCATTCCCTTTGTCGCCTTCGACACCGACGCCGAACTGGTCGCGCGCTGGCGCAGCGAGGGGCATCCGGTCTTCTACGGCGACCTCGGCGACCCGCAACTGTTGATTGCCGCATCGCTCCAGCACGTCGACCTGGTCGTGCTGACCATCGACAACCGGCGCACCTCCGTTCGCGCGGCGTCTCTGATCCGCTCACAGTTGCCACAGGTCAACCTCCTGGCCCGCGCCCGCGACCTGGCCAGTTGCGACGCCCTGCTCCGCGCCGGCGCCAGCAAGGCCTATCCCGAGACCCTGGAAGCCAGCCTGCGGCTGGCGGCCGAGACCCTCGAGTCGCTCGGCATCGGCAGCACCGAGACCGAGATGCTGCTCAGCGAGGTGCGCAGTTCCGACTATGCCCTGGTGCGCTCCGGACCCGAGGGTCATCCCCCGTCAACCGCCCGGGATCCCTCCTGAATCCCCGTCCGGACCACAGGGAGGGCAGCGAAGCGAGCGAAAGCAGGCTACTATTGGGGTGTTCGCCAGCCCCGACGAGCCCCCGAACGCCATGCTGAGCACCATCCCCATCCGTTACGTCGAACCCGTCTACCGCCCGCCCAGCGAGGCGGAATCGCTGATCCTGCCGATCACCGACGGCTGTTCGTGGAATCACTGCACCTTCTGCGAGATGTATACCGCGCCGCAGAAGCGTTTTCGCGCCCGCGACGCGGACGAGGTTCTGGAGAGCATCCGGCGCACCGGCGAAAGCGTCGGCGGCGAGGTCCGGCGCGTCTTCCTGGCCGACGGCGACGCGCTGGTGCTGCCGACACGCCGGCTGCTCGAGGTCCTCAACGCGATCCGCGTGCACCTGCCGGCGGTTCGCCGGGTATCGACCTACTGCCTGCCGCGCAACCTGCGCCGGAAGTCGGTCGACGAACTGCGCGAACTGGCCGCCGCGGGCCTGTCGATCGCCTACGTCGGCGCCGAGTCGGGCGACGACGAAGTCCTCGAACGGGTCAACAAGGGCGAGACCTTCGAGTCGACGCGCGCCGCGCTCGACAAACTCGGCGCCGCCGGGATCGCCCGCTCGGTGATGATCCTCAACGGCCTCGCCGGCCCGGAACTCTCCTGGCGGCACGCCGAAAACTCGGCGCGCCTGCTGAATGCCACCCAGCCCGAGTATCTGGCGACGCTGGTGGTCAGTTTCCCGCTTGGCGAGGAGCGTTTCCGCGGCGGCTTCCCCGGCTGGCGACCACTCAGCCTGCGCGAGCTGTTTCTCGAAATGGAGCGCCTTCTCGAACACCTCGAACTGCGGCGCACGGTCTTCCGCAGCGACCATGCGTCGAACTGGCTGGTCCTCAAGGGAACGCTGGGCGCCGACAAGCAGCGGCTGCTCGGGCAGGTGCGGCAGACGCTTGCCGACCCGGCAAACGCGCCGCTGCGACCGTCCTGGGCGCGGGGACTGTAATTGGCGGCCGATTACCAGCGCTGCGCCGAACTGATCCGCCAGGCCGACGGGCTGCTGGTCACCGCCGGCGCCGGCATCGGCGTCGACTCGGGTCTGCCCGACTTTCGCGGGCCGCAGGGCTTCTGGGGCGCCTACCCTGCGCTTGGCAGGGCGCGCATCGCTTTCGAGCAGATCGCCAACCCGGCGGCGTTCAGGTCCAGACCTCGGCTGGCCTGGGGTTTCTATGGCCATCGCCTGCAGCTCTACCGGCGCACGCTGCCGCACGAAGGCTTCCAGATCCTGCGCCGGATCGGCGACGGACTGCCGCACGGCTGTTTCGTGTTCACCAGCAACGTCGACGGACAGTTCCAGGCGGCTGGTTTTGCCGCCGAGCGGATCAGCGAATGCCACGGGTCGATCCACCACCTGCAATGCAGCGACGGTTGCGAAGACGAGCAGTGCGGCATCTGGCCGGCCGACGACTTCGCTCCCGAGCTTGACGAGGAACAGTGCCTGCTGACTTCCGATTTGCCGCTCTGCCCGCGCTGCCAGCAGATTGCACGACCGAACATCCTGATGTTTGGCGACTGGGGATGGCGCAGCGAACGCAGCGACGCACAGGCCAACCGCCTGCAGACCTGGCTGCACCAGGTCAAACACCTGCTGGTGATCGAAGTCGGCGCCGGAACCGCTATCCCGACCGCGCGCAGGATGGGCGAGCGCCTGCCGGGGCGACTGATCCGGATCAATCCAACAGAACCGCAATTGCCGGCCGGCAAGGGCGTGTCGATCACCGCCGGCGGACTGGTCGCGCTGCGCGCGATCGCCGCCGCGCTGGCCTAGACGGCTTCCCGGCAGCCTGACACCAGACCCACTGCCGGCCCTTTGCCCCCCACACGAGACGCGCCATGCCATCACCCCTGCCCGACCAAGCGCACCCTCCGAAACGCACCGACGCCGGACGATCGCTGCGCGCCGGCGCGCTGCTTGTTGCTGCACTCGGCGTCGTCGCTGGCTGCGCGACGCCGTCCTCCGGCCAGCGCTCGCCACTCAATCGCTGGACCCAATTGGGCCCGGACGGCATCGTCAGCCTGCGGGCGATCGTTGCCGGCGACGACGGGTGCCCGACCGCCATCGTCGATGGCCAGGCTCTCCCGCTGCTGCCGCGAGCCCAGGCCGCGCCAGCGGCGCAGCCAGACACCCAGGCCCGCGCCAACCCGGCTTTCAGGCCGGAATTCCAGGTGACCTCCTGCGAACTCACCTTGCCGGCGGCAGCCCGCCAGGCGAGCATCGATGGCCAGGCGATCGCCTTGCCCCGAAGCAGTCCGCAACGCATCGTGGTGGTTGGCGATACCGGCTGCCGGATCAAGGTGACGGCCAGCGCTTCAAGTCCGCCGATCCAGGATTGCGCCAGCCCCGGCGCCTGGCCCTGGCCGCGCCTCGCCGCGGCCGCAGCCCGCACACACCCCGACCTGGTGATTCACGTTGGCGACTATCACTACCGTGAATACTGCAACGACCCCGCCCAATGCGCGCCGGTCAGGGACCAGGGAGTGGTCGTCGGCTACGGCTGGCGCGGCTGGAACGCCGACTTCTTCACCCCGGCGGCACCCCTGCTGAAGGCGGCCCCGTGGATCATGGTGCGCGGCAATCACGAGAACTGCGATCGTGCGGGCGACGGCTGGATGCGCTTCCTCTCGCCGCTGCCCTACCAGGTTTGCGGCGACCAGTTGTACGGCAGCGACAGTCGCTCGGTGCTGGCCAACAATCTCACCGCCGACGCCTACCGCATCGACCTCGACCGCGAGCTGACGCTGGTCATCGCCGACAACGCCGGTGCCGAGGACTATCTGCCGGCCACTGCCCGACCGGACGATGTGCCGCTCTTCAAACGCCAGTTGCGCGCGCTGCAATCGCTCCCGGCAAGCCAGCGGGCGTGGCTGTTCACCCATCGGCCGCTGTGGTACGACCTGCTCAGCGCGCCGTCGCAGCCCAACGCACTGCAGGTCGCGCTGCGCGAGGAGCCGCCGGCGAACCTGCAGATGGTCTTTTCCGGCCACGAACACGCCTTCCAGGCACTCAATTTCTCGCCAGCGGCGGACCCGGCCTACCGTCCGGCGGGGCGCCCGGCACAGCTGATCGTCGGTGGCGGCGGTACCGAGCTCGAAGCTTCCGATCCGCAGTCGCCCTTGTACGAGGGGACAAGCGGCGTCGGCAGCAAGGAAAGAGCCAGTCCGCAGGGGCAGCTCTACGATGGCGTCGCCGCCAGCAGCGGCATCGTCCTCAACCGCTACAGCTTCCTGGTGCTCGAACGCGGCGGCGAAGGCTGGTCCGGCACGCTGCTCGACCCCGACGGGCGGACCATCAGTCGCTGCCACCTGACCGGCGAACGCAAGGAAGTCGCTTGCAGCTTCCCGGGTCGGTGAGTCGCCGCGGCCGGGCGGCGCGCCGGACGCGCGCTCAGCGCAGCAGCGACGATCGATCGCGGCGAAATGGCAGATGCGTTGCCGCCTCGTCGCGATAGTCGGCCAGCGCCTCACCCTGCCGTGCCAGATGGCGGCCGAGCAACTCGCGCATGCCCGGGTCGGCGATCCAGTGTGCCGAATGCACGACGGTCGGCGTGAACCCGCGCGAGACCTTGTGCTCGCCGCCGGCGCCGGGCTCGAAACGCCGCAAGCCCTGCTCCAGGCAATAGGCGATCCCCTGATAGAAGCAAAGCTCAAAGTGCAGGCTGTGATAATTGCCGCTGCACCCCCAGTAGCGTCCGTAAAGCACTTCGTCGCTGCAAAAGCAGAGCGCGACGGCCACTGGCAAGCCCCGGTCGCGGGCGATGAAGGCGACCATCCGTCGCCCCAGCGCCGCTGCCAGATCGGCGAAGCAGGCCGCCGAGAAGACAGCGTGGTTGTTGAACCTGGCGAAGGTATCGGCGTAAAGCGCGTGCAGCAGCGGCCACTCGGCCGGGTCGATCTGATCGCCATGGCGTGTTTCGATGGACAAGCCGCTGTCCGCCACCCGCCGCCGCTCGGCCCGGACCTTGCGGCGCCTGGCGGCGCTGAAGGTCGCCAGATAGCCGTCAAAATCGCCGCAGCCCGAATCGACCCAGTGAAACTGGACGTCGTGGCTGATCAACAGGCCCTCGCGCCGCAGCAGCGCGATATCAGCCTCGGCAGGCAAGGCCACGTGCCACGACGACACGCCCAGCCCGGCGGCCAGCGCCTGCGCGCTGTCGGCCAGCGCCTGGCGAATCGACGCCGCGGCCGGCCCCTCGGCGACCAGCAGGCGCGGCCCGGCCACCGGCGTGTGCGGCAGGCAGCTGATCAGCTTCGGATAATACTGGCGGCCGAGTTGCCGATAAGCCGCCGCCCACGACCAGTCGTAGATGAAGTCGCCGTGGGAATGGGTCTTGACATACAGGGGCAGCAGCCCGACGACCGTGCCGTGCTGGTCGCTGGCCACCAGGTGGCGAGCCGTCCACCCCCACTCGCGCGCCGCCGCACCGTGGCGCTCGATGATCGCCAGAAAATCGGCATTCAGGAACGGATCGCCGGGTGGACAAAGCGTGGGCCACGCCGCACGCGGGATCGCGCTGGCCGCGGAGACGGTGCTGATCGACAGGCGGGAAGGCAATGCGCTCTCCAGGGTGAGTGATCATCGTCGGGGCACAGGAACCGAGGCCAGCGGCGCCCGCCGTGCCAGATCTTGCCACAGCTCACGGCCTGGCGAACGTCCGCCCGACGCCGCGGTACCGCCACTGGCGTGCAACAGCACACCCGCCCCGACCCCGGACACCCGTTCGGCTGGGTAAGCATCGGCCATTGGGTTACTATTTGTCCTCCCGCCACATGGCGCGAAGCGGGTTTATCACAGATCGATGGAAGGTAATTGATGATCCACCTATCCCCCCGGGTATTGCTGGCCAGCACGGCCACCTTGTCTCCCTGGTCCGTTCTCGCTTCCGAAGCGAGTTCTTCCACCATGCTCGATCTGACCGGCCACTGGGCGGGTTTTGCCGCGCTGGCGGTGTTCTTTGTCGCTTACGGCCTGGTCATCGCCGAGGAAACGCTGCACCTGCGCAAGTCCAAACCGGTAATGGTCGCAGCCGGGATCATCTGGGTTCTGGTGGCGGTCGTCTACGCCCAGCACGGTGACACCCACACCGCCGAGATCGCGGTGCGCCACAATCTCCTCGAATTCGCCGAACTGTTCCTGTTCCTGCTGGCGGCGATGACCTACATCAACGCCATGGACGAACGTGGGGTATTCGACCTGCTGCGCGTCAAACTGGTGACGCAGGGTTACTCGCTGCGCACCATATTCTGGATTACCGGCGCGCTGGCCTTCGTCATATCACCGGTCGCCGACAACCTGACCACCGCCCTGCTACTGGCGACGGTGGTCATCGCCGTCGGTGGTCAGAACAGGAAATTCGTCGGTGTCGCCTGCATCAACATCGTCATCGCCGCCAATGCGGGCGGCGCTTTCTCGCCGTTCGGGGACATCACGACACTGATGGTCTGGCAGAAGGGACTTGTCCAGTTCGGGCAGTTCTTCCAGCTATTTCTCCCGGCAGTGGTCAACTGGATGGTGCCCGCGTTCATCATGAGTCTGGCGGTCGGCAAGGAATCGCCGGACCCCGTTCATGAGCAGGCTGTCCTTCACCATGGCGGCGGGGTGATCGTCGGCCTGTTCCTGTTCACCATCGTCATGGCGGTCTGCGCCCACAACTTCCTGCACCTGCCGCCGGTGATGGGCATGATGACCGGCCTCGGCCTGCTGAAATTCTACGGCTACTATCTCAAGCGGCGCGATCACTTTTTTCCGGCGCCACCAGAGCAGAACCTCGGCGACACGGCGCTGGCGCTGGAGGGCGAGCCGTCGAAGCAGAAAGCGCGGGACGGTGCCAGCCAGTACAATATCTTCAAGTCACTGGAACGTGCCGAGTGGGATACGCTGATGTTCTTCTACGGCGTCATCCTCTGTGTCGGCGGACTGGGCACGATGGGCTACCTCGCCATGGGGTCGGAGCTGATGTACGGCCAACTCGGCCCGACAACGGCAAACATCCTGATCGGTTTTCTGTCCGCGGTGGTCGACAACATCCCGGTGATGTTCGCCGTCCTGGCGATGCGACCCGACATGGACGTCGGGCAGTGGCTGCTGGTGACGCTGACCGCCGGGGTCGGCGGATCGCTGCTTTCGGTGGGTTCCGCCGCGGGTGTCGCGGTGATGGGACAGGCCCGCGGCGTGTACACCTTCTTTTCCCACCTCAAGTGGAGCTGGGCCATCCTGCTGGGTTACGCGGCCAGCGTCTGGACGCACTTCCTGATCAATGCCAGCTCATTCAGCTGAAGGCAAGCGCACAACGGGCCCGGGGCGCCCGGGTTTGGTCAGACCGCACGCGTCGACCGGGCCAAACCCCAACCAACGCCGTTTCCAACCTCGCTCCCGGTAACCGCCCCGTAGGGGCAGACCTTGTGCCTGCCCCTGATCGATCCGTTTGAACCCTCGCTCCCCGTCGCCCGGGCGGGTATCGTCGCTGCGGTACGCGCTGTGACAACGCTGAGCACATCCGATGCCGTCACGCGTCCGCGAAACAAGGCCACCGACGCACGCGCTGCCACGAGCAGCGACCACGGCTGCTGAACACCACAGCAGCCAGTAGCCCTATGCTTCGCCGCCCAGCGCATCAAGCGCGTCGGCCAGACTGCGCAGCGTGCGGTCGGGATGG
>ERZ761607.2824-NODE-2824-length-17973-cov-5.155040_pt1 | contig 17973 bp, 12 predicted proteins | sample MGYA00511164_ERZ761607 | MGnify/ENA primary metagenome ERZ761607 (study PRJEB28899, sample SAMN02445080) | bioreactor sludge metagenome | biome: EBPR sludge | place: Australia: Brisbane, Thorneside Wastewater Treatment Plant | collected 2011-06-22 ...
CGACGATGTGGACCGGGGCAGCTGGGCCTACCAGATCTGGAACGAGGCCATCCCCGCCGATCCAACTCTGGCCAAGCGCATACCCGCCATGCCCAACGTGGTGTACAGCACCCGCGCGCTGCCCGAGCATGAGGCCAAATCGCCGCCCGGCGTGGCCGTCTTTGTGCGCACCGCGCAGGAGAACGAGATGCTGGCCTGGGTGAACGCCAAGGGCGAACTGTACACGCAGAGCCAATTCCGCATCCTGAAGACGCTGGAGTGCGGCGCCGGGGAACCCACCGCCGAACGCCTGGCCGACCACCACCAGCTGGTGAAGAGCGGGCTGGGCCACATCCAGGAGAGCGAGAACCGCATCGGTGGGCAGCTGGGCAAGAAGAACGGTGCGCGCTGGATCGTGTACCACCGCCTGCTGGCCTACCACGAGCGCACCAAGGGCGAGCTCTTCGCCACCGAGAACCTGAAGAAGGCCATCGAGAGCATCCACCAATACCCCTTCCGCGAGCGCAGCAAGGAACTGCTGAACCGCCGCCTGCGCGAAGGCATCAAGGACGAGGAACTGGCCGAACTGGTCACAGCGCTCTACGAGGACGATACGCTGGTGAACCGGCCGGACGAGGCGCACGAGCACCAGTTCCGCCAACCCCACATCATTTGCAGCATCGGGCTGCGCAGCCCTGTAGCCAACGCATGAGCCAGTTCCATCTGAGCCGCACGGCCGTCAAGAAGCTCCTGAGCGAGCGCGCCATCGGCACCCTCTTCAACGAACTGGGCTGGGACCGCCCGCAGAAGAGCGACCTGCCCCTGCGCGTGGGCACCGACACCATTCCCCTGAAACTGGTGGCCGAGAAGCGCGGCTTCGTAGTGGCCGTGCACGACCATGCGCCTGTGCCCGACAAGGCCACGCGCCAGAAGATCGAGAAGCAGCTGACCAAGGCCACCAACGAGCACCTGGTGGTGTACGTGGACCCGGCCAACAGCCAGCAGGTCTGGCAGCTCGCCATCCGCCGCCCGCACCAGCCCATCACCTACCACGAGGCCACCTGGCACAAAGGCACCGACCCCGAGCTGCTCTTCCAGAAGCTCAGCGGCCTCTTCATTCCGCTGGAGGCCGAGGAAGGCATCACGCTGGTGGATGTGAAGGAGCAGGTGACCGCCCAGTTCGAGAAGAACACCAAGGACGTTACCAAGAAGTTCTACCGCGAGTTCAGCGCCCAGCACAAGGAGTTCCTCAAGTTCATCAAGGGCATCCAGGAGAAGGTGGACCAGGAGTGGTACGCCAGCCTGATGCTGAACCGCTTGATGTTCATCTACTTCATCCAAAAAAAGGGCTTCCTGAACGGCGACCGGGACTACCTGCAGAACAAGCTGAAGGAGAGCAAGCAGAAACGCGGCGACAACAAGTTCTACACCTTCTACCGCGACTTTCTGCTGGTGCTCTTCCACCAAGGGCTGGGCAGCCCCACGCGCAGCAAGGAACTGCTGGCCGAGATCGGCAAGGTGCCCTACCTGAACGGCGGCCTCTTCGATGTGCACGACCTGGAGAAGAACCACCCGATCGAGGTGGGCGACAAGGCCTTCGAGAACCTCTTCGCCTTCTTCGATACCTGGAACTGGCACCTGGACACGCGCGCCAGCAGCAGCGGCCGCGATGTGAACCCCGATGTGATCGGATACATCTTCGAGCAGTACATCAACGACCGGGCGCAAATGGGCGCCTACTACACCAAGGAGGACATCACCGAGTACATCAGCAAGAACACCATCATCCCCTGGCTCTTCGACGAGGCCAAGCGCAAGGACGCGCAAGCCTTCAAGCCCGAGGGCGGCGTGTGGAAACTGCTGCGCGATGATCCGGACAAGTACATCTACCCCAGCGTGCGCCACGGCATCGTGGTGGCGGAGGATCATGCGCACCACACCGGGCCGTGGTGGCAGCACCCCCTCTTCAACGACCTGCCCGCCGAGGTGCGTGCCGGGCTGAACCCCGAGCAGAAGGATCTGTGGAAGATCCGCAAGGTGTGGAATGTGCGGGCACCGGAGGCCATCGCGCTGCCCACCGAGATCTACCGCGAGCTGATCGACCGCCGCCGCCGCTACCTGGAGGTGCGCCGCAAGCTGGTGGCGGGGGAAGTGACCACCATCAACGACCTGATCACCTACAACCTGGACATCCGGCAGTTCGCGCAGGATGTGATCCATGAGTACGAGGGCAGCGACCTGGTGGGCGCCTTCTACGATGCCATCAGCCGCATTACCGTGCTGGACCCCACCTGCGGCAGCGGCGCCTTCCTCTTTGCCGCGCTGGGCATCTTGCAACCACTGTACGAGGAATGCCTGGACCGCATGCAGTGGTTCGTGGAGGTGGACAACGAGAAGGGCACGGGCAAGAAGCACCCCGAATTCCGCAAGGTGCTGGACCGCATGAAGCAGCACCCCAACCGCGACTACTTCATCTACAAGAGCATCATCCTGCAGAACCTCTACGGCGTGGACATCATGCGCGAGGCCGTGGAGATCGCCAAGCTGCGCCTCTTCCTGAAGCTGGTGAGCACCGTGGACCCCGATCCCAAGAAGGAGAACTACGGCATAGAACCCCTTCCCGACATCGACTTCAACATCCGCAGCGGCAACACGCTGGTGGGCTTTGCCACCAAGGCCGAGGTGAAGGGCATCAGCGCGTGGAGCCTGGACTTCGACACCACCGAACAGGACCGCGTGGAGGAGAAGTGCGAGGTGGTGGACAAGGCCTTTGAGCGCTACAAGGAGATCCAGCTGAACGAGGGCGAGGATTACCAGACCTTCCGCGCCGCCAAGGACGAATTACAGCGGCGCCTGGCCGCGCTACGCGATGAGCTGGACGTGTACCTGGCCAAGAGCTACACCATCACGGACCTGCCCAAGCAGCAGAAGCAGTTCGATGCCTGGAAGGCCAGCCATACGCCCTTCCACTGGTTCGCAGAGTACTACGGCATTGTCCACCAGCGCGGTGGCTTCGATGTGATCATCGGGAACCCGCCGTATGTGGAGTACACGAAAGTGCAGAGCATATATCGAGTAAGCGGGTATCGAACGGCATCTACGAACAACCTATACGCTCTAGTATCCGAACGTTGTAAATGGCTGCACCATGGTCAATCATATATCGGCCTAATTATACCGAACAGCAGCATTTCCGCCGAGAAGATGAAGCCGATGCAAGACCTCATGATTGCGAATAGTGCTTGTTGGATAAGCAGCTTTGCTTGGAGGCCGGCGAAACTCTTCGAAGGAGCGAACATGCTCTTGGCAATATGGATTCTGGGCCCCTCAACAAGCACCAGTATTAACGTCACCCGATACAACCGTTGGTTTGGTGAAGAAAGGGATCACCTGTTCTCACTTCAGCATTACGTACAGGTTGTGCGACAGAAGGATTCCTTCAGGATACCTAAGATGCCTTCTGCTATCACAGCACGCGCTATTGCACGATACACCGAGAAGTCAAAGGGCTCTACTCTTCTCTCCGGAACTGCACCAGGCTCCCACGTACTGTACTATTTCCGTGCAGTGCTGTATTGGTTTAAGGTACTCTGCGAACCACCCGTGCTCAAGGAGAACGGTGTGCAAGTAATGACAGGGGAGATGAAGCAATTGTCGTTCTCGTCTAAGGCGCAACGTGATACCGCGCTCTGTATACTCTCAAGTAGCTTGTTCGCAATGGACTATGTAGTTCATTCGAGTTGCCAAGTTGTCAATTCACCCGACTTGCAGTTTCCAGCAGATATCGCAGACCTGGCCAATCGACACGGCCAAACCCTATCTCGCCTATCCGACACGCTGGTTAAGGATGTACAGGCCAACAGCCAAGTTCAGACAAGAGAGTATTCCACTCGGGGCCGCGCTTACACGATGAGTAAGCAGTACTTCTACTTCAAACACTCGAAACCCATCATCGACGAGATCGACGCTCTGCTCGCGAAGCACTACGGGTTGACTGAGGAGGAACTGGACCATGTGATCAACTACGACATCAAGTACCGGATGGGCGATGAGCTGGAAGGCGAGGATGCGGGTGATGCCGCCCCCGCTGAGCCCAAAGCCACGAAGACCAAGCCACCGAAGGCTAAGGCAACGGCGAAGGGCTCTAAGCCCGACCCTGACCCTTTCGTGTAGCGGTCGCTCCGAAGGCCAAGGAGAAGACCGCGAAGCCGAAGGCCAAAGCACGATCGGGCGATCAGACGATCAGAAGATCAGATAATGGGAGTGCTCGGTCGGCCGTGGACCGCGAGGAGGTACTGCGCACCATCCGCAAGGTGTTCGGTGGCGGTGGTCCCCGCGATCGCGAACAGGCCCTGCGCGACGTGAACACCGCCCTCGGCAACCAACGCCTGGGCAGCACCCTGCGCACCGCACTGGATGATGCCCTGCGCACAGCGGTGCGTCGCGGCATATTGGAGAACACCGGCGGCACCCTGCGCCTGCTGGCCCGCCGCCTGGAGGACTACGACCGTGCCTTCCTCAAAGAGCAGTTCCTCGCCGCCCTGGGCCGCAGCTGGGTGGAGCGCGAAGAGGCGATCTACCGCTGGGTGCGCTGGATGGGTTACGGCCGCACCACCGATGGCATGTTCGATATCGGGCGGAGCTTGATCAATGGGTTGGTGAGGACGGGGGAGTTGGAAACAGAGGGGAGGGAGAGGGTGAGGAGGAGGTGAGTGGGAGCAGTGGAACTTTGACACACAGCGCATACCTTGGGGTTTCGCCATTGCCGATAAAGCCGTCATGAAAGCACTATCGATCCCGAACATCGAAAGCGAATTGAGCTATGCCTACCTGCATGCGGTCGCATCGAAGGCTGGCATGGCTTGTGAACCGGCAGGCCGTCATTCTGACAACAATGGTGTGGATGCGCAAGTGACCGCATGGGCTCCATTTCCCGGGGGCGGGTACATCACTGAGGTGACCATGAAGTTCCAATTGAAGGCTACCGTAGCGGTGCCTGCGGATAATGGCACCCACCTCTCATATTCCCTTCAAGGTATTGACCGCTATGATGACCTTCGTTCCCATACGCTAGGTGTGCCTAGATTTCTCGTGGTCTTGTTCCTGCCCCCGACGGATAAGGATTGGCTCGTGCATAGCGTTGACTCCTTGATCCTGAGGCGCTGCGCTTATTGGGTAAGCCTGCGGAACGCCCCGGCAACGACCAACTCAACAGCCACTACGGTATATCTTCCCAAAGCGCAGATCTTTGGCCCCAGTGAGTTGCTGAACTTGGCAGCACAGTTGTCCAACGGCGCCCCCATCGACTACCAAGTACCATGAGGTCAGCACAGATATCCATAGCCCCCACAAGCCTGAGGGAGTATGCCACGGCGCGAGGCTGGGTGCAGGTACGCGAGGCACTTAAGGATGGTCTTGTGGTGCTGAACCATGAGCGTTACAAGCCTAGGCAATTGGTATATCCTACAAGCAGCAGTGTGCCGGGCTATACAGAGTCGGTAAGCATCGCTGTGCATCGTTTGGCGGAGATCGAAGGCCGGCCTGTCCTGCAGCTTGTACGCGATGTACAACGGGTGCATGAGGACACCTACCGTTTCAGGCTGTTCGATGACCGGTCGGATGATGACTCCATTCCTTTCGGTTATGCGCTTTCAGCAATGAAGGGTAGTGAGCAATTATTGCTGTCCTCTGCTACCACGGTGCTGATGCCACGTGCTTATCATCCCCGGTTGGGCATGAAGGAGGCGCAGCGCTTCCTGGAGGAGGCGCGATTCAACCATACGGAACAGGGCAGTTTTGTGCTCAACGTATCCTGCCCGATCAGTGCGTTGGACAAGGGAGGAGCGCATGGGCTTTTCGGTCCGGAAGAGAAAGACCTGCCGTTGGTGCGCAAGACCTCGATGGCCTTGGCGAACGGGCTTCGACAGATCGTGAATGCAATTGAGGAGGGGAGTGAACAAGAGTTCGTCGATCGCGTCATGGCCGATCAGAAACCGATCGTCTCAGCGAATCTTGCTGGCGCATTGGACTACTTCGTGTACGACGACAGCAAACATGCCCTGGAAGTTCGCGTGGACTGGGCTTCGTCTTTGCCTGGACCAACACCTGACAAGCCTACGGTGATCACGATACAGCGCGACTACTTCCCGCTGGTCAGGGATATTCGGGAAGCGTTGAAGCCGAAGGAAGAGATCGTAGAGGAGGAATACATCGGTACCGTCGAAACCCTGAACGGAGATCCTGGGCCCGATGGACGCCGTGCCGGAGAAGTGATCCTACGTATCCAGCCGCGCGATAGCGATGAACTGGTGCGAGCAAGGGTGATACTGAATGCCGAGCAATACGCCGAAGCGTTAGAGGCACATCGGGAGCAGAACGCCTATATCTCGGTAAAGGGCAAGTTGCAAGACGGTAGGCAGCCCCGAGGGCTTACCGAAGTGTCCTATTTCGCCCGGCTCTCAGACAAAGGGTGAGTACCAGGATCACGTACACTTCCGGCGATCTGTTCGAGGCCGATACCGACGCCCTGGTGAACACCGTGAACACCGTGGGTGTGATGGGCAAGGGCATCGCCCTGCAGTTCGCCGAACGGTACAAGACCAACCTGAAGCAGTACAAGGAAGCCTGCAAGAGCGGCACGCTCGCGGTGGGCACCTTGCTCGCGGTTAAGGACGCCGATATGCACGGCGAGCGGCTGATCATCAACTTCCCGACGAAGAAGGACTGGAAGCACCGCAGCAGCTATGCCTACATCGAGCAAGGGCTGGAGGCGCTGGTCGCCTTGATTAAGGAGCGGAACATCCAGAGCATCGCAGTGCCGCCCTTGGGCTGCGGCAATGGGGGTTTGCAATGGGCCAAGGTGAAGCCCATGATCGAGGAGCATCTGGGCGGCCTGGATGTCCGCGTGGTGGTGTACGAACCGACAGCGGAGATCAAGCAGGTGCTGCAGAAGGAGGCTGCGCGCGAAGTGAAGTTGACGCCCGGCCGTGCCATGCTGCTGCATGCCCTCTTCAACTTCGAGCGCTTGGGCGAACCTGCGAGCCTCTTTGTGGCGAACAAGCTCGCGTTCTTCCTGAAGCTCTTGGGCGAAGCGCAATTGAAGCGCTTGGAGTTCAAGCCTGCCAGCTATGGCCCTTATTCGGTGCAGGTGCAACACGTACTGTACGACCTGAACGGGGCCTACCTGAGAGGTTTGGAACAGCACGATGCCAAGCCCTTCGAGGAACTGGAGCTGAATTACGAGCGTCGCGCGGAGGTGGAGGCGTACATCGCCCGCACGCTGAATGCCGAGCAACACGCACGGCTTGGGCGGTTGACCGATCTGGTGGCCGGCTTCCGGTCCACCTATGCATTGGAGTTGCTCTCCTCGGTGGCCTACGTGCTCGACCAGGAACCCGGATTGGATGTGCCCGCCATTCAGGAACGCATGCGGTCCTGGAGCAAGCGCAAGGAAGCGCTGGCCGATGCGGACAACGTGCGGGTGGCCTACGAGCACCTTGCCGCCTACGGGAATACGTTGGCGATCGCGTGATCGCGACCGGTCTATCCAAGAACTATATTGTCATTGCACCATTGACAGGAACTATGTCAGTGGGTGAATGCCATGGCGCTGCCCTTCGACCACATTGGTGATCCCACCATCTGGGACCAGCACAAGACCGCCTTCTTGTGCAGCCGCAAGGTGCCCGCCGCCCAAGTGCTCAAGTGCTATGACTGGGCCATTGCCATGCGCGAGGCGGGCCAGTGCGTGATGCTGGGTGCGCACAGCCAGTTGGAGAAGGATGTGCTGCATTACCTGCTCAAAGGCACTCAGCCGGTGGTGATGGTGCTGGCAAGGGGCATGAAGAGGAGGTTGGAGCATGAGCTGGATGCAGAAGTTCGGAAGGGGCGCTTGTTGATTGTGGCGCCATTCTCCCCCCATATCACCCGTGTAACGTCTGACACGGCCAGATACCGCAACCGGTTCATGCTGGTTCATGCTCAGCAGGTAGTGGTAGGACACGTTCAGCACGATGGCCTGTTGACCCAAGAGCTCGAGCATTGCTCCGCTACTATCCACCACCTGTAATGCCATGGCTACCATCCTTCACTCTGAGGTCTTCAGCCATTCCGGCAAGACCTACCGGCTCGATGTGCTGCAGCATGCATCGTCAGCCCCGTTCGTGCGCATCACGGAAACGGTGCATGAGGGCCCGCGTCGCGGCAGGCATCTGGTGGAACTGGATGCGGGCAGCTTGAAGCGCATCATCGCCTTCCTAGAGGCGGCCATGGCACCTGCCCCTGCGAATGCTCCGCTGCGCAAGCGCCCCTTCTTCACCGGGGTGCAGTGCGATGCCATGAAGCGCAGCTACTTGAAGGGCGTCACCAGCGCGGCCTTGGCTGTGCAGTACGGCTGCACCGCCGAAGACATTGAGGAAGTGTTGCGTGCCGAGGGGGTGGAGGTGGTTGACCAGACGCTGCCAGCGATGCGCAAGCCACGTTCCGTGCCTGCTGGTAAGTCACGTGCCGGCAAGGGAAAGGCCAAGGGCGCTCAGGCGTCCGTCAGTCAAGCTCCCCAGGCCTGGAGCGATGCGCCTTGGTCCGCAGCGGACGACGTGACGCTGGCCAACCTGCATCGGCGCGGCGCGAGCATCCGTGGCCTGGTCAGCAAGTTCAATCGGCCGCCTAGCTTCATCAGCGCAAAGCTTCAGAAGCTGGGGCTCACTTAATAAGGGCAAGACCTTGCTTGGCTACCTGCCTTGTGGTACTCCGGTCCGCTTGGCGCTGAGCTCGGGTTCGGTTTCTATCCTTGAATGGGCGCGGTTCCTTGGGTTCCAGGCGGCAACAGGAGCGCGCTAGATTGTTCGCAAGGCCACGTCACCGCCCTTGCGCTGTGCCCTGTCGGTGATAGTTTCGGGGCGGATCATCATGCCATGGCAGAAATCATTACAGCGAAAGGGACGGGTTTCTTCATTGAGAAGGTCATACGCGGCGCGCGTGAGTCCATCGTGCTCATCAGCCCTTACCTGAAGGTTCAGAAGCTCTATCTGGACGAGCTGAAGGCTGCTGCCAAGCGGGGCATTGCGGTTGCAGTGGTCTTCCGTGAGGATGAAGCGAAGCAGGACCAGGTGGACGCCCTGCTGGAAGTGAAGGGCATCAAGCTGTACCAGTTGCCCGAGTTGCATGCCAAATGCTATTTCAACGAGCATCGGTTCGTGCTCACCAGCATGAATCTCCATGACCATAGCGAGCGCAACAACAAGGAGCTGGGCATCATGCTGGAGCAGGCTGCTGATGCGGAGCTGTTCGCCCAGGCCCATGAACAGGCCATGAGCATCCTGGCCATTGCGCAGCCCTTGAAATCATTTACTTCCAACGGTGCTGAAGCGCCACCGGTCATGAAGCGCGTGCCTGGCACGGCCCCCCAGCCCTCCACCGGTTACTGCATCCGCACCGGCGAGCCCATCCCCTTCAACGTAGAGAAGCCGCTGAGCTACCCGGCCTTCCAGGTCTGGAGCCAGTTCGGCGACCCGGACTACCCGGAGAAGTATTGCCACTTCAGCGGCGAGCCCTCGCACGGCGATACCTGCGTGGCGCGGCCCATCCTGAAGAAGAACTGGAAGAAGGCGAAGGCGGCCTTCGGCCTGTAGGCTTTCGCTCAGGCGCACGGCCATCCATCCCGGCGCATTGCAGCGCCCGCACGGATGCACCTGCCCTCACCACTGCGGCTTGTCCCATCGGTTCTCCTTCACCAGGGCCACCAGTTCGGCGCGGCTGGGCACGCCGAGCTTCTCGGCCACGGCGGCGCGGTAGGTCTCGGCGGTGCTGCGCTTCACGCCCATGCGCCGGGCGATGGCCTCGATGCCCTCGCTGAGGTGCGTGGCGTACAGGAGCAGGAACTCGCGCTCGCGCTCGGTGAGCCTGTCCCACAGCGCATCGGGGCGCCGGTCGGCAGTGGTTTCGCGCAGCTGCTTCACCAGGGCGCGGCTCACGTACTGGTTGAAATGGAAGTCGCGGGTCACCACGTCCTCGAGCGCGCGGTGCCATTCGGCGCGCGACTGGCCTTTGTACACGAAGCCGCGGGCGCCGCATTGCAGGGCCTGCGTCACGTGCTGGTGGTGCGGGTCAACGCTGAAGGCCAGGGCGCGCGTGCGCGGCTGGTGGCGGCCCATCCAGCGCATGGTCTGGTAGCCGTCGCGGCGGGGCATCATCAGGTCCACCAGCGCGATGTGGATATGGCCCACCTCAGGCAGCAGCTCCTCGTACTCGACGCCGTCGGCGGCCTCCAGCACCACCTGGCCGTTGGGCCAGTCCTGCACCAGGCTCCTCAGCCCCTCGCGGATCACCCAATGGTCATCGATGATGGCTATGCGGTAGAAGGTAGTCATCGGGGCAGGGATAGGGGTAGTGAAAATAAACCCCCAGCCGGATCGTGTCCCGGTTCGCCCAAGCGCCATCGGCCTGTGCCGTTGCGGCCCGGGGCGCGTGCGGCAGGGAGGAGGCGGAACACCGCCCCATGCCCTTCGCGCCATGTGCGATCCCCCTTACGGCAAGCTGCCCTCCTTCACGTTCGTGGGCACCGTGCCGCCGACGTTCTGCAGGATCGGGTCGCGGTCGTTGCCCTCGCCCACATACTTCACCACGCCGTCCATGTTCACGTCCTCGGTGCGGTAGCCGCTCACGGTGCTGGTGGGTATGGTGCCGCCGATGGCCTGCAGGATCAGGTCGCGGTCGTTGCCATTGCCGGTGTACTGGATGCGTTCATTGCCGTCCACATCGCCCTGCCACAGCACCATGGTGCCGGCTTCTTCGGGCAGGGCCTTGCGGGCATCGGTGCCGTAGGTGGCCGTTGTCTCCACCGTGAAGTCCACGGTGGTGAGGCCCGGTGTGAGGGTCACGGGCCCGGCGGTCATCACCCCGAGGTGGTTGCGGTGCCGCAGGGCCACGTGGTAAGGGCCGGGCGGCACGGGGAACGTGAGGTGGCCCAGCGTCTCCGTCATCACAGTGCCGTCGCGCAGCAGCAGGCCGCAGCGGGTGGCCACGATGGTGGCGGGGTCGGTGGGGTCGCGCAGTTCCACCACCACCCAATCCACCACCGCGAGATTCCCGGGAAGGGCCATCACGCCGGGCGTGGTCGTTTCGCCGCCACCGCCCACGTGCGCATAGCCGAGCGCGGTGTACGGCTCCACCAGGGGCACCAGGCCCAGGGTGCGGAGGCCGTCGTGCATCAGGCCGGCACCGGGGGGATACGGGCCTTCGAGGAGGGCGCGCACCAGCAGCATGGCCGGGCAATCCTCGTCCACCTGCCCATCGCAATCATCGTCGATGCCGTTGCCGCATAGCTCCGCCGGGCAGCCACCGCCGCAATCGCCGCCATCGTTGTTGAACTCGGGGCAGTTGAGGAAGATGGGCACGCCTTCCCATTCGAAGCTTCCGTCATCGCAGAAGCCGTCGCCGACCCAGCTGGCGAGCACGCAGTTGCCATTGCAATCCTGGACCTCGTCGTAATAGGGGCAGGGCGAGCCCGCGGGCACCCCGTTGCACGTGCAGTCCAGGCCGATCCGGTCGTTGAAGGTGTCGGGGTCGCCATCATCGCAGGGCTGGAAGGGGAAGGTGAGGCCGGGGTCAGCGTCGTCGCAGTCTATGCTGGTGGGGTATCCATCGCCATCGGCATCGGTGCAATCGCCGCCCTCGAAGTCGAACTCCGTGCAGTTGAAGGAGATGGGCACGCCACGCCAGATAAGGCCTTCTTCGCATGTGCCGTTCCCCACCAGGTAGGCAGGGGCGCAGTTGCCGTTGCAGTCCATCATCTCCCCTTCGGGGCAGGTGTCCACGGGAATGCCCGCGCAGGTGCAGTCCGCTTGGCGGACATCGAACCATGTTTCCGGATCGCCATCGTCGCACTCCTCACCGACGTAGCGGATCGTGGGGTCGGTGTCATCGCAGTCCATGCTCACCGGGTAGCCATCGCCATCAGCATCCGTCCATTTGGGGCCGGACCATTCGGGGAGGTCGCAATCGCCACCATCGAAGTTGTACTGCGCGCAGTGGAAGTTGATGAAGTGGCCGTTGTATTCCGAGTACCACAGGCCCTTGTCGCACCAGGCGTCGCCCACCCAGTCGGCGGGCGCGCAGTTGCCGTTGCAGTCGGGGATCTCGCCCGGCGGACAGTTGTTCACGGGGACACCCACGCAGAGGCAGGAGCCATTCACCGTATCGGAGTGGGTGCCGGGGTTGCCGTCGTCGCAGGGCTGGCCGATGGCGAGTGAAGCCTCGTCGGCATCGTCGCAATCATCGCCGTTGTCCACGCCACCCGGGGGCGGGCATCCGGCCTGCGCGGTGGCCGGATCGCCGAAGCCATCGCCATCGGCGTCGGCGTACCAGAGGAAGTCCTCATCCACCTGCCCATCGCAATCGTTGTCGATGCCGTCGCAGGTCTCCGCCGCGGCGGGTGATACCGAGGCGCTCTGGTCGTCGCAGTCACCGGCGACCGCCACCCTGCCGGGCAGGGGCGCGCAGGAGGGCAGTCCGGTGCTGGGGTCGCCGAAGCCATCGCCATCGGCATCGGTGTACCACAGGATGGTCTCATCCACCTCGCCATCGCAATCATTGTCGATGCCATCCCCGCAGACCTCGGCCATCGCGACCGTGGCGATGGTGACGGGCGTGCCGGGGATGAAGTCGAAGGCGATGAAGTCGCCCTGCTGGTCGAGGGGGATGAAATAGCCGACCGGTTCCAGCGCGGTGCCGGTCTCCTGCACCAGCACCTCGAGGCAGCCCATGGGCGCGCACAGGTCCACCTGGCCCAACGTGGTGCCGTACTCCGCGTCGAAGGCGATGTCCACGTTCCCGCTGAAGAGCGTGGTGCCGCCGAAGGTCACTTGCACGTTCGCGCCGCCTTCGCTCACGCCATCCGCGGGCGCGAACAGGATGGTGCCGCCCACGAGCCCTTCATCCACCTGGCCATCGCAGTCGTTGTCCAGGCCGTCGCACAGTTCGGGCGCGCCGGGGTAGGCGGCGGGGTCGCTGTCATCGCAATCGATGCCGGCCGGCCTTCCATCGCCGTCGGCATCCGTGGTGCCCGTGGCGAAGAGGAGGATGTGGGAGAAGGCCGATGCGCCGCCGGTGCAGTTGGCGCGCACCTGCCAATCGTAGGTGGTGGCGTCCACCAGCCCGGTGATCTGCACCGAAGTGGCGATGCTGTTCACGGTGGTCCAGGCTTCCGTGCCATAGGGCCGGTAGCGCACGTCGTAACTGGTGGCTCCGCTCACGGCATCCCATTGCACCGTGGCCGTGGTGTTGTCCGCCGCGCTGGTCAGCAGGCCCTGGGGCGCGGCGCAGGAACTGCCGCCATCGGGTGGCAGGCAGCCCGGTGAGCCGGCGAGCTGGTCGCGGTCCGATATGCTGGATGCGAGGGTGGCCTGCATGCGCGCCGCCTGCCCTTCGGTGAACAGGTTCTTGCAGTCGTCGTTCGCATAGTCCATGTGGTTCATGAACATCTCGGCCGGGTTGCCGAGGCAGGCGCTGAGGTGCGGATGCGTGGGGCAGCCGTAGTTGGCGTCGTCGTGCACCGGCGTGTCGTTCACGAGGTCATCGCCACAGGGCATATCGCCCCAGATGTGGAGCAGGTTCAGCCAGTGGCCCACCTCGTGCGTGGCCGTGCGGCCATACGCGTAGCCCGGCATGGTGCCCGGTTCGGCGAAGCCGCCCACGACGGCGTGTTGCAGCACGATGCCATCGGTGGCCGCCGGTCCGCCGGGGAACTGCGCGTAGCCGAACAGCACCGGTTCCAGGTCGCAGACCCAGATGTTCAGGTAGCTGGCGCGTGGCCACGCATCGCTGCCACCAAGGGCCGTTTGGAACACGCTGTTGTTGCCGTAGTTGAGGTCGGTGAGGGTGGTCTGCCGCCGCACGATGCCCGTGGTGGGCTTGCCCTCCGGGTCGCGCTGGGCCAGGCAGAAGCGGATCTCGGTATCAGCGGCCACACCGGCGAAGGTGGCCGGGGTGTTGCCCGCATCGATGTTCTGCCGTGCGAAGTCGGCGTTCAACTGCTGCAGCTGGGCCAGCAGCCGCGCATCGCTCACGTTCTCCTCGGCGTTGCGCCACAGCACGTGGAAGACCACGGGGATGGTGATCACATTGCGCGCGGCGGAGGTGGGGTTATCCTCCAGCCATTGCTGGGTGAACACCTCCAGCGCCTGCCGCCGGGCCGCGCGTTCCGGGTGCGCCAAGGTCTCCTGTTGCAGGCGCTCCGTGGTGCCGCAGATCTGTTGGGCATGGACCAGGGGCGCGGGGAGCAGCAGGCCTGCGAGCAGCAGCGCACGGAGGTGGGAGGGAGCGGTGGTGAGCATGGCGCACGGGTTGAGCGGGATGGCGCAAGGTCGCGGATACAGTGCTGCGCAGGCGGGCAGCGCTTGTCAACTTTAGTTACTAGCGCGAGCGTCGAACCGGGTGAAGAGGCCCGCTGCATGCGGCCTCGGCATCGGTGGTCGCCGCCATCGCCCGCCGGGCCGATCGGGGACGCCGGATGGGGGTGCATTGATCGGTGATCGATCGCGCGTATCTTCGATGGTCCCCCATCGGTCGTCCAACCAACCCACCCTGGTCATGCGCAGCAGTTCACTTCTCACCTTACTGGGGCTGGCCGGATTGCCGGCGCTGGCCCAGCCGGGTCCCTTCCTCCATGCCGATCTGCAGTACGCGATGCACGTGTGCAGCGACACCGCCTACGCCACCTCGGCCGAACAGCCCGGTGTAGGGGAGGTGGAGGACCTGGACTCGGGCAACCGGGGCTGCATCGTCTCCAATGAGCAGCAGGGGGTGTGGATGCATGTGCAGGTGGCCACGGCCGGGCAGCTGGCCTTCACCCTCACGCCTGCGCAGCCGGTGGACCTCGACTTCGCGGTGTGGGGTCCGTTCAATGGCCCGGTATCCGTGCTGGAGTCACCGCCGGTGCGTTGCAGTTTCGCGGGGGTGCTGGGTGCGATCGGCTTGAACTACACGGCCACGGACCTCAGCGAGGCGGCCGGGGGCGATGGCCGCGTGCGCTACCTGGACGTGTTGCCCGGTGAGTGGTACATGCTCTACGTGATGCGCTACGCCGTGTCGGGCCTTGATCTGGCGCTCACCTGGCAGTTGCAGGGCGGCGCCTCGCTGGCCTGCCTGGAGGCTCCGGAGGCGGGCATTTCCGGTCCGGCGGGGCCGGTGATGGCCGGTGCGCAGGTGGACTTCACGGATGCCAGCACCAACCACCCGTACGCGTGGTACTGGGCATTCCCCGGCGGTGTGCCGGCGGAGAGCCTGGAGCGCGATCCGCAGGGCATCGCTTACGCAGAGCTCGGTTGCCATGACGTGCAGCTGACGGTGACCAACGCGGCGGGGTCCTCCACGCTGCTGCTGCCGTGCGCGGTGGAGGTGGAGGTGAACACGGGCGTGGCGGCGCTGGACCCTGCGGCCTTCACGCTGCGGCAGGAGGGAGGTCTGCTGCACGTGCTGCCCACGGACCCGACGAGCCTGGCTGAGCTGCGCGTGCTGGACCTGCGCGGCCGGGTGGTGGCCACGGCAAGGGGCACTGGCGCGCAGGTGCTGCCGGTGGATGCCATCGGCGCGGGTGCGTATGTGGTGGAGCTGCTGCAGGGCGGCGGCCGCGCCACGCGTACGGTGGTGCTCTGAGCCCCCTGAGTACCCTTCGAGAACCTCAGGGTACTCAGGGCAGCCACTGGGGCCTTCGAGTGCCTCAGGCCCCGGTGGCTGAGCTTTTCGAAGGCCCCGGCCATCCGTGCGGCGTTCACTACATTGCAGGTGCAAGACGTACCACCTGCCCATGCTCCGTTCCTTTTCGACCCTTTGTCTTCTGCAGGTCCTCGGGATGGGCGCCCTCAGTGCCCAAGGCCTCAACCCCCTCACGCTGGAGTTCCTGGTGAACCAATACGTGCCCGACCAGCAGACCTTTCCGCACGTGGCCAGCGACACCGCAGGGGGTTACGTGATCGCCTGGCGCAGCTGGGCCCAGGGCGACAGCAACGGCAGCATCTGGGCGCGCCGCTACGGCCCGGACCACCAGCCGCTCACGGACGAGTTCCAGGTGGCCACCGGGCTGGGCAGCGCGAACCGCCCCTACGTGCACTACTGGAAGGAGGGCCGCTACCTGATCCTGTGGACCTCGGGCGCGGCGCCGGGCACCAGCTACATGCGCGTGCTCAACGCGGACAACAGCCTGGAGGAGATCCGGCCCATCGGGCTGCCGCACGACCACGACCTGGACATCCGGGGCGATGAACTGGTGGCGGTGTACCCCATCAACCAGCACATCCAACTGCGCAAGTGGGACCTGCTGTCCGATGGCTGGACCGGCCCGGCGGTGCAGGTCTCCGAAGTGCCCAACTCCAACTACCAGCTGCCCCAGGTGCGCTGGACCAGTAGCGGAGGCATCGTGACGGTGTACAAGGGCGGGTCGCCCACCCCGCACCACATCTACCGCAAGCCCTTCAACGCCAACCTGCTGGCCCAGGCCCCGGAGGCCAGCGTGTACAGCGTGAACGGATCGATCGGCGTCATCAACGTGTCCATCAATGCCCAGGACCAGTTGCTGATCTACGCGCGTTCCGGCGTGAACGGCACCGACGTGTTCGCGGGCCGGGTACTCGACGCTGCGGGCAACGTGCTGTCCGCCAGCGTGGGCAACACCAGCGCCCCCTATGCCTACTACTACACCGATTGCGAGCTGCACGACAACGGCGCCGTGGTGCTCACCAACAACTACAAGACGTCGTTGAACGACCCGCTGGACTACTGCGTGCGGGCCTATTACGCCCTCTTCCTGGGCGCCCCCAACACGGGCTTCCAGTTCGCCACCACCACCACCAGCGGCGCGCAGCGCTACCCGGCGGTGACCAAGCTGCCCGAGGGCGGTTTCCTCGTGGTGTGGAACGGGAATGGTTTCCAGGGCGATGACGATGGCGTGTACGCACGGGCCTTCGCCGCGTCGGACTTCCCAACGGCGGCACTCGAACGCACGGACCTGGCCTTCGCGGCCCATCCCAACCCCTTCCACGGGCAGTTGGTGGTGAGCCTGGAGGAGCCCGGCCCTCTGCAGGTCTTCGATGCCCAGGGCCGCCTGGTGCACACCGAGCGCCTGCTCGCCGGCCCCAACAGCCTGCCGCTGGAGCAGCTGCAGCCGGGCACCTACCTGCTGGTGTGGTACGCAGCGAACGGCACCCGCCTCACGCACCGCGTGGTGAAGGACTGAGGAACTCGACGGGGGTGGCTTCGAGAGCCTCAGCCACCCCCGTCCCGGGCCTGAGGCACTCGAAGGCCCCGGACATCCCGATACGCCTTCGCGAGCTCCGGCAGCATCCCCGGCTCGCCCTATCAGGGCCTCCTTCTTCTTGCGGTTCCAGCCCTGCACCTGCTTCTCGCGGTAGAAGGCATGGTCCACGCGCGGATACCACTCGTAGTAGACCAGCTGCACGGGTCCGTGCTTGCGGGTGTGCTTGGCTCCTTCGCCGCGTTGATGCTGCGCGATGCGTCGCTCCAGGTCCGTGGTGCTGCCGGTGTAGTACGAACCATCAGCGCACAGGAGGATGTACATGAAGCCGTGCATGACAGCAAGATAGAATTAGAGGGTGGCTTCGACCCTTCGACCCTTCGAGAACCTCAGGGTCCTCAGGGTCCTCAGCCACCCACGGCTTCGAGAACACTGTCCTTAACGGGCCCCGGGGCCTGCCCTTCGGGTCGCTTCGACAGCGCTCAGCGCAAGCCCTCAGGGCTCGAAGGCCCCTTTCGCAGTGTCCTCAACGGCACCGGGGCCTGAGGCTCTCGAAGGCCCCGCTACGGATCATTCCTTCACCACCCGCACTCCCCACCCTTCCCCGGCCGCGCTAAGCAGGTACATGCCCGCAGGCAGGTGCTCCAGGTGCAGCACGGCGCTGCGCTCGGTGCTGCGCTGCTGGTGCACGCGACGCCCCTGCAGGTCGTGCAGCTCCAACAGGCGGGGCTGTGCGGCGGCGAACTGCA
>ERZ761607.2825-NODE-2825-length-17965-cov-4.718035_pt1 | contig 17965 bp, 17 predicted proteins | sample MGYA00511164_ERZ761607 | MGnify/ENA primary metagenome ERZ761607 (study PRJEB28899, sample SAMN02445080) | bioreactor sludge metagenome | biome: EBPR sludge | place: Australia: Brisbane, Thorneside Wastewater Treatment Plant | collected 2011-06-22 ...
CCTACGACGCGAATGGCGGGCCGCTGGCCGCGTCCACCAATGTCCGGGCCTATGTCGGCTTTGACGAACAGTGGAATGGGGCCGGAAACCGCGCGATGACCAACACCGATGGCAATACCAACATCTGGGAGTTGACCTTCGCCGTGCCAACCAACACCTTGTTGAGCGTCAATTTCGTCTTTAACGGAACCGTCGGTGCTGGTACATCGTGGGATAGCGAGGGATCCGCCCCGCCAAACGGACGCCAGTGGCGCCTGTTCCTCGACCAACCGGAATAATCCCTATGACCACGTTACAACGTCTTTGCCGTCCCGCGATCAGGTTGACCCGCAACCACGGTTTCACCCTGGTCGAGCTGCTGGTGGTGATCGCGATCATCGCCATCCTCAGCGCCTTGCTCTTCCCGGCCGTAGCGACCGCCCTCGAGCGCGGCCGTCGCGCCGCCTGCCGCAGCAACCTGCGCCAACTTGGCCTGGCCAAGATGCAGTTTGCTGAAAGCAACGGCGGGTGGTACCCGTGGACTGCCCAGCATCCGGATACGGATCTAGCCGATGGCAACATGAACCGGCAGGGCAACTATGCCCTCGCGGCCCGCTTGCTGAACGATGCCGGATTGATCACCGATACCCGGATGTATATCTGTCCGAGCGACAAGGTGGACGGTGATGATGCCTACGATCCCGGAGGAGGAACCAAGGTGCGCCCGGCCACCAGTTTCGCCACGATGAACCGCGTCGGCAATATCAGCTACATCTACATCGTCGGCCACAGCGACCGCACCCTGGAGAATCCGTCACAGGCCCCGGTGCTGGCCGATGAAGCGAATCCTTCGGAAAACGGTGCCAAGCAATTCGACAACATGCCGCCGATCAAGGAAGGCGACAACCACGGGCCGAATGTCCGCAACGTGCTGTGGCTCGATGGGTCGGTCAGCGGCATCGACGACAACAATGCCGCCAATTCCATCTTCGCCGGCTTCATCAACCCGGTGGTAATCCAAAGCGTGGATTGAGTCCGCCGGTCACCCTGGCGAATCCAGCAAAAAGCCCGGCCATCCCGCCGGGCTTTTTCGTGTTCATCCTCCTTCGCGCCCTCCTCGCCACGCCAGAAGTATCATACCAATTACGCATGAATAGGGGTATTTATTGCGGGCAACACGGAGGTTGCCCCTCCAGATACTGCCCCGTAATTCCTCTGGGAGTACCCGGAGGGGCGAGCTCCGTCTCGCCCGAGTTTATACCAATCCATTGTGACAAATGGTATCACTCGTCCGATGGCACCATGCACCGCGGCGGGAGCCCATGGTTGCCGGGAATGTTGATCGGATGATCGCGGTGGATGGATTGACGTCCTAATTTGAAGAGCCGGAACAGGCAGGATGTTTCCTGAAAAGCAGATTTCGAAAACCGCAGACTACGCCGATTCCTCCGATGAGAATGGACGACGGCTCCATGCTATCCGCGAACATCCGCGTTATCCGCGGTTGGAATGTCCGAATCCGGCTGAAGCCCGATTGATGCCGGGAAGTAGCCTCACCATTCGGTGAAGCGCAGGAACACCGAGGCGACGATGCCGGAGACGTCGCTTTCATCGAGGTCGCGCACATCGACGTTGTGGATGAACCGGTAGTGGGCACCGAGGCCGAGCATGAAGGTCTCGGTTACATTGAGCATCACGTTGATGCCGGGTTCGGCGACAAACACCGTGGACGACTCCTCGCCTCCCGCGCTGCGCTTGACGTTGAGCTGGCCGCTCCCGACGGTCAGGTCGATGGAGGCATACACCAGGTTGTCGGGATTGAATACATACTCGGTGTACAGGCCACCGTACCAGAAGTCGGTGTTTTCGATGTCTTTCAGGAAAGGAGACTCGGTCTCGATCGAATCCAGGACCGTGCGGGCGGCCAAGCCGACGGCAATCCGGTCATTCAGGAGGCCACCCACCTTCAACCCACCCATCAGCCCCCCGTTGCTGTCGACCTCGGTATAGGAGAGGTCAAACCGGGAGAACAGGTTCCATTTGTCGGTGTGGTCGATCAGCGCATCACGGGCGGCAAAGATCGGGGTGGTGGACAGCATCAGCAACGCGGCGATCAGGATCTTTTTCATCACAAACTCCAGTGGTTGTCCCATTGATAGCCGGAAGCCGTCCGATGTTCAACTGTTCGTTCACCGTCCTTGCGCCGGAGCGCGTCGGGCCGTACACTCCGGAAAAAGGTGGAGTGATATGAAAATCTGGATGATCCTGGCGGCCTTGGCCGTGACTGTGTGCGGGTGTTCAACCATCGGTGGCGGCAACCGTGAGCCGTTGCGGGTGGGCATTACCCCGAATTTTCCGCCGATGATTTTCATGCGCGATGGCGAGGTGGCCGGGATCGAGGCTGACCTGATGCGGCGGCTGGGTCGCGAGCTGGGCCGGCCCATCACCGTGGTTTCGATGCCGTGGAACGAGCAGATGGACGCCCTGTCGGCCGGCCGGATCGATATCATCATGTCCGGCATGTCGGTGACCACGGCCCGGCAGGTGAGGATCGATTTCACCACCCCGTGGATGACCAGCGGGGTGGGGGTGCTGATGCGCAAGGCCGACCAGCAGCGGTTCGATTCCGTGGAGTCCGTGCTCGCCTTCAACGGCAACGTTGGCGTCCTGGCCGATACCACCGCCCACTTTTTTGCCAGCCGAAACCTCCCCCGGGCCCGGATCATCCGGATCGCTTCCCCGGCCGATGCCGCCATCCAGTTACGGCGGCGTACGGTGGACCTGTTCCTGGACGACATTCCTTCGGTTGCCTGGCAGGCCGCCTCGAATGAGGCCGAATTGGCGGTCCTGATGGCCGTTCTGGAGCGGGAGCAAATCGCCTGGGGTGTCCGTCGCGGCAACACCGCCTTGCGCGATGAGGTCAATGCCGTCCTGGCCCGCTGGGAGGCCGATGGCACGACCGACCGTGTGATCGAGGCCTGGATTCCGTATTACGCCCGCATCCGCTGAGGACAGGCCCGCTTACCGGCAGGGCGTCAACAGCACCTCGACCCGTCCTGCGCCATCAATCCGGTACACCAGGGTTTGCGGTCCTGTTCCGCCGGTGCCGTCGCGCGGCAGGATGACCTCCGCGCTGCGCGCCCCGAGCTTCGGATCGTTCCAGCGCAATTGTGCCTGTTCGGCTTCCATCGCCCGCTCGTCAAACCCGAGCCGGAACGACGTTCCAGCGAGGATCTGACGGGTCTGGATCACCCGCCGGGTTGGAAGGTGCTCCACCCGTACATCGTTCAGGTCGCGCCCCGACTCGTTCTGGATCATGCCCGCGCACAGCCTCACCGGCAGGGTCCGGCATCCATGCATAAAGGCCATGCTCACGCACACCACCAACCAAGCCACGCTCCGTTGCCACGCCGCCGGCACCATCAACCTCCCAGCGCGATGGTGATGCCCACCACCAGCACCCCCAGCAAGGCCATGGACAGGGCGGTGCGGTGGCGCGGCGCATCGATGCTCGCCGCCCATTGGTACCCGATCGCATACACGAGCAGGATCATCAATCCGTTCGAAACGCGCAGCGCGGTCATGCGGTCGTCGATGAACAGGAAGGGCAGCAGGGCGGGAAGCGAGGTTGATGCCACCAGCACGAAGCTGGCCAGCGCCCCGATGAAGTCGTCCCGCTGCCAGGTTACCGGGCGCGGCGGACTGCCGACGATGGTGGCCCGCAGGTCCCGTGTCAACGCCTCGCGCGTGGCCGGGATGATCCAGGTGCCGAAGGTCTCCTGGACATAGTCGGCCAGCCGTGCGTCGAGAACCTCGCCGCCCTTCCGCTGGAAAAGCCGCACGGCCCGGTTGTGTGCGCCCCGGGCGAAGAGCACGTTGAACAGGTAGAGCAGCCCGTCGATCAGGCCCCAGGCCAGGTTGCACCCGATCACCCCGATGAGCAGGTCGCGGGTTGCACACGGACCTTCTTGTACCAGCAAACCGGCGCCCAGGGTGAAGGTCAGGGTCATGATCAGGCCGAATAGCAGTTCGGTCATCCGTTCGGCGGGGTCCAGGTGTCGGCTGATCCAGGTCATCATGGCGCCATCCTAGGCTTCATGTCCACAGTCAGGCAACCCTCCGCTGCCATCCGCCACATTTTTCATTTTCTTGATGTCTTCCTGCCCTGAATTCGCCTAGGATTCCGCAACCTAAACCCTCGACAAACCGCCAACCATGCCGATCACCCATCCTCGACTGTTCATGCTGCTGGCGTTCACGGCCTCGACGGCCCTCGCGCGCCTGCCCGATCCAACCACCCCCGCCGGCTACGTCGCCCACCTGCTGGTGAACGAGGTGCCGTTTCCCGGCGAGCGAGGTTACCGCAGCGAGCAGGATACCGCCGCCGCAATGGAGCAATTGCTCCACGTCCTCGATCGCCGCCTCGAACGCATTCCCACGCCCTACACCCAGCAACAGATCGCCGCGACACGGGCGAATGACATCCTCGATATCATCACGGTCGGCGGCGAAAAGGGGCAGTTCGATGGCTTCTACCGCGATGCCCAGGGACGTCCGGCGATGGTGCCGCGGGTGACCGAACGCATCGACAACCTGAACCGCATTGCCTCCCAGGGCAAACCCGGGACCTTTGCCCGCCTGCTCACCCATGCCGGCGACCTCGCCACCGCCTACCTCGCCGAACAACAGCGTCCCTCCGACCGCCATGCCGCGGTATCCAAGGCCGAGCGGCAACCCGCCACCGGGGGTGGTTATTCCTGGATGACCGACGAGGTCCGCTACCATCCCGGCGGCAATTTCCTGCGCATCGAGGACACCGATGCCGGATCCCTCGGCGGCAACCGTTTCTTCACCCTGCGAAAGGCCCCCCGATGATCGCCCGCTCCCTGCTCCTTGGCTTCACCGCCCTCGTCCTCGCCACGCCGGTACGCGCGGAAACCCTCGGCTTTGATTACCTCGCCCTCGTCATGCAGCACCTCTACCGCTGGCATCTCGACGAGACCGTACTGATCCAGGTCGACCCCACCGGCACCTTGACCATCCACCACCGCGACACCACGCCCGAGCTTGACGACACCGACCGCAGCTCCTACCGCGAACTGCTGATCCCCTCCATCCGTTACCGCGTCCTGCTCAAGAAGGCCGACTACGACGTACCCGAACTGGGGATCACCATCACCAACAAGGAATACCGCATCATCAAGGCGGAGCGGGTCGACGACTGGCCAGGCGACCTCTCCGGATTCGAGCAGGTCGATCTCGATGCGAAGGCGATGATGGACTACCTGTTTTCGGTCCGCAACCAGCGCACCTACCCCGACGAAGCCCTGATCGAGCGGATGCGCCGCGCCCTGCGCGAGCACCTGACCGGCCCGTCCAGCCCCCCGGTCCAGGGCCCCCAGACCGTGTACATCGCCCCGTTGTCGCGCGTCTCCAACAACCTCTGGGTGTACTGGGAGAACGCCGGCCGCCTGATCCGCTACAGCTCCGATACCGACCTCGACACCGAGGCCTTCTGGGCCTACGAGAAACTTGGTGTGCGGGTCTATGACCTCTCCACCGACGTGGTGATCTCGTTCGCCGAGGCTGCCGGCAGCAATGCCTTCGTCACCCGCGACTGGGCCGCCCGCGCCCTGTTCAACTGCGTGGTGTTCGGTCAGCGCCTGATCATCACCCCGGGTGAACCGGTCGCCGTTCCCGCCGGAGAAACCACTCCATGACGGAAGCCCCGTCAGCCACCTGCGAGCTGGGCGCGCCGGGCCCCGCCGGATCCCGGGAAGCGGTGTTCACCGGTGCTTGGCGCATCGACACGGTCCGGTTCTCCCGACCCGATCCGGCCGCACCGGATGCCTGGACCGGTTGCCGTCGCCTCATCCTGAAGGATGGCGGGATCACCGCCTGGGATTCCAGCCTCGTCGTGTACCTGCGCCAACTCGCCGCCTCGGCCCACGCCGCCGGGGTGGAGCTGGATGACACCGCCCTGCCCGAAGGGGTGCGCCGCCTGCTGCGCCTGGCCGATGCCGTGCCCGAACGCAAGGGAGCGCGCCGCGGGAAACAAAGCGATCCCTGGCTTGCCCGGGTCGGTATCCGCGCCCAGCGCGGTTGGGCCGACCTGGTCTCCTCGATCCGGTTCGTGGGCGAATTGACCCTGGCGTTCGTCGCCATGCTGCGCGGGCGGGCCCGCTACCGGAAATCCGACCTGCGCGCCGTGTTCCATGAATGCGGGCCAGGTGCATTGCCCATCGTCTCCCTGATCAGTCTGCTGGTGGGCATGATCCTCGCCTTCCTCGGCTCCGTGCAGCTTCGGATGTTCGGTGCCGAGGTATTCATCGCCAACGGGGTGGCCGTCGGCATGGTCCGCGAAATGGGCGCCTTGATGACGGGGATCATCATGGCCGGTCGCACCGGGGCCGCGTTTGCCGCGCGCCTCGGCACCATGCAAGTGAACGAGGAGGTGGATGCCTTGCAGACCATGGGATTCTCGCCGATGGAGTTCCTGGTCCTGCCTCGCGCCCTGGCGCTGATCGTGATGATGCCGCTGCTCGCCATCTATGCCAACGTGATGGGCATCCTCGGCGGCGCGCTGGTTGGCGTCCTGATGCTGGACCTGACCGCCATTCAGTACTACCAGCAGACCATCGGCGCGCTCAGCCTGCAATCCATCATGGCCGGATTGATCAAGGCCTCGGTCTTTGGTGTGCTCATTGCGATCTCCGGCTGCATGCAGGGCATCCGCTGCGGGCGCAGCGCCCTGGCCGTGGGTGAAGCCACGACCGCAGCCGTGGTCAACGCCATTGTCTACATCGTCGTGGCCACCTCCACCATTTCCATCATTTATGTCCTGACGGGTTTCTGACCATGAGCGATGCGCACGTCCAGATCGACAACCTGACCATGGCATTCGGTGATTTCCTGATCCAGCGGGACCTCACCTTCACCATCAACCGCAGCGACATCTTCATCATCATGGGCGGCAGCGGATGTGGCAAGAGCACGTTGCTGCGCCCCCTCGTCGGCCTCAAGTCCCCCGCGCGCGGCACGATCCGCTACAACGGCGTGAGCTTCTGGGAGGCCCCTGAACCGGAGCGCGCGAAGCTGATGCAGAAGATCGGTATTCTTTACCAGAGCGGCGCCCTGTGGAGCTCGATGACCCTGGCCGAGAACATCGCCATCCCGCTCGAGGCCTACACCGCCTTGTCGCCCGCCGACATCCGCGAGGTGGTCGCGCTCAAGCTGGCGCTGGTCGGCCTCGCCGGGTTCGAGGACTATTATCCCTCCGAAATCAGCGGCGGCATGCGCAAACGGGCCGGCCTGGCCCGGGCCATGGCCCTGGATCCCGACATTCTCTATTTTGACGAACCCTCCGCCGGCCTCGATCCGATCAGCGCCAAGCTGCTGGACGACCTCATCCTCGAACTGCGCGACAGCCTCGGCTCCACCATCGTCGTGGTCACCCACGAGCTCGCCAGCATCTTCGCCATCGGCAACAACTCCGTCTTTCTCGATCCCGAGACGAAGACCATGATCGCCCAGGGCGATCCCAACCAGTTGCTGGCATCGTGTGATGATCCCAAGGTGCAGAAGTTCCTGCGCCGCGGCGTGGAGGAGGGGGCCTGATCCGGCCGCCAAACCGAAAGGAACACCTATGAGTACCAAGACCAATCCAACCATCGTGGGCGCCTTCGTCGTCGGCGCGATCGCCATCTCGGTCATCGCTGTGATGGTGCTCGGCGGCTCGTCGTTCTTCGACAAGCGCTTCGAGTGTATCGTCTATTTCGAGGAATCGATCAGCGGACTCGATGTCGGCGCTCCGGTCGAGTTCCAGGGGGTGCGCGTCGGCACCGTCACCGATGTCCGCCTCGAGGTCTATTCGAAGGCGGGCGAACTGCTCCGGCCCGTACGCCTGCAACTCGAAGGGGGACGGTTTCACCACGTCGACGCGCCGCGGCACGAGGGCGACAGCGAAGCGGGCATGAACCGCATGGTGGATGAACACGGATTGCGCGCCCGCCTGGCCAGCCAGAGCCTGCTGACCGGCAAGCTCAAGATCGAACTCGGCCTCCATCCCACCACCCCGGTCGTCCGCCTGAACCGGCATACCGATGTCTTCGAGCTGCCCACATTGCCTTCCGCCCTGCGCCAGGTGAAGCAGGACCTGTCCCAGTTGCCGATCGCCGACATGATCGCCGAATCCCACGAGGCGATCCAACGGGTGTCCCTCCTGCTGGACCCGGACGTCACCGGCCGCACCATCAAGAAACTGAACACCACCCTGGACAACCTGTCCTCGATGTTGAGCAAACTCGACCAGCGCATCGATCCGCTGCTCCTCAGCATGACCCGCACCTCCGATCAGGCCGGGGCCTTCCTCAACCAGGATTCGGACCTGCGCGCCGAACTGGGCCTGCTTGTCATCGAGATCCGCAAAACGAGCCAGTCGATGCGGCTGCTCACCGATTACCTTGAACAGCATCCGGAAGCCATCCTGAGGGGGAAATAACATGAAGCTGCGCCACCTTGTCATCACCACCGTTTCACCGATCCTCCTGCTGCTCGCCGGCGGATGCGCTACCAGTCCCGCTCCCGACCTGTATGTCTTCAGCGCCGAGGATGGCTGGCGCACCGTTGCCGTCCGCGACCAGGCGAAAAGCGCCTTCACCGTGCGCTTCGCCCCGGTGAACCTGCCGGCCTACCTCGACCGCCCGCTTCTCGTCGTGCGCGAGGGCGATATGCAGATACGGGTCGAGCAGTTCCACCGCTGGGGCATCCCGTTGAACATGACGGTCGTGGAGATCCTCGGCGCATCCATCGCCCGGGACAAGCCGGATGCCTACGTGGACGTGGTTGCGCAGCGCGCTCCCCCCGCACCCGGGTACCTGGTCCATGTCGATATCGTCCGCCTCGATGGCGAACTCGGCGGGGATGTCGAGCTGATCGCCCAGTGGCGGGTCACCCGTGGCGGAACCGGCGACCGTGAGGTCGTGGCCCAGCGGCTCGCCCGGTACGAGGAACCGACCTCCGGCAAGAACCACGCCGCCTACGTGGACGCCATCCGCAAGGTGCTGGCCCGCATGGGCACGGACATCGCGGCCGTGATGGAGTAATCACCCCAAGGAGCACTTCATGCCGATCCATTCCTGGCTGACCCTGTCGCGCGCCATCATACCGCTGGCGGTCGCCCGTCACGCCATAAACCGCCTGGTCCTTTTGTCCATGCGCGTTAGGGTAGATTCAAGCAAACGAAGGCCTCACCTATGAACCGACCGATTGCATGCCGCGCGAGCCTCCCCTTGGCCGCCGTTTCGACCCTCCTGGTGCTTTCCTGCCGCGAAGCACCTCCACCCGCCGCCCCGCCGCCCGTGCCGGTAATCGCCGCCGAGGTCATCGTGCGCGACCAGCCGGTGTACTTCGAAAGCATGGCGCAGGCGCTCGGGTCGCAGGATGTGGAAATCCGGGCCCGGGTGGAAGGCATCCTGGAACAGGTCCACTTCAGCGAAGGAACCGTAGTCAAGGCCGGCGACCTGCTCTACACCATCGACCCGAAAACGCTCGAGGCGAACCTCGATCAGGCCAAGGGCAACCTCGTGCAGGCCGAGGCCGCGCTCGACAAGGCAAGACGCGATGTCGCCCGGTTGACCCCGCTGTGGGAGAAAAATGCGATCTCACGGCAGATGCTCGACGATGCCCTCGCCGCTGAACGCTCGGCCAAGGGATCGGTCAACACCGCCAAGGCCGCCGTGGAGAATACCCGTATCCAGCTCGGCTACACGGAAATCCGCGCCCCGATCGACGGCATCATCGGAAAGACCGAGGTCAAGCCCGGCAACCTGGTCGGCCGCGGCCAGAACACGCTGCTCACCACGATCTCCAGCGTGGACCCAATCCACTTCCGCTACAGCGTCAGTGAGCAGGAATACCTCGCCTGGCGTCGCCAGCACCCCGCCGACCGCGAAGCCCGCTCCGCCGGCAGCAACGTCTTCGAACTCGTTCTTTCCGATGGCTCCGTGCACGACGGACTGGGAAGCGTGGTGTTCGCCGACCGCAACGTCGACCCCACGACCGGAACCCTGTTGCTCGAAGTCGCCTTCCCGAACCCCGGCGACATTCTCCGCCCCGGCCAGTTCGGCCGCGTGCGCGTGCCGATCCGCCGGATCAAGGATGCGGTGCTTGTACCCCAGCGCGCTGTTTCCGAACTGCAGGCCACCTATTCGGTCTATGTCGTCACCGCCGACCAGAAGGCCGAGTTCCGCAAGGTCACCCCCGGCCCGCGGATCGGATCCCTGATCGTGATCGAGCAGGGGTTGTCCCCCGGCGAGGTGGTCATCACCGAAGGCGGCCAGAAGGTCCGCAACCAGACCCCGGTCGCCGTCACCCTCCGCCCGGTCGAGTAAGCCATGGCCCAGTTCTTCATCCGCCGGCCCATCGTGGCCATGGTGATCTCGATCCTGATTGTCCTGATCGGGTTGAAGACCCTGGTGTCGCTGCCCATCGAGCAGTATCCGCAACTCGCCCCGCCAAACATCCAGGTCACCGCGACCTACCCGGGCGCCAGTGCCGAGGTGGTCGAGCAGTCGGTCGCCACGCCGATCGAACAACAGGTCAACGGCGTTGACAACATGATCTACATGAAGTCGCTGAACTCCAGCGACGGCCGCATGTTGCTTAACGTGACGTTCGATGTCGGTGTCTCCCTCGACAACGCGAACATGCTGACCCAGAACCGCGTCGCCCAGGCCCAATCGCGCCTTGCCCAGGAGGTCATCGCCCAGGGCGTGACGGTGAAGAAGGTCAATCCCAGCATCCTGATGGTGGTCTCGATCTACAGCCCGAACGACACCTACGACAGCCTGTTCCTGAACAACTACGCCGTGCTGAACGTGAAGGACGCCCTGCTGCGCGTGCCCGGCATCTCGCAGGTGGATATGGCCGGTGGCGCGGAATACGGCATGCGCATCTGGCTGCAGCCCGACAAGCTGGCCAAGCTCGGCCTGACCCCGGCCGATGTCATCGGCGCCATCCGCGAGCAGAACCTCCAGGCCCCGGCCGGCCAGATCGGCGGCGCGCCGTCGGGCCCCGATCAGGAATTCACCTTCACCGTGCGCGCACCCGGCCGCCTGTCCTCGCCCGAGGAGTTCGGCGAGATCCTCGTGCGCTCGACCGATGACGGCCGCCAGGTGCGCGTGAAGGATGTGGCCCGCGTCAAGCTGGGTGGCGAGTTCTACAAGTCGTTCGGCCGCTACAACGGGAAGGAAGCCGGCGTGCTGCTGATCTACCTGCTGCCCGGCGCGAACCAGATCGAGAGCGCCAACGGCATCTATGCCGAGCTGGAAAACCTGAAGCAGTTCTTCCCCGGCGATGTCGACTACGCGATCACCTACGACTCGACACCCGCGGTCAAGGCCTCGATCGAGGAGATCTTCGTGACCCTGTACGAGGCGATCATCCTCGTGGTCCTCGTCGTCTTCATCTTCCTGCAGAACGCGCGCGCGACCCTGATCCCGCTGCTCGCCATCCCGGTTTCGCTGATCGGCACGTTCGCGCTGTTCCCCGCCCTCGGCTTCTCGATCAACACGCTGTCGATGTTCGGCCTGGTCCTCGCCATCGGCACGGTCGTCGACGATGCCATTGTCGTGGTCGAGGCGGTGATGCACCACATCGAGCAGGGCAAGTCGCCACGCGAGGCGACCGAGCAGGCGATGCGCGAGGTGACCGGTCCGGTCATCGGCACCTCGCTGATCATGGTCGCGGTGTTCGTCCCGGTCGCCTTCATCGGCGGCCTGACCGGCCGCATGTACGAGCAGTTCGCCCTGACCATCGCCGTCTCGGTCCTGATCTCCACGGTCTGCGCCCTGTCGCTCAGCCCGGCCCTGGCCAGCCTGTTGCTGAAGCCGAACGACCTAAGCCGCTCCCCGCTGCGCTGGTTCTACCGCCAGTTCAACCGCGGCTTCAACCGCACCACCGAGGCCTATGTCGGCCTGACCGCGCGGCTGGCCCGCCGCGCCTTCCTCAGCATCGTGATCATCGCCGCCGTCGCGGGCGGGGCAGGGTGGCTGGGGCGGGTGGTCCCGGCCGGCTTCGTGCCGATCGAGGACCAGGGTATCCTGCTGGCCAACCTGCAACTGCCCAAGGCCGCCTCGCTGGAACGCACCCGCGAGATCGCCCGCCGTGTCGAGGATGTGCTCGCCACCACGCCGGGCGTGACGTCCTTTAACGTGGTCGGCGGCATGTCGTTCATCAGCGGCACCTTCTCGCCCAGCGCCGCCTCGTTTTTCATCCGCCTTGACCCGTGGGAGGAACGCACCACCCCGGAAACACAGTTGCGCGGCCTGATGATGACCCTGCGCCAACGCATGGCGGCGATCCCCGAAGGCGTGGCCTTCCCGTTCGTTCCGCCAACCTTGCCCGGCTTCGGTGCCTCCGGTGGCTTCACCATCCTGCTGCAGGACCGCAGCGGCACCCTGTCCGTCGAGGAGCTCGGCACCCAGACCCAGGCCTTTATCGCCGCCTGCCAGGAACGTCCCGAGCTATCCGGTCTGTTCACCGCGTTTGATCCGACCGTACCGCAGATCGACCTGGCGGTGGACCGCGAAAAAGCGCGCACCCTCGGCGTGCCGTTGCCCGATGTGTTCACCACGCTGCAAGCCTCGCTGGGCGGTGCCTACGTGAATGACTTCAACCGCTTCGGTCGCCTGTACCGCGTATTCGTCCAGGCCGAGGCGGACTTTCGCCAGAAACCGGAGGACATCGGACAGTTCTATGTGCGCAGCCAGACCACCGGGGCGATGATCCCGTTGTCCACGCTGGTCACCGTCACGCCGTCGGCCGGCGCGGAAATGACGGTGCGCTACAACCTGCTGCGTTCGGCGGAGATTACCGGGCAAGCCGGGCCCGGCTACAGTTCCGGTCAGGCCATGGCCGCGCTGGAGGAGGTGGCCGCCGACGTGTTGCCCCGCGAGATGGGATATGCCTTCTCCGGCCTGAGTTTCCAGGAACGCAATGCGCCGAGCTCCGCGCCAACGATGATCCTCGCCGTGATCTTCGTCTTCCTGCTGCTCGCCGCGCTGTATGAAAGCTGGTCGCTGCCGTGGAGCGTGCTGCTGATCACCCCGACCGTGATCTTCGGCTCGTTGCTTGCGGTCTGGTGGTTCGGGTTCGACAACAACGTGTATGTGCAGATCGGCTTCGTGATGCTGATCGGCCTGGCCGCGAAGAACGCGATCCTGATCGTCGAGTTCGCCAAGCTGCAGCGTGACAGCGGCAGGGAGTTGGTTGAATCCGCGGTCGAATCGGCGCGGCTCCGCTTCCGCCCGATCCTGATGACCGCCTTCTCGTTCATCCTCGGCGTCTGGCCGCTCGTCGTGGCCAGCGGTTCCGGCGCCAATGCGCGCCGCATGATGGGTACCGCCGTGCTGTCCGGCATGCTCGTGGCCACGGTGATCGGCGTGTTCCTGACCCCGGCCTTCTTCGTATTTGTCGAGAAACTCGCCGGGAAGGGGAAGAAGGGATCCCCGGCGGCGCCCCCGCCCGTCGACCCCGCCGCCACGCCGGGAGGTGTACCATGAAACGCCTGTTCGTCATTCCCGCCGCGTTGCTTGCTGCCGGCCTGCTCACCGGGTGCGCCACCGGGCCGGACTACCGCCGCCCCGAACTCGCGCTGCCGGAGACCTGGCGCCTGGAGGCCGCCGGCACGAATACCCTGGCCGATCTGCCCTGGGCCAGCCTGTACCGCGATCCGGTGTTGAGCGGATTGATCACCGAGGCGCTGACCAACAACCTCGATGTGCGCATCGCCGTCGCCCGCATCGACGAAGCCATCGCCGCCTACCGCATCCAGCGCGCCGACCTGCTGCCCGCGCTGAACGGCTCCGGCCGCTATACCAAGGCGCGCGTGGGCAACCTGCCCCCGCTGCCCGGCGCCGAGGCCGAGCAGTTCGACCTGTTCGGCGTGTTGTCGTACGAGTTGGATGTCTGGGGCCGGATCCGCCGCCTGAACGAAGCCGCCAAGGCCCGGTATCTCGCCACCGAAGAGGCCGCCGAGGTGGTGCGGGTCAGCCTGGTTGCCGGCGTGGCGTCCACCTACTTCCAGTTGCGCTCGCTCGACCGGCAGGTGGAGATCGCCGAGGCGACCCTGGTCTCGCGTAGCAATTCGCTCGAGCTCACCCGCATCAAGTTCGACGACGGCAACGGCATCGTGTCCGAACTCGATGTCGCGCAGGCACTGACCCAGGTCGCCTCCACCAAGTCCTCGATCGCCAGCCTGCGCCGCGCTGTCGCCGTCACCGAAAACGCCCTTGCCGTGCTGGTCGGTGGAGCCCCGCGGACCATGCCGCGCGGCTGGTCGATCGACGCGCAGTGGGGCCCGGACGACGTGCCGGCCGGTTTGCCCTCCGATCTGTTGCTGCGCCGTCCCGACCTGCGCGCCGCCGAACAGCAGCTCATCGCTGCCAATGCCGATATCGGCGCGGCACGCGCCGCGTATTTCCCGTCGATCTCGCTGACCGGCGCCCTCGGCGTGCAGAGCGAGGAATTCGACGACCTGTTCGACACCGGCTTGTCGCGCGCATGGAACATCACGCCCTCCATCACCGCCCCGATCTTCAACGGCGGCAAGATACGCACCGGGGTGCGCGTCGCCGAAGCCCGCCAGCGCACCGCCCTCGCCACCTACGAACAAGCCATCCAGACCGCTTTCCGCGAAGTCGAGGATGCCCTCATCGGCATCCGGTATCTCCGTGAACAACTCGCGGCCGACGACGAGGTGGTCGCCGCCGAACGCCACCGCCTCGACTTGGCCTACCTGCGTTACGAGGGTGGGGTGGCCAGCTACAGCGACGTGCTCGATGCCCAGCGTTTCCTGTTCAACGCCGAACTCGCTGCCGTCCAGACCCGCAACGACCTCCTCAACGCCACCGTCCAGCTCTACAAGGCGCTCGGTGGAGGCCCGGTTGAGGTAACCGGGCCCGAGCCAGTCTATTCGCCCTGACCGAGGGAATAGCCGGGATCGCCATCGAATGTGTACAGGTGCTCCGTCTTTACGAAGTCGAATCCGGCGGCTGCCAGCTCGTTGAGCAAGGCGGTGATGTCCCGGTGGGTCACCGTGCCTCCCGCCCCAGGGGTGAACCGGCACCGCCAGTGATCGGTGCAGAAGGTTTCCCGATGCCCTTCCGGATACACCTTGACCCCCCGGTTGGTGATCATCTTCAGTCCGAACGCCGTGCCTTTCGCGGCGGCCTCGACCCGCGCGCCGAGAATACCGGGATGCCGCTGGTGCTCATCCCAATCGAGGAACACATCCACCCCGGCCAGCCGCTTGACGGGCTTCGGCGCGGTGGAAAGGTTCCACGTCGCGGGCATCGCGTGCTTGGCCGGCGCGGCGGGCCGCAGCGCGTCCGGCTGCTGACCGAGCCGGGTCGCCACCGCCCGGGCAAAGGCCTTCGTTCCAACCGGTTCGCCGCCGCCGATGCGCGGCTGCATGTCGGCGGTCAGCACCCCGTCCTCCAGTGTCTTCAGCCAGGCGTTCTGGAGCAGCGCGGCGGGCTGGCCCTGGCCGATATGCTGGAGCATCAGGATGGCGGCCTGGAGCAGGCCGGAGGGATTCGCCTTGTCCTGGCCGGCGATATCGGGGGCGGAACCGTGGACCGCCTCGAACATCGCGCAGTGTTCGCCAATGTTCATCGATCCGGCCAGGCCGACGCTGCCCGCCTGTTCGGCGGCGATGTCGGAGACGATGTCGCCGTAGAGGTTCGGGCAGACCACGACATCAAACCGGTCTGGCCGCCGGGCGATCAGGGCCGCCCCGATGTCGATGATCCGGTGTTCGGTCTCGATCTCCGGGTAGTCCTTCGCCATCGCATCGAACATCCGGTGGAACAGGCCATCGGTGATCTTCATGATGTTGTCCTTGGTCAGGCAGGTCACCTTTTTCCGGCCGTTCGCGCGGGCGTACTCGAAGGCATACTTCAGGATCTTCGCCGTGCCGGGGGCACTGATGAGCTTCAGGCACTGGGTCACCTCGGCGGTCTGCCGGTGTTCGATGCCGGCATAGGTGTCCTCCTCGTTCTCCCGGACGATCACCAGGTCGATGCCGGGATTCGGGGCCTCGACAAACGGGTGGTAGGTCCGGCACGGCCGCACATTGGCAAACAAGCCGAGGGTTTTCCGGATCGTCACGTTCAGTGACTTGTAGCCGCCACCCTGAGGGGTGGTGATCGGTGCCTTCAGGAAGATGCCGGTCCGGCGCAACGAGGCCCACGCCTCCGGGGTGATGCCGGAGGTGATGCCCTGGCGGTAGACGGACTCCCCGACCGAGATCGGTTCCAGCTCAAGCCGCGCGCCCGCCTCCTGCAGCAGGAACAACACGGCGTCCATGATCTCCGGACCCACGCCGTCGCCCTTGGCAACCGTCACCGGCACCACCGGAGCCTTCAGCGGCATCGCCGCCCCGTTCACCTTCATCCACGTATCCGCCTGCATGTTCTTCAATGCGTCCATGACCGCCTCCTGTGTTAAGAAGTATAATACACGAATTGCTATTCGTGATAAAAAATACTGTCGTTTGTCGCGATGTCAACCGCAATCGGAGACAATCGACCGTCCGTTGGTGGAAGGGATGGCATCCGCGAAAAACCGATACGGCGGGCGACCTTGACGATAAGGGGCTCTCAATTGCGTGGTTGGTTGGCGTTAAAAAGCGAGGAATAAGCTGTAAGGAACGGAGCCTTTCGCCGATTATTACCAATAAGTAGCAACGTGATCCGCAGGAAGGATGTTCCTTCCGCGTGGTGACAACAACGCAACAGGAGATGCAGACGATGAGTAGCAAATGGTTCGTGATGGCAGTCGCAGCGATGATGGCTGGTTCGGCATGGGCCGCTGAAAAAGGGGCAGGTACCGTGACCCCGAATCTGGACAAGGGAACCCAGGTGCTCGAAGGATCCGGCGTCGTCAACGTGATGGCCGATGATCTGCAAATCCAGCTCGCCTACGGTCGGTTCGTCGCCGATGGACTCGAAGTCGCCGCGATCGCCGGGTTGCGCGACAACGATGCCTTCATGAGCACCGAGCTCGGCGTCCGTACCGAATACAACTTCGTCGGAGATTCCGCCCTCGTGCCCTTCGTGGGTGCCGGCGTGGTCTGGGCCGATGCCGAAGCCGACGATAGCGGGCTCGATACCGACGCCGCCGTGTTTTCGGTCGGTGGTGGCGTGAAATTCTTCCTTCGCGACGACGTTGCGCTGGCCCTCGACGGCAGCTACCTGATCGCGACGGATGATGTATTCGTCGACAGCGAAGACAATGAATTGCAGGACGACGAAGTTCGCTTCCTCTTCAGCGTTCGCTACTACTTCGACTAACCGATTGCCTTCTTGGCGCTGAACCACGGCCCGTCGCCTCATCCGCGACGGGCCGTTTTTTTGTCGCGGCCGCCAGATGCTGGAAAAGGGGTCAAACCTATAATTTTCTCGCACGACAGTACTGTCCTGGCCTTGCGGTGCAGGATCGACGAAAACAAGCATCAGGAGAAAATTATAGGTTTGACCCCTTTTGCCGCGCCCGTTTCGGGGTTGGCTGGCATGCCAAGCCGTAGCTCGGAGCGCAGCGGAGAGCGTGGGATTGGTGGTAAGCCTGGTAAGCCCGCCTTCGCCAAGGCTACGGCGTGGCAGCCTTCGCTCACCGCTGCGTTTCGGGGTTGGCTGGCATGCCAAGCCGTAGCTCGGAGCGCAGCGGAGAGCGAAGGCTGGTGGGCAATACAGAACTCGAATCTGTGACCTCTTCCATGTCAAGGAAGCGCTCTAACCAACTGAGCTAATTGCCCGTCAACTCTCGTTACGAGGTTGCGGACCATACGAAATGCCCCGGATGGTGTCAAGGCGGGGGAACGGTACGAGGGTGCAAGGGTCGCAGGGGTACAAGGGTGCAAGGGTGCAAGGGTTGCAGGGGTGCAGGGGTACAAGGGTGCAAGGGTGCAAGGGTTGCAGGGGTGCAG
>ERZ761607.2826-NODE-2826-length-17943-cov-6.812500_pt1 | contig 17943 bp, 17 predicted proteins | sample MGYA00511164_ERZ761607 | MGnify/ENA primary metagenome ERZ761607 (study PRJEB28899, sample SAMN02445080) | bioreactor sludge metagenome | biome: EBPR sludge | place: Australia: Brisbane, Thorneside Wastewater Treatment Plant | collected 2011-06-22 ...
AAAAAGAGACCGACCCCGAACGCAAGGAATTGCTCAAGTTCGAATGGGGCATGGACTTCGGCGCTCCGCACGAGACCGAGATCACCAAGCTCTACGACAAGCCAGTCTTTGTGTATGGCTACCCAAGCGCGGTCAAAGCCTTTTACATGGAACCGTGGGAGAACCGCCCCGAAGTCTGCAAGTCTGTGGATTTGCTCGCCCCTGAAGGCTACGGCGAGATCTGCGGCGGCTCCGAACGCATGAGCGACCCAGATAAACTGCTGGCACGCATCCAACACGAAGGGCTGCCCGAAGAAGCGTTTAAGTGGTATCTGGAACTACGCAAATACGGCTCTGTCCCCCACGCAGGCTTCGGCATGGGCACCGAACGCGTCACCGCCTGGATGTGCGGCATCGAACACATCCGCGAGGCGATTCCCTTCCCACGCACGATCAAGAGAATTTACCCGTAGTCACATCAGGCCTGACTGGTTTTAAAAACCTGTCAGGCCTTGTAATAGATTCCAGAAAACCGAACCAGCTTCCCCGTCAGGTAAGAGGCGGGGAAGTTTCGTCTCATAGCATAAAATTCCGCGCAAGGCAATTGTTTCATGAGAAGAATCATTTAATCAATTTCTTTCCTTGTGCTTTGGATTATGGTATAAGAGCCGTGCCCTGCGGTGTTCGCGATACGGCCCTTACGTTTTGAGCCAACACCCCCTTAACGGATCCTTATCTCAACGGAAATAACGCGATAGGCCTGAGCCAAGGCGGCGTTTCCCGGTCAGGATCCACCTGCGAAAGCAGGTTCAAAACCCAGCAGTACACGGCACAGGCGGGGCACGCCTTATGTGCGGAACGTTCTTTTGGGCGTTCCGTTTTGTTTGAGAAATTTGCCACTTGACGAACAAATGGGTAGTGTGTAAAATCCCGGCGATTGTCAGGTCGGGTTCACAATTGAATAACGGAGATATAGCGGCTGGGTCTCGTAGCGCAAAATTGATTTTGCGTTATCGAGATCACGAGGTGGAGGTTCTCCCGTGCGAACGGGACGCTAATTACCATAACCCTCCCTCTCCTAAAGGAGAGGGTCGGGAAGAGGTAAGAAAATCGGATAGATCAGCGGATGCCTCTGGAGCCAGATCACTGGCTTCCTTCTCCCTTCCAAAGCAAGCGTATTGGGCAGGATTGAAAATGCCCTCCGCGAAAACCATCGGGTAACCGGTGAGACAAGCGGGCGCAGTGATCAGGTAACTTTGCACTTGCAAGAACGTACCTGTTGGTTTGGAAGGGCATTATTTTTTAATACCGCTGCAGGCTTAAACGGATATGCCCAAACATATCCGTTTTTTGTTTCATCAACAAACCCGCAAACCTGACAGGTCTTCGAGACCTGTCAGATTTGCGGGAAAGAAAAACTGAGCAAGAAACGGGTCGCATCCCCCGCAAATGCCAAATACAATCTCAGGCAAGAAAAGGAGATTGATTATGGAAAAAGAATTCGAACCTTTACAACATTATCGGCTGATCGAACAAGCCATTCAGTACATCGAAGCCAATGTACAGAACCAGCCTGAACTGGCGCAGATCGCTTCGGCGGTTGGGTTGAGCGAGTATCACTTCCAGCGGCTGTTCACGCGCTGGGCGGGGATCAGCCCCAAACGCTTCATGCAGTTCCTGACGAAGGAAAATGCCAAGGAGATCCTCGACCGGTCTGAAAACCTTCTGGACGCCACGCATCAGGTCGGACTATCGAGCCTGGGACGGCTCCATGATCTTTTTGTCAACACCGAAGCCGTGACCCCCGGCGAGTACAAGTCGAGGGGCGAAGGCGTGAGCATCCGCTACGGGATCCATATCACTCCGTTCGGGAAATGCCTGATCGCCGCCACGGATCGCGGAATCTGTCACCTCGGCTTCGTAGATGGGAACGAAGGCAGGGCTGTCGACAATCTGGTGGAGCATTGGACCCACGCCTCCATGACCGAGGATTACGCCAGCACAGCCCCGCTGGTCAACCGGATCTTCCTGCATGGAGAAGGAGATACACCCTTGAAGCTGCACCTGCGCGGAACGAATTTCCAGGTCAAGGTCTGGGAGGCTTTGCTCAGCATCCCTTCGGGAGCGCTGACCACCTATGAACACATTGCGGCGCAGATCGGGAATCCGCGGGCGGTACGGGCAGTGGGCAGCGCGGTCGGAGATAATCCAATTGCCTATCTCATCCCCTGCCACCGGGTCATCCGCAAGAGCGGCGAATTCGGGAACTACTTGTACGGCTCAGCCAGGAAGAAGGCGATCCTGGCTAGAGAACTGGCAGTGATGGAGTAAACATCGTAAGGGCAACCCGTTCGGGCATTACAAGGCACTCATTCCTAAAAGAAGGGTTGCCCGGCGCAGGAAGATACATCCTGCAAATAGGCGACCCTCCATTCGCGCAACAAGGCTCTTACCGGTTTGAACGGGTCGCCCTTACAGTAAATCAAAGGAAATGAATGAAAACAAAAATCTGGATCGCGTTAATTGCGCTTTATATCGTATGGGGTTCGACATATCTGGGGATCAAAGTTGCCATCGAGACCATCCCACCGTTCTTCCATGGTGCGGTTCGGTTTCTCATTTCGGGCTTGATCATCCTTGCCTGGCAGAAAGCGGCGGGGCAGGAACTCCCGACCCGCTCGCAGTGGAAATCCACGTTCATCATTGGCAACCTGTTATTGGTGGGGGGCAACGGGCTGGTTTCATGGGCGGAGCAGTTCATTCCATCTGGCATCGCTGCGTTGATCATTGCCTCGGTCCCGCTTTCGCTGGTCATCCTCGAGGCACTCCGACCCGGCGGCGTCAAACCGACCTGGCAGGCGATTGTCGGGTTGGTGATCGGGTTTATCGGTATTTTCATCCTTGCCGGTCCGGCAGAGATCTCTGGCAGCGCCACAGACCTGGATACGTTTGGCGTGGTTGCCCTGCTCTCCGCTACGATCTTATGGGCAAGCGGGTCGATCTACAGTAAGAATGCCGACCTGCCAAAATCCTCGTTGATGACAACGGGCGCAGAAATGCTCATGGGCAGTATCGGCTTGCTGACGGTCTCGGTCCTGACGGGTGAATTGAACGGCTGGAACCCGGCAGATGTATCGGGCAGGTCGCTGGCTGGACTGGCGTACTTGATCACGATCGGCTCGATCATTGGGTTCGGTTCGTATATCTGGCTGCTGGCAAATGCGCCCATATCACTGGTCGCCACGTATGCATACGTAAATCCGATCGTGGCGGTGATCCTGGGTTATTTGTTCGGGAATGAAGCGTTGGAACCGAGAATTTATCTCGCGACAGCAATCATCATCGGGGCGGTGATATTCATAAATCGCAGGGGCAAGCCTCAGGTCCAGAAAGAGGCGGAGGAGGCTGGTTGAGTGGAAAGTGAGCAGTAAGTCAGTGAGTAGTTGTCAACAATCTAAAAAAAATCATAAAAGGAGAAATAAAATGGACGGAAAAGAATTACTTAAACGTGTGAAGGATGATAATGTCAAATTCCTATCACTCCAATTCACGGACGTGCTCGGCGCGGTCAAGAGCGTGGATATGCCCATCCGGCATCTCGAAGATGTACTGACCGACGGCGCCTGGTTCGACGGGTCGTCTGTGGAAGGTTTTGCGCGCATTCAGGAAAGCGATATGCGCTTGAAGATCGACCCGGACACCTATGTCGTTCTGCCGTGGTCTTCGGCTGAATCCCGCCGCGCGCGCGTGTTCTGCGACATTTTCACTCCCGCCGGTGAACCCTTCGAAGGCGACCCACGCGGCGCTTTGAAGCGCATTCTCGCCAAGATCGCTGAACGCGGCTGGAAGCTCAACATTGGCCCCGAGCCGGAGTTCTTCCTCTTCAAAGGCGAGAACGGACAAGGCGTTCATCCCGTCCCCCACGATACGGGCGGTTACTTCGATTTCTCGTCGTTCGACGAAGCGGTCGTCGTCCGCACGGCGTTGATGGATGCCCTCGATGCGATGGGACTCGATGTGGAAGTGGGTCACCACGAAGTGGCGCTCGGCCAGCATGAGATCGACTTCCGTTTTGCGGATGCGCTCAAAGCGGCGGACAACGTCCTGACCCTGAAATACACTGTGAAGGCTATCGCCGCCCAGCACGGGTTGACCGCTTCTTTCATGCCCAAGCCGGTGTACGGCATCAATGGCTCCGGTATGCACTGTCACCAGAGTCTCTTCGATATCAAGAGCGGCAAGAACCTGTTCTTCGATGCGAAGGATGATGCCCACCTTTCTCCGCTTGCATACTCCTTTATTGCGGGTCAGTTGGAACATGCCCGCGCCCTCGCCGGTGTGGTTGCCCCGACCGTGAACTCCTATAAGCGCCTGGTCCCCGGCTATGAAGCACCCGTGTACATTGGCTGGGCTCAGCAGAACCGCTCGGCGCTCATCCGCATTCCGCGCTACACCGAAGGACGCGACAAGGCTGTCCGCGTCGAATTGCGCTTCCCCGATCCGTCGTCCAACCCGTACCTGGCGTTCACGACCATGCTCGCCGCCGCGCTCGACGGCATCGACAAGAACCTGAAGGCGCCCAAGCCGTTGAACAACATCAACCTCTACCACCTCGACAAGGAAGAGCGTGCCAAGCTCGGCGTGACCGAATTGCCCGGCTCACTGGCTGAATCCTTGAAAGAGTTGGAGAAGGATGAAGTGTTGAAGAACGCCATGGGCAGCTACCTCACCGAAGCCTACCTGCGCGCGAAATGGGAGGAGTGGGATGAGTTCCGCCTGCGCGTGACGGATTACGAGATCGAACGTTATCTTGAAACTGCGTAAGAGCAGAGATTAGAGATCAAAAAGGCGTCCAAAGATGTGAGTCTTTGGACGCCTTTTTGATTCAATTTTGTAGGTCAGGCTTTCAGCCTGCCCTACAGTTTAGTGAACGGCGGCGGTCGCCAATTCCTTGATTTCCTTCTTCGTCTCGTAAATGCGCACCAGTTTGCCGTCCTGCATTTGCAGGACACGGTCGACGTACTGGCACATGCGCAGGTCGTGTGTGACGATGATCCCGGCGCGTCCGTTCTCGTGGATCAGATTGGCAAAAGTCTCCACGACTTGAAAGGCGCGTTCGGTATCGAGCGAGGCAGTGGGCTCATCCGCCAATACAAGCGCAGGGTTGTGGATCAAAGCCCTGGCGATGGCAACCCGCTGCTGCTGTCCGCCGGACATTTGAGCGGGCAGGTTGTGAAGCCGATCTGCCAAACCCAGGCGAGACAGCAATTCATCCGAGCGGATGCGGCTGGCATGGTCCAGTCTGTTGTTCAAACGCAGCATGAATTCCACGTTTTCACGGGCGGAGAGATACGGGATCAGGTTATTTGCCTGAAACGTAAAACCGATCTTCTCCCGGCGCAATTTAACACGATCCTTTTCAGGCATCTTGGCAAGGTCCTGACCGTCAATCAGGACTTGTCCGCTGGTGGGCGAAAGCAAGGCAGCCAGGATGGACAGCATGGTGGTCTTGCCCGAGCCGCTGGGTCCGACCAGGGCGACGAATTCGCCGAACCTGACCTGAAACGAAACCCGATCCACTGCGTTGATTGTCCCGCCGTCCAATGAGAACGACTTGACCAGGTCTTTCACTTCCAATGCAATATCAGACATTTTCTAACCTAACCTCAGAGCCTTGAGCGGCTCGATGCGAACAGCGTAAATGATGGACACCATCCCCCCCAATGGACCGATGAATAAGAGTAAAAAGATGGCAAGGATGGAACGGGTCCCGTTGAATGCCAGCGGAATGGTAGGCGGCAGACCGAGCGAGAAGAGATAATTAAGTGTCGCCCCGATCCCCACGCCGATGGCGGTCACTATGATGATCTGAATGACGGCTGAAAGCCCAACCACGAAATTCGAAGAACCGATGGCTTTGAGCACACCGATCTGCGGTACTTTCTGCAATACCTGAATTTGGAAGAAGCCGCCGATCACCAGGATCCCGATCAGCAGGGTAAAAGCGCCTTGGGTTTGAACCGTGCCCTGCTGGGCGGTATAACCGGGGATGTTATTGATGGTCGTTTCGATATCGGCAACTTCGATATTGGGAACCCGCTCCACCAGGCGGGATTTCATCTCTTCCACCTGGGTTGGGTCCTGCAATTTAACGGCGACAATGTTCGGGTAGGGTGTGTCGCTGCTCAAATCTGCTTCGGGCTGGGGGCGCATTAACTCCCACGTAGATGGCGGGATGAAGATGGTCGGCTGGAAAAAGTAAGCCTGTTTATCGACAAGTCCGACGATGGTCAATGTGAAAAATTCATCCTCCGTCCCTTGAGTGGAACGGATTTCAATGGTGTCGCCGATCTGTAGATTCGTGCGCTGCGCCACACCCACATCCATGACGGCTTCGCGCGCCTCCCCTCCGCGGAAGTAACGTCCGTCCAACAACGTCGGCATTCCGGGCTTTCCCGCCTCCACACCGAGCATGGAAATTTTGAGCGGCTCAGGCAGGGAAACGATCTCGGAATTCGAGGTGTAGATGGGTCCGGCATCCGCCACCCCTTCCACACGCCTGACGGCCTTGACAGTGTTCGTCTCAAGGCGGCTGGCGGTGATGCTGTAATCGGATTTCTCGAGGAAGACGATCAACTGCGCGTCCAGGTTTGCCACATATTGGCGGTTCGCATCGGACAAGCCTTCGCCCAACGCGGCGATGAACAGGACGAGAACGGTGATAAGCGCAATAACAAGCGCCACCATGAAAAAGCGTCCACGATTCCGGAAGACTTCCTTGATCGCGAGATAGGTTGCTATGAAAACACTATTCATTTCTTTTACTTTCTACACCAGCGGTTTTGAATCGAACGGTTTGTTCCAATCCACGCCCATGATGCCATGCAGGAGCAGGTCCACGGGCGGATGGTCGGCGATATCTTCGTAGTAATACGGCAGACGAATACGCCCATCTGTGCCAATGACGAAAGTGCCGGACATTTGATAAGCATCCTGCCCGGGATGGGGAAGTTCGGGCTTGAAGCCTTTGTCACGGGCAAGCCTGCGGTTTGAACTCCAGATGCGTGGCGAGAGCAGCGTCTGCCAGAAGGAGCCGCGAAACAGTCCATAGGCACGATAAGCGGTGCGGTCCGGGTCTGCAAGGCAGAGAGCGCCGGGAGCGCGTTGATCGCAAAAAGCCTTGGCAGATTCGGGCGAGGCGTGGGAAACGATCGCGAGCTGCAAACCACTTTCGGCGAGCGTCTGATGCGCATCGATCAATTGGTCCACCATCTCCTTGCATTGCGGGCATCCAAAGTGGCGGGTGAAGGCAAGGACCAGGACATTCTTCTTCCAAAGCGTGGAAAGTTTCCTGGGTTTGCCATTCCCATCCAGCAAAGTCAGGTCGGGGGCCAAGTCATTAAATTTGAGTTGTGTAACTGTTGACATAAAAATATTCTACCATACTGCAAAGGTTTTGCAAAGGTTTTGTTAAACTCGATTTTCGTCAAAAAAAGACACAGCCAAAGCTGTGTCTTGCCTGTTTATGATATGTGGAGGATGGATTTTTCGACCTTGCTGCCCTTCCTGTGCATCCGGCGCCAGCTGCTGTAATCATTGAGCGATATCCAGCGCCGTTCCTCGGTGCGATAGAACCAATCCTTATCCTGTTGGTAGTAAACCAGCACATCGGTCGATTCCCAGATATTGAGGATCTCATTGCCATGCGCATGGGTATCGTCGAAATCGGTGGTGGCGCGCTGTCCCATCTCGCTGTAAAGCTCGTTGAGTTCGAGTAATTGCGAGTTGATCTCAGGCGCAAGATGGTTGACTTTCAAGCCGATGCGCCGGGCTTCTTCGTAAAGGATGGGGTATCCGTGGGAAGGATATTTTGAGTTGAGCGTCGAAGCGATCTGGTCAGCGACCGCATCATCCCTGATATGATAGGCAAGCAATTCCTTGCACAGCATGATCGAAAGAGACTCCGCCCGATCCACTGCGCCAATGACAAGGGGGTGAACATGTTGGAAGAGCTGCTGATAGGGGTTCTCGTTCGAGTCGGCTCTCTGCGCCTGCCATAATTTGACGACGCGGTTCAATTCATCCAGACTGACGCTGACCCGGTCGTTGTCGCGGTCGATGGGCGAAAGGGAATGTGTGAGAGATGTGTCCACCGAAGTCAAATATGCCATCGGACCCATATGAATCTCATTCGCGCCAAGTGTGATCATGGTGGCGGCGGAAGCGCATTCCAACGGGATGACAGCGACAATTTCGTCACAATACTGGCGAAGCAAGTTTACAATTCGCAGTGAAGCCTGTCCATTTCCGCCGCTGGATTTGATGAAGAGAGAAATTCGATCCTGCCGCCCAATCTTTTCGAGCAGCTCGAAGAGGGCAAGCACATCATCATGACATACCGCCCCGCGCGGGTTGTTGAAATATGTGACGAGCGTCCCGCCGAGTTTTTTCGTAAGGTCTTTAATAATCGCCTGGGTCTTATCGAACAGAATCGGCGGTTGTTTTGCCTTGTTTGTTTTTCCGGTTTTGTTGTTGGATTCCATCTATAAATACTCCTGTCCTGATGATGGCTGTATGGTATCACCAAATGGCGATATGGAAATGAGCGGAAGGTACTATTTTCCCGACCGCCACCAGACCCAGCCGCCTGCCAGCCCGAGCAATTGCCCTGCAATCGTCGCCGAGAATACACCGGGCATCCCCTGCCCTGCGAGCCAATCCGGCAGGCTAAAAAAACCGAACGCCAAAAAGTTATACGCCAGCAAGCCCCCCAATAACATGCCAAGAGCCAGACGAAGAGCCGCCGTTCGGTTAAAAAAACGCGAGGCGATCACCAACAACGCTCCGGAACCCAACAGGACGAGCAGCATCGAAAGCGACCAGGCAGAAACGCGCGGATAGCCTTCGCGGGTCACGAAGGAATCCGGCTCCTGGACCACAGGGGGCAGCGGCGTCGGCTGGGTGGACGGAGTCAATTCCGGGACGACAACCGTCACTGCCACCTCTCCCGATTGCGATACGTCCAACTGCAAGACCTCGGAGATGTTCGCCGGTTCGCTGGTCAGACGGATCTCGAGCAAACCGGGTTTATCCAGCCCAAACGCCGCGCGCGCCACACCATCGGTCGTCACCGATTCGACTTGCTGCAAAATGCCGCCGCCTTCGCCCGTCAACAGCATCGAGAACTTCACCACCGTCCCGTCGGGGACCGGGTTGCCGTTATGGTCCATAATCACACCCGTACGCAAAGAGATCGTATCGCCGATCTTGAACAGCGGGGACGCCGCGGGTTCGGGCGTACTCCCCGGCTCGGGTGTCTTCGTACCGGATGGCAGGTCGAGAAAGATCGGAATGATCTGGTTCGGGTTCGGCGACATGACAGTGATCAAATCGTATCCCACGGCGGGGATCGAAACCGGGGAAGCCCCATCAGGCGTCAATTCCTGAAAGAGGAGCCGCACGGCAACATCGACGAACGCCGGCTGTTTACTGTATAACGCATAATAGGCTGTAAAGCGCGAAATTGTGGTTGTGTCGTAATAGTACGGCGCACCGAACGAAAAAAGGATCAACTGTTTATTCAACAACAGGTCGGGGCGCTCACGCAAAAGGCGGCTTATCGAACTGGATTGCCCACTCGAGAATCCCGTCACCGAAACCACAACCCAGTCCGCCGCATCGAGGTCATCCTCCACAAATTGATTGTCGTCAGGAGCATCCAACAACGCGAGGATATTTTCGAAGGAATAGGATTTGAGTCGGAATTCCTCCACCTGATTCCCGCCCTGCGGACCGTATAACCGCAACGCAGCCCTCTGCAACGCATCAGCCGCAAACTGAGGCTGGACCGTACAACCCGTACATTGTGCCCCGCCGACAGTGTCGGTGATGAACACGATCCGGTCGTTCGGTTGGGGCGGCAGGGGCATTACAGAAGCAAGGTCTTGTTGTCCCGGGCTGACGAGGGTTGCAGCGCTCCGCGCAATTTGAAAAGAGATATCCGCGCCCGGCTCCTCCACAGCTGCTTCGGTTTCTGGCAGGAAGGGGTTGGCTTCAGCATCGATGATGACATTGTTGATCGAGAAACCATCGTAAAGGCGAAGCTTGGCGGCAAGGATGCGCGCCACCGAGGCATCCACCCGTTGGGCAAAGGCGGGGTCTTCGCGATATTTTTGGGCAAAGAATTGCAAGGTGCGAACAACCGAGTTAAAGGAATCGGGCGCATCATCCGATTTGATATTACCCAAATACAGCAAGTCATTGCCCGCCAGAAATGCATCCCGCGCAGCGATCCGCGCCTGGAAACTGCCGCCGCCGGTGGTGTAAAAATCATGCACAGCGGGAGTCCCCAGACTGTCGCTCACCAACAGGCCGCCCTCTTCGTACCATGATGAGAACTCAGGCAAGGCAAGAATCTGGCTTAGCGCTTGTTGGTCGAAACTGACCGGGCGGGTTGTAGCGCGTATATTGCCCTGGAATCCCTGATATCGAATGTGAGAGACCAGTAAACCGTCCGTGGTTTCGTTCGGTTCCGTGGTTTTCCCGGTTACGGCAAAGAAGGGCGCCAACTCGACCTGCTTCAACTGCTCGAGCGATTTCCTGACCGTGGAGACTTCGTCCTGGGTCAGACGATCAGCGCCCCCAGTGCCGGGGAAATGTTTTGCGATCACCAACATGTTTCCATGCGAACCGAGGTGCAATCCCCGAATGTACGCCTGCCCCATCTCACCCACCCAAAATGGATCGCCGCCGAACACACGTGTACCCAGATCGCCGCCTGACGCGACGGGCGCTTCAAGCACATCCAGGGAAGGACCGAGAAGCAGGTTGAAACCCAGGTCTGAAATTTCCTCACCGCGCACCGCACCTGCCTCTTCGGCAAGCTCCAGGTCCCAGGTTGCACCGATCGCCATCTGGCTTGGAAGCGAAGTCAGCCCGGCAAGGATCTGATCAGTGGAATATCCGTCGCCTTCTTGCGAGATGCCGATGAACAAGGGCACATAGGAAGAATTCAATTCGTTCCCAGTCAAGGGGTCGGCAACGGGAGTGGCTGAAGCATCCCACTCTACTTGTTGGAGGGATTGAATCAGTTGATATACCCCGGCAGTGGTATTGGCTTCTGTAAAATTATCGTTTTCCCGCACCAGTACCACCCCCCCTACATGATGCTGTACGATCAATTCATAAATCTGGGATTCCGCGCTGGTATCTGTACCGGTAAACGAAACGAGGAACAACTGCCCCACCCGTTCCTCTGGCGTCATCGCATCCAAAACAGCCCGCACAGCGGCGGACGGCGTGGGAGATTGCGCGCGAACGGGCGGCGAAATCGAAATGAGGATGAGGAACAGGCAAAAGGTTCGAATCAGACGCATCGTCCCACTTTTATAACATAAAGAAGCGATCGAAGTCCAAACTCTCCCGACTTTGGACTTCTGAAGCAGGTTATCTGCCAAGGGCTTTCAATGCCCCAGCAGGGTCGTCTGTGATGATGCCGTCCACACCCCAGTCGCGCAGACGGCGGATATCTTCCGCGGCGTTCACCGTCCAGGCATGAACGCGTCTTTTCAGGCGATGCACGCGTTGGATCTGCTCCCGGCTGACATCTGAGAGGTGCGGATGAAGCGCCTGGTAATCGCCGAACATGAACCCGAACGAGCGTGGCCATGAGCCAAGCCCGCCTCTCATGGCAAGTAAGCCAAGCGAGATTCCTGGCAATTCCCTGGCGGCAATTTTCAAATTGAAGGCAAAAAAGGACGAAAGGATGATCTGACTGCCATTGTTATGGCGCTTGATCAATTCGCAGACCTTCAACGCCAGACCATTGAAGGGCGTGGAATAGTTTTTCAACTCAATATTGATCAACTTATCCCTGCCAATGGTTTCAAATGTTTCTTCGAGCAGGGGGATCTTTGTTCCGCTGAATTCCGGTGCGAACCAGGAACCTGCATCCAATTTGTGGACCTCTTCAAGTGAAAGGGAAGAGATGCGCCCACTGCCGTCGGTGGTGCGGTCAACATCGGAGTCGTGAATCACAACCACATGTCCATCTGCGGTGAGCTTTACGTCGAGTTCGATTCCGTCAGCGCCTTTTTGAATGGCTTGCGAAATCGCTGGCAGGGTGTTCTCAGGCGCATGGAGCGAGTCGCCGCGATGAGCGAGTATGATGGGGCGTGGAAAACTGTCAAACATGGAGAATCAGGCTGGGGCGGGGTTGCGAAGCTGGGCTAAATGTCCACGAAATATGCCAGAGCGGCACGGTCGATCATCTCGCGATTCATGGAGGGCGGCATTGCCAGGTACGAAGCGATGTCGAGAATCTGATCGCAAAGGTCGCGTGGATGCGATGCGCGAAGTTTGCGGTTACGTTTGATATACCATTCCTGCAAAAGATACGCGAGCCCCTGATCGTTGTATTCGATACGTTTATCCTGCGCAACGCGTTTGAATATCTCGCGATACTCTTCAAAGGAGGGGTCGCCGATCTCGATCTTGTGGCGCAGGCGGCGCAGGAAGGCTTCATCCACGAGGTCTTTGGGGGGCAGGTTGGTGGAGAAGACGATCAGCACATCAAAGGGCACTTCCACTTTACGCCCGGTATGCAGACGGAGAAAGTCCACGCGATTTTCGAGCGGAACGATCCAGCGGTTGAGCAGATCACGCGGGCGGACTTGCTGGCGACCGAAGTCGTCAATGAGCAGGATGCCACCGTTGGCTTTCACTTGAAACGGGGCTTCGTAGAATTTTGTGGTGTCGTCAAAGACAAGGTCCAGTCCCTCAAGTGTCAACTCACCGCCGACGACAATGAAGGGACGGCGAATCTTCAACCAACGCGGGTCGCGGCGGCTGGAACCACGCAACGTCCCGGTCGGGTTGGAGTTGGCGTCGTTATCCGGCGCAAGGCTGTGACTGACCGCGTCGTATACCTTGATGACCTGCCCGTCCAAATACAGCGCGTACGGGATGTACATGCTTTGAGTGAGGACAAGGTTACCGAAGGCGCGCGCAATACTGGTCTTGCCGTTGCCGGGAGGACCATACATAAAAATGGATGTGCCGGAATTGAGCGCGGGGCCGAGCCGCTGAAATGAGGCTTCGGAGATGACCAACTGCGAAAGGATCTGCCGCATGGTTCGCGAGGTGACGGCAACACGTCCGCTCTTTTGGCGGCGGATGGATTCGTTGTAGACTTCGAATGGAACCGGGGCAGGTCCCGCGTATTGACTGCGCTCCAACGCCTCACGAGCCCGGACGATTCCCGCGCTGGTGATGCCATAGGTGTAGGAGCCTTCACCCAAGCCACCCTGCGACGATTTGATCTCGATCAGTTTTTCCTGTTTGAGGGTGGTCAATAACTGGTCGGTGACCCCGGCAAACGGCAGGGTGATCTCGTCGGAGATCTTGCTGCCGGAGAGATAACCGCGGAAGTAAAGCACTTTAAGGATCAGGTCCTGGAGCCAAAGCGGAGAAAGCCCCGTGTCCTCCAGGGTGTTGATCTGGGGCGGGGTAAAACCACCGGAAGACGCATGAGGGATCTGACCGGTACCTGGTTGTTTGACTACCATTTTTTCACCGTTTCCTGAAAAATAGAAAAATACATCAAGCAAGGCTGATTATACTTCGTTTCGTTTTACGCTCTGCCACCATCGAAGCGATTGTTATGATTCTTTCACGACCTTGCAGGACGGTAAGGCGGGAGCCGCCTGGTTGGAAGATAAAGCCCCCCTTTCAAAAGTACGGCATGCAGGTGGGTTCCAGCGAGGAGCACTTTCGATGGACGGCATCAAGCGCAAGGCTCTACTGTGCCGCCGGGTTTTCATCCCCCAAACCCGATTCCTGTGGTAAACTCGCGTGCGTTGTCTGGTACGTTTCATATACGTGCCTTTCCGTTCCCGGCGGGTCTACGACCTGAACAGGAACTAATCCATGGAAAGGAGGTTTTCCCACATGCGTAATTACGAATTGATGTGCATTATCCAGCCCGACCTGGATGAGACCGCCATGAACGGCGTGCTCGACAAGGTCAAGGGATGGATCACCGAGTCCGGCGGAAGCGTGGACAAGGCTGAGGTATGGGGCCGCCGCCGAATGGCGTACTCCATCAACAAGCACCGCGAAGGTCAGTACGTTCTGCTGAACGTGACCATGAACCCCACCGCCGCTTCGGGTCTCGAACGCAACCTGCGTTACCAAGAGTCGATCATGCGGCATATGCTTTCTGCGGTTGGATAATCTTTTGCCCGGTCATCAACATTTAGGAGCACACCATGAGCCGAGGACTTAATAAGGTACAGATCATTGGACATTTAGGCAAAGACCCCGAGATGCGCTACACGCCCAGCGGCAAACCCGTCACCACCTTCACCGTGGCGGTCAGCCGGGCATGGAACAGTGCAGACGGCGAACGCCACAACGAGACCGAATGGTTCAACGTTGTGGCATGGGGCACGCTGGCGGAGATCTGCAAGCAGTATCTCGTCAAGGGGCAGCAGGTCTACGTGGAAGGACGCCTGCAAACCCGCCGCTGGGACGATAAAGAAGGCGTCAAGCACACCAGCGTGGAGATCGTTGCCAACGAAATGATGATGCTCGGAGACCGGCGCGAAGCCAATACCCAATCGGATGCCTCCCCTGCCGAACCCGCGAACGGCGCGGCGGAAGAGGAATTCCCGTTCTAAAGAAACCATAACCACAAGGGACCTGTTTTCGAAGAGTACACCCTTCCCGTTCGTGTACCACGTGCCCTTGTGTTTAAACCAAATTTGGAGTCAAAATGAGTGACGAAAGACCCACATCCGGCGGCGATGGCGGCGGAGACCGCCCCGAACGCAGCGAACGAGGCGGGGACCGCAAGTTCTTTGCCAAGCCCAAGTTCTGCCAGTTCTGCGCCGATAAGACCCTGACCATCGACTATAAAAAGGTCGACCTTCTCCGCAAGTACGTGACCGAAGAAGGCAACCTGCGCCCGCGCCGCCAGACCGGCGCCTGCGCCAAACACCAGCGCCTCGTCGCGGCGGCGGTGAAACAGGCGCGCCATGTTGCGCTCCTGCCCTTCGCCAATCGCGGCGTCGACTAAAGTCAATCGAACGCACGGGGCATGGGCAACACAGTCCATGCCCCGGATTTATATCCATACCCAGCCCCTGCAAACAGAAAAAAACGAACCGCGAAGTTCGCAAAGAAGAACTTTTTTTCATCGCGCCTTTAGCGGTAAACCAAAGGGAGTATGACCCATGTCCAACGAATCGGGCAGGAAGCCCGTTATGCACAAAAAACATGTCGCCCGCCTCGAGCGCGAACAACAACAGACCCGCCTTATCCTCTATGTCTTCTTCGGCATCCTCGGCGCGGTTGTCCTGCTGCTTCTCTACGGCTGGCTCGACGTCAACTATTTCCAGCTCAACCGTACCGTGGCAAAGGTCGGCGGGACCGAGATCGTCGCCAGGGACCTCGAGGCGCGCGTGCGTTTGCGCCGCCAGCAACTGATCGACAACTACATCCAATATCAGCAGTACCAGCAGTACTTCGGCATGGACATGACCGCGCAACTCCAGAGCATCGAGTCGCAGCTCAATTCGCCGGAAGAACTCGGTCAGACCGTATTGGATGAATTGATCGACGAACAGATCATCCGGCTCGAAGCCGAAAAACGCGGTATCACCGGCAGCGAACAAGAGCTCAACAAACGCATCGAATCGGGCTTCAACTTCTACCCCGATGGGACGCCCACCCCCACAGCGACGCCCACCGCATTCGAAGCGCCGACCGAGCCGGAAAGCATCCTTGAATTCATCACACCCACCCCGGATGCGACCGCCACGCCTCTCACTCCGCTCACGCCTGAGCCTGAATCCACACCCACAGCCTCACCCCAGCCGACAGTGGAAGGCGCAACCGCCGAGCCGACAGCGACCCTCGAAGCGACTGCAACCGCGACCGCAACCATCCCTCCAACCGTCACACCGACAGCCGGTCCCACTTCGACGCCTCTCCCAACAGCAACTCCCTTCACTCAGGAAGGTTTCGAAGACCTCATGAAGCGGACGAACGAGAACCTTGGCGAGTACGGGCTCGAAGAGACCTATATCCGCACCTTCTTCGAGAACCAGATCCTGCGTGAAAAACTCGAAGCGATCATTGCCGCCGAGGTCCCCAACGTTGATACACAACTCCGCGCCCGGCATATTCTCGTCGTCGATGAAGTGACTGCAAAAGACCTGATCGAACAACTCAAGAACGGCGCGGACTTCGCCGAACTCGCCCGCGAATTCTCCACCGACACCGGCTCCGGCGCGCAAGGCGGCGACCTGGGTTGGTTCGGAAAGAACGCAATGGTGCCCGAGTTCGAAGAGGCAGCCTACGCGCTTGAAAACCCCGGCGACTTCACCCTTGAACCAGTCCAGTCACAGTTCGGTTATCACATCATTCAATTAATGGGAAAAAAAGATCTGCCGCTTTCAGCAAGCGACTACAAACTTGCCCAGGATGTCGAGCTTCGTAAGTGGCTCGATGCCTCCCGCGAAGAATACAGCGTGGAAACCTTCGACTTCTGGAAACAGCGCGTCCCGACCGAGCCGAACTTCATCACCGCCGCCACCGAATCCGCCGCCGATTCATTGACCGCACAAGCGGAGAATGTCTCCACCCTCGAAGCGGCAAACGAGACACCGACACCGTAAGTAAAGTGACATGTAGCGAGTTATCAAGTAACGAAAACCCCGCTCCAGAGTTCTGGAGCGGGGTTTTCTGTAAATGCCACGTTAAGCCAGGAAACCCAATCAGCTATTTACAGACTTGAACTCATCCGCTACTTTTTGAGATGTGAAGGAGAAAGTTACAACCCCTTTTGAAATGGTGACATCCAACGCAGGCGGATATACCACCGAAACGATGCCCGGCAGAATCAGAAAAAAGACAAACGCGGCAATTTTCCAGCCAAGCGACACCGGCAAAACAAACGCCAATACCACACTCAACGCCCATGAGACGTAACTCATACCCTTCAACCTGGTGTGGTGAGCCTTCAAGCGTTGACCACATTCCACACAAACAGGGACACCATCGTATGTATGAGACGGGGCTTCCACATGATATGTGCTTCCCGTCAGCATAGTAGATGCCGCTTCTGTTACTGAAAACTTTTCTTCAAGAAAAGAAAGCTCCACGTGGCCATCTGGGTCTGGTTTTTCACACACCACACAAATGGCGGGGAAGGCGATCTTTTTATCGAGTGAAAGTTCAACATCGTGCGTCATGCGTTGATTTTACCAAGCAATAAACCCTGTCTGCAAACTCTGCTTCCACTTCGTAAACAGAATGACATTGCTCTACAGTTTCTTGACAACGACATTCCTTGCAAGGGTCTTAAATCGCTCTCCGTCCGCCTGCACCACCGTAATGGTGACTTGACCCGTCTTACTCGTCTTAATATCGCGGACGGTTCCCGATTTGCCCGCATGCGTTCCCTTGACCACTTCGCAATGATCTCCGTCTTTAATTTGTGTTGTCTCTGTCATGATACATTCTCCTTTTGCCTGTAAGCCTACTAAATTCACTTCTAATAATCTTTTCGATAGACCAGCACATCCTGAATCACTTCAAAGCCAATGGACTGATAAAGATTGAACGCCTCATTGCGATAATTATCGGTCTCGACAAAAATATCTTTCGCCCCTATCGAGCGGAGTCGACTCACGCCATGAGACAACGCCACTCTTCCCAGCCCGAGTTGACGGTAATCCGCATGCACGCCCAACGGCTCAACCTGCCCCGACGCCAGTTTCTCGTTGAACCAGCAAATGCAAAACGCCGCCAACTCGCCCGTCGATGACTCGACCACGAGATCCAACTCCGGCTTATACAGCGGACTTTGCAGCGTGCGCCCGCGCCATTCATTTGTCATGTTCTTGCTCTCAAACACGGACTGATGCAAGGCTACATACTTCTCCACATCCCCACCCAGCG
>ERZ761607.2830-NODE-2830-length-17910-cov-5.591487_pt1 | contig 17910 bp, 17 predicted proteins | sample MGYA00511164_ERZ761607 | MGnify/ENA primary metagenome ERZ761607 (study PRJEB28899, sample SAMN02445080) | bioreactor sludge metagenome | biome: EBPR sludge | place: Australia: Brisbane, Thorneside Wastewater Treatment Plant | collected 2011-06-22 ...
GTCGAACGGAAGTTGCGGCTCGGATTCGCGAGGGAGGGACGCGAGGTTTCGTAGACGGGAGCGTCGCCCTCGGTGCCTTCGGCGCCGGCCGTCAGCGCGGACGGGATGGAGACGTCCAAACGCTCGTCGGCCTTGGCGGCGGGCGAGCTCTCGGCGATTTCGGGCCGCGAGGTCGAACCCGAAGCGCGCGAAACGGAGCGCGCGCGGGACGAGTCGCCGCCCGAGGGCAAGGCCTTGCGGCCCGCGCGAACTTCGGGATCCGCGGTCTTCGTCTTGGGCGGCGGCTGGAGGCGGCGATTGGATTTGTCGAAGATCTGCGCGACGCGGCCCGGGACGGCGGCCGAAACCGTCGTCATCCCGAGCGAAGCCAAGACCAGCGCGGACGTCGAAAAGAGTTTCATCGCGTTTCCCCCGTCTCGACCGGAATCTTCTTGGTCGAAAAGTTCACTTTCACGCCGTCTTCGAGCATGAGACGGCGCAGGTCGTTGATGTGGATCGCGTTCCCCTTGCGGAGCAACGCCTGGAACTGCGCCCACGAATCCGAGGCGCCGCTGTTCTTCATGCCCTGCACGCCCTCGTTCAGGGTCGCCACGGCCTGGCGAAGGTCGCCGCTCATCTGCGAGAAGTTCCGCAGCAACGTCGTGAGTTCGCGCCGCTGCTCGGGGCTCATCGTCGAGAGCACCTTGTTCAGGTTCTTGGCGAGGTCGTTGAGCGAGGTGAAGATCTCCTTCAGGTCGCCCTTGTTCTCGTTGAAGAAGCCGCGCAGGTCCCCGAAGATGCCGTAGCCCTGGCTCAGAAGCTGGTCGACGCGCGGCGGATCCACACCGCGAAGCGTGACGCCGGGCTCGACGGGCGCGCCCGCGCCGGGCACGACCTCGACGTAACGTTCGCCGATGAGGCCCGCGAGGTTCACGAAGAGCTGCGAGTCCACGGTCACGCGGGGCAAGGCCTCGCGCGAGATCTCGAGCTCGAGCTTGAGGAGTTCGGGCGCGCCGGGATCGAAGCGAATGTCCGCGACGCGGCCGACGCGGATGCCGCCCAGGCGGACGGGGCTGCCGCGCTCGACGCCGCCCGCGAAGTTGTACGTCACGTAGATCTTGCGGGAAGGACCGAGGCCGAGAGCGCCCATCCAGTACGCGAAGACCATGGCGAGCACGATGGAGAGCGCGAAGAGAGCCCCCACGACCATGCGCTTACGCCGCAGCTCGCGCCGCTCCAACTCCTCGATGTCCATCCGCTTAGTATGCCGCGTCGTCGGAACGCGACGGAAGCAAGGACTCCGCCAAAAAACCTGTCGTGCTCATCGTGCTCGTCATTCTTTTGGCCCGTCGGCCAATCGAGCACTCAGCGGTGTCCCAAAAAGCGTTTCCAATGTTTTCGGGGTCCCCTTACGGCTTTCAGCTCCCGGGCCGCAATGCCGCCAAAACGCGGCCCCAAGAGATTGTAAACCCGATCTGGGACACCCTTCAGGGACTCGTCGAGTCGGGCAACGCGGATTCGACCGCGAAGCCGAAGAGAAACGAGAACATCGACAGCGCGTAGGGCATCGGGCCGCCCCCCAAGAAGTCGGGGAGCGCCAAGTTTCCGATGAGCAGGTAGAAAAACCAGAAGAAGAGCAGGACGTAGCTCGGCACGTCGAGCAAGCGGATCCAACCCGGTCCGATCACGAGCGTGTAGACGTTCGACCAGATCTCGCGGCGCATCTCCATGCCCAGCAGCACGCCGACGAAGGCTTCGGGGCAGAGCACGGGCACGACCGAGGTCGGGTAAATGCGCGCGAAGAAGGCGATCGAGAGCCAAGTTCCCCCGAGGGCGATCGGCAACGCGAGCCACGCCGGGCGACGTTCGAAGAGGCGGCCGGTGAAGACCCACAAGTAAACGAGGGTGACGCCGAGGCTCCAGAGGTTGGGATGAAAAATCCAGGCCAGGCCGCCCTGCCCCGCGGGGTCCGACGCCCGCCAATGCGAAGGATTCAGCGCGACCTGGACGAGGAACGCCTCGCGCGGGCCCGGCCAGAGGCGCGCGACGAGCTCCGCCGCCAAGAAAAAGGCGACGAGCGCGACCGAGAGGCGGGGAAAGCGGCGCAGCGGCTCGGAGGGGCGCAGCGGGAGCATGTCGTCAGACGACCTCGAAGACGACGACGGACACGTTGTCCTCGCCCCCGTTCAGGTTCGCGAGGTCGACGAGGTTCACGACGGCGGCGTCGACGGAGTGGTTCTGCAGGACCTGCGCGATCTGGGGGTTGTTCACCATACCGCTCAGGCCGTCGCTGCAGATCAGATAACGGTCCCCGCGCTGGGCCTTGCGGTTGAAGAGGTCGACCTGGACGTTCGGCTCGTAACCGACCGAGCGGGTGATGACGTTCTTCTGGAACTGATCGAGATTGTGCTCGGTGATGAGGCCCGCCTTGAGCAGCTCGTAGACCTGCGAGTGGTCCTCGGTGATCTGGAAGAGCTCGCCTTCGCGGAAGAGATAGCAGCGCGAGTCGCCGACCTGGGCGATCTGCAACCATTCGCCGTCCATCGCCGCGGCCGTGAGCGTCGTGCCCATGCCGGAGAGCTTGGGATTCTGCGCGGCCTGCTGGTGGATGGCGCGGTTGCAGAACTTGACGGCTTCGACCATGCGTTGCGGGACGGGCAGGTTCGTGGCTTCGGAGAAAACGCGCTCCAGGGTTTTGACCGCGATGGACGACGCGACTTCGCCGCCGCTGTGGCCGCCCATGCCGTCGGCCACGGCGAAGAGCCCGAGCGACTCGTTCACGAGGATCGAGTCCTGGTTGTTGCTCCGCTTCTTGCCGATGTCGCTTTTGCCCGAAACCTTGATCTGAAACATTCGCCCTCGCCCGACAGCATAACAGGGGGTGGCCGGGCGGGCACCTGGGGCCTTCAAGTTTCGACGCGGCTTTCCGATAAGAAGTCCTATGATTTCGAATTTCTCCGGAAAGCTCACGCGTCTCGGCGCCGGCCTCTTTTTGTTCGCGTCGGTCGACGCCGTCTCCGGGACCGACATCCGCTCGGAGCTGACGCGCGAGCAATTCGCCGCGAAACGTTTTCAGCTCACCGTCATCAAGACGCCCGACAAGCACCTCGCCGTGCCGAAGAACTTTCTCTTCATCCCGCAGACGAAGTACATCACGGACCAGGTCGTCATCCTCGAGGTCGACCGCAAGGTCGTCGCGGCCTTCGTGACCTCGACCGGCAACACGGCGATCGGCAAAAACACGCCGGAGGGCTACTTCCTCATTTCGCCCTCGGAGTGCAGCATCAACAAGGAGTCCAGCATCTACAAGTCCGAGATGGACTGGGCCATGATGTTCTGCGCACCCTACGGCATCCACTCCACGACGGAATCCCACTACTGCGAGCTCGGTGCCGAGGCCTCCGCCGGCTGCGCGCGTCTCCTGCGCTCGAGCGCGACGGATCTCTTTAAGATGGCGACGGGACTCGCGCCCGTACCGGGCCTCGGCACGGTGAACTTCGTCGGCGCGAAGGGCGGCAGCCAGGCCGCCATCCAGATCCTGGGCGCGGGCGCCGCGACCGCGGAGTTCTGGAACAGCTTCGACGACGAGCAACGCAAAACGATCGACCTGCTGCTGACGGCGAACCGCGCCGAGATCCAGCGCGAGATCACGAAGTTCGAGAAGGAAGGCGACACGCCCGACGATCCCGCCGAAACCTGGGACGACACGAACAAGCGCGAGTGGCCCGAAGCCCCGCGCGTGCGCCCCTAGAGCACCTTCAAGCGACGCAGCACGACGCTCGGCGAACCGACGCGCCCGCGCCACGTGAGATCGCGGCCGACGGCCTCGATGTCGTGCATGAGATCGCGCGGATTCCATTCCACGAGCACGTCGCGGAAGGCCTCTTTGGGTTCGCCGCGGTCAAGGTGGCAGCCCGAGATGCGCGCGAGGCAAGGCTTGGCCCACTCGGGCTTCGCGAGCGGCACCCACGCGAGGATCTGGATCCCGCGGCCGAGATCGCGGGCGAGGTCGACGGGGTCCTTGGCGCCGGGTTCGAGCTGGAGATTGTGCAAACGGGAGTCGATGCGACCCGTCGAGAAGTCTACGAGGCCGTGCCCCGACGACGCCGCGCCGGCCCAGGCCGCCGTCTCGACGGTGTGGATCGGGTTCAGGAAGATCCCTTCCTTCACGAGGTCCAGGCGCTCCGTCGGCGTGCCTTCGTCGTCGAAGAGGCGGCTGCCGACCCGCTTCTGGATGAGCGGATCGTCGTAAATGTTGAGACGCCCGCTGCCGACGGGCTCGCCGGGCTTGAGCGGGCTCGTGTCCCCGCGAAAGACGCCCTTGAGCTCGCGCATGAGCTGCGCCGCTACGACGGGCGAAAGCAGCGCGGGGTACTCGCCCCCGGCCAGCATCGGCGCCGCATCCTTGAGCTTGGCCAGGAGCAGGCCAAGATTACGACCGAAGCCGGACCAGTCCGTGTCGTAGTAGTGGCTTTCCTCGACGAAGTCGCCGACGCGTTGGAAGTCCGTGCCCGAAGGCGCCCGCACGCTCGCCTCGAGCCCGAAAAGCGTGCTCGCGGCCAGCAGCGGACGGGGCAAGGACGTGGCCCAGACCCAGCGTCGATCGCGTCGCTCCATAAAGTCCGCGGCCGAAACGAAGGCATCGGGCCGCGCTTTCTTCACGTGGCCGACGAAGTTCATGAGCCGGCCGACTTTTTCTTCGTGCGGGATGCTGCCGTAGGTCTCGTCGTAGGCGGGCATGTGCTCGCTCGCCTCGCTCGCGTAACGGCGGTCGAGGATCGGCGGCAGGTCCTCGCTTTCGCGCAGGACGGAGTGGGCGCGCAACAAAAGGTCGCGGATATCCGCGCTCGCCGCCGAAGATCCGACGATGCGCACGCGTTTGGATCCGCGCCGCATCGACACGGAGAGCATAATACGGCCGACGATGGAGCTTTCGCGCACCTTCTCGCCGCGCAACTGCAATCGCGTTTCCTGCCGCTCGACGGCGCAGGCCTCGAGGTCGTCGTAGCCGCCGAAGCCCGCCGCGGTCGCGCGCAGGACCTCGATGAGCCCTTCCGCCGACGTCGTCATGCCTCGGCCCCTTCCGCCTGCTTGAGCATTTCCTTCGCGAGGCTGAGCGCCGCCTTCGAAGCGGAGCCGCCCAGCATGCGCGCGATCTCGGCCGGTCGCGCCGAGGCCTTCAGGCCTTCGACGCAGGTCCGCGTGCGACCTTCCTCGGTGCGCTTCTCGATGCGGAACTGATGGTGGGCGTGCGAGGCGACCTGCGCAAGGTGGGTCACCACGAGCACCTGGTTTTCCTCGGCGATGGCGCGCAGACGGGCCGCCACGGCGATCGCCGTCTCGCCGCCGATGCCGGTGTCGACTTCGTCGAAGAGGTAGACGCCGATCTCGGAGCGGCTCGCCACGATGTGCTTGAGCGCGAGCATGATGCGCGAGAGCTCGCCGCCGCTGGCGACTTCGCCGAGACGCGCCGGGGGTTGGCCGGCGTTCGCCGAGAAGAGCGCCTCGATCGAGGTCACGCCGTCCGTGCCGGGCTCGCCCGTGTCGACCAGGCGCAGCTCGAGGCGGGCCTGCTTCATGCCGAGCACGCGCACGTCGGCTTGCCACTTTTTGGTGAGCGACTCGGCGGCGCGCATGCGGCGGCCGTGCAATCCGCGCGCCTTCGCGAGGGCGGTCGCCGAGAGGCGCTCGACTTGCGAGCGCAAAGCCTCGAGGCGCGGTCCCGAGCTCGACGCCTCGTCCAGGTCGCGTTGGGCTTTCTCGAGGATGAGGGCGAGTCCCGCCGCGTCCGTGCCGTACTTGCGGCGGAGACGATGGAACTGCGAGAGCTTCGACTCGGCCGTCTCCAAAGCCTCGGGATCGACTTCGAGCGAGCCCAAGAGTTGGGCGAGCTGGCGCGAGAGCTCGGCCGTCGAAGCTTCGACTTCGTGGGAAAGGCGCAAGGCTTCTTCGAAGGCCGCGCCGTAAGCGGAGAGGCCACGCAGTTCCTTGTCGCAGAGTTGCAAGGAGGTGAGCGCGCCCGAGCCTTCGCCTTCGTCGCCGTCGACGAGACGACGGCAAGTATCGAGGGCCTTGCGGATCTTCTCGACGCTGCCCAGGCGTCCGCGCAGCGCGGAGAGACGCTCTTCCTCGGCGGCGGCTTCGGCCGTGATCCCCGCTTTGTCGAGTTCGTCGACTTGAAAGCGCAGGTAGTCCAGGCGAGCGGCGCGTTCGGCCTCTTCGCCCTCGAGACGCTCGAGTTCGAGACGGGCCTTGTGCCAAGCTTCAAAATCCACGCGGTAGTCGCGCAGTTCGTCGCGAAGACCGCCGAACTGGTCGACCACGTCGAGCACGTACTCTTCACGACCCAAGCGCAAAAATTCATGCTGGCCGGAGATTTCGATCCAGTCGCCCAGGAGCTCTTGGAGCTGCGCCCGGGTCGCGGAGCGGCCCTGCACCCAAATGCGGTTACGGCCGTCCGTCGAAATCTCGCGGCGGACGAGCAGGAGCGAAGCCTGCTCGGAATCGAAGTCAAAACCCATCTCGAGCGCGCGGCGGCGAGTCTCGGGATCGCGCGTGACGTCGAAGACACCTTCGACCTCGGCGTTCGTCGCGCCGAAGCGCACGAGCTGCGAGCGCGCCTTCGCCCCCAAAAGCAAAGTGATCGCGTCGAGGAGCAAACTCTTTCCGGCGCCGGTCTCGCCCGTGAAGGCGGTCATTCCGTCGCGGAACTCGAGGCTCACGTCCTCGACGATGGCGAAATTCCGGATGCGCAATTCAAGTAGCACCGAGACCTCCTCCGAATCCAAGTTTGGTCCGAAGCTGCTCGAAGTAGCCTCGGTTCGCTTGCGTGGTCAGGATGGGCTTGATCCAACGGACCGGGCGGCGGCTGATCCCCATTTCGATCGAGGCGTTCTCGGGCATCTCGATGCCGATCTGGCCGTCGAGCGTGAGGTGCGCCGACCCGCGATGGGGCAGGATCGAAACGACGACCCGCGCTTCGCCCGACAGGATGAAAGAACGACCCGGATGGTCCACGGGGCAGATGGGCGTCAGCACGAGGTTCTTGAGGCGCGGATGCACGACCGGGCCGCCCGCCGAAAAGCTGTAGGCCGTCGAGCCGAGCGAGGACGCGACGATGAGACCGTCGCCGCGCATCTTGGAAAAAAGCGTTTCGCCGTGGATGTCGACGACGTCGATGCGCAACACGACGAGACGCGAGAGCAAACCCTTCGAAACGACGAAATCGTTCAGCGACCAGAGGGCCTCGCCGGATTGGTTCGACAGTCGACCCTCGAGTCCCCAGCGTTCCGTCATGCGGTAGCGCCCGCTCGCGAGGGCCTCGGCGAGCTCGCGCCCCCACTCTTCCAAGCGGGCGGGATCCTTCGGCGCGGCCTGCGGATGCAGGAAGCCCCGACCCGTTCCCGTGTGGATCGCGAGGATCGGGATCCGCTCGCGCAGGGGCCCCATCTCGCGGATCGCGTTTAACACCGTGCCGTCCCCGCCGATCGCCACGACGAGATCCGAGCTCGCGTCGACTTCGGTCGAGGTCTTGAGTCCGACCCGTTCGGCTTCCCTCTGCAGGAGATCCGCCACGCGTTGGGATTCGGCGACGTCCGACTTGAAACGAAAGGCCAGGGATTGCAGCGCCATGTCCGATAACTTGGCATGGACTCCGCACCCGAGTCCATACGCTCTCGGCTCCAACCCATACAAATGAGCGGTCCGAAGCCGAAGCCCGAAATAACGCCTTGCACCAAACTCGCGGCCCCGGGCTAAGGATGCTAGCTTTCGCCGTGATGCTTCTGTCTTACGCTTTGAAGAAACTTGTTGGTACCAAGAACGACCGCGAGATCAAGCGCATGCTGCCGATCGTCCAGGCGATCAACCAGCGCGAGCTCGATTACCGGAAGCTCACGGACGCTCAGCTCCAAGCCAAGACCGGCGAGTTCAAAGAGAAACTCGCCCGCGGCGCGACCCTCGACGACATCCTCGTCGACGCCTTCGCGGCCTGCCGCGAGGCCGGCTCCCGCGTCCTGAACATGCGTCACTTCGACGTCCAGATGATCGGTGCCTACGGCCTCCACAAGGGCATGATCGCCGAAATGAAGACGGGCGAAGGCAAGACCCTCGTCGGTACGCTCGCTTGCTATTTGAACGCGCTCTCGGGCAAGGGCGTCCACGTCGTCACGGTGAACGACTACCTCGCCAAACGCGACTCGGAATGGATGGGTCGCCTGCACCGCTTCATGGGCCTCGAGGTGGGTTGCATCACGAACTCGCTGCGCGACCACGAACGCAAGGCGATGTACAACGCCGACATCACCTACGGTACGAACAACGAGTTCGGCTTCGATTACCTGCGCGACAACATGAAGCCCGCCCTCGAGAACTACGTCCAGCGGGACCACAACTTCGCGATCGTCGACGAAGTCGACTCCATCCTGATCGACGAAGCCCGGACGCCGCTCATCATCTCGGGTCCCTCCGAGGACTCGACCGACCTTTACTACGTCACGGACCGCGCCGTGCGCGTGCTCAAGCGCGACATCGACTACACCCTCGACGAGAAGCACCGGAGCGTCACGCTCACGGAAGACGGCGTCGGCAAGGTCGAGAAGTTCCTCGGCGTGAATAACCTCTACGACCCCGAGAACATCCAGCTCGTGCACCACGTCCACGCCTCGCTCAAGGCGCACGCCGTCTTCCGCAAGGATACGGACTACGTCTCGCGCGACGGCCAGATCATCATCGTCGACGAGTTCACGGGTCGCCTCATGCCGGGCCGCCGCTGGTCGGACGGCCTTCACCAGGCCGTCGAGGCCAAAGAAGGCGTCACGATCGAGGCCGAGAACCAGACCCTCGCCACGATCACGCTGCAGAACTACTTCCGTCTCTACTCGAAGCTCTCGGGCATGACGGGTACGGCCGACACGGAAGCCGCCGAGTTCAAGAAGATCTACAACCTCGAAGTGCTCGTCGTCCCGCCGAACCGTCCGATGGTCCGCCGCGACTCGAACGACCTCGTCTTCCGGAACGAGGCGGGCAAGTACCGCGCCGTCATCAAGGACATCGAAGAGAAGTACAAGGCCGGCCGCCCCGTGCTCGTGGGCACGGTCTCGGTCGCCAAGTCCGAGCGCGTCTCCAAGCTCCTCTCGCGCCTGAACATCCCGCACCAGGTCCTCAACGCGAAGAACCACGAGCGCGAAGCCGAGATCATCTCGGACGCCGGCAAGCTGAACGGCGTCACGATCGCCACGAACATGGCCGGCCGCGGAACGGACATCTTGCTGCAGTCGGGCGTCAAGGACGTCGGCGGCCTTCACGTCATCGGCACCGAACGCCACGAATCGCGCCGGATCGACAACCAGCTGCGCGGCCGCGCGGGCCGCCAGGGCGACCCCGGCTCCTCGCAGTTCTACCTCTCGCTCGAAGACGATCTCATGCGGATCTTCGCGAGCGACCGCGTGATCGCGATCATGGACAAGCTCGGTTTCGAGGAAGACCAACCCATCTCGGACGGCCTCGTCACGAAGTCCATCCAGAATGCGCAGAAGAAAGTGGAAATGCACCACTTCGACCAGCGCGAGCACCTGCTCAAGTACGACGACGTCCTGAGCAAGCAGCGCGAAGTCATCTACTCCATGCGCCGCCGCGTGCTCGAAGGCCGCGATATGAAGCTCCTCGTGGGCGACCTCAGCAAGGAGCTCGTCGAGGACATCGTGCTCCAGTTCGCCGACGCCAAGACCGACGCGCGCCAATGGAACTGGAAGATGCTGGGCGAAGCGCTCAAGTCCACGCTCGCCGTGGATTTCGGCGAAGCCGAGCAGAAGGAATTCCTCGCGCGCGCCGACGCCAAGGGCCTCCGCCCCGAAGAAGTCGTGGCCTGGGCCACGGAACGCGCCCAATCGCTTTACGCCGAAAAGGAAAAGGGCGTCGGCGAGAAGACGATGCGCGACATCGAACGCTATTTCTTCATCCAGGCGATCGACCATCACTGGAAGGAGCACCTGCTCGCGCTCGATCACCTGAAGGAAGGCATCCATTTGCGCGGCTACGCGCAGAAGGATCCCCTCGTCGAGTACCGCAAGGAAGGCTTCGCGCTCTTCCGCATGCTCGACAAGGTCATCCGCCAGACCGCGCTCTCGCGTCTCTATACCGTCCGGCTGCTGAGCCCCGAGGAACAGGCCGAGCAGCGCCGCATCGCCGAAGCCCAAGCCGCCGCGGCCGAGCAGTGCATGCAGATGTCGGGCCCGAGTCTCGACGGCGAGGCCGCGGAAGGCGGGGGCGTGGAAGCTCCGCCGGCCGCGCGCCTGGCCCCCGAAGGGGAACCCGAAGCTCCGGCGGAACCCGCGCCGATGCCGACGGGCGTGGCCGCCGCCCTGAACTTCATGAAGCAGTACCAATCGCAAAAAATGCAGCAGATCCAGAAAGCCGAAACCTCGTCGGGCCAAGTCGAAGCCGGCGCGGGTGGCGGCGGCGGAAGCGCACGTCCCGTGACGAACGCCCAGCCCAAGGTCGGTCGCAATGACCCCTGCTTCTGCGGGTCGGGCAAGAAGTACAAGCACTGCCACGGCGCCGAGTAGGGCCGTAGGAAAAGCCCGCTTTGGCATCGCCCCAAAATGGCGGTGCCAAAGCGGGCTTTTTGTCGAGTCTTTGATCAGCCCCGAATCCTTAAGTCCTTGATGCCCCGACGAGCGGGGTTGGCACCGTGCTTGCTCAAGGCACGGCAACCCATTCTCAAACGTATCAAGGAGCCCCCATGAAAGTTCTCAGCCTCGTTCTCAGCGCCCTCGCCCTCGTCACGACCCTCGAATCCCAAGCCCGCTCGATGCTACCCGAGCGCCCCCTCCTCCAACTCAAGACGGACGACGTGAACAACGTCCGCACGAGCAACTTCCGTTACGGCGCGATGACGGTCACCGTCACGAACTACGGCACGCTCGAAGTCGACTCCATCGGCGGCGGCCGCAAGAGCAAGACCCTCGCCCCCGAGAACTTCTCCTTGATCAAGCACTACGTCCTTCGTCTCTCGAACGCGGAGACCAAGACCACCCGCCTACCGGTCGTCTGCATGGCGATGCCGAACGGCTACCGCGACGGACTCGCGATCGCCCGCAACTTCCGCGACGAGCGCAGCCTTCCCGGCGTCCTCCGCCCGGTCTGGGAAGAAAGCGGCTGCATGTACAGCCAGACCGTCAACTTCGTCGAAGAATCCGCCAACGAACAGGCCGAGCAGCTCGTCTTGATCGTCCGCGTCCTCGCCCTCGAAGCCTTGAACTAAGCCGACGCTCCCTTTGTCGTTGGCGCCAAGGGCGGTCGGAGCTTCGGCCCGATCGCCCTTGGCGCATCTCGTCGTCCCGAATCGCCCGACCCGCGACCTCGTCCTCCACGCCGCGTCCCGCCATGGGGAGGGAAGCGCCCGCGAGGAATCGTTTCTCGGCCTTCCCATCAACTTGGTTTGGCACTCGATTTGCTCTAAGCCATACGAGTGCTTTCACGAAGGCCACCGAGGCCTTCTATACAAGGAGTGGCCAATGAAACGTTTCGCATTTTCCGCCCTCGCCCTCGCCCTCGCCGCCTTCTCTCTTTTCGCCTCGCCGGCGCACGCGGCCCGGGCTCTCCTCGAGCTCAAGACGGACGACGTCGCGGCGCAAACTCGGGCGCCCCTCACGAACCCCTTCCCGTCGATGACGCTCACGCTGCGCGACGACGGCACGCTCGAGATCCAATCCCAAATCAAGGGCCGCAAGGTGATCCGCCTGGCCGCCGAGAACTACGACCTTCTCGCGGCGAACGTCGCGATGCTTTCGTCCGCGCGCCTTCAGAGTCAGCGCATCCAGACCGTCTGCATGGCCCTTCCCCGCGACTTCCGCGATACCCTTTCGGTCGCGCAAGGCTTCAGCTTCCTCGAAGACACGCCCGGAAGCCTGCGCCCGGTTTGGGCCCAGCCGGGTTGCTACTGGGGCGACAAGCTCGAGCCGCTCGAGCTCGGCCAACGCCAACGCGCGAGCGAACTCGTCTTCGGCTTGCGCTTGCTCGCGATCGAAGCCCTGCCCTAATCCTCCCCACGCGGTCGGCGCCGGTTTACAGACCGTGACGCTGACCGTATCCTGATCGGGTGAAAAGGCTTGCGCGTTTGTCGATCGCCGCTTGGTCGCGCTCCGCGCTCGCTTTGGCTTTGGCCTCGTCGTTTCTGGCGGGTTGCGAACTCTTCGCGAAAGAAGAGCACCTCATGGACGTCACGATCGAGCCCGCCGAACCCGTCCTCTTCGACTACGAGATCCAGCTGCAGATCGGTACGGATGCCAACGGGGTCCCGATCTACAAAATCATCTCGCCGGGCTGGATTCGGATCAACACGACGTTCACGAACAAAGATCCCAAAAAGCCGGTGACCATCATGGCGGTCAAGATCGTCGATACTTCGAACGACTCGGAATGCGTCATCAAGCCCGAAAACGCCGCCCTACCGATCGCCGAACTCACGGTCGCGCCGACCGATACTAGCGTGGACGGCACGCACAAGAAAAAAGTGACGGACATGTATTGCGGCAGCATCGCCCTGGAGCCCCGGGGGGATACTGCGAACGAAGCGACCGATCCGACCGCGAAGCCCAATATCGAGTACGGTAAGAGCTTCCGCCTCGAGGTTCTGGGTTACACCGGTACGCTGGCGGAACCCTCCGGACGCCTCATCAAGTCGGTCACGTTCTCGACGCAGTAGGCGCCGAGAGGCGGCCCTGCCAGGTGTCGCGGCGCTCGAGCTCGCGCTCGAACCAATCGAAGAAGCGGCCCTTCTGGCTGACCCACGCGGGCGCAACGAGCTTCGATGACTCCGTCTCGCCCGTGATGCGATGGATCTCGATCTCGGGGCGCAGACGTTCGATCAGACGCACGACGATGTCGCCGTAAGCCTCCGCGCTCAGCAGTTCGAAGGGCTCCTTGCCGTAGAGCCAGGCGAGCTTCGTGCCGCGGATGACGTGGAGCATCTGCAGCTTGATCCCGTGCGTACCGCTCGCGTCGGCCAAGCGGACCGTCTCGGCCATGTCGTCGTAGGTCTCGTTCGGGAATCCCAGGATGACGTGCGTGATGACGGGCACGCGCGCGGCGTTCAGTTTTTCCATCGCGACGACGTAGTCCTCGACCGTCTCCTGGCGGTTCACCCATTCGAGACGGTTCTGGAAGGCGCTCTGCAGGCCCAGCTCGACCGTGAAGTAAGGCAGCCGCTCGCGAAGCTCGGGGAGGTAGGCCACGTTCTCGTCGTTCACGCAGTCCGGGCGGGTCGCGACGCTCAGACCTACGATCGACTCGTCCAGCAGCGCCTGCTCGAAGCGCTCGCGCATGACCTCGACGGGCGCGTAGGTGTTCGTGAAGGCCTGGAAGTAGGCGATGGACTTGTCGGCGCCGTAGCGCCGCTTGGCGAAATCGCGGCCCTTGCGAATCTGCTCGGCGATGGCGAGCTTGGGGTCCTGGTGGGGCGAGAGCGAGCCTTCCTGCGAGCAGTACGCGCAGCCGCCGTAGCCCTTCGTGCCGTCGCGGTTCGGGCAATCGAAGCCGGCGTCGACGCCGACCTTGTAGACGACGCCGCCGAAGCGCTCGATCAAACGATCCTTGAAGGAGTTCCAGCGACGCACGCGGGGCGGCTTGCCGAGCAGCTTTTCGGAGGCCGTCGGCGGGATCGGAAAGAGGCGCGCGTCCATGGGGCCTTTTTGGGAGAGGGGTCCGCGTCGGTCAAGAACTATCCGGAGGGGCTCTCCCGCTTCCGCATGGACAGGCGCCATTTTCCGGGCGACGGGCCTCGATTGGGCCGGCGACTCGCCCTAGCTTCGCCCCCCATGAGCTCGAGCGCCTATACCTGGATCCGAACCCGCGACGGATCGCCCACGCTTTGGTCGAACGAGCTGGGCGAATCCTTCCGCTCGACGAAGGGGGCCTTCACGGAGTCCTGGGTGGCCTTCGTGGAGCCGGTGCTCAAAGCCGCGCGCGAAGGCGGCGGCGCCGTCGTCGGCGAGCTCGGACTCGGCCCCGGCACGAATTGGATCCTCGCGACGCTCGCCTTCCGGGCGGCCGGGATCCCGCTCCGTTACGCCGTCGTGGAACGGGACCCCGGAAGCTTTCGCGCGGGCCTCGAGCGGTGGCGCGAAGAAGGCCCCGCGCTCCTCGCTTTCCTGGCTTCGAAGGGGCTTGCGATCGAGGGGGAAGCCCCGATCCGGGCCGCCCTGGCCGAAGGAACGCGGGCCTTGGCCGGCGATCCGAGCGACGCGTTTGCGATCTTCCCGGACTTCGCCTCGGCGGCGGGCACCCGAGCCGATTTTTGGTTTCACGACCCCTTCGGTTTCGAAGTGAACCCGGACGGCTACTCCGTGCAAACGCTCCGGGAAGCGAGCGGCCTTTGGGCCCCCCGCGGCCGGGGCTTCTCCTACGCCTGCAACCGGCGCTTTCAGGACGCGCTCGCCGAAGCGATCCCGGGAATCCTCGTCCGCGTGGTGGCCACCGGTGACGCCGGGCTGAAACGTGAGAGAATGGAGTTCGAATGGCACCGCTGACCCGTTTCGCGACGACCGCCCTTTTGCTCGTGGCCTCGAACGTCTTCATGACCTTCGCCTGGTACGGCCACCTCAAGTACAAGCACTCCGCGCTGTGGCTCGCGATCCTCGTGAGCTGGGGCATCGCCTTCTTCGAATATTGCCTTCAGGTTCCGGCCAACCGTATCGGCCACGGCATGATGAGCGCCTCGCAGCTGAAGGTCCTGCAGGAAGTCATCACCTTCCTCGTCTTCGGTATTTTCTCCACTTACTGGCTCAACGAGAAACTGACTTGGCACGATAAGATGGCTTTCGTCTTCATCGTCGCGGCGGCCGGCATGGGACTCTGGAAATCCTGGGACGCGGGGAAACTCTCGCCGTGAAGATCTCGCTGCTCGTCTCGACCTACCGCAACCCCCGCTTCCTCGAGCTCGTGCTCGAGTCGATTTGCCGTCAGGATCATCCCGTCGACGAGGTCCTCGTCTGCGAGGACGGCGCGGCCCTCGAGAACCGCGCCGTCGTGAGCGAATACGCGCGACGCCTCCCGCTCCGGCACGTCACCCAGCTCGACCGGGGCAACCGTAAGCCGATCGTGCAGAACAAAGGCATTCTCGCCGCGACGGGCGACTACCTCATCCTCGTCGACGGGGACTGCGTTCTGCGCGGGGACTTCGTACGCGCGCACGTCGAGCTTGCCGGCCCGGACCGCTTCCTGACCGGGCGCCGGGTCGAGCTCTCCCCCGCGGCCACGCGCGCGCTGAGCGCGGAGCGCATCCGCGCCGGCTACCTCGACGGCTGGCCCTGGGCCCTCTACCGCGACGCCCTCTTCGGCGAGACCCAGAGCCTCGGGCGCTTCTTCCGTACCCCCGGTTTCCTGCGCGGCGTGCTCGGCCGCAACCGCGTCGACGACATCCGGGGCTGCAACTTCAGCGTCGCGCGCGAGGCGCTCGTCGCGATCAACGGCTTCTCGAACGACTTCTCGGGCGCCTACGGCGAGGATTCCGACGTCGAGTACCGATTGAAGTTCCACGGTCTTCGCATGGCGAGCTGCAAGGGCGCCGCGATCCAATTCCACCTTTGGCATCCCACCCAGACGAAGGACGCCGAGAACCAAACCCGTCTGCAAGCCGTCCTCGAAGCCGGCGTCGCGCGCGCCGCGAACGGGCTCGCCGAAGCCGCGGGCATTCCCTAAATGACACCGGTCCAAGAAGTCCACGGACTGCTCTTCTCGGCGTCGAACCTCTTCGACCTCGCGCTCCGCCTCGTGCTGGCCGCGTTCTTGGTCAAGCAGCTCGGCTACCTCTTCGTGCCGCGTCTGCGCCTGCTCGGTCCCGAGCGTTTTCTCATCGGGCTTCTCTGCGCGTTCTACCTCTTTCTCGCCGGCTCGATCGTCGCGCGCGGCGAGGCCTCGTCGCTGCCGGCCTGGCTCTTTGCGCTCGCGACGCTCGCCGCGACCTTCCGCCGCATCGTGAGCGGTCGCCACGCCAAGGGCCTCGCGCTCGGGTGGCGCGGCGGGGTCTTCTTTACGATCTATTTCTTCCTGCTCCTGCGCGCGGATTGGCCGCGCTTCGTCCCGATGTCCTCGGACAGCCATCTCTACACGTGGATCTCGCAGCAGATCTGGCGCTTCGGCGTCGTCCCGTCGGCCCAGCCGCCGATCGGTCCCGACCCCTTCCACTACCCCGCCGGCCTCGGCATCCTGAGCTACGTCCTGGGTTATTTCAGCCTCGGCCTGCGGCCGCTCGAGACGCTCCCGCTGCTCGCGAGCTTGAGCGTCCTGTGGCTCGGGCTTTACCTTTGGCGCAGCTCGCCGAATCGCCGCGAAGCCTTGCTCATGGTGCTCGGCCTCGTCGGCCTGGCCTGGGGGATCCTCTACCCGCATCGCGAGCACGCGACTTTCGGTCGCACCGTCGCGCTCCCCTTCCTCCTCTACGCCGCGCTCCGGCCCTTCCGCAGCCAGGAATCGCGCGCCTGGCCTTGGCTCTTGGCGGCGCTCGGTCCCTTTCTGCTTTCGCTCAACCCCGCGCTCGCGCCGCTGATCCTCTTCGTTCTGCTGCTCTCAAGCGACCACCTTGCCGTGCGGACGAGCCGATCGGTGTGGTCCATCCTCAACCCCGTCCCGCTGCTCGTCGCGGGCGCGCTGACCCTCGCGCTGCTCGTCTTCGGCGATCCCTACTTCCTCTCGTTCTTCTCGGGCGAAACGCCGCGGGCCGCGACGATGGACGGCGGACGTCCGCTCGTCGTTCGTTGGGACCTTTGGGGCGGCACCCGTAGCTTCTTCGCCTCGCTGCTGCAGCGCCCGCTCGAGACGCTCAACTTCAATCTGGGGCGCGGCATCTCGACTTTTCCGTTGCTCGCGCTCTTCCTCGCGATCCCGCTCGCGATCTGGGGGCTCCTCGGCACCTTCAAGCGTCGCCGTTGGCTCGTCGCCCGCATCGCCTTGGCGACGACGCTCTTCGTGCTCTTCCTTTCGGCTTTCCGTTTCGAAGGGGACATCGGCGCGTTTTACCTCGTGCCCGCCTACAACCGTGCCTTCGTCGCCTATTTCCTTTGGGCGCTCGCGCTCTTCGGCGGCGCCCGCGCCCTGGAGTCCGCCTGGACCGCCGACGCGGAACGACGCGCGGGCTGGCGCGGTGTCCTCATCTTCGCGCTCGCGCTCGTTTGGCTGGTCGGCCCCCTGCATGGCCTCGCGGGCCTAGCCGCGAGACCGTACCGCGCCTTCCCCAAGCTCGACGAGGCGACGGCCCGCACGCTGCTCGAAGTCGCCGCGATCTGGCGACGCGACCCCGCGGCGAAAATCCTCCTCGAGAACTACGACCCCGCCCACGTCGGCGAGAACTTCCTCTACATCGCCCCGCCGATCGGCACGGCGGCGTTTCTGCCGCGCGCGAACCCGGCCTTCTTCTTTTTCCAAGGCCACGAGGATTTTTCGTACCGCAACTACCGCGAACGCGTCTGCGACCGGCTCGACCGGACCTGGCTCGAGGAACGCGGGATCCGCTACCTGCTCGCGGCCCCCGCGCCGAGTCCGCGTTGCGCGAGCATGCCCGCGACGAAGGGGCTTCGGCTCTTCAAGTTAGAAGACGTCGCCAAGCCCTGAAGAGCCGGAGCGCGCCGGCGCCCCCCGCGTCGCGCGCGCGCCAGGCCGTCGCGAGCAGCACGCCGACGAAGGCGAAGGCGACTCCCCATCCGCGTCGTTCGTGCTTCAACGCCAGGGAGATCGTCTCCTCGAAACGACGCCGTTCGCGCTCCGCCGAAGCCTTCGCGCGGCCCCCCGCGACGTAGCTCGCGCTTTCCCACGGCCGTATCTCGCGCCCCGCCGAGTCCGCCTGCAAAGTGAGGTCGATCTCCATGGATTCCGCGAGCCGCAGCGGGAAGAAGGCGGGCTGCGAGAAGCTCGCGAAGATCGCCGCGGGCCCCAGGC
>ERZ761607.2835-NODE-2835-length-17855-cov-5.444382_pt1 | contig 17855 bp, 13 predicted proteins | sample MGYA00511164_ERZ761607 | MGnify/ENA primary metagenome ERZ761607 (study PRJEB28899, sample SAMN02445080) | bioreactor sludge metagenome | biome: EBPR sludge | place: Australia: Brisbane, Thorneside Wastewater Treatment Plant | collected 2011-06-22 ...
CGTGCAGATGGTTATCGCCGATCCCAAAGCGCCCGACTTTCTCATTACACCTGTCTCCTGGAATGAAGAAGCGATTGAGTTTGACGCCAATCGCCGCCTGCCGCGCGAACCGTTTAACTTTGCCGACGCCATCGCTCAAAAAGAGATAGTCACCCTGGCCGATGTGCCCACAGACGCGGCAGCAGACAGTTACACCCGGTCTCTGTTTGCCCAAAACGATCTGCACGCTGCCGCCATGATTCCCATTTACCTGGAACAAGAGTGGTTTGGCACGCTGATTTTGGCCCACAAAGTGCCCAATGCCTTTGTCAACGCCCCATTGCAATCCATCCGCACCCTGGCCGACCAGGCCGCAGCCACGCTGGCCAACCAGCGCCTGCTGCGCCAGACGGACCTGCTATATCGCATCGGCCGTGCCCTCAACCAGGCCATCACCCGTGATGACGCCCTGGAGCTGGCCGTGCAGGAAATTAAGGTATACACCGGGGCTTTCCAATGCCGCTTTGTGCTCTACGAACGCGGCGAAGGCAGCGGCACGCTGACGGCCTGCTCCAACCGCGAGATGCTGGCCAGGCCCTACCGTCTGCCGCTGCTGGGAGATGGGGTGTTTGAGTGGCTAAGCAAAGAGCAAAAGCCGCTGCGACTTTCGCCCCATGAGGCCGATCTGCCGGCCGACGCCCTGAAACAACACGTGCACCAGTTTGGCGCAGAGGCGTCACTGTTGATTCCGGCGGCCAGCCAGCAAGAACTGCTGGGCTACCTGGCGATCGATGCGGTGGGTGGGGAACGGCCGTTTACCCGCTCCAACCTCCTCTTTGCCCAAACCGTGGTTGATCACCTTACCACCCAGCTGGAAAACATCAAGCTGCTCGACGAAGCGCTGCACCGCGCCCAGGAACTCATCACCTTAAACCAGGTACAGTCCAACATTTCCCGCATTCTGGACCTGTCGCTGCTGGCCCAAACCATTTACGGCGAAGTCGGCCGTTTGTTAGACAACACTGTCTTCCACCTGGCGCTGTATGAGGAAGACGGCCGTGCCTACGAACCCATTCTCACTATCGTTGAAGGGGGACCCATCAGCCTGCCCGCCCGCACCCTGCTGCCTGGCGAACCGCTGCACAACTTCCTCAGCCAGGCCAAACCGCAGCTGCTAGACGCCCATGCCTTGCTGGCACAAACCGAGAAGATCAGCTCCGGTGAACGCCGCCTTGAAGCCAGTTTATGGGTACCACTGCTGCAAGACGAGGCACCTATCGGCTTGATTTGTGTGCAATCTTACGAGCCATATGCCTACGGCGACAGCGACATTCAGCTGCTGCGCAGTGTGGCCACGCAAACCAGCCTGGCCATTGCCAACGCCCAGCTGTTTGCCCAAACCCAACGGCAAAACGAAGATTTGCGCGAGCTAGACAAGCTGAAAACACAGTTCCTGGCCAACATGTCCCATGAGCTGCGGACGCCGCTCAACTCCATTATTGGCTTTTCGCGCGTGATTCTTAAAGGGATCGATGGCCCTATCACCACCGCCCAGGAAGAGGATTTGCAGTCGATCCACAGCAACGGTCAGCACCTGTTGATGCTCATCAACGAAATTTTGGACATGGCCAAAATTGAAGCAGGCAAGATGATGCTGAACTTTGAGACGATCAAGCTGCATACGGCCGTTGCGCCCACCTACGACACCATTCGCGGCCTCATCGACAGCACAAAGGTCACGCTCGTCTGGAATGTGCCCGACGATCTGCCCGAAATGCAGGCTGATCCCATTCGCCTGCGCCAGATTTTGCTGAACTTGTTGTCCAACGCCGCCAAATTCACCGAAGCGGGTGAAATTCGGCTGCATGCTTATGCCGAAACCGACACAATCCACATCCTGGTGACTGATACCGGCATCGGCATTGCCGCAGAAGATTATGACAAGTTATTTATGCCATTTGCCCAGGTAGACAGCTCCACCACCCGCACCGCCAGCGGCACGGGGCTGGGCCTGCCCATCACCAAATGGCTGATTGAAATGCATCATGGATCTATTAAATTTTCGAGTCGTTTAAATGAGGGCACAACGTTCCATGTAATTTTGCCAGTGCATCAGAGTAACGATCAGCCGCTGGAAATTCCCCTCGTGCAGTCGACGATTTCTTAAGCCGGAGCCACTGCCTGCCGGGAGCCTCCAGGTCGAGGAGATTTCTGCTATGACATTCAAAATTGTTTGCCGTGCTTGCCACGAGAAGTTTGCCTATGAACGGCCGTTGCCCACCTGCCCCACCTGCGGCCAGGGCTGGCTAGACGCCGAATACGATTTCACCCACCCCACCCTGTCCCCCCAGGCCACCAGCAACGGCCACCTGGCCCAGCGCGGCCAGGAATGGCGGCAAAAGCTGGCCAAACGTGGTGCCACCCTGTGGCGCTACCGCGAGCTGCTGCCCATCCTGCACGATGAAAACATCGTGAGCCTGGGCGAAGGCTGGACGCCGCTGCTCAAAGCGCACAACCTGGGGCTGATGCTGGGCCATCCCAACATCTACATCAAGGATGAACGCCAGGGACCAACCGGCTCGTTCAAGGACCGCCAGGCCGCCATCGCCATTAGCGTCATGAAGGAGGCGGGCATCAAAGAAGCGGTGGTGTCTTCCACGGGCAACGTAGCCATCGCCTACTCTGCCTACAGCGCCCGGGCGGGCATCAAAATGTGGGTTTTTGTCACCAGCTCTGTGCCGTCGGACAAAATGCGCGAGGTGGCGCTGTACGGCTCTGAAGTAATCAAGGTGGCAGGCACCTACGATGAAGCCAAGCGCATTGCCGCTGAATTTGCCGCCAGCAAAAATCTGTTCCTGGATCGCGGCGTCAAAGGCATTGCCGCCAAAGAGGCGATGAAAACGCTGGCTTTTGAGATAGCGGAGCAGTTGGGCAATGCACTGGCCGGGGAACATACGGCCGTGCTCAACAGCAACCATCCCTGGCGCACGCCCGACTGGTATTTACAGGCCGTCAGCGGCGGTCTGGGACCGGTGGGCGTTATGAAGGGCTTTGCCGAGCTGAAGCGGCTGGGGCTGGTGGACAAACTGCCCAAGCTGGGCCTCTTCCAAACCAGCGGCTGCGCCCCGATGGCTAACTCCTTCCGCAAGCACCTGCCCGTCGCCGAAGCCGTCAAAGAGCCGCGCACCGACATCACCACCCTGGCCACCGGCGACCCGGGCGAGGTGTACGAGGTGCTGTGTGAACTCATTGGCCAGTACGGCGGCACCATCGAATCGATCACCGACGTGGAAGCGTTTAACGCGCTGCACCTGGTGGCTAAGATGGACGGCATATCGGTAGAACCGGCAACGGCCGTTACCTTTGCCGGTCTGTTTCGGCTCATTCGCGAAGGCAAAATCCAGCCGCACGAAACAGTCGTCATCAACTGCTCTGGCCACACCTTCCCCGTCGAAAAACATATCATCGGTGAACATTACTCGCGCGATATGACCCTACCCGACACCGGCGAGCTGGCCAACCGCAGCCGCGAAGAAGGGCTGCTGACGGCCCTGGAAGAGCTGGACAGCCGCGTCCAGCGCATCACCATCGTGGAAGACAACCCCGACGCCGCCCGGCTCATCCGCCGCATTTTGCAGGCTCAGGGCGACTTCCACATCGACGAAGCACACGACGGCCACTCTGGCCTGCGGCTCATCCAGGAAACCCGCCCCAATCTGGTCATTTTAGATTTGATGATGCCTGGCCTGGACGGTTTTGGCGTAGTGGAAGCGATGAAAGCCGACCCCACCCTGAAAGAAACGCCCATCATCGTCATTACCGCCAAAGAACTGACCGAAGATGAGAAAATGCGGCTGGACGGTCACATCAAGGCGCTGCTGCAAAAGGGATCATTTATGGACTCTGACCTCCTGAACGACATTCAACAAGCGCTGCCCTAAACCTGCCCCAAGACATGAAAGAAGGGTGAATTACGGCCGTAAATCACCCTTCTTTTTTTTTGCCAGTACAAACGCACCATTTAATCCACTTGTCCTAAAAACCGTTTCAGACAAAAATGTTGATTGCATTTACGCTACTTTCTATGGCAAAATTGAAACCAGTTGTCTTGGCAAAAACTACTAAGCCTTTATGAGTAATTCGACTGTCCCACACCCCAAAATCCTATACATCGAAGATGATGCGGCCAGCCGCCGCCTGGTTCAGCGCGTGTTGGACAACAAAGGGTATGAGGTAGTTGTCGCCGCTGACGGCCTGGAAGGAATCTCCATGGCCCGCGAGCATTTGCCCAACCTCATCCTGATGGACATCAACCTGCCCAGCATGGACGGCCGAGAAATCACTACCCGCCTGCGCAGCCTGCCCAATTTTTCCAACACCCCCATCGTGGCCCTGACGGCCAACCACAGCCCCGGCAGCCGCGAACTGGCCCTGGCCGCTGGCTGCACCGGCTTCCTCACCAAACCCATCGACGTCACCAGCTTCCCCGGACAGGTCAATGCCTACCTGGAAGGGCTGGCCGAACCGCTCTCGCCAGACGAGAAAACCGAACATTTACAGCGACACGCCCAAAACCTGGTAGAACGGCTGGAAAATAAAATCAACGAGCTGGAAAACGCCAATAAACGGCTGCGCGAGCTGGACCGGCTCAAGAGTGACTTTATCATCATGGTGTCGCATGAGCTGCGCACGCCGCTAACCCTGCTGAGCGGCTACGCCCACTTGCTAGATGAGCAGGTAAAACAAACGGCCGAAGATATGCTGCCCGCCGAAATGGTGGCCGGGGTGGCAGAAGGGCTCAATCTTGGCGTCAACCGCATGCGTGATGTGGTCAACGAGATTATTAAGGTGGCCCGCATTGCCTCCGGGACGCTCGACTTGGCGTTAGGGCCGGTGCGTCTGTCCGAAGTTGTGGCCGATGTGTTTGAAGAATATTGTGACGTGTGCGACAAACGCCACCTGAATGTGCAGATTGGCGATTTGTCTCGCCTGCCCATAGTTCAGGGGGACGGCGAGCAGTTGAAATCGGCCATTTACCATATTTTTAGTAACGCGATAAAATACACGCCTGATGGTGGCAGCATTTTTGTGGTAGGTCGTGCCGTTGGTGATACGGTTGATCTCATCATTCAAGACACGGGCATCGGTGTGCCAGACAGCGAACACCGGCGCATTTTTGACCAGTTCTACACCCTTGGCTCCATTGAGCACCACTCAACCAGCAAGTATGCTTTCCAGGGCGGCGGTCTGGGGCTGGGTCTGGCGATTGTCAAAGGGATTGTGGAGGCACACAACGGCCGTGTTTGGGTAGAAAGTGAACGGCGTGATTTTGAGCAGTTCCCCGGCAGCACCTTCCACATTTTGCTTCCTATCGAGCAAGTCAGGCAATCGGTGAAACTTTAGAGCCAGTCATCGTTCCCACCCGCTGATTGTTTTTCTCGCTTGCTTTTACAATTCACCCTACACCTAATCAATGAATTCGTAAAATCCAGGGATGGCAGGTTTTCTTTTGGCTTGCCGGCCACCGCCACGCGCAGACTATTTTCGTTTGTCTATAAACGTCTGGAGAAATATGGCAACGCCCTCCACCAACACCACAAAGGTTTCTGCACTCAAATCCGAGCCAAACGCACCAGAGGCAGCGATTCCGACCAGCAGCCAGCAGTGGCAGTGGGGGCTGGTGTGGGGACTGCTCTCGCCCGTTTTCCTGGGCATTGTGCCAATTTTGGCCAAAGTGGCGTATGCGGCCGGAGTCAATGTGCTCACCCTGGTGGCCTTTCGTACCGGCATTGCCGCCGCTCTCCTGTGGCTGGGCATGCTGCTCTTCAAGCGCCAGTTCATTCGCAGCTCATTACCTGCGGTAGTTGGCAGCCTCATCGCCGGGGCGATCAATGGCCTTGGCTCCCTCTTTTTCTACACCAGCCTTACCCGCATCGACGCCTCGCTGGGGCAGCTGGTAAACATCAGCTACCTGGTGTTTGTCACCGTTTTTCTGCGCCTGGCAGGGCAAAAGATTTCCCTGCTCACCATTTTTCGCACCGGGCTGACCATTGGGGCTATCTACCTGCTGACGCACGGTGGCGCTGGCCCGGCCGACTGGCTGGGTGTGGGTATGATGCTGTTTGCCGCTGTTACCTACGCGTTGCAGTTGGTGCTCAGCCAGCGCATCATGTTAGACATTCCCGCCCCTACGATGACACTCTACGCCATCACCGCGATGGCCGTCGTGGTGACGATTGCCTGGTTTTTTGCACCGACGGATTTGCGGCTGGTGAGCACGGCCGGTTGGGAAGCGATTGGGCTGATGGCCCTGGTTACCGCGCTGTCACGACTGACCTTGTTTTTGGGCGTTAAGGCGATGGGCAGCATTCAAACGGCACTGCTGGGCGTGTTTGAAGTGGTGGTGACCATTGTGATTGCGGCCGTTTTCCTGGATGAGCGGTTAACGATGTTGCAGTGGCTGGGTGCGGCCGTTTTAATCGTCAGCATCTTCCTGGTGCGCTTTGAAAAAGGGGTCCCTCGCTTTGTCGACTGGTGGCAGTTCCTTTGGCGCAACCTCTTGCCCCGCAAATGACGATTTTTCAGCCACCAACGCCAGAAAAGCCCTCATTTCCGGCACCAGCTTGTGGATGTCGGCCCGTTTTTGCGCCGCCGATTCATAGCCATCGCTTGAATATTTTGCCAAAATAACCGTAACATCGCTTCACTCCTAAGTTAAGTTGAGGTGAGTGGCTGATGGCAAGTGGTTCATAAAACAAGCCACCTGCCACCTTCACCCGCCTCACCTCACTGTCTCCAACGGAAAACCAGCCACCTCCGGCTCGCTTTCATTCTGCCGGGTGATCAGCAGCGCAGGGCGACTGTGGGTAAAGTAACTCCAGGTCCACTGCAAGAAGACGATCAGCCGGTTCTGGAAGCCCGCCAGGTACATCAGGTGCACAATCCACCAGAGGTGCCAGGCCAATACACCCACCAACCGCACGGAGCCAATTTGCACCACGGCCGTTTGCCGACCAATTTGCGCCATGTCACCGCGGCTTTGGTAGCGAAACGGCCGTACCCTCCGCCCGTCTAACCGATGTTGCAACAACTGCGCCACGTATTTGCCCTGCTGGATCGCCACCTGGGCCACACCCGGAAGCGGTTGACCCACCTCGTTTAAGGTATGAGCCAGATCGCCAACGACAAAAATGTTGTCATGGCCCGGCACGCTGAGGTCGGGCTGCACCAGCACCCGGCCAGCGACACATCCAGCGCCTCGGCCACCGCCGCGATGAGCCAATCGGCCGAGGTGACCGCCTGGAGCGGCACAAACGGTACCCCATCGGCAAAACTGACCTCAAGCTGATGTGCCAGCGCGATGGCCAGGCGCGTCTTGCCCATACCACCCGGCCCCACCAGCGTCAGCAGGCGGCAGGCCGGATCGGCCAGCAGTCGAGCCGCTTCCTGGCGTTCACGCTGGCGACCAATAAATTGGGTCAGAGGAGCCGGTAAAGATGACAAAACGATTTTTCCAGGTTGGATTTGCCAAAGATGCGTGTTGTTGTGCGCCCATTCTACCAGTTCTCGGAGGAATATCATGCCAGGGCGGTGAGACGCTCCACCCCCGCATCCGCCTTTGGGTAGATGACGCTCCACCCCATCACGCCCTAAGCTGGCCCCATCTTATCCACACATCGGGGCGGCACAAACGCCCACAGAAGGAGATTGTTCACGATGATTTCTGTAGATTTAAACAACCTGGACCTGACCAAGTTCACTGGCAAGACAAACCCTGGCCTGCACTGCCGGGCCACTTTCCCGCTCTTTAGCGCCCACGGCAGCGAAAATTCGGCCACGGTATACTTTGAGCTGGAACCGGGCGACACCCTGGGCTGGCACCCCGACAGCGTCGAAGATCTGCTGTTCAATGAAACACAACGCCGGGGTGCAGGGCGTGCCTTGCATCCCGACGAGACGTTCCTGGTTAGCGGGGTTGGGCTAGTAAACGACGAAGGTGCGCCCAGGCGCACATCACTTCGTCGCGGAGAGCAATCTCATGCCAAAGCAGTTGTTGTTAAACGATCTCGATATGTATACCAACAAAGAATTTAACCGGGCCATACGCATCGGCGTCTGGCACCAGATTTGGAGCTGGTTCACCAACCGGTGCAACGAGCTGCAACATTTCGACCGGGATCGCCTGGCACGGGTCATGCGCGGGCAGCGGTACCTGGGCCTGCAAACCGTGCCGTTGGACCAGATCGTGGGCAGCCTGGGTCGGTTCCACGACTTTGACCGGGCTTTTTTCCGCGTAAGAAACACACCGTAGAGCGCTGGCTAAGCCTGGCCAAAGCGCGTTACCAGGCCGTCGCCCTGCCGCCGGTGGACCTGGTGAAAGTAGGCGACAGCTACTTTGTGATGGACGGTAACCATCGGATCTCGGTGGCGCGGGCCTGGGCCAGCAGTTCATCGAGGCGGAAGTGGTGGAGGTGATGACGGCCGTTCTCCTCCCCCCACCCTGCTGATTTTCGCCGCCTTCACGGTGGAGTAGGGATGTAGTGGTACGGCCGTACATTACCCTACGCCCATCTCTGGCAGAATGTTCAGCACACTTTATTCACCCAATTCATTCGCGGCGGCACAAAAACGACAAACATTTAGGGAACATCTGCTATGAAAAAATATCTGCTTCTTTTCATCCTACTGATTTTGTTGCTGGTGGCGTGCCAGCCGGTACCAGAACAATCGGTGGCCTTGCCGACGCTGCCCGGCCCCCCGCCCGCCGCCACACCCACCCTGGCCGTACCAGCCACCGACCCCACTGAAATACCAGCTGAAGCAACGGCCGTTGCCTCTGAACCAACGGCCGTTCCCGCCACAAACACCGATTCTACCCCCCAGTTTAGCCATCTGACGCTGCTGCCCAACGGCGTTGTGCCACCCTCAGACACGCCCTTTACCACACAGGAGCTGTACGCCGTCTGGGAGTACACCGGCATGACAGCCGCTGACCAGGTGGAACGGCTCTGGTACTTTGATGGCGAGCTATGGCTGGAACGCGACGAACCGTGGGATATGGCTAAGTATGGGGCAAACGGCCGTATTGAAGACGTCTACGTTTATGATTACGAACCCAACCTGCGCGCCGGTGATTATCGCCTGGTGCTCAAGGTGAATGGGATCGAGCTGGCCAGCGCCGAATACACCATCCCATCTTTCACGGTAGGCCCCGTTATTGAGCCAGAGTCGGGTATGGTCGCCGCCGTGCAAGGCCGCAAAACGCTGGTGCTGCGCCGCGTCGATTGGACCACCACTGCCTGGGAATCGTTTGGCGACATTGTGGACCTGGCCTGGCTGCCCGGCGGGCAAGGCATCGTGTACAGCGAACAAATTGTGGTGAACGCCGAACTGCCAGTCACGCTCGGGCTGCGCCACAACCTGTGGCTGCAAAACGTTCTCACCGGGCAAAAATACCAGCTGGGCAGCACCGACGAAAATCTGCATTCACCGGTAGTTTCGCCAGACGGCCGTTACCTGGCCCTCTACTCTGGCACGCTGTACGGCGATGCCTGCTTTGTGGATGCCAACCTGCATATCATAGAGCTTGACGCCAGCGGGCAGCGGGTTAACCTGTTTGAGCTGGCCGATTTTAGCGGCGTACCAGCGGTTGAGGGGGCGATGGCCCAACCCAACCTGTTTGGCCCTGGCGATGGGCCATTTGAGCCCGTTCCTGGCCAATGGGTCGATAGCCACACGTTTAACACGCGCCTGGTGTGGTACTGCTCACAGTCGGATGCCGCCGGGATGTATGCGCTGGATCTGAACGGCCGTACGGCCGTCAAAATCGCCAGCGAAACTCCCTAAAATATCTTCCGTGCCGGGGACTCACCAGATGGTTGTGTCCCCTGGTAAGAATTTTCGCCGTCCCCCCGTCAAACCAATGGTCACCAGTTTTGTGCTTTGTGAGCAATTTCTTAGGAACTGGCAGGCGCATTCATTGTACACGTTCCGTTCCGCGCTATAATGAAACTGGCGGCGGAAGAGGGTTAAACACAACTCGTACCCACCCAAACTTTGTTACTTTCTGTGCAGAGCCATCGGCCGCTGCACTTGCTTGTTTTCTAGTTGAGAAAGGATTTTTCGCGCAAGAATGATTACTGAATTGATTCATGGAAGCGATATTTTTACGCGGTTGGCCGGTGAGTGGGACGCTCTGGCCCAGCGCGGCATCACCAATACCCCGTTCCAAACCCTGGCCTACCAGCAGGCGTGGTGGACCCATTTGCATCCGGCAAACGGCCGTCTCCACACCGTCACCGTCCGCAATGATGAACAAGAGCTGCTGGCCATCGCCTGCCTGTACAACGTGGACGGCACACTCTACTTCAACGGCTGCGTTGAAGAAACGGACTACCTCGACCTGATCGCCTCGGCCGAAAATGCTGAAACGGGCTGGCGTGCGGTTCTAGACTGCTTGTGTAGCCCCGATTTCCCCGAATGGCACAGCATAGATTTATGCAATGTTCCGGAAGCCTCACCAACGCGTTCTATTCTCCCCCAGGAAGCGCAGCGGCGAGGTTTTTTGTTTCGGGAGAGCCTCAATGAGGTCTGCCCGATCATTGAGCTGGCCGACACGTTTGACGGCTACCTGGAGGGCATCGACAGCAAGCAGCGGCGCGAAATTCAGCGTAAGCTGCGCCGCGCCGAAGCGGCCGAGGCGGAAATGGTGGTTGTCGGACCAGACGATGATGTGGATACGGCCGTCACCGACTTCCTCGATCTCCTCCAAAAAAGCACCTTCGAAAAACGAGACTGGCTCAACGACGGCCGTCGCGCCGTCTTTTACGACGCGGCCCGGGCTGCTCACAAAGCGGGTACCTTGCAGCTCATTTTTATGGAGGTGCGCGGCAAAAAGGCCGCCGCTCTGTTTAACTTCGACTACAACGGCCGTATCTGGGTCTACAATTCTGGTTTGGACCCAGCCCTGTTTGGTGCCCTCAGCCTGGGGGTGGTGATTACGGCTAAAGCGATTGAGTATGCGGTGGAAAACGGCCGTACCACCTTCGACTTTCTGCGGGGCAATGAAACGTACAAATACCGCTTTGGTGCGGTAGATACCCGCATTTATCGGCTGCATCTGGAGCGCGACTAAACCCCACACTGGAGCAAACCCATGACTAAAGCAGCAGCACCACAAATTAAACGCATCGCCATGCTGAGCGTGCACACCTGCCCGCTGGCCATGCTGGGCGGCAAAAAAACCGGTGGGATGAACGTCTACGTGCGCGATTTTAGCCGCGAGCTGGGGCGGCAGGGCATACTGGTGGACGTATTTACCCGCTCTCAGGACGACTGCCAGCCGCGCATCAAGCATGATCTCGGCTTTGGCGGGCGCGTCATCCACATTCCCGCCGGACCCGAAAAACCCATTCCCATCGACGACATTGCCGCTTACCTGGATGAATTTACCCAGGGCGTGCTCGACTTTGCCGCCAGTGAAAACATCCAGTACGACGTCATCCACAGCCATTACTGGCTGTCTGGGCTGGTGGCCGACCGGCTGCGTGTGGTGTGGCAGGTGCCCATCGTGCACATGTTCCACACCCTGGGCCACATGAAAAACCAGATTGCCCAAAGCGACAGCCAACGCGCCTCAGACGCTCGCCTGGCTGGGGAATACCAGGTGATGGCCCTGGCCGACAAACTCATTGCCGCCACCCCCGCCGAAGAAGCCCAACTGCAAGAACTGTACCACGCCGATCCCGCCAAAATTGCCATCATCCCGCCCGGCGTGGACCTGGAGCGGTTCCAGCCTATCCCCAAAGACGAAGCCAAAAAGCGCGTCGGCATCCCCTGCGGCGACACCAACATCCTGTTTGCGGGTCGCATCGAGCCGCTTAAGGGCATCGACACGATGCTGCGCGCCATGGCCCTCATCCAGCAGCGCCGCCCGGAAGTGCTGCACAACGCCTGCATGGCCATCGTTGGCGGCGACCCGTGGGCCGACGACCTGGACGAAGAGATGGCCCGCTTGCAGCAGTTGCGCCACGATTTGGATATTCACGATTTGGTGACTTTTTTGGGGGCTAAAGACCAGGATTTGTTGCCCAATTACTACGCCGCCGCCGAAATGGTGGTCATGCCGTCGCACTACGAGAGCTTTGGCATGGTCGCCCTGGAAGCGATGGCGATGGGCACGCCCGTCATCGCCTCGGAAGTGGGCGGATTGGCGCATCTGGTGAAGCATGGCGTTACCGGCTACCACGTGCCCAGCCGCGACCCCGAAGCGCTCGCCGCCCGCATTTACGAGCTGCTGGCCAACAAGGAGTGCCGCCAGGTGCTGGGCCAGCAGGCCCGCGAATACGCCCGCCAATACGCCTGGCCCAACATTGTGGACCGCATGATGGCGGTTTATGAAGAAGTTGTAGCTGGGGAGATGGTGGCTTAAAACCATAAAATCAAAGATTACGCAGATTGAAAAGATTAAATCTGGAAAATCTGCGTAATCTGTTGATAAAAGTCTCCGTTAGCTAACTGGTTCAATCACCTCAAGGCCACCCATATACGGCCGTAACACCTCTGGCACCACAATCGACCCGTCCGCCTGCTGGTTATTCTCCATGATGGCAATCATCACGCGGGGCAGCGCCAAGCCGCTGGCGTTGAGTGTGTGCGGGTATTGCAGCTTGCCGCCTTCCGTGGGCCGGAACTTGATGTTGGAGCGCCGCGCCTGAAAATCCTCGGCGTTGCTGATCGAGCTGACCTCCAGCCACTCGCCGCAGCCAGCCGCCCACACCTCAATATCGTACGTCTTGGCCATCGAAAAACCCACGTCACCCGTGGCCAAATCCACAAAGCGGTAGCGGAAGCCCAGCAGGTCGCAAATGTCCTGGGCATATTGCTTCATATCTTCCAGCACGTCGTAGCTTTTGTCCGGGTGGACAAACTGGTACATCTCCACCTTGTCGAACTGGTGGCCGCGCTTGATGCCGCGCACATCCTTGCCCGCGCTCATCTTCTCGCGCCGCCAGCAGGGCGTGTAGGCGACGTACTTCAGCGGCAGGTCGGCCTCGTCCAGAATTTCGTCGCGGTGCAGGCTGGTGAGGGCAATTTCGGCCGTACCCAGCCACATCAAATCTTCTTCGGCATCACGATAAATGTTGTCGAAAAATTTGGGCAGCTGGCCCGCGCCTTCAAAAATTTGCGAACGCACCATGAACGGCGGGTAAATCTCAGTAAAGCCATGTTTTTCCAGGTGCGTGTTCAGCATGAACTGGATGAGCGCCCGCTGCAACCGCGCTCCGGCGCCGCGCAGTACGTAAAAGCGGCTGCCGCTCAGCTTGACCCCACGCTCAAAATCAATGATGTTGAGGTCAGTGCCCAAATCCCAATGCGGCTTTGGCGCAAAATCAAACTGCGGCTCGGGCGCACCCTGCGGCGCGTGGAAGACGTTGTGCGCTTCATCCGGGCCAACGGGCACGCTTTCATGGGTCAGGTTGGGCACCCAGAGCAGATTTTCGTTGAGGCGCGTTTCTACTTCGCGCAGTTCTTCATCAAACACGGCAATCTGCTCGCCGATTTTGCGGGGAGCGTCTTTGGCCTCTTCAGCCTGGGCGGTCAATGCGTCCACCTCGGCTTTTAAGGCATCGGCGGCGGGACCGGCGGCGGTGCGCTTTAGCTCCGCCTCTTTTTTCTTGAGGGTACCCATGAGGTGGCCAATCTCTTTGGAAGTGCTGTTGCGTTGCTGGCGCAGGGCTTCTACCTCCTGCAAGATTTCACGGCGACGGCCGTCATCGGCCAAAATCTGGTCAATCGGCGCATCAACATTGCGCTTGGCAATTTGCTCTTTGACCCACTCTGGTTTTTCACGAATCAAGTTAATGTCTAGCATGTCATCCTCCGGAAGTTGCTAGTGGTTGGTGGCTGGTGGCTAGTTTTTGTACCAGCAACTAGCCACTAGCCACCAAAAATAAAAAGCCCCCTCGTCTGAAGTTCCAGGACGAGGGGGCCCGTGGTGCCACCTGGTTTTGCCAGTAAAAGATTACCGACCTCAAAAGCTGTAACGGGCTGACCCGGCTTGCCTTGTTTCGGCAGCGACTCTAGAGTGGATTTCCGGCTGGCCAATTATTCGCTTGCACCGTCCGCGAACTCTCTGGGGATTGATACGGCCGTACTTGTCTCTGTCATCGTCGGTGTGTATCTTGTTGGAGGGCATTATAGCTGGGGGGGAAACGGCCGTCAACAAATTACAATTGGCTGACCGAATCATTCTGCTAGAATTCAGCTGTTGTCGATTTTCGCAATTATCTATCGTAAAACGCAAAAACAAGTCATGACAAAACATCATTATTACGAATTGGCAGGCTTCCAAAACGTCTATCTAGAAGACAGCTTTGTTTTTGAAATCCATGAGTCAGTAAGCAAATTTGTGCTGCATATGGAAGTCGTCCTCAACGAACAACATCCTTTTTACACTTCGCCCAAAAGTAGTGAACAGTACTGTTACAAGAAGGCTGCAATTATTTTCACAGATGTAGAAACAGTAGAATGGGAAGAAAAAAATTTCAAAAGATATCCAGATGCCAATGGCGAATATGACTATGGAAATATCGACACATTTTACCTGGTAGATGGATATTATTATCTCGCCGGTGACTGGGGTCGTGTGAAAATCAAAGCCACAGGAATAAATTTAAACTTCCAACATCCGTAAGGAAACTGAATGAAAAAGTGTGCTGAGTTTACTGAAAAAGTAGAAACAATCTTTGATTATTTATTTAATGAGCATGACTTTGTTCTTGTGTTTACTCGGGAAGAAACAAAGCGTTCAGGATATTGCCTGTTAGGTTTACAAAACGCAGTTTGCCGAATCGTTATTTACAAAACGTGGTCAGAAGGAAATTTGTGGATAGGGCCATTAAATGCTGCATTTGACTGGGCTCTAGAAGGTTTTTATTCAGGAGGAGCCTTATTGATGTTTATTTTGAAACAAGATTTTCAGCTTCCAGATTTCAAAGAATTCCATTCAACAGAAATACAATTACAAAACTTGTCTGATCTTCTCAAACCAAATGTTGAAGAATTACTGGACTTGTTTAAAGAGTCCAAACTTGATAGCTGGCAAAAAGAATACAAAACATTCATGACTCATCAAGAAAAGAAAATCGTTGATCTTCTCGATAAAAAGAATTGAGAGATTATTCTCCCTCAAAATAGTATTCGTGGAAATCGGCAACGGCCGTATACCCAATCTTCTCGTAAATGTGGTTGGAAACCGGGTTGCTGAGGTCTGTGAACAGCGTACAAAACTGGTAGCCATCGTCCAAAAGCTGCTGGCTGAGCGTAGCGACGCAGGCGGTGGCGTAGCCACAACCCCGCAGTTCGGCGGGCGTGTATACCAGCGACACGGTGATGCCGTGCCGCGTTGGACGCGCTTTAGACGCCATCGTCACCGGCTCACCCGCCTCGTTTTCCCACAAAAACAGGTCGCCGTTCTGCATTTTGCCCCGCGCCAGCATCTCCGCCGATTCGGAATCATCCTGGATGTTGGCGTCCACGTGGAATCCCTGAATCCAGGCCACTATACGCTCAAAATCATCGGCAGCGGCGGGGCGCAGGTGGCCAGACGGCAGGTTTAACGGCCGTACCTGCCGCAGTTCAAACACACGCTGCCTCATGCCGGGTTGGGCGGAACGGCCGTTTTCCATCTCCCACAACGTTGCCCAGGCATCGGCTACCTCCGCCGGACCCAACACGCCTGGCACCGTCCAACGGCCGTCTTGCAACGTGGGCCACAATGCTCGAACCACCGGCTGACAGTCGGCCCGATGGCTGTACAGCACCAGCTTGCGCGGCGGGGTCATCACGGCCGCCCCAACCAGTTCACCGCTATCTTCGACCACGGCTAAAAACGGCCGATTCCGCCGCCGGGGCACGCTCTGGCTCAGACGAAACGCCAGCCCGATCATGAGGCCGTTCAACGCCTCCTGCGCTTCCAGATAGTCAAGTGAGGCGTCTAAGAAGCTCGCGGCATTGCTAAACGTGGTTACTTTCATATACTGATCCTTTGAGTGATAAGTGAAAAGTGATAAGTAAAAAGTAGACCACTTATCACTTTTCACTTTTTACTTTTCACTTCTTAGGTCATTCACAAACTGCCGTTCGTACAGTTCGCGGTACAGTCCCTTTTGCGCCAGCAAATCTTCATGAACACCTTGCTCGACGATACGGCCGTCCCGTACCACGCAAATCACATCCGCCCGACGAATCGTGCTGAGCCGGTGGGCAATCACGATGGCTGTACGGCCGTCCAGCAGCCGCTCCAGCGCCTCCTGGATGAGCGCCTCGGTGAGCGTGTCCACGTTGGCCGTCGCCTCGTCCAAAATGAGCAGGCGCGGGTCGGCCAGCACGGCGCGGGCGATGCAGATGAGCTGCCGCTGCCCCAGCGAGATGTTCACCCCGCCCTCCAAAATCTGCGTCTCGTAGCCGTCCGGCAGCGCAGCGATAAATTCGTGGGCGTTGGCCAGTTTGGCAGCTTCGATGACGGCCATTTCCGTCGCCGCCTCATTGCCAAAACGAATATTGTCGCCAATGGTGCCGGAAAAGAGGAATGGATCCTGCGAGACAATGCCCGTCTGCGCCCGCAGCGACTGCTGCTGCACTGCCTGCACGTCAATGCCGTCAATCAGCACCTGCCCTTCGGTCGCGTCGTAAAAACGGGCAATCAGGTTGGCGATGGAGCTTTTGCCCGCGCCGGTTGGCCCCACCAGGGCCACCGTCTGCCCGGCGGCAATGTGCAGGTTGATGTTGTGCAGAACCTCCGGCGTTTCTGGCCGGTAGCGGAACGAGACGTCCTTCAGTTCAACTTCGCCACGCACGCGGGGCATTTCGCTGGCGTCCGGCGCGTCGGCCACGGACGGCTCGGTGTCGATCAGGCGAATTACCTGCTCCCCACCCGCCATCGCCGACTGCATCGTCGTGTACAGCTGGCTCAGTTCCTGAATCGGTTGGAAAAAGCGGGTCACGTACGCCAAAAATGCGACCAGCACGCCCAGCGTCACGTCGCCCCGGCTTACCGCCACGCCACCAAACCAGAGCACAACGGCCGTTGCCAGCATCCCCATAAACTCAATCGACGGCAGAAAAACAAAGGAGAGCGACATCGCATCCACGTGCGCCGTTTTGTTCGATTCGTTGATGGCGTCAAAGCGGGCCTGGGCCACTTCCTCCTGGGCAAACGCCTGGATGACGCGCATCCCGGCAATGCCCTCCGCCAAATCGCCCACCACGGCCGCCACGCTAAAGCGCGTGCGCCGGAACGCCACCTTGGCCCGCCGCGAAAACAGCGCCGTCACCAGCACCATCAGCGGCAGCACGGTGAAGGTGATGAGCGCCAATCGCGGACTCATCGACAGCATGACGATGATGATGCCCACCAGCACCAGCAAATCGCCAATCAGCGTCACCAGCCCTTGCGACAGCAAATCGTTGATGACGGCTACATCGTTCATCACCCGCGAGACGGTGACGCCGACGATGTGCGTGTCGTGGTAGGCCAGCGGCAGCGCCTGGAGGTGGCGAAACATATGCTCGCGCAGGTTGGCCAGCACCCGCTGCCCCACCCAGCCCAGCAAATACCGCTGCCCGGCCGAAGCCACATACAGCAGCACAAACGCCCCGGCAATATAGCTGGCTACGCGAATAAGCCCGTCCGTATCGCCCTGAGCAATGGTCTCGTCGATGGCGATTTTCATCAGGTAAGGCACCAGCAGCGTCATGCCGGTGGCCAGCAGCATAAGAACGATGGCAAGGAGCATGGTACGGCCGTATGGCTTCAAATACGCCAACATGCGCACCACCACCCGCTGGTTAAACAGCTGCCCACCCTCTTCCTT
>ERZ761607.2837-NODE-2837-length-17834-cov-5.260082_pt1 | contig 17834 bp, 16 predicted proteins | sample MGYA00511164_ERZ761607 | MGnify/ENA primary metagenome ERZ761607 (study PRJEB28899, sample SAMN02445080) | bioreactor sludge metagenome | biome: EBPR sludge | place: Australia: Brisbane, Thorneside Wastewater Treatment Plant | collected 2011-06-22 ...
GGGCCGAACGAAGGGGGCATCACCAGTGGTTGGCACCTCTACGACTTCCTGGGCAACAACCCGGCGGGCCACCGTTACGGCGGCGAGTCGCAGTCCGTTCAGAAGGAAAGCTGGGGCCAGGGTGGTGGCCTGGGCGGCGTGATCTACGCCAACCGCTGGTACTGCATCGAGCAGGAGGTGCGACTGAATCGCGTCGACCAGCCCTCACCCGCCGGTGACGGCCAGTTCTGGACCCCGGACGGCGAATTGCGCGTGTGGGTGGACGGCCGCCTGACCTACGAGCGTACGGGCATGGTATTCCGCACGCTGCCGCTGTACAGCCCGAACCCGAGCCCCAACTACATCCGGCCGATCCGCGAATTGGGTGTGAAGGAGCTGTGGTTCAACTGGTTCCACGGCGGCCTGAACAACAGCACCTACAAGCGCGTGATGTTCGTGACCGGTCTGGTCTGGGCCCGCGAACGCATCGGGGCCATGCGGCTGGCTTGAAGCCGGACGGGGCTGAAGCACGCCTTGACGCCAGCGACGGGCTGATCGGCTGCGCCTCGTCGATCTGGCGTCACCGGACGCTCACCGTCCGGTGTCGGCCGCACGCCCTTGGGCGCTGTAACCCGCCAGCAGCAAAGCACCTATCGCGGCGCCGACCAGCAGGCCCGTCGATGGCTCAGGCACTCGCGTCAGCAGGGCATACGAGATGTCCATGCCGCCCCAAGAGTTGCCGAAGCCGAGATGGTCAAAAGCAACCACGTAATCGCCGCGCACGTTGGTCAGCGCTCGCACGCCGTGGATCCGGTCGTCGGGGAGCGGATCGAAGGGAAGGTCGGGGATGTCGAGTGACCACGGATCGATGTCCGCCCACTTCGGGCCAGGGTCGTAGGTGAACGTCAACCCCTGGTTGCCCGGTTCGGTCAGGTCGTAGGGTACTCCTCCAAACCAGATGGTGGGCACCCGAACGTTGTTCCGAATTGCATAGCCGAACAGGTCACCCGCGTCGTTGATGTCGGAGACGCCGACACCTCCGTAGGGGCTGTTCCCGTAACCGAAACCTTGCACTTGTGTTCCGGATGTCCAGTTCCCTCCGCCACTCACCAGCCACGCCCCGCCGCCTGGAACGACATTGGGGTTGCCGTTCATGACGACAACGCCATGGTTGCTGAGGTCGGTCGGCGCAATCTCGTCACCGCCGAGAGATGAGAAGAGGTAGTGGGGACTGGCGAACGCCAGTGAGCAGAGACCGAGAAGCAGCACGGCGGCCAGGCTGCGCGCTCCCGAGACAAGCGAAGTCATGGTGACCCCTCCGGCCGTTGCGAACGTCCCAAGTGTGGGCGGCACGTCAGCAACAGTCACCCCCGCATTCGCAGGGAGATCACGCTTGCATGGTCAGCCGGGGTCAACGCTTCCGCCCAGAGACCCGGCTCAGGGCAAGCGAACACAGGGACGAACCTCATCGGCATCAGGGCACGAGCGGCCCGATGTAGCGCCGCGCCAGCACCACGCCGTCGATGTACAGGTGCATGTCCCGCGGCGCAGTGCGCGTGCCGCCGTGGAAGACGTTCATCCACAGTTGCTCGATGCGGATGTGAGGCTGGTCGCGTATCCGCAAAGCGTTCTGCGACAGCGCCAGGCGGCCGTCCACCCACACCTCGAGCAGCCCGTCCTGCCGCCCGGGCGTGTTCAGGCGCAGGTGCTGTTCGATGCAGACCCAGCGGTCGGGTTCCAGCAGGCCGGCGAAACCGCTGCCGGCCCAGGGGATGGCTTCACCGTACGCGCCCGAACGCGAGTGGTAGGCGTAGCTGCCCAGCATGGTGCGCCCCGCTGCAGCGTGCCCCTCTGGCGCCGGCAGCCCGAAGTGGCCACGCATGGACCAGCCGACGCTGCCGTCCCAGCGCCGGCCACCCCAGCCGGCCTTGCCGTAGGTGCCGGCCAGGCCGGGCAACTTCCCGCCGTCGCTGGCGTTGGTCCAGCTTGCGGCCAGGCGCAGGCAGTAGCGGACGTAGAGCTCCTCGGGTTCGCTGCCGTGGTGTTCGCGCAGCGGGTAGCGCAGGTCCAGGCCGACAGATCCTCCACGCGGGATGGTGACCCGGAGCGCGCTGCCCGCCAGGGGCACGAAGCCATGCCCCTCGTCCTGCGCAACGACGCGCCAGGGCGCGTCCATGCCGCGCTTCCAGCGCGGGCTGATCGCGCCGTTGTCGAAGCCGTCGGCGAATAGCACGTCCGGGTGCTGACCGATGTCGCGGTCGCCCTGGAAGTCACGGGCGATGCCGTCGTCGCGTGCCGAGGCCACGTGGCGCATCGGTACGCTCAGTCGCTGCACGGCGATTTCCGTCGCGGCGCGCGGGCTGTCCGGCGTGCGCACCAGCACCAGTTCGGCGGATATCGGTGCTTCGGCACGCGCCGCCCGCGCTGCGGCAATGGGAAAGCGCAATGCGATGCTGGCATGGCCCAGCAGCCGCATGCGCGGTTGCTGTCCCAGGCCCTTGTAGGTGGCGCAGTCCAGCGACACGTCGGCGTCCGGTTCCACGAAGCGCTGCCGTCCGTCGCGCCAGCGCAGCAGCAGTTGCGGCCGCAGCGTCGCATCCTCGTCCTCGCGGGCGTGGAACTCGGCATGGCTGCCGCCGACCCGCTGCACCAGCAGGCCGTCGTTGTGCCAGCGGCCCGCCCACCAACCCTGCACCAGGGCGCTGATGTCGATGCGGCGGACGCGCTGCATGTCGCCGCTTTCGATGCGGTGAGTAGCGAACGGGCGTGGTCCGTCCAGATGGTCGTCGGCATCGTGCCACTGCGGCCGGCCGTCGGGCCAGCGCACGCCCAGCGCGATGTCGACGAACTTGCAGGACAGCCCGTCGGCGCGGTCCGAGTATTCGAAGTCCCCGCCAGCATTGGTGGCGAGTCGTGCCGACACTGCCCATGTGCCTGTCGCCGCGGTGGCGAGTGCCAAAAGGATGCCGGTCGAGACAAGGCGCACGGCTTTGGCCCGCAGCCCGTTGATGACGATCGCCAGAACAGTATTCAACACGCACCGCGTGCGCGTTGACAGCCTCGCTGAGCAGGTGGTCGAAAGCAGCACGTATGGAACCTTCCCCACCAAAGGTCTACCTCTGCAAACAGACTCGTCGACGCGGCGACTGCCGCCGCGTCGGGGCATCAACCGTTGCCACAGTCTCAGCACCGGGTGCGCATGTGCCGTCGAGTAATGCGAGCACACCACCGCCTGGGCTCTCGGAGTCAGTCGACCTTCTGCGATGCACCGAGGGCTGCACCTCTCCCGACCTGATCGCGGGCTGGTGTCACCGTCGCCTCCCCGCGCAACCCTTCAGCGGCAGTTCGCGACCGGGCGGTGTGGCGCAGTGCCGCAAGCTTCTTCAACCATGCCCAGCGGAAGCAGGTCAAGTGGTAGAGCATGCGCTGTCGATCGGTCAGCCTCGTGTGCCACTCCATGACGCGCCCGTAGTACTCGATTCGGTCTATGCCACTGTGTGGCTGGAAGAAGTGAATCAACTCTGCTTCACGCAGTAACGACGCCGGCGAAAAGGTCCTGGCGGTCGACTCGTCGTAGGCCGTCTTGAGCACGACCCAAATGCCGCCTCTCTGAAGGCCCAGGTTCATGGCCACGGTGCGGCCGTCGAACAGGTACTCGGTCAGAAGCGCTTCGCCGCGAGCGGCGGCCTGCTCGAACAGCCTGGTATAGAAGCGACCTTGCGCATTCTCCGGGTGAATGGCGGTACCCACTTCCGCCTTCCAGCCGCTGCTCTCCAAGGCGCCATAACGGACGAGCGCAGCGGCCATGTCGCGCTGATCTCGCCATACGCGCAGCTCTGTAGTCACGCCTTCGGCCTCGAGCCTGTTGCGCTGCTTGCGCAGGTTCTGCCGCAGGTTCTTGCCTCGGGCCGCCCAATATTCGTCAAAGGTGCCGACCAATTCGATCCAGGCTGTCGGAACGTAGTCGTCGCAGCGCGTGGTCGGGCTGTCCGCGACCCGCGGCGACTGGATCGGGTCCACCTGGGTCAGTGACAGTGCCAGGCACAGCCCACCCAGCGAACGGCTGGACACCGCTTGCTTCGCCAGGTGGTCCGGCGACAAGCCGCGTTCGGCAACCCAGGTGCCGAGAGGGAGCTGAGAGGGCTGGAAAGTGCCCCAACGGAAGCGACCACTCGGAGACAGCAACAGCATCGCCCGCTCGTGCCCCCCGGTACTGCCACACAGCAACAGCTCCTCACCCGAACCGAACTCGTCGAGCGCCGCGCGCACGGCGTCCACAGCCATAAACGGCGTGTTCAGTCCAGACTGGTTCAGTCGGTCCCACGCGGCACACAAGCCTGCATCGGTGCGCAGTGCCTGTGCGCCGTATCGGCGCCAGTCAAGGGTGGCGGTCATCTGTCGATCGTGTTGCAGCAGAGGGCCCGTACGGCGTTGAAGCCAGTACGGCGTTGATGCGCCCGGCGACCTGCCGCAGGTCTTCGGCGCCCAGGTCCTGGTGGCAAAGGACCTGCAGGACTGATCTGCTCCAGGTCCTGCCCTGATCTTCCGCCATTGCCGGCGTGCCGGGCCAGAGCCGATCCCAACGGAATATCGGCAGGCGCTCGTCGCGCAGTCTGGCGTAGACGGCGTCGGCCCTGGCTTCGCCATCGACCCACAGGGGCAGGACGTAGGGCACGCTGCCGGCAGGCAGGCAACGCACCAGGGGACTGGCGCCGCTGGCCGACGAGAGCAGTTCGGACAGCAGAGCGTAATTGGCACGGCGCCTGGTGACGATTCGTCGTGCTGGCAGACTCCCATGGATCAACCGAGTGGCACTGGTCGGCGCAAGCCGGATACGTGCCATGTCGCATTCACGGTGCATCGTCGCGCTGTCGATGGACACGCTCGTTGTCATGCCGTCGCCGGCTGGCACAGGGACTTTGGCGCGCATGGCTCGCAATGACCGGAGCAACTGCGACAGCCCTGCCAGACGTGAGTGACGTGAAGCAAGGTCGAGCACGTCCCACGCCGCCTTGATCTGCGCACGCATCCCCTGCGCCTGCAGCCCGAGCGGCGCGATTTCGTGCACCGCACTGGCGAGCAGCCCGCCCTCCGACACGGGAAAGAATTTGGACAGGCTCGCGGTGGCGTAGTCGCCCCAGTGGCCGACCGGGCGCTCGCCGGCCATGCCGAAGTAGCAGTGCGCGCAGTCCTCGACGAGCACGATGCCGCGGCTGCGGCACCAGGCTTGGACGGCGGCCAGGCTGCGCGCCAGGCCGAAGAAGTGGGCGACGAACATGGCGCCAGCCGCCGCCGCCGTGGCTGCGTCGATTCGCTCCAGCGCGGGCAGGCCCTCGGCGTCTAGCGCGTAGAAGAGCGGCTGCAGGCCGGCCTCGATGACCGGGGCGATCATCGTGGGGCAGTGGTAGGTGGGCACCAGCACGCCGCTGCCGGCGGGTAGGCGTTGCTGCAGCAGCGCCGCATGCAGCGCGGCGCGTCCACTGGTGGTGTAGCGACGGTAGGGCAATTGCCCGATATGGGGCCAGCCGCTACCCGCCGGCGGCCAGAAGTTGTCCCAGCCCAGCACCGGCCCTTTGGGCAGGGGCATGGTCTCCGCTTCGGCGGCGGCGGTGTTCATCGTGCCGTCGGCGCGGCCGCGAAGGTCTGCGCCAGCCAGGCGATGCTGGCCTGCTCGAAACGTGTCCGCGGTTCGGGCTGCGACAGCGTATGGTCGGCCTCCGGCAGGTCCAGGCGGCGCACATGCGGCGCAGCCAGCCAGCCCACCCAGTCCGGATTGACTTCCGCCAGTTCCAGGAACTCCTTGGCCGTGTAGTCGTTGCCGCTGAGCGCCAGCAGCACAGGACGCGGTTGCTGCCGCAGCGCGGCGACCATCAGTTCGGGGTAGGGCGTGGTGGCCTCGGGACTTGCCGTGCTCGGCGTCCGGCGGCCGAATGCCGCTGCGAGGTGCCCGATCAGCTCGCGCGCCGCCTGCAGCGCGATCTGGCCGCGCAGCAGGCGGCTCCAGAAGCTGCGGTCGGCCAGCCGCTGCAGGTAGTAGTGCCTCACGTAGGTGCGCGAAAGCGTCTGCTCGCTGCGCACCCAGGGGTTCAGCAGCACCAGGCCACGGACGCGTTCGTCGCGCTGTCTCTGCAGGTACAGCAGGGCGGCGGACGCGCCGTCGCACAGGCCGCCCAGCACGACGCCGCCCAGGCCCGCGCAGCGCTCCATCAGGCAGTCCACGGCGGCGCCGATGTCGGCGTCCAGCGCCTGGAAGCCGCGCTGCGCGCCGGTGCTGTCGCCCATGCCGCGCACGTCGAAGCGCAGCACGGCATGGCCCGCTTCCGCGAGTGCGCGCGACCAATGCACGAACTGCCGGTGGCTGCCGGCGCGGTACTGCGGTCCGCCGACGACGATGACGACGCCGCAGCCGGAGGGCTGGGCAATGGCCGGCCGGCTCAGGATGCCCAGCAGATGCTCGCCTTCGCAGGCGAAGACGACGGCCTCCTCCTGGCAGCCGGTAGGGTTCAAGACAGCGCTCCGGCGCCGGCGGCGGCCACGGGTGCCGGCTGTGCATCGCCGGCATCGACCGCGGCGCGCTCCATCGCCTGCACGGTGGCCGCGACGAGCGCCGGCGCATCCTCGATCTCGACCGTCTGCCAGAAGCCCGGACCGGCGACGGCGCGGGCATCGGTGCGCCAGCCCGCCTGCTGCCAGCGCGGCAATTGCGCCTGGGCGGCGGGGGAGATCTCGCCGCCGTCGCCCGATGTCTCCAGCCAGACGAGCTGGCGGCCATCGCCGGCGATGCCGGAGGGCTTCAGTGCGGCCTGCTCGAAGGCGTTCACCAGTGCGGGCGTCAGCAGGTAGCCCGCCACCTCCACGGCGGCGCCGGCGGCGAGATCGGCGCGCGCGCGGTCGATGACCGCCTTGCCGTCGCCTTGCTGCCAGTGGGCGGCGGCTTTCAGGCGCAGCATCTGTTGCACCACGCTGCGCCCCTGCAATAGCGGCTGCCACAGCAGCAGGTTGGCCGGCCCGGCCAGCTGCGTCAGCGCATCGCCTGCGAGCAGCGCGCCGGCACGGTGCGCCCACAGCCACAGCGGCACGGGCGCGTCACTGTTATGCCGCGTTCGAAGCCAGGCCGCGGCCGAGCCGATGTCTTCGGTCCAGTCCGCCCAGGACGCGTCGCCCAGGTCGCCGGCGGAGTCGCCGCAGCCGAACAGGTCGACCTGCAGCACGGCAAACCCGACAGCGGCCAGCGCGCGCGAGGTCTGGGCCACCATGCGGCGCGACTTGTTCATCTCCTCGGCGAAGGCCGGCAGGTGCAGCACCAGGCCCCTGGGCGAGCCCGCCGGAGCGTGATGGATATACAGCCGCTGGCCGCCGTGCGCGGGAACGAAGAAGACCTCGAACGGTGGGGCGTGCATCGGCCGGTTGGGCGCGGCGATTCAGTCGGCCAGCTTGGACTCGACGAGCGCGACCAGCGTGCCCACGGTGGCGAAGGTCTGGCCGTCGACCTCGTCGTCGCCGATGCCTATGCCGAAGCGCTCTTCCAGCGTCGTGATCAGCGACACGACGGCCATCGAGTCGAGCTCCGGGATGGCGCCGAGCAGCGGTGTGCCGTGGTCGAAGGCCAGGCCGCGGCCGCCCAGACTCAGCACCTCGTCGAGGACCCGGTTTACGTTCGTCAGCACGTCCATGGGAGTTAGCGGGTCGGCGTTCGGCCATTGCGTCGCGAAGCCCGGAATTCTAGGTGCCGGCCCGGCGCGGGAGTGGCTTGGCGGCGGTGCAGGCAGGGCCGGGCCGGAAGCCCGTCACGAATCGCGACGGGAGTCGCTGGCCGGCCGCCCGCGGTGCCTGTCCACTCCTTCACGGCGCCCAGCGGCGGGCGCGCAGGGTGCTCCGGTAAAGTGCGGCGTCAAGCCAAGTGGCGCAGCGGCGCCGAGCCCTCCTACAGCACGATGACCGAAGCCTGCCTGCTGCACGAACTGGTCGCCGTTGGGGCGGCGCGCGACCCGGCCGCGCCGGCGCTCACCGTGGCCGGCGAACACCTCTCCTACGACACCCTGGCGCAACAGGTGCACGCTTGTGCCTACGGCCTGATGGCACTGGGCGTTGGCCGCGCCGACCGGGTCGGCATCTACCTGGACAAGCGGGTGGAGACCGTGGTGGCCAGCTTCGGCGCGGCCGCGGCGGGCGCCGTTTTCGTGCCTGTCAACCCGCTGCTCAAGGCCGAGCAAGTGGCTTTCATTGCGCGCGACTGTGGCGTCAAGGTGTTGGTCACGTCGGCAGAGCGGCTGGCCGTGCTGGCGCCGGTGCTGGCCGACTGCCCGGCGCTGTGCCATGTCTTGCTCGTCGGCGCGGCTGGCGATGGCACCGACGCCAGCGGCGTACCGGTGCTGGGTTGGCAGGCCATGCTGTCGGCCCCGGCGCGCCCCGGCCACCGCGTCATCGACACCGACATGGTGTCCATCCTCTACACCAGCGGCAGCACCGGCCGCCCCAAGGGCGTTGTGCTCAGCCACCGCAACATGGTCGCCGGCGCGAAGAGCGTGGCCAGCTACCTGGGCAACGGCCCGCACGACACGCTGCTGGCCGCGCTGCCGCTGTCCTTCGACGCCGGCTTCAGCCAGCTCACCACCGCCTTCCACAGCGGCGCGCGCGTGGTGCTGCTGAACTACCTGCTGCCGCGCGACGTGCTCAAGGCGCTGGAGCGCGAGCGCGTGACCGGGCTCACCGCGGTGCCGCCGCTGTACATCCAGCTTGCGGCGCTGGACTGGCCGGCGGCCGTGGGCGAGCACCTGCGCTACTTCGCCAACACCGGCGGGCGCATGCCGCGCGAGACGCTGCAGGCGCTGCGCGCGCGTGTGCCGAAAGCCAGGCCGTTCCTGATGTACGGGCTGACCGAGGCCTTCCGCAGCACCTACCTGCCGCCGGAGGAGGTGGACCGCCGGCCGGACAGCATCGGCAAGGCCATCCCCAACGCCGAGATCCTGGTGCTGCGCGAGGACGGCACCGAATGCGCCGCCGACGAACCCGGCGAGCTGGTGCACCGCGGCGCCCTGGTCGGCATGGGCTACTGGGGCGACCCGGAGAAGACGGCCGAGCGCTACAAGCCGCTGCCGGTGGGCGTGGGCGGGCGCGAGGCCGGGCTGCAGATCCCCGAGCTGGCGGTCTTCAGCGGCGACACCGTGCGCCGCGACGCCGAGGGCTTCCTGTATTTCATCGGCCGCCGCGACGAGATGATGAAGACCAGCGGCTACCGCGTCAGCCCGACCGAGGTCGAGGAGATCCTGTACGCCACGAAGCTGGTCGGCGAATGCGTGGCCTTCGGCGTGGACCACCCCACGCTGGGCCAGGCCATCCAGGTCATTGCCAGTGCGCCGGACGGCAGCGCGGCCGTGGACGTGCCGGCGCTGCTGGCCCAGTGCCGCGTGCACATGCCGGCCTACATGGTGCCGGCGGGCATCCACGGCATGGCCGGCCCGCTGCCGCGCAACCCCAACGGCAAGATCGACCGCAAGCTGCTGGCCACGCAGTGGCACGAGCGGCGTACGGAGGAGGCATCGACGGTGGTGTAATCCTGCTGCCGGCGTGGCCCGGCGCTGGACTGCCACCATGGACTTTCGTCTACCCATCGAAGAAGCAGAGCTCGCCGCGCTGTGCGGACGGTACGGCGTGCGGCGCCTGTCGCTTTTCGGCTCTCGTGCACGCGGCAGCGCACGTCCTGACAGCGACGTGGACCTGTTGGTGGAGTTCGAGCCCGGCGCAAGGGCCACGCTGCTCGATCTGGCGTCGTTCGAGGCTGAACTGTCGGCGCGCCTGGGCGGCCTGAAGGTCGATGCCAGAACCGCGCCGGAGCTTTCGCGGTATTTCCGCGAGTCGGTCCTGCGCGAGGCCCAGACCCAGTATGTCGCCGGCTGACCGCATACGCCTGCGGCATCTTGTAGACGCCGCCGACGCGGCGGCAGAGTTCATTCGTGGTCGGTCGCGCACCGACCTGGACACTGACCGCATGCTGCTGTTCGCGCTCGTCCGGGCCGTCGAGGTGCTCGGGGAGGCGGCGGCCAAGGTGTCCGACGAAGGCCGCAGTCGGCTCGACCTGCCCTGGGGCGCCATCGTCGGCATGCGCAACCGGCTGGTACACGCCTACTTCGACATCGACCGCGACGTGCTGTGGGCGACCGTGCAGGATTCGCTGCCGAAGCTGCGCGCGATCGTGGCTGCGGCGCTCGAAGCGCATCCGGGTGAGTGACACTCGACAGTTGATCCGAACATGACCTCCCGCGCACTGGGTGACGCGGGCTGCGCGACCGAGCCATGATCAACAAGCAAGCCCCGGTTCATGCCCCGATGTCGCATTGGTCGACGCACAACGGTCAACTCGTGGTCGGCAGCCTGCCGCTCACGACCCTGGCCGCCCGCGTCGGCAGCACCCCCTTCTACGCCGTCGACCGCGGCCTGCTGAAGGCCCGCGTGGGCGAACTGCGCGCCGCGATGCCGCCGCAGGTCAAGCTGCACTATGCGATGAAGGCCAACCCGATGCCGGCGCTGGTGCAGTTCATGGCCGGGCTGGTGGACGGCATCGACGTGGCCTCGGCCGGCGAGCTGAAGGTGGCGCTGGACGCCGGCGCCGACCCGGCGGAGATCAGCTTCGCGGGGCCGGGCAAGCGCGACCCGGAGCTCGTGCAGGCCGTGGCCGCCGGCGTGCTGGTCAACGTGGAGTCGGCGCGCGAACTGCCGGTGCTGGCGCGCGCCTCGCAGCAGCTGGGACTGCCGGCGCGCGTGGCGATCCGCGTCAACCCGGACTTCGAGCTCAAGGGCTCGGGCATGAAGATGGGCGGCGGGCCCAAGCAGTTCGGCGTCGACGTCGACCTGGTGCCCGAACTGCTGGCCTTCGCGGCGCGCGAGGGGCTGGCCTTCGAGGGCTTCCACCTCTTCGCCGGCTCGCAGAACCTGAAGGCCGAATCGATCTGCGAGGCGCAGGCCAAGAGCTACGAACTCGCGCTGCGCCTGGCCGAAGGCGCGCCGGCCCCGGTGAAGTTTCTCAACCTGGGTGGCGGCTTCGGCATCCCGTACTTCCCGGGCGAGCAGCGGCTGGACCTGGCCCCGATCGGCGCCAATCTGGCCGCCCTCGTCGAACGCGCGGCGCGCGAGATGCCGGCCGCGCACATCGTCATCGAACTCGGGCGCTACCTGGTGGGCGAGGCGGGTGTCTACGTCACGCGCATCGTCGACCGCAAGGTCTCGCGCGGGCAGGTCTTCCTGGTCTGCGACGGCGGGCTGAACCACCACCTCAGCGCCTCGGGCAACTTCGGGCAGGTGGTGCGCAAGAACTATCCGGCGGCCATCGGCAACCGCATGGGCGCGCCCGATACCGAGGTGGCTTCCGCGGTGGGCCCGCTGTGCACGCCGCTGGACCTGCTGGCCGATCGCATGGAGCTGCCGGTGGCGCAGGTCGGCGACCTCGTCGTGATCTTCCAGTCCGGCGCCTATGGCGCGAGTGCCAGTCCGCAGGCCTTCCTGGGGCATCCGCCGGTGGTGGAGGTACTGGCATGAGTGCGCAGCGTCAACGGTTAAATCGAAGAGAGGCGCATCCGTTGCGTCGCCGGTTGCGGGCATCCAGGTTTGGTCTCTTGCCGCTATCTCGGAACCGCGGGCTGTCGGTGTTCGTGGCGATCGGCAGCGCCTCTCCGCCACCCCACCGACGAGCCAGATCCGCGCAACATGAATTCACAGACTGAGAACAGAATGCCACACACGACGCGGGGCCGATGGGTACTGCACATCGCCCCGCATGTTGCGCTTTGATCGTGTCCACGTTTGACCAGATTCGCTTCGGCAAGCTGTCCTGCCGGGAGGTCGTCGAAATGGGGTGTCTTCCTGATCGGGCCGGTGGCGATCATCCGGGGACGAAGCGAGTGAGGCGGCGCAGCGGTGCCGGTTTCGCACATTGGCCAACCGCCGCCGCAGTTCACGCCGAACGGCGGCGCAAACGCCTGCCATTTCGCTTGGGCTCGACGTATGCACCGTCGCGCAATCCAAGCCCTGACCAAAAGAATCGAACTAAGCTGAATGTTCAATCGATGCACGAACTATCGCGCTCTGGAGTGACGGGTGAGTTCGAAAGGACTGTTTCGTTGGTCGAGTTGGCGAGCGTCACCATTGTCAATGCCGACCCGACGCGATCAAGGATTGAGGGCGCTCGATTCAATCGGACGCCACCCAGTTGCGGACGGCGAGTTGCGCACTCTCCTGCGGCGAGGCCAGTTGACGGCGCCGAGGTCACGCCTTCGTGCTCTTGCTGCCTGCAGTTTGGTGGCGGAATTGCAGCGCGTGCGAACTCGAAGTGGCCAATTCGATACTTCGAAGTAGCGGCCTGCCGACCCAGTCGCGGCCCGGAACCGAACGCGCTGGAACACTGCCAGTTGGATTCGATTGATCACCACCGTGGAGATGCAGTCGACGACCAGGCCCATCGGGTGCGCGTGGAGATGTCGATGGGGTCCGCGCTCCGGGGCGGACAGCAAGCACCTGCAAGTACGACGAGAGGCCGGCTGTCCAGCCGGCGTGGTCGGGCATGACTACGACAGAACCTCATGACTCTGCCAGTGGAGGCATCGAGCCGCTTCGTCGATCGACCCGTGTACCCGAGTCTCACTGCCGCTGGATGCTGCTTGAAGAGGCCAGCGATGCGGACCAGGAGACTTGGCGCGAGGACATCCGGGCACTGCTGGGACAGCACCCGCGAGCCACGCTCGATCATGACCCCGATTGGCTCGAACTCCGCGCCGCGGAGAGCCGTCGGCGCGCATTCCTGTACGTCGGTGTCGACAAGGCCGGCCAGCTGGTCGGCTACGCGCCCTTTCTCGCTCATCCCTCCTCGTTGAGCTTTTCTCTGGCCGGGCGTTCACTATTGACATTGCCCGTTCAAAGACTGGCAATTACCGCATCGCCGCTGCTGGTGGACGAGAGTTCGCAGTTCGCCAGCGACGCGGTCCATTCGTTGCTCACTACGCTTCGAAAGGCGTTGACGCCCGGGCAGGTGCTGTTTGTGCTCGGTCTGCACCAGGACTCTGTACTAGGGGCGTTGGCGGAGAGGCGCAGAAGTCTCGGCTTCCTCGCCATGCCGCATGGTCCGGCTTATGAGCGTCGAATGGCCAATGTGGGGTCATCGCTGGATGCCTATCTGTCGGAGCTGGGTGCCAAGACACGTGCGGACTTGCGCCGGCATGAGCGAATGCTGCACCGGCATGTTGATGGCGCCGTCGAACTGATGATTGCAGATGCCACTGAGCACGTTGTCAGTCTGCTGGATGCTGTTGAGGCCGTGTCGCGGCGAACCTACCAGTGGCATCTGCACGGGATAGGAGTAACGAACTCCGCCGATACGAGGAGTCTGCTGGAGCGCGCCGCGCTCCGTGGATGGCTACGCGGTTACGTGCTGAAGTGCCGCGGTCAACCAGTCGCGTTCATGATCGGCTACCTGTACAACGGTGTCTACCTTTCGGAGTCGATCGGCTATGACCCGGAGTGGGCGCACTGGTCCGTTGGCAACGTGCTGCACCTGCACGTCATGAGGGACTTGGCCGCGCTAGGCGGTCGCGCCCGCTGGTTCGATTTCCTCTACGGTGACAACTCGAACAAGCGCCGGCTCGCGACACGGTCGCATTGGGAACGCAACGTGTACCTCGTGCCGGACACGCTGCGTTGGCGATGCGTGGTTCCGATGCTGCGCGGCTTCGACCGTGCCACGGAACGCTTGGTTGCGCTGGCAGAGCGCTACAAGATCAAGACTCGGATCCAGCGCATGTTGAGGCGTCGTTCGGTCCGTGGTGCGAGCCCACCCTCAAACCGAAGGGATGAGGCCTGATGCTGCATCGCAGGAATGTCTGCGTCTGCCACGCTTAATCGGGTACTGCGGTACCTGCAGGCGTCTTCTGTACCGCGCACTCGGCCGCGAGTTCTGCGCGTCATTGGCCATGACCGAAGTGTATTCACGCAGGGGCTGTGCTTTGTCGGCGATGAGCTGTATGAGAGCGCAGGGGGGTGGGGCATGTCATCGCTGCGCCGCCTGAACGTGAACACTGGAGAGTCCGTTGAGTCGCTGCCATTGCCGAACGACTTCGCGGAGGACATTGCCTTCGACGGCGACATGTTGCACCAACTGACTTGGACCTCGGGGCGCCTGCTGCACTACTCGTTGCATCCGCTGACCCTTGTCGGTGAGTCGTCGTTCGGGCACGAAGGCTGGGGCCTTGCGCGGCACCGGAGTCACCTCCTTGTCAGCGATGGCACTTCACTCTTGCGGCGCTACACGTCCGATATGCAGCTCGTCCTGGAGCGCCGTGTCCTTTGTCGAGGCCTCCCCATGCGCCACCTCAATGCCATGGATGTAGTCGGCGACGACCTGTTCGTTGTGCTGTGGTGCACACCTTGGATCGCACGCGTTGATCTTCGGACCCTGCGGGTACACCAGATCCTTGACTGCACCGAACTGGTCGCCATCGAGTCGCCCGGGAACGTGCACCACATCCTCAACGGGCTGGCCCACTGCAAATCGCGAAACAGCCTGTTCGTCACAGGCAAACATTGGAGCCGGATGTTCGAAATCGCGCTCGGGTAACGGCGACACGACTGACCCTGCGCGGCGCGACGCCTGCGGTGAGGGCGCCGCGCTTTCAGGTTCGCTGCTTTACCACAGGACGGGCATGGGAACTGTCTACCGCTAGCAAGGCTGCCGCCGACGATGGCAGGCACAGCAGTGGCCGGGCCAGGCAGTATCTCGCAGCCAGCCTAGAATTCGCGATTCATCCAGGTTTCCGCTCACAGGATGCCGGGTGCTGGCCTTCTGGCGCCCGACCTGCCTTCCGCCGATTTCGAGGACCGCCCACCGTGCTCATCTCCCAAGCCTTCGCCCAAGCCGCCCCCGCCGCAGCCCCCGGCGGCACCGAGTCGTCGCTGCTGACGCTGCTGCCGCTGGTGCTGATGTTCGTGGTGCTGTACTTCATCATGATCCGGCCGCAGATGAAGAAGCAGAAGGAGCACAAGGCGATGGTCGACGCGCTGGCCAAGGGCGACGAGGTCGTGATCGCCGGCGGCGTGCTCGGCCGCGTCACCAAGCTCGGCGACACCTACCTGGGCGTGGAGGTGGCCGACAACGTGGAGCTGCAGGTGCAGCGCGTGTCGGTGATCCAGGTCCTGCCCAAGGGCACCTTCAAGTGATGCCGCGCGCCGCGCGCCGGCCCGCGGCCGCGCGCGGTGCCCACGCCGGCCCGCCGCCGTGCGCACGGCGCGCGCGTCCCGCCCGCCGGCGGCCCGACGAGTCCCAGGAACCCGCCCCATGAACCGCTACCCCTGGTGGAAGTACGCGATCCTCGCCATTGCGCTGGTGGTCGGCCTGCTCTACACGCTGCCCAACTTCTACGGCGAGGCGCCTGCGGTGCAGGTCTCCAGCGGCAAGGCCACGGTGCGCGTGGACGAGGCGGTGGCCGAGCGCGTGCAGCAGGCGCTGCAGCAGGCCGGCCTGCAGCCCGACTTCGTGCAGTTCGAAGGCAGTTCTGTGCGCGCGCGCTTCGCCGACACCGACACGCAGATCCGCGCCAAGGACGTCATCAGCCAGGCGCTGAACCCCGACCCCGCGGACCCGCGCTACATCGTGGCGCTGAACCTGGTGTCGCGCTCGCCGGCCTGGCTGGCCGGCATCCGGGCACTGCCCATGTACCTGGGCCTGGACCTGCGCGGCGGCGTGCACTTCCTGATGCAGGTCGACATGAAGAGCGCGCTGACCAAGCGCGCCGAGGCGCTGACCGGCGACGCGCGCACGCTGCTGCGCGAGAAGAACGTGCGCCACGGCGGCGTCACGCGCGACGGCAACACGATCGAGGTGCGCTTCCGCGAGGCCGCGGTCGCGCAGCAGGGCCTGCAGGTACTGGGCGACGCGATCGCCGACATGCAGTGGGAACTGCAGGGCGAGGGCAGCGAGCTGCGCCTGGTCGGCGAGTTCCGGCCCCAGGCCGCGCGCCAGATCCAGGACCAGGCGCTGCGCCAGAACATCACGACGCTGGCCAACCGCGTCAACGAGCTGGGCGTGGCCGAGCCGGTGATCCAGCAGCAGGGCCTGGACCGCGTGGTCGTGCAGCTGCCCGGCGTGCAGGACACCGCGAAGGCCAAGGACATCATCGGCCGCACCGCGACGCTGGAGATCCGCCTCGTCAACGAGAGCGCCGAGGCGCGCGAGGCCGAGCGCGGCAGCGCGCCGGTGCCCTTCGGCAGCGAGCGTTTCCTCGAGCGCGACGGCCGGCCGATCATCGTGCTGCGCCAGGTCGTGCTGACCGGCGAGAACCTGACCGACGCGCAGCCCGGCTTCGACCCGCAGACCCAGGAGCCGGTGGTCAACCTGACGCTGGACGCCAAGGGCGCGCGCGTCTTCCGCGACGTCACGCGCGAGAACGTCGGCCGCCGCATGGCCATCATCCTGTTCGAGAAGGGCAAGGGCGAGGTCGTCACGGCGCCGGTGATCCGCAGCGAGATCGGCGGCGGGCGCGTGCAGATCAGCGGCCGCATGACGACGCAGGAGGCCAACGACCAGGCGCTGCTGCTGCGCGCCGGCTCGCTGGCCGCGCCGATGGAGATCATCGAGGAGCGCACGATCGGTCCCAGCCTGGGCGCCGACAACATCGCCAAGGGCTTCGACAGCGTGATCTACGGCTTCATCGCGATCGCCGTGTTCATGTGCGCCTACTACCTGCTGTTCGGCGTCTTCAGCACGGTGGCGCTGGCCTTCAACCTGCTGCTGCTGGTGGCCGTGCTGTCGATGCTGCAGGCCACGCTGACGCTGCCCGGCATGGCGGCGATCGCGCTGACGCTGGGCATGGCGATCGACGCCAACGTGCTGATCAACGAGCGCGTGCGCGAGGAACTGCGCGCCGGCCTGCCGCCGCAGCAGGCCATCAACATCGGCTACGAACGCGCCTGGGGCACCATCCTGGACAGCAACGTGACGACGCTGATCGCCGGCCTGGCGCTGCTGGCCTTCGGCAGCGGGCCGGTGCGCGGCTTCGCGGTCGTGCACTGCCTGGGCATCCTGACCAGCATGTTCTCGGCCGTCGTCTTCTCGCGCGGCCTCGTGAACCTGTGGTACGGGCGCCAGAAGCGGCTGAAGAGCGTGTCGATCGGGCAGGTCTGGCGGCCGGATGCCGCCGCGGCCAAGCCGCCGGTCAAGGGCTGAGGCGGGAGGCGCCCCATGGAGTTTTTCCGCATCCACCGAGACATCCCGTTCATGCGCCACGTGCTGGCGCTGAATGCGGTGTCCATCCTGGCCTTCGTGCTGGCGGTGTACTTCCTGGCCACGCGCGGGCTGCACCTGTCGATCGAGTTCACCGGCGGCACGCTGGTGGAAGTGCAGTATGCGCAGACCGCGGATCTGGAGCGCACGCGGGCCAGCGTCGAGGGCCTGAACCTGGGCGAGGTGCAGGTGCAGAATTTCGGCACCTCGCGCGACGTGCTGATCCGCGTGCCGGTGCGCGGCGAACGCGAGCAGGGCGCGCTGTCGGCCAGCGTCTTCGAGGCGCTGTGCCGCGCCGAGCAGGGCACGGTGTCGACCAAGGAGTACACCACGCCGCAGGGCGAGCAGGTCAGCCGGCCGGCGTGCACCAACGCCGCCGGCAGCGAGCCGCTGACGCTGACGCGCACCGAGTTCGTCGGCCCGTCGGTCGGCGAGGAGCTCTACACCAACGGTGCGCTGGCCCTGGCCGTGACCATCCTGGGCATCATGGCCTACTTGGCGATGCGCTTCGAGTGGAAGTTCTCGATCGCCGGCATCGTGGCCAACCTGCACGACGTGATCATCATCCTGGGCTTCTTCGCCTTCTTCCAGTGGG
>ERZ761607.2838-NODE-2838-length-17832-cov-5.087641_pt1 | contig 17832 bp, 15 predicted proteins | sample MGYA00511164_ERZ761607 | MGnify/ENA primary metagenome ERZ761607 (study PRJEB28899, sample SAMN02445080) | bioreactor sludge metagenome | biome: EBPR sludge | place: Australia: Brisbane, Thorneside Wastewater Treatment Plant | collected 2011-06-22 ...
CCGCTCTCTCTGGATACGTGGCGGCTCGCGTCACGAGCTCCCGCGCGTGACACGAGCCGCGCGCGTACGGGCCCTGGGAGCTCCGGGCGTGCGTACGTCCGCCTCGTGTCGTGAGCGGAGCGCACGACGCGAGGCGTGACCGATGGCCGCACGGTGCTTCGGGAGGATCGTGAGGGTGCGGTCCGGGCGAGCTTCGCTCGGACGGAGCGCGCGGTGATCACCGAGCCCTACGTGCGACGTGCATGCGTTCGTCACCGCGCGAGGTCGCGTCCTGCGCTGCGCGCACGACACGACTCGCTCAGGACGACTCCGAGGTCGCTTCTTTGCGCGTCGGTGCTGAAGAGGTCGAGAAGCTACGCCCAGCGCAGCTTCTCGACCTCTTCCAACGCCTCCTCGTGCGCGACGCCCGCGTCGAGTCGAGCGATCAGCCTCTCTGCAAAGTCACGAACCTGCGGTGCGGAGTCGCTCATCCAACCCCGAATCGATTCCGCTTGGGCGCGCTTGAACTGCGCGATGCTGGACACGGCACGTTCGGTCGAGAAGACCGAACGCTCGATCGCGCGCGCAAGTGGTCCGTCCGGGCCGAAGCGCACGAGGAGCTCGCGTAGGATAGGAGGGACTTCTGAAGTGCGCGGTGAGGTCATCGCCACGAGCGCCGAGGCTCGCCAAAGATCGTGGCCCGTCCAATCGAGGCACGAATCGACGGGAAGCGCGATTGCGCGTCCCCGATACGGTGCTCGCGATACGAACCGCTCGGCGTCTGAATCTCTGCGCGCTAGCCGGGCGCTCAGCGTGTTCCACGTGGCCTCCGCATCCTCCCTCGACGCCTTCGCCAGAATCTCCCACGCGTGCTCACCGGCCGCACGAGGGCGCGATGCCGATTGGTATGCGAGACCGACGACGAACGACAGATCGTCTTTCAGGATTCTCTGGCAGCCATCCCGCCAGGAAAGGGCGCCGAGGCTATCGAGTTGCAGGGTCGCGCCAAGCTCCAGAGCGTGGATCAGCAGTTCACGAAGCTCGACCATCGCGGACGGATCGGCCTCGAGCCGCAAGGCACACTGTCGAAGGACGAACGACGTCGGAATGGGGCGCTCGGGGACGAGGACCGAGCGAAGGAATGGCTTCAGCGAAGGGACCGAAACGCCTTTGAGCCATTGCCCGAAGCGCAGGTAGAGAACGAGCTCGTCTTCGAGCGGGCGTTCGCTCGTGAGCGCGGTGAGCCGGTCGAGCCGCCCATCCGTCACGTCGAGTGAGGCGAGGCACAGGGCGAGACGACGAACATCACCTTGCTCGGCCAAGTGGTCGAGGACTCGCTCGACCTCGACGCCGCGCTGTTCCTCGCGCTGACCCGAAAGGTACGCCGCGAGGATTCTCGCCCCGTGCAGGTCCGCTTCGCGCCCGAGCATCCAGGTGCGCGCGTGCCACTCTGAGTCCTCTCGTCCGAGCGCGAACGCGAATGCCACGCTTCGCGGGTGGGACTCGTCCAACGCGAGCTCGAACAACCGTTCGCGGTCTTCCGCCACCAGCAGCTCGCGTGCGACCCCCCGGTCGGCGTCGAGCCACTCGTCTTCGTCCTCACCGAACCGATGCCCCGCCACGCGGTCGAGCAGCTTCGCTCGCAAGTCCATGGGCGCGACCTGTCGAGCGAGTGGTCGAAGCTCGTTCGACACCTCGGGCCCTTCGGACCGCCGAATCTCGTCGAGCGCGCTGCGGAGCTGCGCTCGCTCCTGGTCGTCGAACCGGTCGAGTGCACCGAGAAGCGTGTCCGCAGCAGCCTGCGCAAGACCGACCCGACACATGCCCCGAAGGTTCGCGATCATCGCCGACCGGGCATCAGTTCCGACGTCGTCCAAAGACGTCGCTCGCGCCAAGAGCGCCCACGCGCGTGAGCGTGCGGTTCGAGCTTCTTCGAGCGTGGCAGGCATCGGGTCACCGTCCTGGCGTTCGCCGACCCGACGCATGTGCTCGAGCTCGATCACGTGCACCAAAGCCCGAATCACGAGGGCACGCTCCTGCGCGGTCGAGTCGTCGAGCCGACGCGAGAGCAAGGCGAGGCGTTGGTCGAGCGATCGATGCGTAGTGTTCAGCTCGACCGAGAACAGACCGAGCCACACGCCAGTCGCGTTGTTCGCGTAGGACTCGTTCTCCGCGACCGCCAATCGGAAGAGCGCCTCTTCCGCATCCTCGAAGGTCCGCTTTCGGTCGGCCAGCAGCTCCAGCGCCCACACCAGCGCACGTCGACCACGGGTGGACTCTCGGAGTTCCTCCGAGCTCGCATTGCTGATGCGGGCCCGCAGCAGCGAAGCCACGCCCTCCGGGTTCACTCGCGCCGCGCTCAGAAGAGGCGTGGGCGACAAGCGGGCCGCCCATCGGTCGAACGGTCCGCTCCAGTCGAGCTCCTCGAGCACGGACTCGGCGACGGCCCGCGCGGTTTCGGGGGCGACACCCGCGCGTGTGAACGCTTGGTCGAGACCTTCGGTGAACGTAGGTGCGCGCTCGCGGAAGCGCCGTCCACCGCGGTCGGGCCCCCGCGGACCGAAGTGCTCCGTGAGGATCGCACGCTCCAGCACGCGTGGGGTCACGTACTGAAACTCGCCTCGGCGACGGATCAGACCACGTCGATGGCACTCCTCGGCGACCGCGTGGAGCGACTGCCAGTCGAGGTCGACGGCGCGCGCGAGCTCATCTTGTCGGGCGGGCGTGAGCAAGCTCCACTCTACGCCCAACGAGGCCGACACTGCGATCAACGCCGCACGACGCGTGCGTTGTTCCTTGGCCCTCGTCGAGGGGTCCGGGAACTCTTTTTCGGACGCCAAGGCCCAGTTCACGGCGGTGCTGAGGGATGTGGGTGCGCGCCCAACGTCCTGTGCTTCTTGAGCGAGGAGTGCCGCGAACCAGGGATAGCCTTCGGAGAACTCGACGATGCGCGACACGTCGTCGGGAGAGACACTGCCTCCGACCAACACGTCGACCAAGCTTTGGGTCGCTCTCTGCGTAAGCGCTGGCAGATCCCAGCGTTGGCCCACCCTCGGAGAGCGCTCGGTTCCTTCTGGACTTGCTGGCGACAGGATTAGAAGGCGCGCGCGTGGGTACCCGAGTTTGCGAACCCAGAACTCGAACGAGCGCGTCAACTCATCAATGTCGTCGGCACCGCAGTCATCGACGACGAGTAGGAGATCAGAGTGTCTCTCGAAAATCTTCGAGAGGTTGTCGAGTGCTTCACGGGCCGATGTTGCAACCCTCACAGCAGCGCGTGCTTCATCATGTTGCTCGAGCGAGTCCAGCACCAGCCGTGTCTTCCCCACACCAGGGGCGCCAACGAGCCATGCGACACGCTCCGCTGCTCGGGTGGTAGACGCGTCCCCGCCGAACCAAGCAAGCAGCTGCCGCTGGATGGCACGTCGCGTTTCGTCGAGCTGGAACGGCTCTGGACGCTTGCGGTCGTTCTCGTGCTGCTGCCACCAGTCCCTCGTCGAATGAAGCACGGGGCTGAGCTCGAACTTGCCCAACCATCGATCGAAGTTCGTCGGCCTTCTGCTCCGAAGCCAAGCTGCAACGCGGTCAGGTGTGACGATATCGATGCGATCCGCAATGTCATCGACGGCACATTGCATCCGCCCCGCGAAGGCGCGGATGATGTGCTCCCTCGGCTTGAGACTACCCTTCTTGCTTGTCGGATCCTGGATGGGCTTGTCCAGCGGCGATCGCGTCGTCGCAATCCAAAGTTGGAAGAAGCCACCCTCGCGAAGCACTTCCACCGATCGGGATTCTCGCTTCTTGTTCTTGATGTCCTGTAGGCAGAGCTTGAGCCAGTTCTTGCCAGTCTTGCAGCTAAATGCCGTTTGAACTAACTCATCTCGCGTCAACGGTACGCATTGAAAGCGTTCCACGAAGGCGTCGTGGTTGATCTTCGGCCGATGCCTCACGGTCAGCAGAACATCTCGCCCTCCATCGGTGACGCCCACGCCTCTCGCAGGTCCATCGACTAGCGCGCCGTTGTGTCGCGTGTCCGCCTCCAGGCGCACGATGTCTTCACAGAGCTGCTCGAACTCGTCGAACTCGAGGCTCTCGATCATCCCAGCGTCGACATCGGACCACCCGCGCTCAGCCACACACACAGTGTCCGAGCCTCGATCGGAGCGGTCAAGTTGAGTCAGGTCGACGTTTCCACCTGCGCTTCGAGCCACCTGCGGAGCGCCTGCTCGCCAGACCTGCAACTCCGCGTCTCGAAGCAGGAGTCGACAGTCAGTCCTCCAGACTGGCGCCCGGCAACTTCTACCTCACGAGGTACGTGCGAACTGGGCCCTGGCTCAAAGCAGGCGCCGTGGCTGGATCCTCGGCCCATGCGGTCGAGGCGACCATCGAGATCGACGCGAGGACGAACGAGGCGCGCATCGCCCCTCGGACGCACGAGCGCCCAGAGAGCTCTCGCGACCCCACACGTGGACGCCGCGTCGCTCGACGCGCGGTCCGGCTCTACGCGGATCATGAGGACCCCTCGAGCGGGAAGCCCTCCGTACCCTCCGCGAGTTTCGCAGCTGAGCACGTCAGATGTAGTCGCTGACCACCCGCGTGCGCATCCCCCGCGCCGCGTAGCGCCAGCGCAACGTGGTGCGCACGCCGTAGAGCACGCTGGCGACCAGCAAGAGCACCAGCTTCGGCCCGGCCTCCATCAAGATCCTCCCCCCGATCTCCTCCGGCAGCGCCAGGACCAAGGCGACGATCAGGCCCATCGCGAGCACGAGCGCGCCGAGCAAGCCCGCGCCGAACCAGAGCGTCAGCTCCCTCGTCGAGTACACCGCCGAGAGATCCGGTACCCACGACAGCCAAGCGTCGAACGACGACTCGATCGCGGCGGCGCCGACCACCACCGCGGACAGCACGCCGACGAAGGCCAAGCCAGCCATTCCCGTCGCGATCGCGAAGCCGATGCACACCACTGCGAGCGACGCGGCGCCGAGCCACGTCCACCTGGTCGTCGGCCAGGCATCCCGGAGGAGGCCGAAGAACGTGGGCATCGGGAGCCCGGACTCGGAGGTCTCGACGGGGGTCGGCTCGAGGGCGCTGCGGTACATACGGGCGCGCTCCTCGACCGCTCCGCTCGCGAGTTGCGTCGGTAAGACGCAACCGTTCGAATCAGTCCGGCAACCGCTCGCGCGCCTCGAGCCAGCCGCTCGGGATCTCCGCACGACCCGCCACGATCCCACCCACGATCGCACAGGTCGTGTCGCGATCGCCGCCGCCGCGGACCGTCCGCCAGAGCGCGGCCGCGTAGTCGTCCGCGCCCTTCGCCACGCTCCAGATGCAGAAGGGCACGGTATCCGACGACACGAGGCGGTGGCCGCTTCCGAGGATCGCGGCCGCGCTCCGTGGATCCTCCAGGTGCAGGAGGCTTCCCGCCTGGAGAACGCCACGTCGCGTGTCGCCCTCCGGGGTATGCGCGAGCACGACCTCGAAGAGCTCGTCCGGGCGGCCGCCCCCGAAGACGTGGGCCGTCGCGACCGCGATCGCGATCGCCCCCGCCCGCGCGTCCGGGTGCGCGTGTGTCGGGAGCGCCGACGCCTCCGCCATCGCCGCCACCCGTTCGAGATCGTCGGAGGCGTACGCCCCGATCGGCGCCACCCGCATCGCCGCGCCGTTGCCCATCGAGCCCGTCCCGCCGAACGCCGTCGACGCGACGACGTCCTCGAGCACGAACACGCCGTGCGAACCCTCCGTGGGCACCAACGAGCCGTCGAAGGGCGTGGCGTCGACGCCTTCCCGCCCGTTCGCGACCGAGACCCGTTCCTCGAAACGAAACGACATCACGTGGGAGAGGCCCAGGTGCCGTGGTCGAACGTCGGCGGACGCGAAGCCCAGGACGCGGTCGAAGCGGCAGCCAGCTTCTCCGACCACGAATGGGTAGGTCGTGCGTTCGCGTTCGCATCGGGACGCGAGCTGGCTCGTGAGACGGAGGGAGTTCATCGCTTCAATCTCGCAGAGGTGCCGCGGGAAGCTGCCACCTCAGAGGTGCGGCGGAGAAGCGGCCACCCATCGAAGCACCGGTTCACGACGTGGAAAGTTGTGTTGTCGCAGCTGTGCAGCCCGAGCTTCGAGGTCAAACATCGGGGGCATCCTAGCGCCCCACGCGAAGGTCTCGAGCATCGCGCCCGAGAGCCGCGCGCGCCAAGAGCCCGACCAGCGCGAACGCGCGCCCCTCGACTTCGCGTTCGCCCGTCTCCCAGCGCGACAACGTCACGACGAGCGCGACGACGTGCTCGCCACACTTCGTGCGTTCGCGAGCCCGCGTCGCTCGAGTCCGGTGCGGATTGTGGGATGAGCCGTTCGCTCGGGGAATCGCACCTGAGCGCCTCTCCGTTCCCCGGAGGATGTCGACGACGAAGGCGATCCTCGTGGCCCTGATCGTGTGGAGCTCTACCGCGGCGGCGCAGGAGGTTCGGCTCCATCGCACGGGACGCGGGCCCGCGCCCGCCATGGACGGGTCGGTCGCGGGGACGTTCGAGCAGCTCTGTACGCGGCTCGCTGGAGCTCCGGCGGAAATCCACGCGGGAACGATCACCTGCCGCCGAGTCGCCGCGAGCGCGGGGCTCGTCGCGATCGACACGTGGCACCTCGACGGGACCGACCTCTACCTCGCCGACGCGCTGCCCGACGCGCGCCTTCGGTTCGTCGCCAAGCTCGCGAACGTCTCGTCGGGTCCCACCGAGGGGAGCGATGCTCGGGTCGTGCGGGTGCTTCGACCTCCGGCGTGGACGGCGCACGACTTGGTGCTCGTCGAGTACGAGACCTCGTACGTGAACTGGGAGAACACGGAGGTCGTGGGATGGTCTCGACGGAGCGCGACCGTGTGTCGCCTCGGAGAGCCCACGCGGTGTACGGGCGAGCTCCCTCTCGCGTGGGATGCGTTCCACGGTCGAAACGAGGCCGGCGGCTTCGCCGCGGTCGAGGGCTACGAGGTCGTCGCGCGCGTTCGCGCCTCGGCCACGATCGTGGCGAGACCAGACGGCACCCTCCGGCATCGCCTCGTTCGCGGGACGTGGATGCAGCTCTTCGGGAGAGACTGGGGCTTCGACGTGCCCGCGGCGTACGTGGACGGGTCGACTCGGGTCGACCACACGCCTCTCGTCACGCTCGCTCACGATGCGACACGATCGGTGAGTGCGAGCACCGACTGATTCGTCGACAATCGCTCGAAGCGGGCTCCAACACGCGCTCACTTCGATGAACTACACGTTCGTCCGCGACATTCTTCCCATTCTCCGCTGGTCGGAGGCGCAGGCGCTTCGTCGGGCCGGGACGTGGACCGACCGCGATCTGGTGGGCTTCGCGCGTGACGGGGATCTCGACGATCCGCTCGTGCTCGCGTTGGCCGCGTGCGAGGCGTCGGACCGCGAGATCACCGAGCTCGTGGAGCGCCTCGCGATGCGCGACACCGACGGCGAGCCCGCCCACGTGAGCCTCGTCGTCGACGTCGCGCTCGCACTCACGCGCGACGTCTCTTCGGCGCTCTCCGAGATCGAAGCGCTCTACGCCAGCCTCGAGTACCCCGAGTGTCTGCGGCCCTTCGTTCGCTACGAGCAGGTGGAGGAGGCGGTGCCAGCGACCGTCGAGGAGGCGGAACGACGCCTCGTCGTCGAGGCCGCACGCTTCGTGAACGAGGAAGCCGCGCGGCTCGGGGCGCGTGATCGCAGGTCTCGCTGACGGAGTCTCCGTCGATCCCCCGAGCTCGCTCTGCCACCAGTCTTCCGTCGGCCGTTGTGACCGGTCGCGGCGCTGGTTGGTCGCGGGTCGCGGAGCACTGGTTGGTCGGGTGGATCAGTCGGTCGAGGAAGCGGCGAGGACGGTGACCCACCCGTGACGGTGGTCTTCGACCGTCCAGCAGAAGCGGCCCCACCACTCGGTGCCGGCGTCGAAGTAGCTCGACCAATCGGTCGGCCATCGGTGGATCGTGAGGTGATCGGCGCGCTTGGGATCTTCGAGCGAGAGGACCTCGGCGCAGAACTCGCGCAGCACCTGACGCATCCGAGCCTGCTCGCGTTGGCCCGGGGTGTCGAAGCTCTCGTCGTCGAGTCTTCGCGGAAGATCTCGCAAGCCGTACGGAGGATTCAGAAGGGCGTACGCGAGCCCTTCCATCGTCGTCGTGGCGCTCGCGGTGCCTCGGTACTCGAAGAGTCGAATCGTGTCGTCGTGGAGGTCGTAGCCGGGCCCGAAGAGCTCGAGCGTGGTGATCGCCTGCCCTTGGAGGATCCGGCGCCCGGACGCCACGTCGGGGTCGAGCGTGATGCGAAAGAGCTCGTCGACCTCGAGCGTCGTCTTCAGGTAGGCCTCGTCGAGGGTCTTCAGGTAGTCGTCGTGGCGTCGGGCGAAGACGCGCATCGCGCGAACGGGGAGCTCGTGGAGCGCGCTCGTGGGAAGCGGGAAGCGGGCGACGTCGAGCACCGCGCCGAGGGCGCGGAATCGATCGTAGGCGCTCACGTTGGGGGTCACGGGGAAGAGCGTAGCGCTTTGCCTCGCGAGGCTCGTCGTGTCTCTCGCGCGGCGTGAGACGCACGCTTCGGGCCGTCCGCCGGCGAGTTGCGTGAGCCGCAGGTCACGAGAGGCCGAAAAGAGGCTTCTACGTTCGCCTCGTCGGTCTCGAGAAGCGCCGAACGGAGTTTCAACTCACGATCGGCAGTCCACGGACCGCTCGATCCGAGTGACGACCGAGGAACGCGGTGTCGTGATCGCCGAGTCCGAGCTTCGGCTTTCGTTCGACGCTCTGTCGAACGTCGCGACGACGTTCGTAGGCTCCGCCGACGCCGACGAAAGCGCGGCACGCAACTCGAGCTGCGGCGCGTCGATACGCAGGCTCGTCGCGCGTCTCTCGGCATTCGCGCGTCCGAGAGCCCGATCCGAATCGTCGACGCGCATCTCGGATCGGCTCCACGTCGAACCTCGGAGAGCCATCGATGCCTACGCCTCTCGCTTCGTTTCGTTCGGAGCCCACGTTCCACGACGCGCTGGAGTCGCGTCGAGCCCATCTCGACGCGCTGGACCCGAAGAAGCTCCCGTCCGTGCGCCTGAACGCGGCGGTGCTCTTCCAGCGCGCGGTCGGCGCGGCGCATCGCCTGGAAGCGTTTCGACCGGAGCTGGTGGCGCAGTTCGGGGACGAAGCCACCGAGCTCCTCGACTCGCTCGTGCCTGCGGCGCAGGCGGCCAGGCTGGCCGACACGATGCTGAAGGGGTTGCCGAAGCGTCCGAGTGTCGCGCCGATCCACGCGGAGCTGGTGTCGAAGCACGCGCTCCTGCTCGCGGATGCGCGGGCGCTCGTGGCGCGCGGGCTGCTGCCGGCCGAGGTGTTGCGGAAGACGCGTGATGCGCGTGGGTACGGGTCGGCCGTTCGAAGCGTGTTGGTCCTGGTGTCCGTGTTCGAGCGGCACTGGGCGCAGATCGCCGAGCTCACGCCCACCACGCGCGCCGACCTTCGAGCCGCGAATCGACTCGCGGCCGAGCTCGTCGACGCCGCCGCCGTCGACACCACGTCGGAGCATGCCGCGACCGCGGAGCTGCGACGACGCGCGATCGGCGACGCGGTCCGCATCTACGAAGAGCTGCGCCGCCAGATGAGCTACCTGCGCTGGCATCGAGGCGACGTGGACACGATCGTCCCCTCGCTCTTCGCGGGCCGCGGCGGGCGAAAGAAGCGGCGTCGACCGAACGCGTCCGAGCCCGCGGTGCCCAGCGCGTGAAGTCGGCGGCTGACCCCGCCGACCCGGACGAGAATCGACGTCTTTGGAGCCGGCCGCCAGGCCGAGCGACCCGACGTCCCGTGAGCGTCGCCGTCAGGCGACCGAACCATCGAATTCGGGCAAGCAACCACCGGGCGCTCCTCCGTCGCCCGCACGACGGCGCCTTCGCCCGGCACGTCGTGGAGTCGGCGCGTACGCGGCTACTCCAGACCCTGCGCGCGTGTCGCGAGGAACGCGTAGTACTTCGGATCCTCGTCGCGGAAGATGGCTTTGCCTTCCGCCATGTAGGCACGGATCAGCTCGTCGGCGGCTTCGTCGAGGCGCCCTTCTTCGAACATCACCTGGCCGTTGCGGAGGTGGAGGAACGGGTTTCCGACCGAGCCCTCCAAGCGCATGACGTCGTCGAGCGCGCGTCGAGCGGTCTTGAGGAAGCCACCCAAGAACGCCGCGTCGGCGATGGCGGCCAAGAGCCAGGTGGCGGCATTCCACTCCCCTTTGGGCTTGGGGATGAGCTGCCACGCCTCGTTGTATTCAGCGATGGCTTCCTTGTAGCGGCCTTCCTCGGCGAGCGCGTCGCCTCGCTTGGAGCGCTTGACGATCTCTTCGTGGACGGCGGAAGGAAGCTCTTGGCGCATCGGCGAGAACCTCGACGAGAGGGTGCCACGAGATCACGCGTGGCTCCGTGCGGAAGAGCTCGTCGTCATGTGTTGTACGCGGACGAAACGGACATTGTTCCGTCGAAGCACGGCGTCGACGGGGCCGTCCGCGGGGACGCGTCGCGCTTCGACGTTCGCGAGTCCTTCGGCTTCGGCGCGTCGGCGCAGGTGCTCGACCATCGCGGGCTCGGAGTCGAGCGTGAGGACGCGACCGCGTGGACCCACCGCCGCTGCGAGGAACGGCTCGTAGTAACCCGTGCCGGCGCCGAGGTCCGCGACGGCCAGAGCACGACACGTACCTCCGCGTTCCGGCGGCGAGACGTTCCACCAATCTTGCAAGGTGCGCGTTCGCGGGCTGCGGGCCCGCGGGTACCCTGTGTGCGATGTCGTTCGACCTGATCGTCCGAGCTCCGAAGGAGCCCGTCACGACGAAAGACTGGCGTGAGGCTCTCGCGGCGGTCGGGGTTCGATGCCGGTTTCCCGCGCGCTTTTCGCTCGAATCGTGGGACGGCGGCGCATTGCCTCTGCGCGTGAGTGCCAAGGCGGGCGAGTGGTTTCGCGAGCGTGTGGTGGACGAAGAGATCTCGGTCGAGGTGGATGGCAGCGACGACGTCTCGTTCTCCAGCTCCGGCGACTCGGTCGAGCTCGCGCTGCAATGTGCGCTCGCCGGTACGTTGGCGGCGCGGTCGAAGGGCACGTTGGTCGACACGTGGTCGGGGGAGTCGGCCGAGGGGGCCGGCGCGCTCGAGCTCGCGCGGAAGAGCGTGGCCCGGGAGCGGGCGCGTCTCGGGGAAGTCGCGCCAGAGGTGCCGTTCGCGAAGCGGGTGTTCGATCGACTCGCACCAGCGCTGCCCGACTTTCGCGTGACCGGCCGACGCGCCTCAGGCATCGGCTTCGGCCGCGTGCGCGACGGCGTGCGGATCGTCGTGAACTTTCGGCGTCACCACGAGGACGCCGTGCTCTTCGAGTCGTTCTTCAGCGTCGACGACGCGTTCGCGCGGGCGTTTCCGCGCTCGGTCGACGGGCCTTTGCCGGTGCCGCACACACGCCCGGTGCGCAACGCGCCGAAGAGCACGACGCCCCCGCCACGCCCGGCGAAGGTGGTGTCGTGGAAAGACGGCAAGGAGATCACCGTGCCGTGGACCCGGCCAGCTCCGTTGCCACCGTGGGAGGTTCAGACCGACGAGTTGATGGCGGCGATTCGCGTCGGCATCGACGCGTGTTCGACGCTCCCGGCGGTGCGGGCCGAGCTCGAACGCTCCATCGCACAGGCTTCGACTCGCGGGGAGCCGCCCGTCGGCATGCTGTGGTCGCTCGTTCGGGCACGGCTCGCGCTGGGCGAGGACGTCCCGCGGGAGGAACGGATCGCCGTTCGGGATGGCTACTACGCGCGCACCCACGAGGACGTCGAGCCACACCGTGCGGCGTTCGACGCGATGCTGGGGCTCACGTGACGGATGGTCTCGGTCAATCGTCCAGGCTGGCGATTGCCGCGTCGAGGTCGGCTTCGAACTCTGGCCCCGCCAGCGGGAACCCGAGGTATCGCGGGATCCAGACTCTGACGCGCTCTCCGGTCCAAGGGTGCTTCTCGGCAGCGCGTTGCAGCGCGGCGTCCAACGCGTCGAGGTGGTGTTGGAACGCCGCGCCGCCATCCGGTCCGGCCTCCCACAACTGACGGAGCCCGCTCTCGACGGAGTGAAGTTGCTGCGTGAGGACACGCGCGCTTTGAACGGCCTGAGGGAGAAGCGCGGGCTGTGGAGGATCCGGGATGGGGAGATCGCTCGGCCAGACGTCTCGGCCGAAGCCCTCGACCCAGAGAGCGACGACGCCGGCGAAGGTCGAGGCGTCTCGGTCTTCCTGCCAGCTCGTGGGCCACGGGCTCTTCGCCGCTTCCTCCACGTTGGCGAAGGGCGGCGTACTGCCCAGCGCCTCGTCGCTCCAACGCACGACCAACGAATCGGGGTGCGCCTGGAGACGATCCAAGAGGCAGCGAAGCGACACCGCGCTGGCGAGGGGGTGAGGCGTGAGCCGCTCTCGCTCGCGAGCCCAGACTTCGGCCATTCGTTCACGAAGCGACGCGAGGCGCTGCTCGGGCGACGGAGCACGCGTCGGCCGCCGCTCGCCGCGCGCGATCGCCGCGAGCTCCGCGCGATCGTGCTCGTGGCACACGTCGAGGTCGCGGGCCTCGTCGAAGCCGACCCAGTCGAGCTCGCGCGCGCGAGCCGCACCGACGCCGTAGATCGCGACGGAGAATCGGTCGACGTGCGCGTATCGCTTGGTCCCACGGAACACGCGCGCGAGAGGGGCGGAGCCCAAGACGCGTGCGCCGAGCACGACGGAGGGTTGCACGACGACGCGATGCCCCGCACGTCCCGTCAACGCGCGAAGGTCGTCGTCGGCCTCGGTGAGCGCGCCTTCGAAGACGACGACTTCACGAGCCGAGATCGTCTGCGCCGCGAACACGAAACCGTCGTGAACCACCGCGAGCACGTCGCCCTTCTTCGGCTTGGCGATCGCCTTGGGTCCCGAGGCGGCGTCGACGAGTCGGCCGCGCAGGTCCTCGAGGCGAGCGCGGAAGGATTCGTCGTCGGGCGACTCGGCCCACAGCTCCGCCAGCTCCGATCCTTCTCGCCCGAGCCGCTCGATCGCTCGGAGGGCGAGGGCGCGCAGCGTGTCGTTCGGCTTGATGCGCAGGACGAGCTCGGCCGCCGAAGAGGGGAGGTCCGTGAGCTCCCCACGCCCGAACGCGAGCGCGACGATCTCCGCCGCTGCCCACGCGCGCCCGCCGGCGTCCACTTCGACGTAGTCGCCCTGCGCCGCCTGCAAGGCCACGCGCAGCGTCAGCGCCGGGCTGTCGACACATTCGCTCAGGAGATCGAGCGCGTCGTCGTTGTCGAAAGGGCCGGTGCCGAACGCTCCCATGCGTGCCTCACTCTCGAATCCGCGCTCTCGGTTGCGCGCGTACATGACGCTGCGTGAGCTCTTCGTCTTCGACGGCTTCGAAGATCGATTCGAGGCTCACGTGGCCGCGGTCGGAACGGGCTGCGCCGAAACGTTCGAGCTCTTCGTGCTGATGCTCGATCGCCGGGTCCAGCCACTCACCTTTGGGCAACACGTCGAAGACCCGCGCGACCACCCGCTGGCACTCGGGTCCCTTCTCTTCCGCGTCGAACGCGAAGTCGGCGCCGAGCTCGCCGAGCTCCTGACCTCCTTCGAGGGTCTCGAGCGGAATCTCCGCGCGAACGAACGCGAGCAGAACCCGAAACACGCGCGGAGCTTAGCGGCCGCCGTGCGACAGGGAAGCTTCCGTTCTTTCCATCGATGATGTCGGGAAGGCTTGCGCCCAGCCTCGCGTCGCGCGTGAAGCACCCGACCCCGAGCGCCTCTCACTCCGCCGAGCAGCTCGCGCTCTCGGGAGCCCAACCTTCGGTCACGAAGCGGATGGGGTGACCGCCGCGGAACGACGACGCGACCGTCCACGTCACGCCGTCCTCGCTGTGCCAGAAGACCTGCCGGTCGTACCAGGTCTGCCAACCGCCGCGCACCGCGACGAAACGATCGAGGGTGGCGTGGTACGCGACCGGTCCGGGATCGACGTCGTTCGGCGTGGTCGCCACGCGCTCCCAGCTCGCGCCGTCGGCGCTGCGGTAGGCGCTCCCACGCGACCAGACCCAGAAGCGCTCTCCGTCGAAGACCGCTTGGCTGCCGATGCCTTCGGCCACGCGCGACGACGTGAAGGTCGCGCCGCCGTCGGTGGAGCGACACGCGTTCCCGTCGCCGCCGACGATCACGATCGTGCCGTTGCCGAAGACGATGCCGCCGTCGGTCTGCAGGCCGTTGCCGCAGGTGCCCTTCGGGAAGGTCGGGCGATCCCAGGAGACGCCGCCGTCGTCGCTGACCACGATGTCCGGCCCACCGTCGCCGTCGCCGACGATCACGAAGAGCCCTTCGCCTCCCGGTACTGGCAACCACGCGCTGCGGCGCACGTTCCAACCTTCGAGGTTCGTCTCGACGTTCGACCACGAGTCGCCGTCGTCGGTGGAGCGTCGCGCGGTGCGGGCGGTGGCGACGAGCGACTCGGTGCCCACCGCGATGCCGCCGAAGGTCGTCTCTTCGAGGAGCGGCTCCCAGGTCACCGCGTCGGTGCTGCGGAAGACGCCGCCCGGCGGGCCCCAGCCGAAGGTCGCGAAGAAGTGATCGCGTCCGTAGACGATGCCCTTGCCGGCGCCAGGGTGGTGATCGCAGTCGAAGCCGTCGGTGAAGCAGCGGATCGCGTCGTCGTGGCTGGTGTCGTCGATCCAGGTCTCCCCGCCGTCGCAGCTCCGCACGATGCGGCCGGCGTGGCCCTGTGCGACGAAGACCGGCACGCGCCCGCTCGGTGGTGGGCCCGCGTCGACGCCCCCGCCGCCGTCCACGTCGGGGACCGTCGCGTCCTCGCCCGGAGTCGTGCCGCCGTCGCGATCGCCCGCGTCGCGGCCGGCGCCTCCGTCGGTGTCCGGGTCGGTGCCGTCCATGGTGCCGGAGCACGCGAACGCGACGGAGAGGAGGGCGCTGAGCGAGGCCGCGAGGAAGGCACGAAGCGTCATGCGGCGGGAAGGTACCCGCTTCGCAATGGAACGGCTCAGCTTCGTGTGCGCCGCGCTCGCGCGTGGCTCTCCGCAGACCGTTGGCGATCGCGATCCCCGGCTCGTGGCTCGACGTCCGCGATCAGAGCACGGGTGGGAAGAGCGCGTCGTCGAGATCCGGATCGCTCGGCTGTTCCCCGACGAGCCGCCACCCCGTGCCGCCGAGGTTCATCTCGACCCGCAGATCCTTGCCGTCGAAGGGCATCGCGCAGCGGACGATCACGATCTCGATCGGCACGTCCCCCGCGGGAATGCTGCGCGTCACCGTGTCCGGGGTCGCGTCCGGGTTCGACCAGTTGTGTACCTCGAGGAAGAGGTCGCCCACGCTCGAGCTGCCGACCTGGTCGCCCACGAAGGCCCAGACCGCGTCTTCGAGGTCGTCGTCCTGCTCGCGCATCGCGAAGCTGCCGCCGGGGTGCCGGATGGTCCCGGTGTAGCGCACCGCAAAGTTGAACTGATCGTCGACCAACGTGCCGCCGAGCCGATCGAAGCCGTGCACGTCGACGGCGGAGAAGTCGTTGGCCCCGCTGCTGCTGTCGTCCCATTCGAGGAGGGGCGCGCCCGCGACCACGTCGTAGTCGAGGGTGGGCGCCGAGCTCGTGCCGCGCGCGAAGCCCCAGAAGCTCTGCCGCTCCGCGTCCGAGAGCGTGAAGCCTGCGCCACAGAACGCCTCCCAGGCCGCGCCGGAAGCGCCGAAGACCCGAAGCTCCGCGGTGAGACCTTCCGTCGGCTCCGGCCACGAACCTTCGACGTAGACCTCGGTCACATCCGTCGCGGTATCCGTCAATCGGAGCGTGCGTGGATCGGCCTCGACGATCTCGATCTCCCAGGTTTGACGAAGGCCGTTCTGCGGATGCGGCGGCCAGCCATCCGGGCTCAGGATGATCGATTCGATCGTGCGTCCGTCTGCATTCACCGTGAACGAGCGGAGCGTGCGCATGCGGGCCGGCCCGAAGGGGTTGCGGATCTCGCCCCACTCGAGGCTCGTGGCCGAGAAGTGGTGCTCGTAGGCGCGCTCCACGAAGCCCGTCCGCTCTTCGCGCTCCTGCAGGGCGTTCCACACGGAGTCGCCGAGCGCGTCGAGGAGCTGACGTCGGAGGTCGGGGCCTCCGTCGCGATCGCCCGCGTCGTCGGATCCCGCGTCGAAACCCGAATCGTTCTCCACGGTTGCGTCCATCGAGCCCGCGTCGTCGGTGCCACCGTCCAGGTCGCTCGGGCCGTCGTCGTCGCCGCAACCGAGGGCCAGCACGCCGAGGAGCGCGACCGCCAGACGTCGCGTGGTCCGGCGACGTCGGCGCCACGCGAGCGCGAAGAGCCCGAGGAGCCCGAGGCCGAGCGGCGCGGTGCTCGTCGCGTTCCCGGACGATGCCCCCGCCGCGTCGCACGAGCAGCCTCCGCCGCTCCCGCCGACGTCCTCTCCCGCGTCCCTTCCGACCGTTGCGTCCGAATCCACGATCCCTCCATCCGTCTCCGGTCGCTCCGGGGGCTCCGGCAATCCGGGAACCACGATGTCCAGACACCGCGGAACCACCGCCGCCCAACGCGGCGGATACGAACGCGAGAGCGAGCCCGTGCGGTCGTCGAAGAGCGCGTCCAACGTCGTCACCATGCACGAGATCGTGGTCGGGGTGCCGAACATCGTCAGCGATCCGTCGTGGCATTCCACCGGGGAATCGTCCTCCGATCCGGCGGGATGAAACATCGTTTCGTCGCGGAGCGAGAGCACCGCGCCCACGCTCGTGCCCTCCGGGAAGATCGAGGGCTGCAGGTAGTCGCAGAGCCCCGCCTGCGTCCAATGGTGCGTGTACGACGCGTCGAACGAGGCGGGACCGCTCGCGATCTCGTCCACCGAGAGCACCAGCTCGCGGTTGGCGAGGGTCGCGGCGAAGAGGTTGAACGAGTACGCGAAGAGGCCGCCGTTCTGCACGTCGTCGAGCACGTGGCCTTCGGTGGTCGCAGGCTTCGAGGCCTCGAGCTGCGCCTCCACGCGGGTCTCCCAGGAGTCTCCGTCCTCGCGCAGACGATCCGAGAGCTCCCCGAGGAAGGCGGCGGCCTCACCGATCACGCGCTCTTCGATGAGCGTGCGGATCTGATCGACGTAGGGACGGAAGAGGATTTCGAGCAGCCGACCGACGGTGAGGTCGACTCCGACCGAGTCGAAGAAGTTGGAGAGCTGCGTGTACCAGGCGGGCACGATCGCGTCCGCGAGCAGGTCGTAGTCGATCGCGAGCAGCGCCTCGACCCACGCGCGCATCGGCGCGATCGCGCCTTCGAGGGTGGAGATCGAGAGCTCGAAGCCCGGATCGTCCTCCGAGCTGAGCGGCGCGTTGAGGACGTTGATCAGGTTCTCGATCGTCTGCAGCAGCGCGGGCACGAAGAGGTCGAGCTGGCGGCCGAGATCGTCCGAGAGCGCGTCGAACGCGGAGGGCAGCTCGGTGCCGCCCGCGCTGCGACGCGGCTGAAGGATGCGCACGAAGACGTGGTAGCGCGCGAAGAGCTCCGGACACGACGCGCTGCACGCGGTGGTGTCGTCTTCGGTGGAGAGCATGCCGTCCGGGCCCGCGCCCACGAGCAGCTCGGAGCCGCGATCGCTCACGGGGCTCTGCAGATCCGCGATCTCCGCTTCGACGAAGTCGCGCAGCTCGCCGCGGCTGTCTTGCAGGTTCGCGAGGAAGAGCGGCGCGAGGCCGACCTGCTCCCACGGCGCGAGCTCCGTCGATCGCACGAGCTCCAGCAGCGTCGCGTCGGGCATGCGCGCGCGCGTTGCGTCGAGCCGATCGTTGGCGCCGCGCATCATGTGCTGCCAGAGGCGGCTGCGGG
>ERZ761607.2843-NODE-2843-length-17819-cov-6.677888_pt1 | contig 17819 bp, 10 predicted proteins | sample MGYA00511164_ERZ761607 | MGnify/ENA primary metagenome ERZ761607 (study PRJEB28899, sample SAMN02445080) | bioreactor sludge metagenome | biome: EBPR sludge | place: Australia: Brisbane, Thorneside Wastewater Treatment Plant | collected 2011-06-22 ...
TCCCACGAGACCCCGGCCAGCCACTGATAGGCGAACACCGAATCGTTGTCGTGGACGCCGATCACGCCAGCACCCGAATTGGCGCGGGCGGAAAGGTCCATTTCCAGCCGGTTGATGCCGATGCCGAAGCCGACGTAGGGGTTCAGGGTGGCGTCCGGCATGAAGTCGTAGATGAGGTTCGCCATCAGCGTGTACGACTGGATCGAACCTTCCGGCGCGTTACAGGCCGGCAGAACGCTGGAGACGCTGCACAGCGAGTTGGGCAGCGGACGGGCCGGGTTGCCGGCGACGTCTTCGATGTTGCTTGTCCGCGATCCGCCTTCCAGTTCCATCCGCCAGTTTTCGTTCAGGCGGTAGCCGAGCCGGGCGAAGCCGGCGACATCGCCTTCCATGCCGAAGTCGTACTCGTACGGATTGCCGTCCGAGGCCGCGCCGAAGCTCGCCACCTCGACGTCGTCCGGCCAGTGGTAGCCGAGGTCGAAGGCGGCGTACCAGCCCTGGCTGGGCTCAGCCATCGCCTGCGGCGCAAAGGCCAGGGCGGCGAAAACGCTGCCCAGCAGAAGTGCTTTCTTGTTCACGGTGAGCCCCTCGCTCAAGTTTCAGACCACGCCGAACGTCCGACGCCGACCATCAAGTTGCGCAACGCCGCGGCGACGCCAGTTCAGGCCAGAGTTCTGAAGAACCCCCACGCCAGCCCCGAAACGCCACCACCGTCGTGCGACCGACCCAGCAACGCACTGGATCCGAGTTGGTTCCATCGTCGCCTGATCGACGCAGCGCAGCTTTCCGCGCCGCTGCGACCATACGCCACCTCTACGGTCTTTGCCAGCTTGGGTCGACAGGCCGCGCCCGGGGTGTGGCGACCCTGCATCACAGGGTTCAGCGAAGCGTGTTCTCTTCCAGTTCCGCCAGCCAGGCCTCGACCCTGGCGTCGGACGGCATCCGCCAGTCGCCACGTGGCGACAAGGCCCCGCCTGACGAGATCTTCGGTCCGTTCGGGACGGCCGATCGCTTGAACTGGTTGGCGAAGAAACGCGTCAGGAATAGGCGCAGCCAGGCCTTGATCTCTTCGGGCGAAAAGGCCCGGCGTTCGGCGAGCGGCACGGCCGAGGGCCAGGTTCCGGCGCCTGCATCGCCCCAGGCGCAATGGGCCAGCCAGGCGATCTTGGACGGCGCCATGCCATAGCGCGTCAGATGGTAGAGGTTGAAGTCCTGCAGCGCGTAGGGGCCCACGAAGTCCTCGGTCGCCTGGGTCTTGCCCGCCGCGTCGGCCGGCACCAGCTCGGGCGAAATCTCGGTGGCCAGGATGTCGCGCAACACGGCCGCCCCGGCCGCGTCGACCTCTCCCGAGCCCGCAACGAACCGGATCAGGTGCTGGATCAGCGTCTTGGGCACCGAGCTGTTGGGATTGTAGTGGCTCATGTGGTCGCCGACGCCGTAGGTGCACCAGCCGAGCGCCAGCTCCGACAGGTCGCCGGTGCCGACCACAAGTCCGCCCCTCTGGTTGGCGATGCGGAACAGGTAGTCCGTGCGCAGTCCAGCCTGCACATTTTCGAAGGTGACGTCGTAGACCGGCTCACCACGCCCGAACGGATGGTCCAGGTCGGCCAGCATCTGTTTCGCCGTCGGTCGGATGTCGAGCTCGGCGCCGGTGACGCCCATCGCGGTCATCAGGCTCCAGGCGTTGCCCTTGGTGCGTTCCGACGTCGCGAACCCGGGCATGGTGAAGCCCAGGATGTTGGCGTGGGGCAGGCCCAGAAGGTCCATCGCCCGGCAGGCGACCAGCAAGGCCTGGGTCGAGTCCAGCCCGCCGGAGACGCCGATCACCAGCGTCTTCAGCCCGGTCGCCTTGAGGCGCTGGGCCAGGCCCTGGACCTGGACGTTGTAGGCTTCCAGGCACTGCTCGGCGAGCTTGCTCTCGTCATCCGGCACGAACGGATAGCGGTCGAGCTTGCGCGCGATGGCCAGTTCGCCCGTCGGCGCGTCAAAGGCGAAGGTCCGAATCCGGAACGCGGTCTCCGCCTGCCGGGCGGCGACGCTGTCGCAGAACGAGCCGGTGCGCATCCGCTCCTGGCGAACCCGGGACACGTCGACATCGACCACGGCCATGGTCGACTCAGTCGGGAAGCGGCCGCTCTCGGCAAGCAGTTCACCCAGCTCGAAGATCGAGGCCTGGCCGTCCCAGGCGTTGTCCGTCGTGGACTCGCCGACCCCGGCCGCCGAATAGGCGTAGATCGCCTGGCAGCGCATCGACTGCGACGCGCACAGCAGCCGCCGGGCGTCGGCCTTGCCGATGACGATGTTGCTGGCCGAGAGGTTGAGCAGGATCTCTGCGCCGCCAAGCGCGCCCAGCGTCGACGGCGGCGCCGGCGTCCAGACGTCCTCGCAAATCTCGGCGTGGAAGGTGAAGGGCGCGTTGCCGGTCGACCGGAAGAGCAGGTCGGTTCCGAACGGAACCTCGCGCCCGGCCACCATGATGGTGCGGCCGGTGACGCCCAGCCCGCTCGCGAACCAGCGGCGCTCATAGTACTCGCGGTAGTTGGGCAGGAAGGTCTTGGGGACCACGCCGAGGATTTCCCCAGCGTGGATGACGACGGCGGTGTTGAACAGCCGCCCCTCGAAGCGCAGCGGCGCGCCGACCGCGAACACCGGCGTCAGACCGCGGCTGGCCGCGACCAGCTCGGCGATCGCCGTCTCGACCGCTTCGAGCAGCGCGTCCTGCAGCAGCAGATCATCGATCGAGTAGCCGCAGAGCCCCAGCTCGGGGAACACCATCAGCGCCACGCCCTGCTCGGCGCCCCGCGCGACGAGTTTCAGGGTCTCGGCGGCGTTGGCGGACGGATCGGCAAGCGCGATCTGCGGCACGCAGGCCGCCAACCGCACGAAGCCGTGTCGGTAGGGGGAGGCGAAAGGGATCGCCACGGCGCTGCGGTCGGTCTTCGGCATGGTCGGTCCCGGCCCTCTCAAGATGGGGACTTACCAGCCCGTTTCCAGACGCCGCAAGGCTCAGAGCGTCGAAGCGTACTCCAGCGCCTTGGCCGGGCGCGGCCGCGCGTCGGCGTCGACCCGATTCAGCACGATCAGCCCCAGGGCCTCGAGCAGGTCATTGACCTCCGCCCGCGCCGCCAGCTTGGGACTGGTCACATTGTCGGGCCGCAGGCGAGAGGAGACGTCCGCCAGGGTCAGGCCGAAGGGGAACATCTCGCGATAGACCACCCGCTCGCGCATCGACGGCCCGATCCTGAAGCCGACCTCCCTGGACAGCTGCTCCAGCGCGTGCCCCAGGCGTTCGCGATTGTGCGTGTCGGCGCCGGCGAGACGGTTGCGCAACACCACCCAGTCGAGCGTGCGACTGTGCTGGGCGCGCATGGCGCGGGCGCGCAGGATGTTCTCGGCATAGTGGCTGGGCCGGATCAGCTGCAGGGTCAGCGGGTCGACGTTCCCGATGACATCGAAGTCCACAAAGCTGTCGTTCATCGGCGTGACGACGAGGTCGGCCTGCAGATGCGCCGCCCGGTTCACAGCGTTGTCGCCGCCGGGCGTGTCGATGACCACCAGGTCCGCCTCGCCCATCGCCAGGGCGAGGGCCTGGTCGAACAGTCGGCAGGCGAGAGGCTGATTGTCGACGATGGTGGCCGGGTTCTCGACCAGCTTGTACTCGCGCGGCATCGGCGCTTCCATCTTCGCCGCCGGAAGCCACCGCCGCCGATTGGTGAAGAAGCGCGAGAGACTCTGCTGACGCAGGTCCAGGTCCATCACCGCGACCCGCTGGCCCCGGTACATCATCGAGACCGCGATCAGCGCCGCCAGGGTGGATTTGCCGGCCCCGCCCTTCTCGTTGCCGACCACGACGACACGGGCCCGAAAGCGCCGCGGGCCGTTCGTCGCCACGGGAGGCCAGGCGGGAGCGCCTTGCGATGAGTCGCCGTTCATCCGGATACCTTCTCCCACACCGCCGTTCTCCAAACCAAGGCGGAATAAGGGTGACAGAGTCAATCGTGCGTCCCGTCAGAGGCGAAGCGGGGTTGCCGGATGCAATCAGGGCGGTCAGCCGGGCTCGCGGCCCGGCCACAGGCCCTCCGTTGAGGCGCGGGGCGGCCGCCCGCCAGATGCGGGGCTTTTGACGGGAAAGTCGGGGCAGTGACGGTCAACTTCACGCCCGATGGCGAGGGTGGCGCGACGCGCTCGCGGAAAGGCGTCGTCACCGCGGCCATGGATGCGACCGGGCGCAGCGGCGATCCGTCGCAGCGGTTGATCGCCCGGCCTGATGGCGTTCAAGATGCGTCCATGACCGCATTCACCGACATTCACTGGCGCTCCGCCGACGGCCTCACGCTCCACGCCCGCGACTACCCGGGCAAGGCCGACCGCGCGCCGGTGATCTGCATCCACGGGCTGACCCGTAACGCTCGCGACTTCGAGGACCTCGCGCCGGCCATCGTCGGCGCCACCGGCCGGCGGGTTCTGGCCGTCGACGTGCGCGGCCGGGGCGCCTCGCAGAAGGCCGCCGACCCGATGCACTACAATCCCGGCGTCTACGCCGCCGACGTGATGGCCCTGCTCGACGACCAGGCGATCGGCAGGGCCGCCTTCGTCGGCACCAGCATGGGCGGGCTGATCATGATGACCCTGGCGGTCATGCGTCCCGCCGCCATCGCCGCCGCGGTGCTCAACGACGTCGGTCCGGAGATCGCCCCCGAGGGTCTGGCCCGCATCGCCGGCTATGTCGGGGTCCGCGCCGAGGTCGAGGACTGGGCCGGCGCGGCCGCCTATGTCCGCACCGGCAACGGCGTCGTCTTCCCGCACTACGGCGAGGCCGACTGGGACCGCATGGCCCGCCGCACCTTCCGCGAGGAGGGCGGCCGGCCGGTGCTGGACTACGATCCGGATATCGCCGTCCCGATCCGCGCCGCCGACCCGGCCGCGCCTGCGCCCGACCTCTGGCCCTTCTTCGGCGCCCTGGTCGCCGACAAGCCGGCCTTGCTCGTCCGCGGGTCGACCTCGGACATTCTCAGCGTGGAGATCGCCGACCGGATGAAGGCCGCCGCCCCTCACCTCACGGTCGCCGAGGTCCCGGGCGTCGGTCACGCCCCGATGTTGGACGAAGCCGAGGCCTTCGACGCCATTCTGGCGCTGCTCGCCAAATCCGACTGATCGTTCATTTGCGCGACAGGCGGCGAGCGATAGGGTGAGCCGCGTCTCCCGTCCCAGAGTAGTTGCCTTGTCTCAGCCCCCCATCCTCGCCGTCGACGACCTGAAGGTCACCTTTCACACCCACGACGGGGAGGTCGAGGCGGTGCGAGGCGTCTCCCTGACCGTCAGGGCCGGCGAGTGTCTGGGCGTCGTCGGCGAAAGCGGCAGCGGCAAGAGCCAGACCTTCATGACCGTCATGGGCCTGCTGGCGGCCAACGGACGGGCGACGGGCTCGGCCCGGTTCGAAGGCCAGGAGCTTCTCGGCCTGACGCCCGCGGCGCTGAACCGGCTGCGCGGCTCGAAGATGACCATGATCTTCCAGGACCCGCTGACCGCCCTGACGCCGCACGTCCGGATCGGCGAGCAGATCATGGAGCCCCTGCGCTTCCACCTCGGTCTCTCGCCGAAGGAGGCCCGCGCCCGGGCGCTGGATTGGATGAAGCGCGTCCGCATCCCCGAGCCCGAGCGCCGGATGAAGCAGTATCCGCACGAGCTTTCCGGCGGCATGCGCCAGCGCGTCATGATCGCCGCAGCCATGGCCTGCGGCCCCCGCCTGCTGATCGCCGACGAGCCGACCACGGCGCTGGACGTTACGGTCCAGGCCGAAATCCTCGACCTGATGGCCGATCTGATCCGCGAGACCGGCGCGGCCATGGTTCTGATCACCCACGACATGGGCGTCATCGCGCGCCTCGCCGACCGCGTCTGCGTGATGAAGGACGGGGCATATGTCGAGGAAGGGCCCGTCGAGCAGGTCTTCGCCGAGCCGAAGACCGACTACACCCGCGCGCTGCTGGAGGCGATCCCGCGCCTGGACCGCGCCGATCGCGGCGGCCGCCCGACCCTCTCGCCCGCCGCGCCGGACGCGCCCGTGGTCGTTGAGGGCAAGGACGTGAAGGTCTGGTTCGACGTCCGCCAGGGCATGCTCGGCCGCAAGTCGCCGTTGCGCGCCGTGGACGGCGTCAGCTTCCAGGTTCGCCAGGGCGAGACCCTCGGCGTGGTTGGCGAGAGCGGCAGCGGAAAGTCGACCCTGGCCCGCGCCGCCCTCAATCTGCTGCCGCCCGGAGGCGGCGAGCTGGGCGGCACGGTCACGGTCCTTGGCAAGGACATCACTCACGCCGACCGCGAGACCCTGCGCAACGCCCGCCGGGACCTGCAGATCGTCTTCCAGGATCCGCTGGCCAGCCTCGACCCGCGCATGACCATCGGCGACTCGATCGCCGAGCCGCTGCAGGTCTTCCGCCCCGACCTAAAGCGCCGAGACCGCGAGGCGGCGACGGCCGCCATGATGGAACGCTGCGGCCTGTCGCCAGCCTTGATCAATCGATACCCGCACGAGCTGAGCGGCGGCCAGAACCAACGCGTGGGCATCGCCCGGGCGATGATCCTGGAGCCGAAGCTGGTGATCTGCGACGAGGCGGTCAGCGCGCTGGACGTCACCATCCGCGCCCAGATCATCGACCTGCTCATCCATCTCCAGAAGGAGCTGGGCATGGCGATGATGTTCATCAGCCACGACCTGGCGGTGGTGCGCGAGATCAGCCACCGGGTGCTGGTGCTGTACATGGGCCGGGTGATGGAACTGGCGAGCCGCGAGCAGCTCTACGAGAACCCGACCCATCCCTACACGAAGGCGCTATTGTCGGCGGCTCCGATTCCCGACCCGAAGATCGAGCGCACCCGCAAGCGGGTGAAGCTGCAGGGCGAACCGCCGTCGCCGATGGATCCGAGATCGGCGCTTCGCTTCCTGCCGTCGCGGCTGCCGGTCGACCCGACCGCCCCGATCTATGTGCCGCAGCTGAAGGAGGTGGCGCCCGGCCACCTCGTCAGCGAGTTCGACGCCTAGCTGAGAACCACGATCGAGACGCGGCGATTCTGCGCCCGGCCGTCCGGCGTGGCGTTGTCGGCCACCGGCTGTTCCTCGCCGTAGGAGATGGTCGCCATGCGGTTCAGCGCCACGCCCGACCTGTTGAGGTAGCGGCGCACGGCCTCGGCCCGGGCTTCGCCCAGCCGCACGTTGTAGGCTTCGTCGCCGGTGGCGTCGGTGAAGCCCTGGATTTCCAGGTAGACGTTGCGGTTCTCGCTCGACAGCCGCTGGGCCAGTTCGGCCAGCCGGGCCTCGGCCTCCGGCGACAGCGCATCCTCGTCGGTCGGGAACTTCACCGAGTCGTCGGACAGCACGACCTGGTAGAGGAACTTGCCTTCCGCCAGCCGTCCGGCCTTGGTCGCCCGATCCAGCGCCTCGCGCGCCGTGCCTTCGACCTGGGTGACGCGGGTGTCGACCACCGCCACCTGATCCTGCACGAAGCCCTTGGTGGCGCAGGCGGTGGTTCCGAAGCCCGCGACGATGAGCACGCCGCCCGTGGCCGCGGCCCTGAACATCGATCCAAACACGATGAGAGTCCTCCGTCATCACGCGCGGTCATCGCGCGTCAGCCGGAAACTGTGTCGCAAGTCCCGGCGCAAAGATGACGAGCCTGGGACCGAATAATGGCGATTGATGTATGTATAGATGGTCTCAAATTCTATCGATAGCCGGTTGGAACCAATGCCCCGGTTCCGCGTTATGGCCGCTCAAAGCGGCTATTACCCCATCTAAGTTTGCCTCCATTGAGTCAAATCATGGGATACTGGGGGTCTTACTGACGACGATCGCCATCATCCTGACGCGGATGGGTGGTCGATGACCTCATGACGCCGTTTCCCAACGGGACCGCCCCATGATCGCGCCGCTTCAACAGGCCCCGTCGGCGCGGCGATCCCTCGCGCGGGCACGGCGCGACGGCGCGTCCAGGCTCGCGCGCCTTTCGGCTCTGGTCGTGGTCGCGGTCGGCCATCTGGGCCTGCTGTGGCTCATGCGCGCCCAGGCGCCGACGCCCGAGCCGGCCGCGCCTGTGGTCGCGCCGGTCTTCGCCGAGATCGTCGAGCGCCCTCCCCCGCCCCCGCCGCCGGCGTCGACGCGGGAGCGCAGCGAGGATCCCGCGGCCCCCGCGCCCGCGGCGACGGCGCCCGCGGCCAAGCCAACGCCGCCGAGCGCGCCATCCTCCTTGCCGCCGCGCCGGGCGCCACGGGCGGCGCCGCCGCCCGACCTCGAGTCCGCGCCCGCGGCCGCGATGGCGGCGACAACCGAGCCGGACGTCGTCCTCGGTGCTTCGGCCATCGCCGGGGCGACCGTGGCCGGCTCCGGAACCGGCGGAGTCGGCGCGGGCGGCGACGGCTCAGGGTCCGGATCGGGCGCCTGCGACATGGTCCGCCGCCTTCAGGACGCCCTGCGCGAGGACGCCGACATTCGCGCCGCCGTGACCCGCGCCCATCAGGGCATCGGTCCCGCCGGCCGCGCCATCCTGGTCTGGAACGGCGAGTGGCTGCGCAGCCCGGGGCAGGCCGGCAAGGGCCTGGCCGGCGTGCGCCAGGCGATCTCGATGGAGGTCGCCTTCGCGCCCGCCGAGTGCCGCGCACAGCGGATGCGCGGCCTGGTGCTGATCACGCTCAGCGACCGCCCCGGCGGTCCCGCCCTGGCCCTCGGCGCCCGCGACTGGCGATGGGCGGAACTGCTGGGGGCGAGGCGCTAGTCGCGCCAAGGTCTTCGGCGCGCCCTAGCGGGGCCCGACCGGCGCCCGTTCCCTTGAGGGGCCAAAGGCTCTAGGAAGCGCGGCATGACCTATGCCGTTCCGATCCGTCCGCAGCCGGTCGTGCCCGTCGAGGGCTCGGACCGGCTTTTCCCGGTGCGCCGCATCCTTTGCGTCGGCCGCAACTATGCCGCCCACCGGCGCGAGATGGGCGGCGACGATCGCGACCCGCCCTTCTTCTTCTCCAAGCCCGCCGATGCGGTGGTCCTGCCTGGCCAGGACGTCCCCTATCCCAGCGCGACCAGCGATCTGCATCACGAGATCGAGCTCGTCGTGGCGATCGGCGAAGGCGGTTCGATCTTCGGTTTCGCGGTGGGGGTCGATCTGACCCGCCGCGACCTGCAGAACGGCTTCAAGGCCAAGGGCCAGCCGTGGGACGCCGCCAAGGGCTTCGACGCCAGCGCTCCGATCAGCGCCATCGTCCCCTTCGCCGGGACCATTCCCCAGGGCCGCATCGCCCTGTCGGTCAACGGCGAGATCCGGCAGCAGGCGCAGGTCGCGGACATGATCTGGTCGGTCGAGGAGATCATCGCCGAGGCCGGCAAGCTGTGGTCGCTGGAGGCCGGCGATCTGATCTACACCGGCACGCCCGAAGGCGTGGCGGCGCTGCGGCGCGGCGACTCTGTCGCCGGCGAGGTCGAGGGCGTCGGAACTATCGCCTTCAAGGTGGTCTGATGGTCCTCAAGCTCCACAGCGCCTGGCGCGCCTCGGCGCCCTACCGGGTCCGCATCGGGCTGAACCTGAAGGGCGTGGCCTATGACTACGTCCCGGTCGATCTGGTGAAGGGCCAGCAACAGAGCCCCGAGTATCAGGCGGTCAACGCCCAGAAGCTGGTTCCGTCGCTCGAGCTGGAGGATGGACGGATCCTGACCCAGTCGCTGCCGATCCTGGAGTGGCTGGAGGAGACCCATCCCGAACCGGCCCTGCTGCCGAAGGACGCCTACGACCGTCAGGTCGTGCGGGCCATGGCCGCCATCGTCGCCTGCGACATCCACCCGGTGAACAACCTGCGCATCCTCAAGGCGCTGTCGGGACTGGGGATCGACGAGCCGGCGCGCAACGCCTGGGTCCACCGCTGGATCGGCGACGGCTTCACCGCGCTCGAGCGGATGGTCGCCCGGCACGGCGGCGCCTGGGCGTTCGGCGACACGCCGACCCTGGCGGATTGCTGCCTCGTGCCCCAGGTCTACAACGCCGCCCGCTTCGGGGTGGACATGACGCCATTCCCCACTATCTCCGCCATCGCGGCGCGGGCGTTGGAGCATCCGGCGATCGCCGCCGCCCACCCGAACAACCAGCCCGACGCCGTTCTGTAGGAGTCCGCATGCTCGAAGACCTGAAGTCGAACAATCGCGCCTGGTCGATCCGCAAGACCGAGGTTGATCCGGATTTCTTCAAGCGCCTCGAGAACCAGCAGAGCCCCGAGTACCTCTGGATCGGCTGCAGCGACAGCCGGGTGCCGGCCAACGAGATCGTCGGCCTCGATCCGGGCGAGTTGTTCGTCCATCGCAATGTCGCCAACCTGGCCCCGCCCCAGGACGCCAACTACCTGAGCGTCCTGCAGTTCGCCGTCGACGTGATCAAGGTGAAGCACATCATGGTCGTCGGCCACTATGGCTGCGGCGGCGTGCGCGCGGCCGTCGACGGCCAGCGCCGGGGCCTGGTCGATCACTGGCTGCACCCGATCCGCGAGGTCTATGCCGAGCACCAGCACGAACTGGAGTCGCTGGAAGACAAGGACCGCTGGGACCGGCTCTGCGAACTGAACGTCATCCGCCAGGTGCGAAACGTCGCGGCGGACGTCTTCGTGCAGGACGCCTGGGCGCGCGGCCAGCGCCTGTCGGTGCACGGCTGGATCTACCGTCTGTCGAACGGTCTGGTGAACGACCTGAACGTCACCGTCTCGGGCCCGGGAGAGTACGAGGCGCTGACCGGCCTGCCACCAGTGGCGTAGGGCTCAGTTCCGGATCCTGACCTTTGATCGCGCCGAGCGGCCCTCGCCGTCGATGACGGTGATCTCGTAGAAGCCCGGCGCGTCCGGCCGCCAGATGGCGCGGCCGCTGACCGGGTCGACGGCCAGCGGCCGGCCCTCGACGTACCAGGCCAGACCCTCGCCGCCCGCGGCCAGCACCAGGCCGCGTGATCCGGGGCCCAGCGCCTCGACCTGAACCGTCGCGCCGTTGGGCGGAAAGATCAGGTTCGGACCTTCGACAGACCGCTCGAGGGTCGTCAGGGCGCCCGGAGCGGCGCGCGGGGCGATGCGCGGCGGCGCGGCCGACGGCGCCGCCAGGACGTCGGCGACGTCGAACAGCATCGGCAGCGCCGCCTCGCGGCCGGTCAGCCCGCCCCGCGCGCCGCCGTCGGCCCGCCCGGTCCAGACGATGATGACGTAGTCGCCGACCACCCCCGCCGCGACCGCGTCCCGAAAGCCGTAGGAGGTGCCGGTCTTGTAGGCCATGCCCGGCCCGCCGCGGGTCAGGGCGGTCGGCATCCGGCCCTTGGGCGCCGGCGCCTCGCGCAGGATGTCGAGGACCTGCCGGGCCGCGTCCGCCCGCACCAGCCGCGTCCCGCGCGAGCGCGCGCGCCGGGCCGCATCCGCCTCCGTCCAGGCCAGCGGCTTGGCCAGGCCCTCGTCGCCGAGCGCGCCGTACAGCACCGCCAGGTCACGCAGCGTGATCCCCTCGCCCCCCAGGGCCAGCGCCAAGCCGGGCGCCCGGGTCTGCGCCTTCGGCCGGACCAGCCTGACATCGACGGCCTCCAGCCGAGCCAGGAAGTTCGAAGGGCCGATCCGCTCCATCATCGCCACGGCCGGCACGTTCAGCGAATGGGACAGGGCCTCGCGCGCGGTGACCTTGCCCCGGAAGGTGCGGTCGAAGTTCTCCGGCTGATAGTCGGCGAACCGGGTGGCGACGTCCTGGATCTCGGTGTCCGGCGCGGCGACCCCGTCGTCGAAGGCGAAGGCGTAGACGAACGGCTTGAGCGCCGAGCCCGGCGAGCGCAGGGCGGTGGTCATGTCGATCCAGCCGCCCGGCCGGTCGAGCCCGCCCGAACCGACGGCGGCGCGCACCGCGCGGCCCTCGATCTCGACCACCAGAATGGCGGCTGTCGCCTCCAGCCCCTGCTCGCGCGCATAGGCGGCGGCGATCGGCTCCAGCCGCGCCTGCAACGCGGCGTCGAGCGTCGAGACCACCGTCGCCTGTGAGGCCGGGGCCTTGCGCGCCAGCTCGCCGGCGGCATGCCAGGCCAGCGATGGAAAGGCCGCCCTGTCCGGCATCGGCTCGGCTCGGGCTTCGTCGGCCGCGTCACGGTCGGCGAGGCCGGCGGCGACCATGCGGTCGAGCACGAGGTCGCGCGCCGCCCGCGCCGCCTCGGGCCTCCGGTCCGGCCGCCGGGCCTCCGGCGCCTGAGGCAGGGCGATCAGCAGCGCCTGCTCGCCGAGCGTCAGGCTCTCGGGCTCATGCCCGAACCAGCTCAGGCTCGCCGCCCGTACGCCCTCGAGATTGCCGCCGTAAGGGGCCAGCGTCAGGTACAGCGCCAGCACCTCGCGCTTGCTGAGCCGCGCCTCGATCTGCACGGCGCGCACCATCTCGATCAGCTTCGAGCCGAGGTTGCGGGGGCGGGGCTCCAGCAGCCGCGCGGTCTGCATGGTCAGGGTCGAGGCGCCCGACACCACCCGGCCGCGAACCAGGGCCGTACCGCCGGCGCGAACGACGGCGCGGGGATCGACGCCGGCGTGGACGAAGAAGCGCTGGTCCTCGATGGCGACCAGGCGACGCACGAAGCTCGGGTCCGTCCGCTTGAGGTCGGCGCGGATCCGCCAACGGCCGTCCTCGACCGGCAGGGCGCGCAGCCACTGGCCGCGCCGGTCCAGGGTGACCGGCGACGACCGCCTTCCGCGTGACATGTCCGGCGGAAGCAGGGCGTCGGCCGCGAGGACGAACACCTCGAGGCTGAGGAACGCGATCAGACCCAGGACGAAGCGGCGCACGCGGTGAGGTTAGCTCCCCGCCGCGATGACCGTCCGCCCGCCGGCGCCCCGGCCGTTGATGCTGGGCCGATACATGTCGCGCACCTCCGGCGCCGGCAGGAAGAAGTCGCCCGGCGTCACCGCCCGCGCCACGTAGGCGATGGCGAAGGGCCTGTTTCCAGGCAGGTCGACCGCCGCGATGTAGCGGTCGTCCCGCGCTTCCTGCACGTCCACGCCGGTCAGTTCGCCGAGGAACCTGAACGGTCCGTCCTTGGCGTCCTCGGGACTGAGCGTGGTCTCGATCTCCCAGCCGGCCGGCAGGGCGTCGTCGATGACCAGCGGCACGGTCCGGCCCTGGGTCGAGCGGCCCTGGACCAGCACGATGACGCGATCTCCCTGGCGCAAGGCGCCGGTGTTGATCGGCTGACCCGTCATGCTGAAGAACCGCTTGCCGACCGAGACGCCGTTGGACTCCGCGCCCGGCGAGGCGACGGTCGTGCCGCGCACGGTCACGGTCCGCCACAGGGCGCCGCCCTTGTTGACGAAGCGGGCGTCGGCGAGACGGCCCACCGACCAGCGCTGCAGACCCGCGGTCGGGATCGGCGTCACGCCGCTGGCCTCGATGCGGATCGGGCCGGCCTTGCGCAGCATGAAGGACGCCGCCTGCAGAAGCCGCGCCTGCTCCTGAGTGTTGAGGGCGTCCGGATCCTTGACCGAACCCTCAAGCCGCTTCTGCAGGTCGCGGGCGACGCCGTCCTCGCCGGCCTCGTAGGCCAGGGCGATGATGGCCGCCGTGTCGCGCAGCTGGCTCTGGTACCAGTCGCTCTCCTCGCGGTAGCCGAGCGACGCCACCGCCTTGCGGAACGAGGACCGCGCCCGGGCCCGGTCGCCCATCAGGGCCAGGCCGGCGCCGACCTGGGCGCGCGCCAGGGGCGAGTCGTCGTCCTTCATGTGGACGTCATGCCACCAGCGCAGGCGCGCCAGGTCGCCTCGACCGGCCTTGGCCAGCACATAGAGGGCGTAGGCCGAAGCCCGCGACCGCATGCGCTGCGTGGCGCGCTTGGAATCGTCCGCGTTGCGCCCCCACCACTCGGGATATTCAAGACGGTAGGAGACGCTGGCCCAGCCGTCCGGACGGCTGATCTGGCGCATGGCGTTCAGCGCGCGGTCCATGGCCTGGTCGGGCACCGGGGCGCCGCGCAGCTTGGCCTCCCACAGGAAGTCGGTGACGTAGGCGCCCAGCCAGGCGTCCGCCTCGCCGTCGCCGACACGCCACAGGCCGAAGGCGCCGTCGAGGGTCTGGCGGTCGAGCAGTCGACCCACGGCGTCGTTCAGCGCCGCCGAACTGCTGCGCTTCTTCGGGTCGGGCGCCACCTCGCGGGCGTAGAGCAGCGGGTAGGCGACGCTGATCACCTGCTCGGTGCAGCCGTACGGATAGCGCGACAACGAGACGGCGATGGGTCCCGGATCGAAGCCGCGGAACGGCGAATAGCTGACGTTCATGGTCACGTCGCCGGCCGCCAGGCCCGACATCAGCTGCGCCTGCGGCGTGAAGCTCTCGCCCGGCTGCTGCAGCTCGGTGTAGGTCCGGGTGACCGGACTCCAGCCCAGCCGAGTCTGGATCGGATAGGCCTTGGCCGTGGAGAAGCCGCCCGGTCCGCTGACCTTGAAGCCGACGTTGCCGATTCCCGAGACCGTCGGAGCCAGGAACGGGATCCGCTCGGCGATCCGCTGGCCGAGGACCATCTGGAAGACCTTCCTGAAGATCATCTTCACGCCGCCGGACGAGCTGGTCTCGGCGGTGTAACCCCCGGCCGCGCCCTCGACATTGTGCAGCTCCAGCGTCGCCACCGGCCGGTCGCCCGGGGCCAGGAAGCGGGGCAGGTTCAGATCGGCGATCACGGCCTCGCGGACCGTCATCGCCTTGCTGCCGGAACCGACGGCCTCGTCGGTCCAGGCCACGGCCATGATGCGCAGCTCGCCGTTGAATTCGGCCGCCGGCAGCTTGATCCGCGCCTTGCCGTCCAGGCCGGTCTCGACCACGCCCGACCACAGGGCCACGGACTTGATCGGCGTCACCGTCAGGCCTTCGCCGCCGAGCTGGTCGGAACCGAAGTTGACGTTGGCCGGCGCGCCCAGGTTCGGGTCGAGCAGACGGCCGTAGTCGTCGCGGTAGTCCAGCGTCAGCGCCCGCTTGCCGAAGTACCACTTGGCCGGATCGGGACTGTCGAACTTGGTCAGCCGCAGGATGCCCTCGTCGACGGCGGCCACGGTCACCCGCGCCCGCTGACCGATGCCCAGGCCCTTGACGGCCACGGGCACCTCGACCGCGGCCCGGCTGTTGAGCTTGGCCGGCGTGCCGATGTCGACCGTCAGCTTTCGTCCCTTCGGATCGAGGGGCACGTACAGCAGCCCCAGCGCGCGCCGCGGCTTGGGCGTCGCCACCGGATCGCGCGGCTGGATGACGCTGACCAGCACATAGGCCCCGCCGCCCCAGGCGGCGTTGGTCTTCAGGGTCACCGACCCGCCATTGGGTCCGACGCTGAAGGTCTTGAACTCGATCACCCGGTCGGTGGCCACCGCCACCTGCGCCTCACCGGCGTAGGGGGCCTTGATCGTCAGGGTGACGTTCTCGCCCTGGCCGTGGGTTCCGGTCCCGGCGCTGATGCGCACGAAGTCGGGCGCCTCGGCGTCCTTGGCGGGCGCGCCCCAGCCTGCGGCGAAGCGGATCACGCTTCTGGCGCCGCTCGGGCCCTCGACCACCAGCCGGTAGTCGCCCCAGCCGAGGCGTCGCGCGACGCGGGCGGAGGCCCCGGCGGCGATGTTGAGCGCGCCCTTCTGCACGACCACGTCGCGGCTGGTCCGCCGCCATTGCCAGCGGCCGTCCTGCTGGAACCAGTCGTAGTCCCAGTTCTCGGCGATCAGGGTGTAGGTCGAGCCCGGCGCGGCGATCCGCTTGCCGAGGGCGTCGACGGCGATGACGTCCAGCGTCACCGGCGCGGCCTGGCCGCCCGTGGCGTCGCCCTGCTCGACCTTCACGCCCAGATAGACCGGGCGCGTGCGGACCTTCAGGAACAGGCTCTCGCGGACCGGCCGACCGCCGGGTTCGAATACCGAGGCGGTGACGGTCGCCTTCAGGGGTGCGCTGACATCGCCGATGTCGCCGGTCGGCAGGTTGAGAACCGCGCGGCCCTCGCCGTCCGTGACGCTCTGGCCCAGCTCGATGAACTTCTCCTCGAAGGCCTTCTGCTGGTCGCCCCACTCATAACCCTTGTAGGCCGGGAAGGGGTTGGGATCGGCCATGATCCGCGCCTCGCCCTGGGTCTGCAGGCCCGCGCCGGCGGCTCCGTAGAGGAAGCGGGCGTTGACCGTGACCTGCCGGGTCTCGCCGGCCGAGACCGGGTCCTTGGCGCGGCCTTCGGTGTCCACCGCCAGCCGCTGCGGCGCGAAGTCCTCGACGGAGAAGGACATCTGTCCGACGGGAGCCTTGATGCCCTCGATCTCCAGGCTGGCGTTCCAGCGGCCGCGCGGCGCGCTCTTCGGCAAGCCGAGGTCAGCGGCCACCGCGCCGCCGGCGGCGCGGTCGAAGGTGATGCGTTTGAACTCCACGCCCGATGGCCGGCGCACGATGATCACGCCCTTGCGATCCTTGACCGCCTTGGACTGGATGTCGCGAACCAGGGCCGCGAGGTGGACGGTCTCGCCCGGCCGATAGATGCCGCGGTCGGCGTAGAGATAGCCGTCGATGTCGCTCTCGACGGTCCGGCCGCCGGTCTCGCCGTCGCTGTCGCCCGCCGTCGCGGTGCGGCCGCCCATCCCCTGCTTGGACAGGTCGACCGGAGAACGGTCGAGGTCGAGCACGGCCAGGTCGCCCTGGGGACCGTAGGCCATGACCATTTTCGGCCGCAGCGCGCCCTCGCCCTCGAGCAGGGGCCGCAGGAACCGCACCCGGCCCGATCCGTCTGTGCGGGCCTCGGCGAGGTCCTCGCCATTTCGGGCCACCAGCGCCACGCGGACGCCGGACTGGATCCTCGCCGTTTTCAGGCTGCGCACCACCACGTCCAGCGACTCGGCGCCGTCGTAACCGATCAGCGCCATGTCGGTGAACATGATCCAGCGGCGCGCCTGGGCCGGCTGCGTGCCCTCGTCCTCCTCGTCGTCGCCGGTCGCGGCCCTCGACGAGGCGTCGCGCGCCTTGATCACATAGCCGCCGGGCCGCATGTCCTTGAGCACCGCGCCCAGCGGAAAGACGGTCGTGGCGCGCTCGCCCTGGCCGCCCTTCACGTCGACGACGCCCTTCCAGACCACGCGGCCCTCGTCGTCGGGACTGTCGTCGCCGTAGTCGCCCGGCCACTGGCCTTCCCCGGTCGCTTCCGGCGCGCTGATCGACTTGCGCACCAGGTTGCGGTCGGAGACACGCCAGACTTCGATGGCCAGGCGAGAGACATTGACCGTCTCGATGCCGACGCCGTCGGCGTCCTCGCGCGGCAGGATCACGCCGTCGCCGGCGAAGCCGACATAGGGCGGCTTCTCGCCGAAGGTGAAGTCCACATCGGCGTTGGCGGCCAACGTCAGTCCGCCGGCGCCCGGCAGGCCCTTGAGCAGGGTCACGCGGCGCTCGGTCAGGCCCAGACCGCCAAGGCACAGCTCGGACCTGTTCCTGGCGTTGACGCTGACCGCCGGCGTCCCGCCGAGATCGGGCGAGACCAGCACGAAATCGGCGTAGGCCTTCGACGGATCGAGGGGTTTGCTCATCTCGATGCAGGCCAGCGGTTCGGACCGACTGGTGTCGAGGCGGGTCTTCCAGACCGCGAAACCCTCGGGCTTGGGAATGCCGCGGCGCGGCGCGTTGGCGCCGCGCGGCTTGCCGAACAGCGACCAGGGGGCCGCCTTGACCGTTGTCTCGCTCGCCGTCGACCCGGCGGGTCCGCCCCCGGCAAGGAGGCAGGGCGGGAGGGGCCGAGCGAGCCGCGGCGCCGTCGCGACCATGCGCGCGGTGCTCGCGCGGATCGGGGTCAGACCCGCAGGTC
>ERZ761607.2848-NODE-2848-length-17807-cov-5.434768_pt1 | contig 17807 bp, 14 predicted proteins | sample MGYA00511164_ERZ761607 | MGnify/ENA primary metagenome ERZ761607 (study PRJEB28899, sample SAMN02445080) | bioreactor sludge metagenome | biome: EBPR sludge | place: Australia: Brisbane, Thorneside Wastewater Treatment Plant | collected 2011-06-22 ...
CGACCGGGTCGAGAAGTCGGCGGCTGACCCCGCCGACCGGGTCGAGAAGTCGGCGAAGCCGACCAGCAAAATCGTATGCTCAGCGCTGGAGGGCACATGAGCGACGCACAGACCGCGATGACCACCTGGATCGGCACCCTCGCGCACGGAGGCGTGCTGCGGAGCGACCTCGAAGAAGCCGGCGTGACGGTGGCTGCTTACGTCGTCGGCGAGGAGCGCTTGTCGGAGCTGCGCGAGTGGATGACCAAGCAGTCTCCCGAGGTGCTCGCGGCGCAGCGCGTGGCGGCGGTCGAGATCTGCATCTGGATGGCGAACGCGGACCGCAACCTCGACCCGGAAGAGGTGCAGCTCCTCAAGGAGATCATCTTGCGCAGCGAGCTCGACGACGACACGCAAGACGAGCTCGTCGCCGCGGTACACGAGCCGCCGAGCCTCGACGGCATCGAGTCGCGCATCGGTCATCCGGTGCTCAAGGAGCTGCTGCTCGCGCTCTCGTGGGAGCTCGCGCACGCGGACGGCAACGTCGCCGCGAGCGAAGAAGCCTTCCTCACGGGGCTCGCGAAGCGACTCGGCATCTCACCCGAACGTTCGCGCGAGCTGCACGCGGCGGTCACGCAGCGCATCAGCCAGATGCCGGCTTGATCACGGACTCACGACGCGTGTGATCGCGTACGCAGCATCTCCAGATGCCTGCTTGATCACGGATGCACCACGCGGTGGATCGCGGACTGAGCACGCGGTGTTCGAAGCGCACGATCGACGAAGGCGTGACCGTCGCGACGATCACGCCTTCGTTCATGCGCTCGAGCGCAGCCGACGGTCAGCTCAGCCGAGACCCGAGAGCGGCCCCGTTCCGTCGAGCCCGAAGCGTGCGACCTCGGTCACGCCCGCCGCGTGGGCCATCGACGTGTAAAGGTCACCGAGCGGCGCATCGACGACGAGGTGACGACCACCGCGCACCGCGCCGCGTCCGTGTCCGCCCAGCAGAATCGGCAGGTTGGTGTGTCGGTGCACCGGGCCCGAGCGCTGCGGCGTGAGGTCACCCGTCGCGCGACCGCTCGAGTGACCCGTGCCGTCGAGCCCGCCGCCGAAGCAGACGAGCGTGTTGTCGAGGAGGGTCGACCCGTCGCCCTCTTCGGAGGCCTGCAGGCGACGCAGCAGGTTGCCGAACTGCCGCACCTGCCAGTGGTTGATCGCCTCGATGCGGCGGATGTCCGAGTCGCCGTTCTCGAGGTGCGACATGCCGTGGTGGTTCGCGGTGATCGTGCTCCCGTCGACCGACAGGTGGTCGTGCACCGAGCCCTGCTTCTGGAGCATGAGCGTCACGACGCGCGTGCGATCGCACTGGAACGCGAGCGCCATCACGTCGAAGAAGAGCTGCACGTGCGTCGGGAAGTCGTAGCCGCTGTCGGGCGGCGGCGTCCCCGGCTCGCAGGCCGCGCGACCTTCCGAGGTCTCGAGCCGCACCTCCAGCGCGCGGATGCCTTCGAGGTACTCGTCGAGCTTCTGGTTGTCGCGCGTGCCGAGACGTCCGCGCAGGCGCGAGATGTCGTCGAGCGCCCCGTCGAGCACGCTCCGCTCGAGCGCCAGACGTCGCTCGCGCTCGAGCGCGCTCTCACCCGGATCGAAGCCCGCGAAGAGCCGGTCGAAGACCGCGCGCGGCGAACGCTCGCGCTCTGCGGGCGTGGTCGCGTTCACCCAGCTGATGTTCGCTTGATAAATCGGCGCGTAACCCGAGTCGCCGCCGTAGCCGCCGAAGGTCGAGAGCGAGAGGTTCGGGATCTGCGGCGTGAACTCGCGCAGGTGCTGCGCCGCGAGCTGATCGATCGACTGCCCGTTGCGGATGTCCGCCCCGTCCGTCTTGCGAAGGCGCGCGCAGGTGAGGAACGTGCCGGTGTCACGCGCGTGATCGCCCGGGCCGTCGTCCGACACGGTGCCGTCCGGATACGTGTAGCGACCCTGACCGGGACGGTTGTGGAGTCCGCTGATCACGTCGAAGTGATCGCGCACGTCCTCGAGCGGCTGGAGCATCGAGGGGAGCGCGTAGCCCGTGCCCTCGGTGCTCGGGGTGAAGTGCCGACGGATGATCCCGTGCGGGACCCACATCCACACGAGGCGCACACCGCGGTCTTCGGCGGCCCTCGCGCGCTCACGCATCGTGCGCGGCGCCATCGCTTCGAGGTACGGGAGCGCGATCGCGGCGCCCGCGCCACCCAGAAAAGCACGGCGAGAAAGTCGGAAGCTCATCGGCCCACCTCGGTCGAGTCGTTGGTGCCCACGGAACGGAAGACCTCGTCGAGCAGCGTCTCTTCGAGGAGCGTGCGGAGCGAGCCGTCCCGCGCGTTTGCGCGCTGGACGATGCGGTCGACGATGCAGAGGTCGGAGCCGGAGAGGCTGCGACCGAGCGTGTAGCCGAGCAAATGCTCACCCACACACGCGCTGAAGCGCGGGTCCTCCGCGAGGAAGGCGCCGAGCTCGCGCGGGCCCTCGAAGGAGCGACCGTCAGGCAGCTCGCCGAGCGAGTCGATGGGCGCGCCCGTCTCGTCGACCTCACGCCACGCGCCGACCGCGTCGAACGCTTCGAGCGCGAAGCCGAGCGGGTCCATCACGTCGTGGCAGGTCGCGCACTCCGGGTTCTCGCGGTGCTGCGCGAGCCGCTCGCGGAGGGTCACCACGGTGCCGTCCGGATCCATCGTGTCGTCGTTGAGCGCCTCGACGTTGTCGGGCGGCGCGGGCGGCGGCGCGCAGAGGAACCGCTCGAGCAGGTACTCGCCGCGCTTCACGGGCGAGGTGCGCGTCGGCTGCGAGGTCACGGTGAGGATGGATCCCTGGGTGAGCAGACCACCACGCGCCGTGCCGTCGGGCAGACGCACGAGGCGCATCTCGTCGCCCGTCACGCCTTCGATCCCGTAGTGCGTCGCGAGGCGCTCGTTCAGGAAGGTGAAGTCCGCCACGACGAGCGTGGAGAGCGGGAGGTTCTCCTCGATGACGTGGCGAATGAAGAGGCGCGTCTCGTCGACCATCGCGGATTGAAGCGCGCTGTCGTAGGACGAGAAGAGCGACGGATCGGGCGAGGCGTACGCGAGCTTGACGACTTTGAGCCAGCGCGTGGCGAACTCGTCGAGGAACGCGTCGAAGCGCGGATCGGCGATCATGCGATCCATCTGAGAACGAATCACGTCGTCGTCGTTGAGCGTTCCGGCCTCCGCGAGCTCAAAGAGCTCGTCGTCCGGCATCGACGCCCAGAGCGCGAACGAGAGGCGCGAGGCGAGCTCGTAGCCGTCGAGCTCACGGATGCCGACGCCGTGCGTCTCGGGGCGGAAGAGGAAGCTCGGCGCGAGGAGCGCGGAGCGGATGCCCTGGGCGAGCGCGACGTCGAAAGAGCGACCGTCCGCGGCGGCGACGACCAGCGCGACGAACGCGTCACGCTCGGTGGTGGCGACGGGGCGACGCCACGCGCGGGGAAGAAACGAGTCGGCGAAGGCACCGGCGCAGGCCTCGACGCCGTCGGTCGCGGGGTCGCAGTCGCCGAGGTAGCGCGCGCGGAAGTCCTCGCGCGGAACGTAGGTCTCGCCGAGGGTGGCGAGCACGCCGTCGAGCGCCTCCACCGCGACGGGGCCGATCGTGAGCACGTCGGCATCGTTGACGAAGCCCGCTCGGCTCTCGTTCTCCCCCGGCAGCGCGTCGTACGCGGGGCTGCCCACGTCGTCGCCGAAGAGGGCCGCGAACGAGCGGTCCATCTCGAGCCGGTTGAGGCGGTGCAGCGTCACGTAGCCGGGCTCGGGGTCGAGGCGCGCACAATAGTCGGCGCTCGGGTTCCCCGTGCTGGGCGGGCGATCGCTGGGTTCGCCTATGCTGCCCTGGCAGCCCGCGAGGGCGACCACGAGCGAGACGGTGAGAAGACGGGCCATCGTGGCGTCCCCACTGCAATGCCGGGGCCACGAACGGGGCTCACCGCCCCCGCACAGCCGTGCGCGAGATCACTCATTTTTTCGCAAGTGTGGTCTGGGGCCCCGAGTCCCCATTGGGGTCTGGAGTCCATTGCGCGAGCGCACGTCGCGTCCGGAACCTGGTCGAGGTCACGAGCCCCCACCACCCGAGTCCGCAGTCCGACGTTCCACGTGGACCGAACGACGTGCCTCGCTCACGAGCCATGACGCCCGCCACCGCCGGCTCGTGAAGCGTGACGGAACGATGACGGACTCTCTCGGAGGCCCCGCCTACGATCCGGACGCTATGAAGAAGGCCGTCGGCAAGGCGTTCCTCGCGGCGTTGGGATGGAAGGGCGAAGGCGCTCCTCCCGAGCACGGCCGCTACGTCCTCATCGCCGCGCCTCACACCAGCAACTGGGACTTCCCCTTCACGCTCGCGTTCGCGTGGGCGTATGGGATCGAGATGCGCTGGATGGGGAAGCACACCCTCTTCGAGGGACCGAAGGGCTGGTTCTTTCGTCGGGTGGGCGGCGTGCCGGTCGTTCGCCACGAGCGCCGCTCGATGGTCCAGCAGATGGTGGACCTCTTCGACGAGCACGAGCGACTCGCGCTCGTCGTCCCCGCCGAGGGCACCCGCTCGCTGATGCCCCACTGGAAGAGCGGCTTCTACCACATCGCTCGGGGCGCCAACGTACCCATCGTCCTCGGCTACCTGGACTATTCGCGCAAGCGCGGCGGCTTCGGTGGCCCCATCGAGCCGACCGGCGACATACGCGCCGACATGGATCGCGTCCGCGCGTTCTATGCCGACAAAGTCGGCAAGTTCCCGGAGAAGTTCGGCCCGATCCGCCTCAAAGAAGAGCTCGAAGCCGACGCGATCGCAGCCGCGAAGCGCGCGAGCTGAGTCCGGCTCCTCCGTGCGAGCCATCCGCTCGTGACGCTTCCGTTTTGCTGCACGTCTCGTTCGAGCATCAGTCGGTGGAGGATCCCCGGATGGTCTTCCGAATGCTCCGTTAGATGGTGCGGATCTGGGAGGGCACGGAAAGCGAGCGCCGCCTCCCATCGTCGCCGTGGTGCTGCATCACTCTTCGAAGGGGTGGGGTGTGGGTCGACGCTTCTCCGAGATCGTCGCGCCCTACGATCGAGATCTCGCAGCCTTCGTTCGTTCGCGGCCACTGAGGAGCTGGTGGGGAGCTGGCGGGGCGTCGAGTTGCCCTGCCGACCCCGCGCGCTACCTCCCGATCGCCCATGATCGACCCGGACGATCCCTTCGCGGCCGCGCGACGCGACACCGCGCCGCTCCCGCGCCATGCCGTACATGCCCGTGTCCTCCACGTACCGCTCACCGCGAGCGCGACGTCCGGCTCGAAGCCCGATGCGGACGTCGGCACCTTCGCGTGGAACCTCGTGGTCTGGGACGATCCGGGCGGAGCCCCCGCGCTGCACGCCGCGCTGCGCCCGCTCGTCGAGGCCGCGCTGCTGACGGAGCTCTCGGCGCCCTTCGACACTCCAGACGACGAGCGCCCGGCCGCCCTGCGGCTGCTCTCCTTCGCCGACGTCGATCGCTTCGAGGACGCGGTGCGCGCGTTCGGTTTGCGCGAGGTTCCCCACGACGACGCGTTCGAGGAGGCGCTCCGTCACGCACGCGGAGAAGCCAACCGTGTCGGTCGCGAGCCCCCCGAGCAGATCACTCGCCGCTTCGAGGCGAAGCTCGCGAGCCCCGACGTGCTCGCGCTCGAGGACGCCCTCCGCAAGAAGCTCGGCGACGAGGTCTTCGGCGCGCGACCGGGCGCGCTCTTCGCCGCGCTGAACCAAGTGCTCGCCGAGCGCGGCGAGACCCCGCTGCCGCCGAAGCGGAGCAGCCTCGACGCGCTCGAAGCGCGGCTCGGGGTCGACGTGCCCGACGTGCTCCGTTGGATCCCGCCGCGGCTCTTTCAGGCGCTCTGCGACGCGGTCGCGGTGGTGGCGACGACGGAACTGAAGCGAGAGGTGCAGTGGGCGGCGAGCGAGGTCGAGGACGACGGCCTCGCGCGCCCTCCGCTGGTGCGCGTCCGCGTCGGCGAGTGGCTGCACTTGCCGATCGGGCTCCACCTGCTGCGCTGGTGCGTGATGCCGCGCGGTGCGGGCGAGCAGGTGCCTTCGATCGCGGAGTGGCTCACGGACGAGCTCGGTCCGAAGGCGAGCTGAGATCGCGCGAGGCGCGGCGCTCGTCGGGAGAACGACCCCAGAGCGATCGCGCATCGGATCGTCTCGATCGTCGAGATCGTCGAGCTCGGCACGATGTTGCCGCGAGGACACGACTCGGATCGCGCGGCTCCCGTTCGAGTGTCCGGCTCCGCCCGAATGCGGCCGAGCATCCGGCCCGAGCGCGCTATCCTCGCGCGCAGTGCCTCGCTTCGCCGCCATCGACGTCGGGTCCAACGCCTCGCGCCTGCTCATCGTGCAGGCGAAGGAGCCGGACCGCATCCGCCCTTTCCGCTCGATCCGCATCCCGGTGCGCCTCGGCCACAACGTCTTCCAGACCGGCGAGCTCGATCCCGCGACGATCGACGAGAGCGTCGAGGCGATGCGCACGTTCGCGGCCGCCATGGAGGACGCGCGCGTCGACGACTACCGCGCGGTGGTCACGGCGAGCGCGCGCTCCGCGAAGAACGGGCACGAGCTGATCGACCGCGTGCGGCGCGAAGCCGGCATCACGCTGGACACGATCGACGGCACGGAAGAGGCGCGCCTCGTGGGGCTCGCGGTGCGCGAATCGATGCCGCTCGAAGGCCACGCGCTGCTCATGGATCTCGGCGGCGGGAGCCTCGAGCTGAGCGAGATCGTGCCGGGTCGCGACGGCGCGGGCTTCGTGGTCTCGCTCGCGATCGGCACCGTGCGCTTGCTCGAAGCGTTCATGCAGGGCGGCGAGCCCGTGACCGTCGATCAGGATCGGCTCGTGCGCGAGTACCTCGATCGACTGCTCGCGCCGCATCGCCGCAAGCTGCGGCGTCGCCCGTGGGATCACGTGGTCGGCACGGGCGGCAACCTGGTCGCGATCTCCGAGCTGGCGCCGGAGCCGCCCGTCGCAGGTGCACCGCCGGGCGCGGTGCCCGTGATCGACGTGGAGCGCGCGCGCACGCTCCTGCGCGAGCTCTCGCAGATGCCGGCCGCGGAGCGCGCGACGCGCCACGATCTGCGCCCCGATCGCGCGGACGTGATCGTGCCCGCGCTCTACGTGGTCGTCGCAATGGCGGACCTCGCGGACGTCAAACGCATCGAGGTGCCGGGCGTCGGCGTGAAAGAAGGCATCACCACCGAGCTCGTCGAGAAGCACTACCGCGTCTGGGACTACGGCGCGGAGGACGACAAGCTGCTCGTGGCGGCGCTCCACCTCGGGCGCCGCTACCACTTCGACGAGCGCCACGCGGTGCAGGTCACGGATCTGGCGACCAAAATCTTCGACGCGACTCAATCGCTGCACGGGCTCGGCGCGAAGTCCCGCATGATGCTGAAGGTCGCGTCGCTCCTGCACGACGTGGGCGACTTCATCAACCCGCAATCGCACCACAAACACTCGCAGTACATCATCGAGAACAGCGACCTGATGGGCGTGACCCCCGAGATGCGCGCGGTGATCGCGCTCGTCGCCCGCTACCACCGCCGCGGCGCCCCCGCGGTGCGCCACCAGGCCTATCGCGAGCTCTCCCCGGATTACCGCGAGCGCGTCCGCAAGCTCACGGCGATCCTACGCATCGCGGACGCCCTCGACCGAGCCCACCTCGGCAAAGCCAAAGAACTGACGGTGGAAGCCCAGAAGAACCTGCTCCAACTCGAGGTGCGCAGCTCCCAAGATCTCGCGCTCGAGGTCTGGACGGTCGAACGAAAAGCCGATCTGTGGCGCGAGGTCTTCTCGAGCGAAGTCCGCGTGAAAGTCATCGAAACGACGTAGTCTGTTCGCTGCGGCCTTCGGCCTTCGCTCACGAGGCGGGGAGGTTCGTCGGTTCCGTGCTCACGCACGGCCCGACCGTCTCGTGGAAGCGTGCGGCTCCACGGACTGACGTCCGTTCCGCCTCGCACGCTTCCACTTCGATTCCCCGCACCCCTCTGGCGCGTGAGGCCGCCGCTTCGCTCTGGCCTCCCTGCGCGCTGCTCTCCGGGGCTTCGCCCCTGGCCGCAGGGGGGCCAGCCCCCACATTGGGTCACGTTGCGCTTCGCGCGACCTATTCGCGACGTGGCTCGACGTTCATCGGTCGGAACGCCGCTCGCCGCCATCACTCGCGACGTGGCTCGGCGTTCATTGGTCGGAACGCCGCTCGGCGATCTCCGGTTTCGCCGCCATCAGTCCACGTCGGCGGCGCGTTCTTCCGCCATCTGCTTCGCCACGTCCTCCAAGATCTCGCGGCACTCCGGGCGACCGGAGAGGTGCTCGAGCAGGAGCGCCGACGCGTCCATGAAGCTCTTCTCGTAGCCCAGCGCCTCACGCACTCGCGTCGCGATGCGCTCGCGGCCCGCTTGGAGATCGCTCTCGAGCGCGTCGCCGTAGCGCTGGAGCTGCGCCTTCAGGTCGTCGATCTGCTTGCGCAGGCTCTCCGCGTACTGCTCGCGCTCACGTGCGCGGCGCTCGTAGTCGCCCTGCACCGTCTGAAGCGTGGTCACGCGCGCTTCCGCGGCGCCGAGCTCGCGCCAGCCCTCGGCCGTCGACTGCACGCGCAGCTTCGCTTGCGCCTCACCGACCTCACGCTCCGCTTGTGCGCGCATCGCCTGCACCCGAGACGCGCGCTCTCGCTCCGCGAGCGCTTCGCGCATCGCGCGGCTCTCTTCGCCCGCGAGCTCTTCGACCTTACGACCGATCTCCGCGCGCAGCGCACGACCACGCTTCTCGATCGCCTCGAGCTTGCGCTGATGGCTCGCGAGCTCGCCCTCCAGCCGCGACGCCCGCGCCGCCAGATCCCACATGCGCTCTGCCGCCTGGCGCACGTCGTCCGGGGCCTTTCCATTCGGGTACGCACGCGCGGTCGCGCGCAGGAAGTTCGCTGCGCGCTTGCTCCACTCGACCACCCCGGGCGTCGGCGCGGGCGGCGGCGGCGGCGGCGCCATCGGCGCATCGCTCGACGACTTCTGGACGTCCCACACCGTCGAGGGCAGCGAGCGCTGCAGCTTCTTCAGCTCCTCTTGCAGGTGGTGACCGTCGCGGAAACGATCGTCGATCTTCTTCTGCAAGAGCTTCAGACAAATCTGTTCCGCCTGCTCGGGGATGTCCTGCCGGAGCTGGCGCGGCTTCGGCGAAGGCGCGCTGCGCTGCATCTCGAGCAGCGTGTCGCGATCCGACGATCGGAACGGGAGCTGCCCCGTCATCATCTCGTAGAAGAGCACGCCGAGCGCGTAGAGATCGCTGGCCGCGACCGCGTCCTCGCCACGCGCTTGCTCGGGCGACATGTACTCCGGCGTGCCGAACACCGCGCCCTTCGGCGCGAGCCGTGGATCGCGCGCGAGGGCGGCGAGCCCGAAGTCGAGGATCTTCACGAAGTCCTGCCGACCGCCCTTGTTGGTCAGCATGATGTTGTCGCTCTTCAGGTCGCGGTGGACGACGCCGAGGTCGTGGGCACGCGCGAGCGCGGCGCACATCTGCTCGAGCACGTCGACCGCGCGCACGATCGGCATCGGCCCCTTCGCGATCTCGCCCGAGAGCGCGACGCCGACGAGGTACTCCATCACGAGGTAGAGCTCGCCCTCTTCGGTCTCGCCGACGTCGTGGATGTCGACGATGTGCGCGTGGTCGACGCGGTTGGCGGCGCGGGCCTCGCGCAGCATCCACGCACGGAGGTGAGTCTCGCCGCGCAGATCCGGACGGATCAGCTTGAGCGCGACCACCCGCTCGATGAGCACGTGCCGCGCGCGGTAGACGACACCCATGCCGCCTTCGCCGAGTCGCGCTTCGAGTCGATAACGACCGGCGACCACCTTGCCGAGGTAGGGGTCACGCGAGGATCGGGCCGCAGGCTGTGCTCGGGTCATGCGCTCACCGGATGAAGGAGCCACTCGCGGACGACCCCGCGAGCCCACCCTCCGTAGCGCACGACTATACACATCCCGCACGAACGGACGGAAGCCGGAGCGACGTCAGGGTTATGCGGTCGTGAGATCCGACGACCGCACAGCGACCCGGTCGAAGATGGCGCTTGGACTCCATCCGCGAGCGTCTCTTCGGTCGCCTGGCGACCGAACCATCGAATTGACGTTTTTGGAGCCGGCCGCCAGGCCGAGCGACCCGACGTCACGTGAGCGTCGCCGTCAGGCGACCGAACCATCGAATTGCGGAAGCGACGTGGACCGACATCGAGACGGTCGCGCGCACATCGACCGACAGATCACACTCGTCGAATCACACAAACGTGGGCTCGCCCTTTCGGATCGCCGATCTCGTCCCTTATCCTGTCGGGGCTTGCCGGGCGCGTGGTGGTGCCCGGCGCGAGGAGACGCTGGTTGCAAGCGCCGATCGGCCCGTACGTCATCGAGCGAAGGCTCGCCACCGGCGGGATGGCCGAGGTGTACGTCGCGCACCGCAAAGGCCCGCACGGCTTCTCCAAGAAGGTCGCGCTCAAGCGCATTCTCCCGCAGTTCGCGGGCGATCCCGACTTCGTGTCGATGTTCATCGACGAAGCGAAGCTCGCCGCCTCGCTGCATCACCCGAACGTCGTGCAGGTCTTCGACTTCGGCGAGCACGGGGGCGAGCTCTTCCTCGCGATGGAGCTCGTCGACGGCACCAACGTCAACAAGCTGCTCCGCACGATGTCGGCGCTGCGCGAGACGCTGCCGCTCGACTCCGCGCTCTTCGTCGCCGGCCAGACCGGTCACGCGCTCGCGTACGCGCACCGCCTCACCGATCCCGACGGCCGACCGCTCGGCTTCGTGCACCGCGACGTGAGCCCCGCGAACATCCTGCTGACCGCGACCGGACACGTGAAGCTCGCAGACTTCGGCATCGCGAAGGTCTCCATCCGAACGCCCCGCACCGAGGACGGCCACGTGCGCGGCAAGCTCGGTTACATGTCGCCCGAGCAGGTGATGGGCCGCGCGGTCGACGGGCGCAGCGACGTGTTCACGCTCGCGACCGTGCTCACCGAGCTCCTGATCGGAGAGCCGCTCTTCGGCACCGGGCGCGAGCTCGACGTGCTGATGCGCATCCGCGACGTCGACCTCACGATCCTCGAGCGGCACCGCCGGAAGATCCCGAAGGACGTACGCGTCTTGCTCGAAGCGTCGCTGGTGCGCGATCCGGCGGCGCGCCCGAGCGCGGCCGAGCTCGCGGAGAGCTGCGACGAGATCCGACGACGACGCGGGATGAGCCACGGCCCCGAGCGACTCGCGCGGGTGCTCGCACGGCTCGATCTGGTGGAGCCGGGCTACGGGCTCGGCAACGACGGTCCGTCGACCTCGCTCATCGACACGAGCTTGCTCAGCCCCGTGGCGGAGCACCTCGTGCGCGAGGTCGGGGTGCGCTCGCCCGACATCTACACCGTGCGCCTCACCGACGGCACGCAGCTCGGTCCGATGAGCTACCCGAAGCTGGTGCAGCTCGTGACGAGCGGGCGCGTGCACGGCACCACGCTGATCGGCAAAGAGAGCGCGCCGCTCGTGCCGGCCCAGGACCTGCCGGAGCTCACACGCTTCGTCACCTCGCCCGCGCTGCAGTGGAAGCTCGAGGAGCTCGCGCGCGCGGACGCGAGCGGCAACCTCGCGGCGGGCGCGCTGCTGCCCGTGGTGTTCCGGCTCGCACGCGATCGGCGTACGGGTGTGCTGCACCTCTGGGATGGAGAGCGGCGCAAGAAGATCTACTTCGTCGACGGTCGCCCGGAGTTCGTGGGATCGACGGAGCGACGCGAGCTGCTCGGCGAGTGGCTCGTCGAGAACGGCTACTGCTACCGCATGGAGGTCGACATGGCGCTCGCGCTGCTGCCTCGCTACGGCGGGCGGCTCGGCGATGCGCTCGTGGGCCTCGGCGTGCTGCGACCGATGGAGCTCTTCCGCGCGATCACCGCGCAGGTGCGTGACCGTTTCCTCGAAGCGTTCCGTTGGCGCCGCGGGCGCTGGGCCTTCGTGCCCGACATGCGCAGCCACGAAGAGACGTTCCCGCTCGGCGACAGCGCGTTCGGGTTGCTGCGCGAGGCGGTCGCGACCGCGCATCTGTCCGAGCTCGAGGCGAGCCTCGCGCCGACCTGGGAGAAGGTGATCGTGCGCGACCACGCGCCCGCAATCCCGGACGTGTTCTTCGAGCTCGCGCCCTCGTGGCGACGCGTGCTCGACGCGCTCGGGACGCAGAAGACGACGCCCGCGGCGCTGATCGCGTCGGCGAAGACACTCGGCTTCGAGGTCGAGGACGCCTACCGCGCGCTGGTGCTCGCGCTCGCATGTGGACTCGCGAGAGAAACGAGCTGAGGGCTTCGCGCGCGGTTTCGTTCGTGCGTCGCTCTTCGGCCGGATGTTCCTCGGGGTGGTTCTCGGAGCGTGCGCGCGACGTGTGCGACGGTTGACGCACGCGACCGCTGGCCCGACGGTCCACGCTCATCGAAGCGACGTCGTGCCGAGTGTGCTAACTCTCACCACGCGCTCGGTCGGATCCGAGCGCTTCGCGAACCAAGAGCTTCGCGGGGTGAGTGCTTCGCGGGGTGAGTGCTTCGCGCAGTGAGCGTTCGGCGTCGACGAACGAAACGAGAGACGAGTCTTCGAGGTTCCGTGCTGGGTCAGGTCGAATCCATCCCCGAGGGGTCCCACCTCACGCTGGTGCGCCCCGTCCACCCGACGGCGGTGCTCGTCGAGGTACCCCACGCGGGGCTCGAGGTTCCGAGCGAGATCGTGCCCGCGATCGACGCGCCTGCCGACGGAGTGCTGCGCGACTCGGATCTCTACGTCGACGAGCTCTACGCGGAAGCGCCTCAGCGCGGCGCGTCGATGTTGGTGGCGCACGTCAGCCGCTACGTCGTCGATCTCAACCGCGCGGCGGACGACGTCGACCTCGACACGGTGCCCGATCACCCCGCGCCGCGTGGCGTTCAACCGCGCGGTGTGGTGTGGCGCATGACGACCGACGGCCGCTCGCTGCTGCGACGACCGCTGACCTACGCAGAGCTCGAGCAGCGGCTCGCGCGTTTTCATCGCCCCTATCACGCCGCGCTGCGCGGCGAGCTCACGCGCCTGCGCGCGCGCTTCGGCTACGCGGTGCTGCTCGCCGCACACTCGATGCCGAGCACGGGTCGTGTGGTCACGACGGGCAAGCTCGTGCGGCGCGCGGACGTCGTCCCGGGCACACGCGGCGGCACGACCGCGGATCGACGCGTGCTCGAGTTGGTCGACGCGCACTTCCGCGACGCGGGGCTCTCGGTGCGCCACGACGACCCCTACCGTGGTGGGTACGCGACCGCCCACTACGGACGACCGCGCGAGGGATGGCATGCCATCCAGATCGAGCTGAACCGCGCGCTCTACGTCGACGAGGCTACCTCGCAACGCAAGGAGCCCGAGTTCTCGGAGCTCCAGCGCGTGCTCGGGGACCTGGTGGAGAAGCTCGGCGCGCTCGACCTCGGTTGACCCGTCGCCTTCGGGAGCGGACGTCGTGAGTGCGGGCTTCGCGTGCCGTGCGGGGACGTCGTGGGCGCGGACTTCGTGGGCGCGGACTTCGTGGGCGCGGAGCTCGTGGGCACGGACGCATCAGCGAGTCACGTCCTCGCGCCATCGGTGAGTCGAATCGTGGTCGGAGCGAGGTTTGGATCGAGGTCGCAGCGAGCTCGGATCGCACTTAGAGCCTGATCCAGGATCGTCGTCGGCGCTTCGCGCCCTGGGCACGCACCCTGAGGCATCCACTCGCGCTCGAAAATACCCGGCATTTCCTTCGGCGAGCGGATGCCCCATGGCACGCACCCAGACCACGAATCACTCAACGCCGATCCTGGATCAGGCTCTAGGATCGCCGCCACCCACACACGCCGAGTCCGGGACCTCCCGACGCGGCGACGAAGCCTCGGAGGTCGCGGCGCGCATTTTCATCGTGATGTCGCGAGTCTCGTGACGACGAGGCATCGAGGGCCGCCGACGAAGTCGAAAAATGCCCGACGAGTTGCACGTCCGCGCTTTTGCTCGCCCGAGTCGGTGTGCTAGGTTCTTCCACGTGGAGGTCGTGCTTCGGAAGGTCGGGAGGAAGCCGGGGCGAGCCGTCGTCGGCCGTCTGCTCCGCCCGCCGCGCAAGGGCTCGGTCGTCGTGATCGAGTTCCCCGATGGCCTGCACGAGTACGTGACCACTCCGGTGAAGCGCGTGCTCAAGCTCTGCGACCGCGACGTCTACTACATCCAGACCGCGAACAGCCGCTATCGGCTCGAGGTCCGGTCGGGCGACGCGCTGATGATCGAAGCTCCTCTCGCGAAGTGAGCGCTCGAGTGACCGGCACGCGACCCGTCGCGTTTGCTCGTGCGCTTCGCGCTTGCGGCTCTTCGCGTCGAGCCTGCTACGCTTCGCGCATGCGTCGGTTCGCGCTCCTCTTCGCGCTCGCGGTGGCTCCTTGGAGCGCGCCTTCGACCGCGAGCGCGTGTGGCGACTGCCTCCGCGACGGTGCGCGCGAGTACGCGCTCACGGGCACCTTCGTCCGCTACCAGCGCGTGACCTACACGCTGCACGTCGCGATCGAAGAGGGAGACCGACGCTGGGTCGATCGCCTCTCGGTGGTGCCGATGGCGCTGCCGGAAGAGAACGGCGAGCAGGTCGGGTGGAGCACGCTCCGCGAAGGCGATCGGGTCGAAGCGATCGTGCGCGAGAGCGAGAACGATCGCGTGGTGACGCGCCTGCGCATCGTGCGTCGCGCGCCGGCGTCACCGCCGGCCTGACGGACGCGCGCCGGACGCGCATCACGCCGGACGCGCATCACGCCGGACGCGCATCACCCGTCTTCGTACCTCGTGTCTCGAAGCGAGCGCACCTTCGCCGCAGCCGCCCGCATCCGGAGGGCTCGGTGATCAGCGTTGGCTCGGTGCTCAGCGCTGGCGCACGCTGGAGTCTTCGCTCGCTGGGCGCCGATGCACCGAGGGCGGCGCGAGCTCGTCGTGCGGCGGCGGGACGCTGCTGCGACGGCGGCCGAGACCCTCGAGCCCACGACGCACCGAGTCGAGGGGGATGCGCCGGCGGAGATGTTGCGCGAGAGCCGCGCGATCGTTCGCAGACAGCGTCGAAGCCGCGAGCATCACCGCTTCGGCGGCGTGCCCACGCGAGGCGTAGTAGCCGTCGTCCGCTTCGTTGTCGCACGCGAACGCGAGGGACGCGGTCGCCTTGGCGGCCAGTCGCGTCGCGAGATCCGTGGTGCTCTTCGCGAGGGCCGCAGCGCGAAAGCCCGCCGCCCAACAGGCACGCCCGTCGACCTGCCCGCGCGTCCAGCCCTTCGCGAGCTGGAACGCCTCAGGGAGCTCCGCGCGGAGCTTCGCGCGCTCGAGGACGTCGCAGCTCGCCGCGACCACCAAGTGTCGGTCCACGCTCGCGGAGAGCGCCAGCGTGACGAGCCACTCCAGGCGGTCACAGCTCGCCCAGGCGTCGTCGAAGGAGCCGTAGGAGCCCAACCAAGTCTGGAGGTCGTCGGGCAGCTCACGCAGGGCGAGCCACATCACGCTGTCGTCATCGGTGCCGAGCATGCGTCCGGGACGTCTTTCCGGTTGGGCGAAGAGGCGGCGCGATCGGCCGCTTCCTCGACTTCATCGACCAGGAGGCCCGAGGCAACCCGGTCGCTCACAGAGTAGAGCAACGCGCGTGCCCCCGATTTCCGGAAGGATCCCGACACGAGTAGCCGAGCCGATGGGGGTTTGGGGCCCCGAATCGGTGTGCGAATGAGGTTCACAGGCCGCGATTCGCGACCCTGCACACGAGCTCCGAAGTGCTCGTCGAGCGCGACGAGAACCGTAGCCAATGGAGCGCGCGACGCGTTCAGACCTTGCCGCGCAACAACGAGCCGACCGTGAGCCGGCCGTAGTCGGCGAAGGTCCGCCCCACCGTCTTGAAGTCGAGGGTGCTGAGGAACGAATCCGCGAGACCGAAGGGCAACATGCTCGGGATCGCGCCGCGCGAGTACTCGAGCATCCACGCGTGGTCGGGGATCCGGTAGCCCTTCACACGATCGGAGCCGAGGTAGGCGGTGGTGCCGGGGTCGTAGAGCGTGCGCTGCGTCTCGCCTTCGAGGTAGCACCACATCTGGCCGTCGAAGACCCAGTCGTAGACCTCGGTGCTGTAGCGACCGCTGTGGCCCTCGGTGCCGATCGGGCTGCCGAAGAAGATCAGGTACTCGGTCAGCGAGGCGTGCAGGAGCGTGAGCTGCCCCATCGCGCCGCCCGCGTTGTTCAAGATCCAACGGCGCGGTCCGCCGTAGACGTGTTTGCCGTAACGCTCGACGAGCGCGCCGGTGATGGTGTCCATCGCCTCCTCGACGGGGCGGCCGACGCCGAGCTTCGCGCACTCCCCGAGGACCTTCGGATCGAAGACGTATCCCATGGCGCGTGGGTATGGCCGACCGCGCGAACGAAGTCCACGCCTCGGGTCATGCAGTCTTCGCGTCACACGTGTCGACGGCCGCTCTGGTCGCCGCCACGTCGCCGCCAACCCACGCGACGACGCAACGAGCGGCCGCAGTGAGCGCGCTCCTGGCGACGCGCTCCTGCTTCGCCCAGCGTGGCCGCGTGCGACCGCCGACCACCTACTGGGACTACATCCGCGTCGAAGAGATGCTCGCGCTCCAGGGCGGGCTCGAGCCGAGCGACGAAGGGCTCGCGAACGACGAGGTTCTCTTCATCACCGTGCACCAGATCGACGAGCTCTGGTTCAAGCTCGTGTTGCGTGAGCTGGTCGCGGTGCGGAACCTCTTCGCGCAGGCGCACGTCCCCGAGCAAGCGCTCGCGAGCGCGGTGCGTGGTCTGCGTCGGACCGCCCTGCTCTTCCAGAACGTCGCGCAGCACTTCGCGCTGATGGAGTCGATGACGACGCGCGACTACCTCGCGTTCCGCGACAAGCTCAGCCCCGCGAGCGGCTTCCAGTCCGCGCAGCTCCGCGAGATCGAGATCCTCCTCGGGCTCGAGAGCAAGCTGCGCCTGCCGATGGGCAGCGAGTCGACCTACCTCGACGCGCTGAAGTACCCCGACGGTCGCGAGTCGCCCGCGTCGCGGCGCGTCGCCAAGCGCATGGCGGATCGTCCGTCACTGCGCGAGTCGATCGACGCGTGGCTCTGGCGCACGCCGATCATGGGCTCGACCCCGAACGACGCGGACGACGCGGTCGTGGTGCGCGACTTTTTGGAGGGCTACCTCGCGAGCCACGCGGAAGAGACCAAGCGCGCGCGCAGCTTCGCGCAGCACACGGGGCTCAAACCGGAGGACGGCGAGCGACTCGATCAGCGCTACGCGAAGGAGCGCGAAGGCGCGCGGGCGTTCTTGCTCGCAGAGAGCATCGAGGATCCGGAGGAGCGCGCGCGCCGCAGCCGCATCCGCGCCGCGCTGGTCTTCCTCGAGAGCTACCGCGAGCTCCCACTGCTCGCGTGGCCGCGCGAAGTGGTCGAAGCGCTCGTGGAGATGGAGCAAGCGTCGCTGATCTTCCGCCAGCGCCACGCGCGCATGGTCGAACGCGTGATCGGCCGCCGCACCGGCACGGGCGGCTCCGCGGGCGTCGACTACCTCGACGCGACGGCGGTGCGCTACCGCGTCTTCGACGACGTCTGGGCGGTGCGCACGATCTTGGTGCGCGAGACGGCGCTGCCGAAGCTGGAGAACCCGAGCTTCTACGGATTGGTCGCGGAGCGCTGAGGGCGTCACGTCTTCGTGAGCACGTCTTCGTGAGCACGTCTTCGTGAGCACGTCTTCGTGAGCACGTCTTCGTGA
>ERZ761607.2859-NODE-2859-length-17751-cov-7.127939_pt1 | contig 17751 bp, 13 predicted proteins | sample MGYA00511164_ERZ761607 | MGnify/ENA primary metagenome ERZ761607 (study PRJEB28899, sample SAMN02445080) | bioreactor sludge metagenome | biome: EBPR sludge | place: Australia: Brisbane, Thorneside Wastewater Treatment Plant | collected 2011-06-22 ...
GAAACCGAAACCGAAACCGAAACCGAAACCGAAACCGAAGCCGAAGGCCGGTGTCAGGCCTCGGTCACCGAGCGCGCTGGATGAGCAGCGACTCGATCAGCAAGAGCACGAGCAGCGCCGCCGCGATCGCGTGCCACAGCTCGACGCGGCGCTCGGACGAGCGCGACGGCCCGGCGCCGTCGTTGCCGCTGCCCGGCAGCAGGTCCGCCGGCGCCGCCGACAGGTCGCTGCCGCGCGGATCGAGGTTCACCGCGAACGCGAGCTCGTCGCGATCGCGCGTCGCCCCGGTGCGATCCGTGCCCACCACACGGTAGACGCCGGGCGCGTCGGTGCCCGTGAAGCGCACGGCGCGCCGGCCCTCGATGCGCGCGCCCTCGAAGACGGCGCCGGTGCGCTCCGGGCCCCGCACCTCGAGCTTGCGCATGTCGAGCGTGGGTAGGCTCGTGCCCTGGCCCACCACCAGCGACGCGGTCGCACCCTCGACGCGGCGGCGCGCGAGATGGCGCACCGACTCCTGGATGAGCGGCAGGAAGCCGGGGTGGATCGGCAGGTCGTTCCAGTCGCGATCGAGCGTCGACGCGAACAGGAGCAGGCGGCCGTCGCCCTTGCGCGCCTCGACCAGGGCGGCGGCACCGTTGGTGAAGCGGGCGAGCACCTTGCGATCGTCGGTGTCGGTCGTCGGGCCGAGCAGCACGATCTTGGTGAAGCTCGCCTCGGCGAGCCCGGGCGCGTCCCGCGCGAAGGGCGCGAAGATCGGGTGATCCGCCTCCCACTTGGTCAGGTGCAGGGCGCGCGAGGCGCGCTCGTCGGGCGCGGCGCCCCACGCCGTGTCGATCGGATCGCGCAGGCTCTGGGGCAGGAGCGGCAACATCGTGCGCTCGTACGCCGCCGGGTCGACGCGGTCGCCGGGCGCCACCAGGAGGCCGCCGCCGGCCTTCACCCACGCCGTCAGGCGCTGCACGTCCTCCGCGGGCAGCGCGGCGACGTTGGCCAGGACGACGACGTCGTGCTGGTCGATCTCGACCTCGTCGAGATCGTCGGGCGTGATCGTCGTGACCGCCGTGCCGGTCTCGGCGCGGTCGCCGGGGCGGAGCGCGGCCTCGACGTAGAACAGCTCGTCGTCGTGGCGCGCGGCGTGGGGGTCGCCGTCGACCAGCAGGACGCGGATCTCGTCGCGCAGCTGCGCCATCGCGTGCCGGCGATCGTCGGCGGGCAAGGCGTCGGCCGTGAGCTCGACCGCGATCTCCGCCGAGCGTCGGCCCGGCGGCAAGGTCGCGAGGAAGCGCTTGCGCTTGGTCTCGCCCGGCGCCAGGTCGAGCTGACCACGCGCGATGATCTGGCCGGCGATGCGCAGGCTGACGGTCACGCCGGGCGCCGGCAGGGGCGAGTGGTTCGCGATCTCGGCGAGCGCGGCGATGCCGCGGCTGCCGGCGCCCGGATCGGGCTCGACCGAGAGGCGCACGACCGCGAGGTTGGGCAGCGCCGCGCCCTCGCGCACGTCGAGGATCTCGAGCCGCGGGCCATCCTCGCCCCAGGGAGGCTCGCCGCCGCGCAGCGCGCCCCTGGTCAAGGGTGACAGGAGATAGATCGTGCGCCGCGTGTGGCTCGAGCCGGCGAGGAGCTGGGCGGCGCGGGCCAGCGCGCGATCGAGATCGGCGGGGCGCGCGCTCGGCGACATGCGCGCGAGCTGGTCGCGCAGGCGGAGGTGCTCGCGCGACAGCTCGGTCGGGTGCACCGCGCCCTCGGAGGCGCGCACGACGGCCACCTCCGCCTCGGGCCCGAGCAGCGTGAGCAGCCGCGCGGCCTCGTCGGTCGCGCGGCCGAGCAGCGTCCGTCCGTCGAGGCGGTAGCCGGCGCTGAACGAGTCGTCGATCACCAGCACCGCCGCCTGCGGGCCGCGCGCGATGAGCGGCCCCTTGCTCTCGCACGAGGTGAACGGCTTGGCCAGCGCCAGCGGCAGCGCGACGCACAGGAGCACGCGGACGACCAGGAGCAGGCGCTCGCGGAGCTGGAAGCGGCGTGCCGTGCGCCGCTTGGTCGCGATGAGGAAGTCGAGCGCGGCGAACCGCACCACGCGCGCGCGGCGGCGGCCGATGAGATGGATCGCGACCGGCACGAGCAGGCCGGCGAGCCCGACGAGCAAGAGCGGCGCGAGGAAGCTCACCGGCGCGCTCCGCCCGCCATCGTGCGCTGGCGCGTCGCGAGCAGCTCGAGCAGGGTGTCCTCGACCGCGCGATCGGTGAGGCACAGGTGGTAGTCGACCCCCGCGCTGGTCATCTCCTCGACCACGCGGGCGAGGAACGCGTCCATCCGCTCGAGGTAGTCCTTGCGGATCGCCGCCGGGTTGGCGAGCAGCCGGTGATCGCTCTCGAGCGCCTCGAACAGGGTCAGGCCCTCGAACGGGAAGGTGCGCTCCTCGGGTGCGAGCACGTGCAGGACGGCGACGTCGTGCTTCTGCGCGCGCAGCCGCCGCAGCGAGGCGAGCGTGCGATCGTCGGGATCGAAGAGGTCGGACGCGAGCACGACGAGGGCGCGCTTGCGGCGCGCCAGCTCACCGATGCGGTCGAGCGCCGCGGCCGGCGAGTCGTCCTCGCCGGCGGCGCCCGCCGTCGCCCGGTCGATCACGCCGAGCACGTCGGCGAGGTGAGAGGTCCGGGCGCGCGGCGGCACGACGATGTCGCCGCCGGGCGCGCCGAAGACGTAGAGCCCGACCTTGTCCTGCTGCTGGACGACGAGGTAGGCGAGCGCGGCGAGGCACAGCCCCGCGTACTCGACCTTCGACAGCCCGGAGCCGGCGAAGCGCATCGAGCCCGAGCCGTCGAGGACGAGGTAGACCGTGAGCTGCGACTCCTGCTCGTACTGCTTGACGAAGTAACGGTCGAGCTTGGCGAACGCGCGCCAGTCGACGTGGCGCAGCTCGTCGCCGGGCGAGTACTCCTTGTGCTCGGCGAACTCGACCGAGCTGCCGTGCAGGCGCGCGCGGTGGAGCCCCGAGAGCGCGCCCTCGACGATCACCCGGGCCTTGAGCGGCAGGCTGCCGAGCCGGGCCAGCGCGACGGGATCGAGACGCGGCATCGCTCGGGGTGCTCGGGCTACGGCGTGACCACGCCGAGCAGTCGATCGACGAGGTCGCCCGCGCGCACGCCTTCGGCCTCGGCGCGGTAGTTGAGGATGAGGCGGTGCTGCAAGGTCGGCCGCGCCAGCGCCGCCACGTCGTCGATCGAAACGGCGAAGCGCCCATCGAGGATCGCCCGCGCCTTGCCGGCGAGCACCAGGAACTGCGACGCGCGCGGGCCGGCGCCCCACTGCAGGTACTCGCGCACGAACGGCGGCGCGACCGGCTCCTGGGGCCGCGTCGCGCGCGCGAGCGCGACCGCGTAGCGCACGACGTGATCGGCCGCCGGGACGCGCCGCACCAGCTCCTGCAGCTCGAGCACCCGCTCGGGCGAGAGCACGCGATCCAGGCGCGCCTCGTAGCCCGACGTCGACATGCGCACGATCTCCTCCTCCTCGGAGGCGCTCGGGTAATCGACGTCGACCTGGAACATGAAGCGATCGAGCTGGGCCTCGGGCAGCGGATACGTGCCCTCCTGCTCGATCGGGTTCTGCGTGGCGAAGACCAGGAACGGCAGCGGCAGCTCGTGGGTGCGGCCGCCGGCGGTCACCCGGTACTCCTGCATCGACTGGAGGAGCGCCGCCTGGGTCTTGGGCGGCGTGCGGTTGATCTCGTCGGCCAGGACCATGTTGGCGAACACCGGCCCGCGCAGGAAGCGAAAGTTGCGTCGCCCGGTCGCGTGGTCCTCCTCGAGGACCTCGGTGCCCGTGATGTCGGCCGGCATGAGGTCGGGCGTGAACTGGATGCGCTGGAACGTGAGGTTGAGGGTCTCGGCCAGGGTCGAGATGAGCAGCGTCTTGGCCAGGCCCGGCACGCCGACGAACAGGCAGTGCCCGCGCGCGAACAGCGCGGTGAGCAGGTGCTCGATCACGCGGCGCTGGCCGACGATGCGCTTGTCGATCTCGGTGACGATCTGGTGGTGCGCGGCGGCGATCTCGGCGACCGCGCGCAGGTCGTTGGCCCGCTGCTCCTCCTCGGACACGGGCGACGAGCCGACGGCGGCCGCCACGGTCGTCACCGGCTCGTCGAGCTCGGACGGCGGCGACCCCAGGATCTCGGTGGGGGAGGTATCGAGCTCGGACGTGGCGCGGTAGGGCTTCATGGTTCAGTTGCGCAGTCGGTCGCAGGCGGCGCGTTCGCGGCGGGCGGTCGCCGCGGCGCCGAGGTGGTCGTAGGCGTCGGCCAGGCCACACCTTACCGCCGGATCGAACGGAGAGACACGCAAGGCTTGCTCGAACGCCGCGCGGGCGCCGGCGTGGTCACCGCCCCTGGCGAGGGCGACGCCCAGGGTGACCGCGGGGACCGCGTCGTGCTCGTCGAGGGCCACCAGCGGACGCGCGATCGCGATCGCCTTGTCGTACTGGCCGAGCTCGACGTACGTGCGGGCGAGCTTGCCGGCGATGTACGGATCGGGCGTGCCGCCGGTGGCGGCCAGCGCCTTCTCGTACTCGATGGCGGCGGCCGCGACCATGCCGCGCGCGCGGAGCATGCCGCCGAGGCGCGCGAAGCGACGGGCGCGCGCGTTGGCGACCTCGTCGACGCCGACGTTCTCGTCGTCGCCGCCGCCCTTCTCGAAGCGCACCCGGCGGTGGCCGCCGCCCGCGGCCTTGCCGGCCGAGAGGTCGAGCGTACGCAGGTGCGCCTTCCACTCCTTCTCGGCCTTGGCCCACGTCGAGCCGACGACTTCGCCGACGGCGCGGCGCGCGCTCTTGCCGTCCTTCTGCATGGCGAGCACCTGGCGGAGGCCAGCGTAGCCGACCTTGCCGTGCAGCCACGCGACCAGCGTGTACACCTCGACGTAGGCCAGGGCCGCCGCCTCCTGGCTGGGCAGCTTGGCCATCGACGGGTGCATCGCGTCGAGGTCGATGAGGCGGCGGCGGGCGAGCGCGTTGCCCAGGAGCTGCTGATCGGACGCGCCCAGCGCGCCCGACGGCGCCGCGCGCCAGCGGGTCTGCTCGAAGCGCGCGAGCCCCTCGTGTAGCCACACCGGCACCGTGTCGTTGGTGGCGTGCGCGATCACGTGGTGCGTGTACTCGTGCGCGAGGGTGTCCATCCACGGATAGCCGGTGATCGTCGCGCGCGGCGTGACGATCATCAGCTTCTCGTACTTGGCGAGCGCGATCGTGCCGGTGGTCTCGATCTCCTCCTCGGTCAGAGTCGAGACCCGCGCGAGGTCCGCGGGCCGGGTGAGGATCTCGACGCGGACCTTGCCGCTCGGGCGCCAGCCGAGGTCGTCGCCGATCGTCTCCCACGCGGCGTCGAGCACCTCGCCGGCGAGGTCGACGATCACCTCGTCGGGCCCGGGCTGGTAGGAGATGACGAAGCGCCCCTTCGGCGAGTCCTTCTTCGCGAACGAGGCGGTGACGTCGCGCGTGCGCGTCGCCAGCGTGCGGGTCTGGCCGGCGAGCCCGCCGAGCGTGTCGTCGGGGACCTTGGCGAGCCGGTCGATCGCGCCGGCGTAGTCGCCCTCGAGGAACGCGAGCTCGGCCTGGAGCCACTTCACCTCGGCCGCGTCGGGCGACCGCTTGAGCAGCTCCGCGATCAGCGGCCGGGCCTCGTCGATCCGCGACGTCGACAGGAGGCGCGCGGCCTTGAGCGCGTCGCCGGTCACCGTGCGATCACGCCGCGCCTCGGCGGCCGGGGCGACCGCGAGCAACGCCGCGGCGACGAGCAGGAGTCGCGCCCTCATCGGATGAGCTCCTCGTAGTAGCGTCGCACCTGCTCGTCGTAGCCGGCGGGCGCGCGCCGCTTCATCGCCTCGAGCAGCTCCTCGCGGAAGCGCTCGGGTGCCCGGTACTCGTCGGCGCCGGGGATGCGCACGGGCTCGTCGCCGTTGCGAGGGTCGCCCTGCGACTGCGCCTGGCGCGCCGCCTTCTGCGCCTCCTGGCGCGCGCGCTCGAGTGCCTCGGCCGCCGACCGCGCCTCGTCACGCGCGCCCGACGGGTCGCGCTTGCCCATGCGTTGCTCGGCGTTGTCCATGGGCGCCGTCGCTTCACCGACCCGCTGGCTGATCGACTCGCCCGCGGTGCCGGGCATCCCCGGCGTCGTGCGCGCGCGCTCGGCGAGCCGCTTGGCGCGATCGCGGTTCATGCCCTGCCGGCGGCGTAGCGAATCCATCCGCCGCTTGTCGTCGCGGCTCATGATCTGATCGGGCGAGGGCGTCATCGCCTCGAGCTCGCTGACCAGCTTGTCCGCGAGCGGGTGCGCGCCCTCGACCGCGTCGAGCGCGTCCGACGTGGCCTCGGCCCACGGCGAGCTGGGGTCGTCGGACAGGGCGGCGTCGAGCTCGCCGGCGACGGTCTCGAGCGACTGCCGCGCCTGCCGCGCCATGCCGAGGGCCTCGGCGATGTCGCCGTCCTCGAGCATGCGCTCCAGATCGGTGAGCCGCTTGTCGACGATCTCGAGCTCCTCGCGCGCGAACGGCGTGAGGCCGCCGTCGGGCACGTGGTCGAGCTTCTCCTGCAGCCGATCGACCGTCGCGCCCAGCCGGCGCTGAGCGCCGCGCGCGAGGTCGTGCATGAGGTCGTCGGCGCGGTCGGCGTAGCTCTCGAAGATGCGATCGGCCTCGGCCGCGATGTCGGCCTGGTCGCGGGTGACGTCGGCGAGCTCGTCCATCAGCTCGTCGAGCTTCTTCTCGCCGTCGGAGAACCGGTCGCCGCGCAGGTCGCGGAGCGCGTCCTCCATCGCCGTCGCCGCGTCGGAGAGCCCGCGCTGGCATCGCTCCAGCGCCGCCTGCGCCGCCTTGGCGTCACCTTTCTCGACCAGCCGCCGGACCTCGGCGAGGCAGTCCTCGCTCCGCTGGTCCTGCAGCGCCTGCGCGTGCACGAACTGATCGAGCACGTCCTCGGCGATGCGCTGTCGCTTGGACGCGAGCTCGGCGATGCGCTGCTCGACGGCGCGGATCTGGCGGAGGATCTCGGCCTTCAGCTTGTCGTCGCCGGTGCGGGCATACTCGGCCAGGAGCTCCGCGAGGCGCTTCTGGTGCGCCTCGATCTCGTCGGCGACGTCGAGCATCCCCTCCATCTGCTCGCGCTCGAGCCAGTCGGCGAGCGTCAGCGCGTCGTCCTCGAGCTCGCTCACCGCCTGCTTGTCGACCGCATGCCAGCGCGTCGGCGCCAGGCGGGGCGGTTGCCCGCCGCGCCGGCTCGCCGCGGCGATCGTCGCGTGCTCGCGCTCGAGCTGTCGCGCCTCGAGATCGACGAGCTTGTCGATCCGGCCGCGCATCGCGTCGAGCGCCTCGCGCAGCCCCTTGTCGGCCAGCGCGTCGCCCTCGTAGGCGGCCGCGAGCGTGCCCAGCTCGACCGTGATGTCCGCGAGCTGGCGGTGGAGCTCGTCGCGCGGCGGCGCGCCGGGATCGGTCGACGTGAGCCGATGACCGAGCGCGCGGAGGACCTTCTCGGCGAGCTCGGCCTGGCGCGCGAGGTGCTGCTCGTGGCGCTCGCGGGGCGAGAAGACGCGCAGCCGCATCGCGCGCGAGCGGCCGACGTTGGGCCCGTCGACGGCGTCGTTGTCGACCGCCTCGAGGTGGTAGCTGACGATCGCGCCCGGCGGCAGCGCGACCTCGGCGAGGTCCCAGACCACCTTGCCCTGGGCGCGTCCCCGCGGTTCGGCGAAGCTGGCGAGCACCTTGCGCTCGAGCTTGCCGCCGACCTCCCACACCAGCTCGATCTTGCCGACGCCGAAGTCGTCCTCGACGACGTACGCCAGCTCGATCCGCTTCATGTCGGTGACGTCGAGCTCGTCGGCGGGGGCGTAGAGCTCGACCGTGGGCGCCTGATCGGGCTCGAGCTCGATCACGTGCGCGATCGCCTCGATCGTCCGCCGCCCGCCTGGCCGCTCGCTCTGGAAGCGATAGCGCGCGGCGCCGGTGATCGTGAGCTCGCCGGTGAGCTCACCGGTCGCGCTCGCCGCGAGCGGCACGATCTCGGGCTCGGCGCCCTCGCGTTCGAGCACGATCGAGATCTCGCCGCCCGGCTCGAGCGCGCGGGTGACGAAGCGCGCGCGCGTGCCGGCGAGGGCGCGGAAGTCGCCGGCCGTCGACGGCAGGTGCAGCGGCGGTCGGCGGCTGTACGCCGGCGGCGTGAGCAGGATGCCGAGATCGCCGACCAGCGGCACCGACGACTGGGCGGCGCCGCCGAACGGGCTCGCCGGCGCCTCGCGCAGCCGGCGCCAGCCGTCGGCGATCGCGTCGGTGGCGAAGACGAGGAGCGCGGCGTGGACGAGCGCGAGGGTCAGGGCGGCGAGGGCGCCGCGCCGGAGCCACCGGCGGTCGAGGAGGGCGGGCGCGCGGAGCTGCGACACGCGCTCCGCGGTGACCTCGGTCAGCGCGGCGACGAGCGCCGGCGACGGGGACGTGGGCGTGGTGGGCGCGGCGTTGAGCTCGACGGTGGAGAGCAGATCCGACGCGAGGAAGCTCGAACGCTGCTTGTCGCGCGCGCCGACCCAGCGCGCGACGGCCGTGTCCGCGCGCCAGCGACGCGCGGGCGCGATCACGCCGAGGACGAGCGCGGCGACGAGCCCGAGCCCGCCGACCAGCCCGGCGATCGCGACCATCGCCATCGCGGTGGGGCGCGACGGCTCGAGCGCCCAGCCGGCGAGCGGCAACGCCAGCGCGAGCACGCCCGCGAGCACGAGCACGCCGACCGCGCTCATCGTCAGCGCATGGCGGCGCAGCTGGCGGCGGACCGTGGCCAGGAACGAACGAATGGAAGCGAGCGAAGGCGACACCCCGAGCCCAGGGAGTCTAGCGCGCCGATCGCGCACATGAGAGAGGGATCTGGCGACGACACCGACACGGCGGCGGGACAGGGGCGCGACGGTGTTATAACCGCCGCGGTGAGCAAGAGGGCCGACTCAGCGGCCGCGCGCCCCTCGGGCGACGCGGGCGACGACCGCGAGATGGTGGCCCGGGCGCAGAAGGGCGATCGCGCCGCCTTCCGCGTCCTCTTCGAGCGGTACAGCCGGCGGGCGTACTCGCTGGCCATCGGCGTCGTGCGCAACCCCGACGACGCCCTCGACGTCGTGCAGGACGCCTTCATCAAGGCGCACCGCCACCTCGACAAGTTCGAGGGGCAGGCGAGCTTCTACACGTGGCTCTACCGCATCGTCATGAACCTGGCGATCGACCACATCCGCAAGAACCGGCGTCAGAAGGTGGTCGACTTCTCGGACGGCACGCTCGACGAGAACGGCATCGGCGAGGACTCTCTAATCCCTCGGATTATCGGGGGAAATCCCGGCCGAGCGCTGCTGGACCGGGAGATCCGGGACCGGATCGCGACGGCGCTCGACGAGCTCTCCGACAACCACCGGGCCGTGCTCGTCATGCGCGAGCTGGAGGGCCTTTCCTACGAGGAGATGGCGCAGGTCATGGGGTGCAGCAAGGGCACCATCATGTCCCGCCTGTTCCACGCCCGCCGCAACATGCAGAAGCGGCTGGTCGACCTCTACGATCGTCCGGCCAACGCCGCTGGAGACCCGGCGGACGGCGGCGGCGAGCCAGCTGATCCACCAGCTGATCCGCCAGGTGATCGGGAAGTTCGCCGGGGCATTGAATCAAAGGCAGAGGACCCCTCGTCATAGTATCGACACCGCGTCTCGTAACCTCCCAGAGCATTCCCGTGTCCAATCCCTCCGACTCAGAGCTCATGATGCTCGCCGATGGCGAGCTCGACGCCGCCGAGGCGCGCGCGCTGGAGCGCGCCGCGGGTCCGACCGGCACCGTCAAGGTGGCGGCCGTGCGCGAGGTCGGCGAGCTGGTGCGAGGCCACCTCGAGCTGGCGGCGGATGACGCGGAGGAGCGGTTGAGCGGGCTCTGGGATCTGGTGGAGCGCCGGCTCGATCAGCCGCAGCCGGAAGGTGCCGCCGCGCGGCCGGCACGCGCCGCGGCCCGGGAGCCCGGCGTCTGGTCGCAGCTGGTGCGCTGGTTCGACGGCCACCGCGCGCACCTCCTGACCGGCGCGCTCTCGGCGGGCGCGGTCGCGGCGCTGGCGATCGTGCTGCGCGAGGAGCCGCGGGTCGAGATCCGGACCGTCGAGGTGCCGGCCAAGGTGACGCCGGGCGATGGCGGCACGGGCGGCAGCGGCGGCACGCAGGATCCGGTGGTGCTCGTCGCGACCCCGCCCGAGGTGGAGTCACTCGAAGTCAACGGAGGCACCGGTACCGTGTTCACGATCCAAGACGACGACGGCGGGTCCGAGACCGCCGTCATCTGGGTGACCCCCGACGACGTGCTGGAGGGGATATGAAGACGCGCTCGCTCCTGACCACCTCCGCGCTCGCGCTGTGCGTGACCATCGGCGTCCTTGCGCTCACCGCACCGGCGGCGTCCGCCGACGCGCCCATCGCCTGCGCCGTCGTCGAGATCGAGGCGTCGACGAGCGACGCCCCGTCGATCGCCGCCGAGCTGCGGCCGCTCGAGAAGAAGCTCAAGAAGCCGCCGTTCTCGTCGTGGAACACGTTCAAGCAGCTCGGCGCGCACGACGTCTCGCTCGAGCCGATGAAGGCGAGCACCCTCACCCTGACCCACGGCAAGGCGCAGCTCCTCCTGCGCGAGGTGACCGCGCGTGGTCAGAAGAAGAAGACGCGCATCTCGCTCGGCATCAGCGTCGATGACGGCGAGGGCAAGCGCGTCCTCGACTCCAAGGTGGCGGTCGACGCGGGCGACTACCTCGTCGTGGGTCGCTCGCTCAAGGGCAACCGCGGTCATCTGATCGCGATGCACTGCAAGCCCTGAAGATCACGACGTAGGGGGCTGTAGGCGCCGTCGTCGGCGGATGAACCGCGCCGCGCCGGGCGTCGCACCCGAGTGTGGTATGTGGAGACCGACGTGTCCGGTACGCGCCTGTCGTTCCTGAACACGCGGCTCAAGCGACGTCTGGTCATCGCGGGAGGCGCCGTGGTCGGCCTCTGTGCCCTCGTCGCGATCGGCCTCTGGGTCGTGTATCCGCGCGTCGGCGCCTGGTACGTGCGATCGAAGGTCGTGCCCAGGCTCGAGGCCAGGCTGGGGCGCACGGTCGCGATCGGTGACATCGACATCTCGCTCGGTCACGCGGTCCTGCGTGACATCACGGTGCGCGGCGCCGGCGACAAGGACGCGCCGCTCGTCCGGCTCGATCGCGTTGAGGTCACGTTCGACACGTGGAGCTCGCTCCGCGCCAGCGCCGAGATCGATCGCATCGCCGTGACCGGTGGCGCGGTGTCGCTGCGGCGCGCCGCCGACGGGACGACCAACATCGGCGATCTGCGGGAGCGGCTCACCGGCGGCGGCGGAGGGACGACGAGCGGCGGTCGCGGCGGCGGGATGTCGAGTCTGCGGCCCCGGATCGCGACGGTCGGCGGGATCGCGCTCGCGATCGACGACGAGGAGCACCGGGTGCACGGCGGCGCCGCGGAGCTGGCCGGCACGTTCGAAGGCGGGCGCGCCGCGCTGACGATCGACCGGATCGCGATCGACGCGGAGATCGGGCAGTGGCTGCGTCTGGGCTTCGGCGCGACCGGCGCGAACCTCGGCGACGCGCTCGGCGAGCCGCTCGACCCGGGCGTCGACGGTGCGGCGGGCGACGTTCCGGATCCCGACGAGGCGGTGGCGGTGCCGGTGGCGGCGCCGTCCGGCCCGGTGCGCGTGCTCTCGGCGGCGAAGGTGACGATCACCAGCGACGGGGGCGCGAAGCAGGTCGTGATCGACGGCGGCGAGCTCACGCCGTGGAAGGGCCTCGCGCTCACCGGCGTGACCGGGACGCTGCGCGAGGCCGACGATGATGGACGGCTGGTCGTCTCGCTCGACGGCGGCTACGGCGGGGTCGCCGAGAAGCTGTGGACCGCGAGCGGGTGGCTCGACACCGGCACCGGGCACGGCGAGATCGCCCTGCGGGCCGAGCGCTTCAGCCTCGACCGGCTGCGGCCGATCCTCGAGAAGAGCTCGCTCGTCGACTACCAGAAGACCACGGTCGACGCGGCGCTCACGCTGACCTTCGCCGGCGAGGTCACCGGCTTCGTCGGCGGCTTCCACCTGCACGACCTGACCGTGGGGCACCCCATGCTCGCCGACCGACCGGTGCCGGATCTCGACGTGTCGGGCGACATCGCCGGCTCGGTCGACCGGCGCACGCGGACGCTGGCGCTCACCCGTGGCGACTTCGTCTCGCGCGAGATGGCGTTCCAGCTGACCGGCACGGTCGCCATGCCCGGCGGGGTGACGCCCGCGGGCGGTACGCGCGAGCGCGCGGCGATCACGGCGCGCTTCGTGATCCCGCCCTTGCCCTGCCAGAAGGCGCTGGCGGCGTTCCCGCCCGAGATGACGCCGTACATGCAGGGGTACAAGCTCAAGGGCACGTTCTCGACCGATCTCGCGGTCGCGATCGACCTCGCGGATCTCGAGGCCACCCGGCTCGACGGCTCGGTCGCGCTGCGTGCGTGCCGCATCCTCGAGACGCCCGAGGAGATGGAGCGGTTGAAGGAGACGTTCGAGCACTTCGTCGAGGTCGAGCGCGACCAGTGGGTGGGGTTCATGATCGGCCCCGAGAACCCCGACTTCGTGCCGATCACCGACGTCTCGCCGCACCTCCTCAACTCGTTCATGACGACCGAGGACTCGGCGTTCTACAAGCACAAGGGGTTCATCACCAAGGAGTTCCGCAGCGCGCTCATCAAGAACCTCGACGCCGGCTACTTCAAGTACGGCGCCTCGTCGATCACGATGCAGACGGTCAAGAACGTCCTCCTCTACCGGGAGAAGACCCTGTCGCGGAAGCTGCAGGAGCTCTTCCTCACGTACTCGATCGAGCAGGTGCTCGAGAAGGATCGGATCTTCGAGATCTACGTGAACGCGATCGAGTACGGCCCGGGGCTCTACGGCATCGGTCCCGCGGCCCGCCACTACTTCGGCAAGGAGGCCCGCTACCTCACGCCCAAGGAGGCGGCCTTCTTCTCGTCGATCCTGCCGTCGCCCAAGGCGCGCTACCGCCAGTACTGCAGCGGCACGCTGACCAGGTGGACGGGCTCGAAGATCGACCGCATCCTCGGGCTCATGCTGAAGCGCGGGCGCCTGACCCAGGAGGAGTACGACGCCGCGATCATGCAGCCCCTGGTCTTCGTCAAGGACGGCACCGAGACCGAGCAGGAATGCAACAAGCGCGTCAACCGCGCGCTCAAGAACGCGCGCCCGACCAACCCGCTGAAGAAATGATCGAGCCGATCGCGAGCGTGCTGCGAGGCCGGCGCGTCGTCGTGCTCGCCGGCGCCGGCCTCTCCACCGAGTCCGGCATCCCGGACTACCGCGGCGCGGGACGTTCGCCCCGCCGCTCGATCCAGTTCCGCGAGTTCGTGCAGAGCGCGGCGGTGCGCCAGCGCTACTGGGCGCGAGCCGCCGCCGGCTGGCCGGTGATCGCCGCGGCGCGCCCCAACGCCGCCCACCTCGCGCTGGCATCGCTCGAGGCGCGCGGCGTCGTCGCCGGCACGATCACCCAGAACGTCGACGGGCTGCACGTGGCCGCCGGCGCGCGCGAGGTCGTCGAGCTCCACGGCGCCCTGGCCCGGGTCCGTTGCCTCGACTGCGACGCCACGATCGCGCGCGCGGCCATGCAGGAGCGGCTCGTCCTCGCCAACCCGCAGCTCACCGAACGCGCCACCGCCGCCGCCGCGCCCGACGGCGACGCCGAGCTGTCCGACGTCGCCGACTTCGTCGTCCCGGCGTGCCTCGCGTGCGGCGGCGTCCTCAAGCCCGACGTCGTCCTCTTCGGCGAGAACGTCCCGGCCGCCACCGTGGCGAGCGCCTGGGCGCTCTTCGACCGCGCCGAGGCGCTCCTCGTCGTCGGCTCCTCGCTCGCGGTCTTCTCCGGCTATCGCTTCGTCGTGCGCGCCGGCGAGCGACAGGTCCCGATCGCGATCGTCAACCTCGGCCCGACCCGCGGCGACGCCCTCGCCGCCGCCAAGCTCGAGGCCTCGCTCGGCGCCGCGCTGCCGACCCTCGCCGCCGCGCTCTGATCCGATCCGAGCTGGCTACGCCTTCTCGGTGCGATTGCGGCCCAGCGCCTTGGCGCGGAGGAGCGCGTCGTCCGCGCGCCGCAGGAGGTCGTCGACGTCACCTTCCCGGATCGTGGTCGCGACGCCGAGGCTGGCGGTGATCGTGACGCTCTCCCCGTCGAACTGGAAGGGACGGTCCGCGAGCCGCGTGCGGCAGCGCTCGGCGACCTCGTACGCCCCGTCGAGGTCGGTCATGGGCAGGAGGATGCCGAACTCCTCGCCGCCGTAGCGCGCGATCATGTCGGCGTCGCGGATCGCCTCGCCGAGGACGCCGGCCGCGTGGCTGAGCGCGCGATCGCCGATCAGGTGACCGAAGCGATCGTTGATCGACTTGAAGTGGTCGAGGTCGATGATGATGAGCGACGTCGGCGTGCCGTAGCGGCGGCCGCGCGCGAGCTCGCGCCGGGAGACGTCGAACAGCAGGCGGCGGTTGGCGACGCCGGTGAGCGGGTCGGTGGACGCCAGCCGCTCGAAGCGCGCCTCGCGGTCGCGCCAGCGCTCGATGATCCACATGATGATGACGAACGTGAGCCCGCTCATGAGCGTCGTCGACACCGCGCCGCGTACGATCGCCTCCTGCTCGACGCGGACGGCGCGGGCGGCGGGGCCGAGCAGGGTGCCGTCGAAGGCGCCGTCGGCGATCGCGATCGCGCCGGCGATCACCAGCACCGCGTAGACGAAGGTGCCGCCGAGCGAGACCCAGCGGGGGAAGACGACGTAGCCGATGACCGCGCCGCCCAGGAAGCCGATCCAGCCGGGTGCGCCGAAGGGCCCGGTGAGCAGGGTGAAGGCCGCGAGCGTGATGGCGTAGAGGACGACGGTGGCGATCGCGAGCAAGAGACCGTCGCCGTCGCGTCCACGCGCCACCCGCGCGATCACCGCGAGCGTGGTCCAGGCGACGAACGCCGCGACGTTGAAGCCGACGAGGTCCGCGGCCTCGCTCTCGGGCGGCAGGAACGGCCAGCCGCCGAGCACCTGGGCCGCGCCGATGAGGAACGTGGTCGCGCACAAGAGCAGCGCGATCGCGTAGCAGCGATCGGACATCCGCCACGAGAGCGGATTCCCCAGGCGACGGCGGCGCACGACCGGCGAGTCCATGATGTCGACGGTCCGCCTCCCGGACAGTCGCGGCGCGGAGTATATGCGCTGACCCTGATTCGAGACCAGGAAGGTGGCGGGGTGCGCGGATGTGCGCGGGAGGCGGGGCGCGAACGCGACTCGCGCTACGGGAACAGCGCGCCGTAGGCGGCCGGGTTGTCGGCGTCGGGGTCCGGCAGCTGCGCGAAGTCGTCGTACGGCCGCGGATCGGTGTTGCCGGCGGTCTGGTTCGTGACCAGGTCGATCACGTACGACGTCAGGGTCACCGCCGGCGGCGCGTCGACGTCCATCGCGTCGGTCTCGGCGTCGGGCCGCGGGCCGTCGGTGCCTCCGCCACCTTCATCGTCGCCGCCGCAGGCGGCGAGGCCGAAGCCGACGGCGAGCGCGATCGCCGCGAGACGTCGCGGCGACATCACGGCGACCCCGGGCGCGGGTGGTTGAGGTAGGGGAAGCCGGCGAGGAACGACGACGCCGTGCCGATGAAGGCGCCATCGACGATCGGCGCGCCGCCCGCGGGGGCGTCGCCCGTCGGCGCGAGGTACCCGACGGCGACGCGCAGCGCGATGTCGGTCACGTCGTCGGCCGGCCGGCGGCCGTTGGGGAAGCCGGCCGGATCGCAGCCCGCGTTCTGCAGATCGAGGGCGCCGCCGGTCGCGGTGCGGTCGAAGCAGAGCGCGGCGCCGAAGGTGTTCTGCGACGCGGCGGCGGTCGCCGCGATGCCGAAGTTGAGGCGCAGCATCTCCGATGGGGTCGCGCCGGTGTGGTTCACGTTCGGCACGCCGGTGAGGAAGGCCGCGACGAGATCGGTGCGCGGGAAGTTGTTCGGCGCCGGCAGGGTGGCCGCGCCGTAGAGGATCTCGAGCAGCTCCGGCAACGTCGGGTGGGTGACGTAGTCGGCGAACTGACCGTCGCCGCTCGGCTCGGAGCTGTTGAAGCGATCCTTGTCCTTGAGGCCGATCACGACCTCGTTGACCAGCGGCATGCCGAGGCGCGATACCTGCACCCACGGGCCGCCCTCGCGGGCGGGGTTCTCGTAGGTCGCGGTCGGGTTGATGACGCGCGCCTGGCGCACGCTCGCCGTCGTCCAGCCGCCGATGATCGTGTCCTGCGCGTTCTCGCCCAGGCACGACGCCGGCACCTCGATGGCGATCGTCGTGACGTTGGCCGACGCGATCGTGTTCATGCCCTGATCCTGGGCGCCGAGCGGGTTGGCGGTGCCGCCCGAGCCGCTCATGTTGACGAGGTCGAAGATCTGGCCGAGGTTGACGGCGAACGGCTCGGCGCGCTGGCCGACGAACACGCGCGGCGTCGTCGAGGCGGGTGGCGTGCAGCCCGGGATCGTGACGTTGTAGACATGGGCCGCGGCGTAGGCCGCGTAGTCGGGGAAGGTCTTGGTGCCGATGTTGTCGACCGGCTTCTTGAAGGTGCCGCCGCCACCCGTGGCGGTGACGTCCTGCGCCGTGCCGGTGCGGCGATCGCCGCGGATGACCTTGACGGTGTAGGTCTCCTGAACGTTCTGGTCGGCGTCGAACGTCGCGCCGGCCGTGATCGCGCCGATGTTCGACAGCGGCACCGCCACGGTGCGCTGGTTGCCGCTCGGCCCGACGGTCAGCGCGAGCCCGTTGCCCGATGACGCCAGCGCCGAGTCGAAGTCGAACTGGAACGTGAGGTCCTCGGCGGCGTCGCCGTCGTTGTCGACGTGGATCTCGTAGATCGCGTCGGGGTCCATCGTGAAGTAGTTGGGTCCGCCGTACGCGGCCTGGAGCGGGATGTAGTTGGCGATGAAGGTGACGTAGCCCTCACGCCCGCTCTCGTAGCTGCGGAACATGTAGAAGTCGGTGCCGTCCACCTTCGGGTTCTTGGTGATGAACGGCGCCTCGCGGTGCGATGACGCGCGTCCCTGGTGCAGTGGGAGTGCGGCCGCCGCGAGTAGCAGCGCCCCTCCGATCCATCGTTTGCGCATGAGTCCTCCTGTTGATTCACATCGTGCGGAACGCCTGCTCCGCGCGCCGGGCGACATCGCCCAGCGCCGAGCCGGCGTGGTGACCGAGAGCGAGCGTGGTGGCGCCACGCACGTGGATGACGCGGGTGAGCTCGGGGATGCGGAAGCGCTCCTCGACGAACGCGCGCCCGGCGGCGGCCGAGGCCGGCGAGTCGTACTCGCACACGGCGACCGAGAGGCCGGTGGCGGTCTGGCCGCCGACGCAGTACGCCGCCTTGACCGTCATCGCGACGTACTGCTTCTGCTCCGCCAGCTCGATCCCGGCGGCGGCGAGCGACGCGAGCACGTCCTCCGCGCGCGGCGCGCCCGGCACGGTCGTGGGGCGGTGCGCCGCCTCGTACTGCAGGCGACCGGCGACGGTCTTCATCGACTCGGCCGACACGCGATCGCTCGTGACGGCGAGCTGGTCGAGGCGCGCCATCGTGGACACGTGGGCGGTGGGCGCGGCCGGCGCGGGCGCGGGCGCCGGCGTCGGCGGTGGCGGTGGCGGTGGCGGCGCGGGCTCGCGGCAGGC
>ERZ761607.2860-NODE-2860-length-17747-cov-5.384355_pt1 | contig 17747 bp, 2 predicted proteins | sample MGYA00511164_ERZ761607 | MGnify/ENA primary metagenome ERZ761607 (study PRJEB28899, sample SAMN02445080) | bioreactor sludge metagenome | biome: EBPR sludge | place: Australia: Brisbane, Thorneside Wastewater Treatment Plant | collected 2011-06-22 ...
GTGCCCAACGGCGTGCCCAACGGGCCTGCCGTTGGGCAGATAGCTTTCATACAGCCGGGCCAGCTCGCCCCAGAAAACGGCCAGCGACGCTCCATCGGAGGCGATGTGGTGCAGGGTGATGAGCAAGATGTGGTCGTGGGCGGCCATTTTGAGCAGATGGGCGCGAATGGGCCAGTTGTGTTCCAGGTCAAAAACCTGGGCAGCTTCGGCAGCAAGCAGCGTTTGCGCTTCGGCCTCGCGATCGGGGTTGTGGCTTAAATTGGTGAGAGGCAGGGGCAACGGCCGTTGTTCCCCCACCACCTGAAACGGCACACCATTCACCTTGGTATAGGTGGTGCGCAAGATGGCGTGGCGCTGCACCACTTTGTTCAGGGCGGCTTCCAGCGCCGCAGGATGCAGCTCGCCGCGCAGGCGCACCGCCTGGGCCAGATTGTAATCGCTGGTGCCTTTATCCAACTCTTGCAACATCCACATGCGCCGCTGCGCAAAAGAAAGCGGCAGCGGGCCATGCACCTCAGTTGGCCGCAGCAACGGCCGTCGGTCGGCTGATTGCAGCTGCTTCAAATGGGCCAAAATCTCATCTTTGCGGGCGGACAGCTGCTCGCGCTGCGCTGGCGAGAGCGCCCCCTTAGGGGCATTCACCCGCAGCCGTTCCTCCTCCACCCAAATTCTTACGTCCAGAGCGCGCAGCTGCTTCAGCAATTCAGTTACGGTCATCATAGTTCAAATTCCTCCCTTTCTTCGGCATCTTCAGCGTTGGTGGGGGGGAGATGTTTTAGCCAAAAGAGTTCTATCAAAAAGTCAGTCAGTGCATCGATTGTTGGGTAGTCAAAAAGCAGCGACGCGGGCAAGGATTGATTAAGTGATTGTCCCAGAGCATTACGCAGTTCAACTGACATGAGTGAGTCGAGGCCCATTTCCAGCAACGGCCGTTTCGTACCGATCTCAACCGAAGATGATAGCCCCAAAACCTGACGAGCTTGATTACACACATGCTCACGCAGCAAAATTGGTTGTTCATCGGGCCGGGCCGCCGCCAGTCTGGCCGCCAAGGCACCAGGGCCAGCCGCAGATGCACCGGATTGGCTGGGGGAAACGGCCGTCTGCTCCAGCATCCGGGCCAGGAAAGCAGGATGTATTCCGGGCGGCAGCTGACGGCTAAAGGTGTGCCAATCCACCGGCAACACGCCAACCTGGGGCACACATTCACCCAGCAGCTGCTCTAAAACGGCCAGCCCCTGCTGTGTGGCAATCGTTCGGATGCCCAAAGCAGCCAGATTGTTGCCTCTATTCACCGCTTCGGCCATGCCCCCTTCGGCCCAGGCCCCCCAGTTGATGCTCAACCCAGGCAGCCCCAGCGCCCGGCGGTAATGCGCCAGCCCGTCCAGGAACGCATTGGCTGCGGCATAGTTGCTTTGCCCCGCGGCCCCCAGCAGCGCCGAGGTGGACGAAAACAGCACAAAGAAATCCAGCGCCCGGCCCAACGTCGCCTGGTGCAAATGCCAGGCACCAGCCACCTTGGGGGCCAAAACACGTTCAAATCGGGGCCAGCTCTGGTTCAGCAGCAGGCCATCGTCCAATACACCGGCGACATGGATAATGCCACGCAGCGGCGGCAGTTTACGGTCAATGGTTGTTATGATTTGGTCAACCGCTTCTTGCTCCGCAATATCGGCCTCGAAGAGGTGTACGGCCGTTCCCAACCCCTCAATCTCCGCAATTACCGCCCTGACCGATTTCGACGGTTCACGGCGGCTCACTAACACCAGATGACCCGCGCCCTGTTCCGCCAGCCAGCGCGCCACGCGCAGCCCCAGGCTGCCCAAACCACCGGTAATAAGATAGGTCGCATCGGGTTGAGGTTGCACGTTAGCCCGCGGATGGTTAATGACAAGCTTGCCCACGTGCCGTGCCTGGGCCATAAAACGAAACGCCTCCACCACCTGTGCCATGTCGTAGACGCGGGTGGGCAGCGGCCGCAGCGAGCCATCGGCAAAACCGGCCAACACCGCTTGCAGCATCGTCTGCACCACCTGCGGCTGGTCCAGGCAAAGCTGGCCCAGGAAAAAGACATGGTTGTGTACCCCAGGGTAATCGGCGGCTACCGTGGCATCGTCCCAGGTGCCCGTCCGGCCAATTTCCACAAAATGCCCACCGTCGGCCACCAGGCCAAGCGTCTTGGGAATAAACTCACCAGCCAGCGAATTCAGGGCAATCTGCACGCCCGCACCGTTGGTGTCGGCAAAAATAGCCTCGGCAAAGTCCAGCGTGCGCGAATTGTAGAGGTGCTCAACGCCCATCTGACGCAAAACATCCCACTTGGGCGGGCTGGCCGTGGCGTACACCTCGGCCCCGGCGCGCTGCGCCAGCTGAATGGCGGCCATGCCCACACCACCCGCCGCGGCATGGATAAGCACCTTGCTGCCTTTTTGCATATGCCCCAAATGGTTCAGCGCATATTCGGCCGTGAGGAAAACGATGGGAATCCCGGCCGCATCGGTGAAGCTCATCTGCCTGGGCTTGAGGGCAACCAGGTCGGCCAGAGTGATCACGTAGGTGCTAAATGCGTGTGGCGTCAGGGCCATCACTTCGTCGCCAATCTGGAATTGGGTCACGTTGGGGCCAACGGCCGTAATCCGCCCGGCACATTCACCCCCCAAGGGCGCCGCTTCCGGGTACATGCCCAGCGCATTCAGCACATCACGGAAATTCAGGCCAGAAGCCGCAATTTCAATCTCTACCTCGCCAGGACCCGGCGCGGGCCGGTCGGCCGGGCGCAGCGCCAGGTTGTCCAACACACCTCGTTCACGGATGTCCAGCTGCACCGGGCCGTCTGTCACAACGGCAGCTGGCACACGCCGGGCTAATCGCGGCACGTAGCGTGTGCCATCGCGGAACGCCACCTGTATTTCGCCGCTGCCGTGCAACAGTTCATCAGCCAGAGCCGTGATGCCGTTGCCTGGGTCCAAATCAAGCTGGGTGCAGGCCAGCTCCGGCAGTTCCTGGGCAATAACCCGCACCAGGCCCACCAGGGTCGTTTGGGCCACGGCCACGGCTTCGCCGGGCAGAACTGGCTGCGCCCCACGCGAACAAAGCCAGAGGCGCGGCGGTTTAGGCACTCCAGCCAGCGCCTGTACCAGGGTCAGGGTGTGGCCGAGGAGCTGTTCTTGAACGGCCGTTGGTTCCCCATCCATGGGTAAATCCAGGTTCCAAAAATCCACCACCCGATCCACCAGCGGGAGCGTTTCGGCCATCACGGTCGGCAGGTCACCCTGGTCGAGCAGGGTGCAGCTTTGCCCCTGGGCTGTCAGCTGCCCGGCCACGGTTTGGGCCACACCGCCCTGGTCGGCCAACAAGAGCCAGCGCTGAGGTTGGCTGACAGGAACGGCCGTCAGCGGTTGAGCTTCCCAGGCCACTTCGTACAGCCACTGCTGGTAAGGCGCGGCAGCAGCACGGTGCAGCATGTGCGCATTCACTCGCTGCAAGCGCAGCCGGTCGAGGTGCAGCAGCAGCGTGCCTTGTTCATCGCGCAAGAAGAGGTGCGCGGTTAACACGTCGGCCTGCGGTTCGGCTTCCAGACGGGCATAGCAAAACACGGTGTCGCCGATGGGGTGCAGCTGGTGCAGGGCGCTGAGGTGCACCGGGAGGAAGGTGGCGTCGCTCTGCTGGGCTGTTGTCGCTCCCAGGACGTGCAGGCAGGCATCCAGCAAAGCAGGATGCACGTGATACCCGGCGCAGCTAACGTCGGCGGGCAGCTGAATGCGCCCCAGTGCTTCGCAGTCGCCGCGCCACAGCTGCTGCACCCCACGAAATGCCGGGCCGTAGCTGACGCCCAAATCGGCCATTTGCCCGTAGTAGGCGGCAAGATCCGGGTCGAGGGTCAGGCGATTTTGCAGCGCGGCGAGCGGTTCCAGCTCAGCTACAGCCGGGGTAGCGGCACGCTGGATCATCCCCTGCGCGTGGCGCTGCCAGTGGGTACGGCCGTCTTTTTCTACCTGGCTGTAGAGTTGGAAAGCGGCCGTATCTGTTCCTTCCGGCTGCAAAACCAGCTGTACCGGCCGGGCTGAATCGGCGGACAACAGCATCGCATCTTGCAGCGATAAATCGGTGAGGCTGTTGGGCTGCTGGCCAAAATGGTCGGCGGCGGCGGCCAAAGCCAGCTCGACGTAGGCCGTGGCAGGCAGCACAATCTGGCCAAAAATTTGGTGATCGGCCAGGTAACCGTGCTGGCTGATGCTGAGGTTGGCGCTGTAGGTGGGCAGGGCAATGGGCAGGCGCTGCCCCAGCAACGGATGCTCCATCCGCTCGCCAGCCAGCGTGGGAATGCGGTTGGCGGTGCTTTCAAACCAGTAACGCTGCCGCTGGAAGGGATAGGTGGGCAAGGGCAGCGGTTTGATTGGGCCATAATCGGCGGCAAAACCTTCCCAGTTCACCGCTGCGCCCGCCTGGTACAGGTCGGCCAGGGTGCGCAGCAGCACCGACCAATCATCATGCCGGTCACGCAGGGAGGGCAGGCAGCGAATTTGCTCGGCCCCCGGCAGGCGCAGGGCCATGCCGGAAAGCGTTGGCTGGGGGCCAATTTCCACAAAATGGGTGAAGCCATCGGCGATGAGTTGAGCCACGCCGTCGGCAAAACGCACCGGTTGGCGGATGTGGTCGCGCCAGTAGACGGCCGTTTGCGCCTCGTCGCCCTGCACCTGCCTGCCAGTAAGGTTGGAGATGAGCCGCAGGCGCGGCCGACGGTAGGTGAGGGTGCCCGCCACCTGGGCAAACTGGGCCAGGATGGGGTCCATCAGCGGCGAATGGAAGGCGTGGGAAACGGTGAGATGGCGCACCTTCACGCCGTTGGCCTCAAACTGGGCCGCGACGCGCTGAACGGCCGTCTCTACCCCAGAAATCACCACGTTGGCTGGCCCGTTCAGCCCGGCGATGGCTACCTCATCGCGACAGTGGGCGATGGCGGCGGTAACGGCCGTTTCATCGGCAAAAATGGCGGCCATTGCCCCACCCTCCGGCAGCGAACCCATCAAGCGACCGCGCTCGGCCACCAGGGTGATGGCATCCTCCAGGCTGAGCACACCGGCGACACAGGCCGCGCTAATCTCACCGATGCTGTGGCCCAAAACGGCCGTCGGCTGAATGCCCCAGGCGCGCCACAGCTGGGCCAGGGCGTACTCGATGGCAAAGAGGGCGGGTTGGGTGTAGGTGGTCTGGTGCAGCAAAGCGGCCGTTTCGCTGCCGGGTTCGGCAAACATCACTTCGAGCAACGGGGCTTGCAGGAACGGCCGTAACAGCTCATCACAGCGGTCCAGGGCGGCGCGGAAGGTGGGCTGGGTAAGGTACAGCTGCTGGCCCATGCCGTTGAGCTGCGCCCCCTGCCCGGTAAACAGGAAGGCAATTTTGGGGGCGCTGCTGCCGCTGTACTGCCCTTGCGCCACAGGCAAAGCGGCCGCCAGTTCTTTCACGGTCGCCGCCGGAATGGCCAGACGGTGCGGGAAGTGAACACGGCCGTTGTTCAGCGTGTGGGCCAATCGAGCCAGATCCACCGCCGGGTTTTGCGCCAGGTAAGCCGATAAATTTTCTCTTTGGGCGGCCAGCGCTGCTTCGCTTTGGGCCGACAGGGTCACCAGGTGCATAGGCCGGGTTTGGACGGCCGTTGGTGCTTCGGTTTGCGGTGCCGGGCCAACAATGACGTGGGCGTTGGTGCCGCTAAAGCCAAAGGAGCTGAGCCCGGCCAGACGGTCCTCCCCGGTCCAGGGCTGGCGCTGAGTGACCACTTTGACCGGCATATTGGTCCAGTCGATATGCGGGCTGGGGGTATGGAAATGGAGGTGGGGTGGCAGTTCGTTGTGCTGCATCGCCAGCACCAGCTTAACCAACCCGGCAATGCCTGCGGCGGCCTCCAGGTGGCCGATGTTGGTTTTGACTGAACCCAGGTAAAGCGGATTTGCGGGGGTGCGGTTTTGGCCGAGAACGGCCGTGGCCGCCCGCACCTCAATCGGATCACCCAGCGGCGTGCCGGTACCGTGGGCCTCCAGGTAATTGATCGACTCCGGGGCCAATCCACCCGCGTTTTCCAGGGCGGCGCGAATCACTTTTTGCTGCGCCTGGCCATTGGGCACCGTCAGGCCGCTGCTGGAGCCATCGTGGTTGATGGCTGTGCCGCGAACCACGGCCAGGATGTTGTCGTTGTTGGCCAGCGCCTCGCTGAGCCGTTTGAGGACCACCACGCCGCACCCTTCACCCCGGCCGTAGCCATTGGCGGTGTCGGCGAAGGTTTTGCAACGGCCGTCGGGCGACAGCGCCTGCGCTTTGGACATGTACACCGACGCTTTGGGTGTCAGGATGAGGTTCACCCCACCCACCAACGCCAGGTCGGCCTGCCCGGCCCGCAGCGCCTGGCAGGCCAGGTGCAGCGCCACCAGCGACGAAGAGCAGGCCGTGTCCACCGCCAGATTAGGCCCTTGCAGCCCCAAATAATAAGACAGCCTCCCGGCCGCCACGCTAAACGCGCCGCCGGTGCCCACGTAGGGATCGATGCGGGTGAGGTCGTCGGCGTTGGCCGTGATCTGGGCATAATCGCTGGTGCTGATGCCCACGTAAACGCCGGTCTGGGTGTTGGCCAGCTTGTCGGGCGACAACCCGGCGCGTTCCAGCGCTTCCCAGCTGGTTTCCAGCAGCAAGCGCTGCTGCGGATCCATGCTTACCGCCTCACGGGGTGAGATGCCAAACAGCTGCGGGTCAAATTGATCAACGGGGTTAACAAAGCCGCCCTGCCGCGAGATCATCTTGCCGGGGACATCTGGGTTGGGGTCGTAAAACGTGTCTATGTCCCAGCGGTCGGGGGGGAGATCGGTGATGGCATCACGGCCGTTTTGCAGCAGGTCCCAGAACGCTTCTGGGGTGTTGGCTCCACCGGGAAAGCGGCAGCTCAGGCCAATGATGGCCAGCGGCTCGACCTGTTTATTTTCCAGGGCGGCCAGGCGAGCCCGCATATCTTTAAGCGCAAACAGGGCTCTTTTTAGTGCTGTAGTATCCTGGCTGTTCTCAGGGGAGCTGCTCATAGATTGTACTCCCATCCCAATTCCTCACGTTTGGTGGAAAATGTAGCCGTAATTGTCCCCAAACTTGCTCGTTAAACGTTAGCAGTTTTTGCAGGCTTTTGTGTCGCAAAGAAATAAAAACTCGGGTGTGTCGCACCTGTATAATCACAAATCGTTTTGCTTTTAGACCTTTGCAGGCAGGTGATTCTGAAGTGCGGGCCAGTGGGTAATGTGCAAATGTAAAATGGTTCAGTAGAAACGTGGCCTGGGTCTTGTCTAAACAGTGGCAGAGTCGCCATTTTACCAGCCAACTGTCTCACTTGCCCAGATTTGAACTTGGCCTGCTAACCTTAGCAATTTGATATTACGGTGCGGCTTACGCCAGCAGGCTTTTGCCTAAACATCATGCCATGAATTGCTCCAAATCAGTAACCAGCCTCTTCAAGCTCTTTGAGCAACGAATCGGTCAACTCGCTTTCTGATAAACTATCCAATTCGGCCAAAAGCTCTTGTGATTCTTCATCGGCGGTGGGGGTTACGGCCGTTTCCACCTCCGTACTCAAGTGCAGCACCTCATCAGCCAGGAAGTGCGTCAGGGCGGCAATGGTGGGGTATTCAAAGGCCAGCGTGGTGGGCAGCGGCTGCTGAAGCCCTGCCTTCAGCCGGTTGCTCAGCTCCACCGCCATCAGCGAATCCATGCCGATATCGGTTAGACCCTGGCGCACATCTGGCGTTTGCCCCGCCCCAAGACCCAGCACACGCATCACCTGCGCCTGGACGTAGGTTTGCAGCAGCGCCAGGCGATCGCCTGCCGGGGCCTCGGCCAGCTCTTGCCGGATAGCGTCTTGCCCCGCAGCGGCAGGTACGGCCGTACGGCTGGTGAGCAAGTTTTGCAGAAACGGCCGTTCCGCCACATTACCCGCCTGCCCTAACCTGGCCCAATTCATCGGCAGCACGCCCACCTGGGCCGCAGGCTGCGGCAGCAGTTGAAACAGCAGCGCCACACCTTCTGCCGGGGAAATCAATTCAATGCCCGACGCCTGCCACTGCGCTTTGGTCCGCTCATCCACGCCAGCGGCCATGCCCACCTCAGCCCAGGCCCCCCAGTTGAGGCTGAGGCCGGGCCGTCCCGCCGCCCGACGCGCCTGCATCAGACCATCCATGAAGGCATTGGCCGCGCTGTAATTCACCTGCCCCGCCGAGCCCAGCAGCGCCGCCCCGGCCGAGAAGCAAACAAAAAAGTCCAGCGGCAGCCCGCGTGTCAGCCGATCAAGGTGGTAGGTACCCAAAATTTTAGGGGCCATCACTTTGGCAAACTGCGCCCAGGTCTGGTTGGGTAAACGGCCGTCGGCCAGCACCCCCGCCGCATGAATAACGCCACGCAGCGGCGGCAGTTCCGCCGCGATCTGGTTGAGCACACGCTGCACCTCGTTGGCCACCGCCACATCAGCCTGGGTCGTGACCACCGTCACGCCGTCGGCACGCAGGTGGGCCAGCTCGGCCTCAGCCGCCGCAGATGGGGCATGGCGACCCAGCAGCACCAGGTGGCGTGCCCCTTGTTGCGCCAGACCACGGGCCGTGGCCAGACCCAAACCGCCCAGGCCGCCAGTCACCAGGTAAGTGCCATCGGGCCGAACGGCCGTAACGGCCTGCTGGTGCAACACAATCTTGCCCACGTGTTTGGCCTGAGACATAAAGCGGAAGGCGTCGATGGCTTGAGCGATAGGGAAGGTGCGTAAGGGCAACGGCCGTAATGCTCCGCTCTCAAACTGTGCCCTCAGTTTTTGCATCATTTCAGCAATGAGATGGGGTGTCTCACGAGCGACGTCGGCCAGATCATACGGGAAGTAGGCTAGGGTCGGATTCAGCGCCGCCACCTGCTCGTGGCTCCAGATGCCACGCTTGCCCATTTCCAGGAAACGGCCGTTGTCCGCCAATACCGCAAAACTTTTGTCGATAAATTCATCGGCCAGGGCATTGAGCACAATATCGACGCCTTTGCCGTTAGTGATAGCCATAATTTCGTCGGCAAAGTCCAGGGTGCGGGAGTGCATCACGTGCTGGACGCCCAACGATTTAAGCAGCGCCCGTTTTTCTGGACTGCCCGCCGTGCCAAAAATCTCGGCCCCGGCCTGCTGCGCCAGCTGCACGGCGGCCATGCCCACGCCGCCCGCCGCCGCGTGAATCAAAATGCGGTCGCCCGGCTGGATGCGGGCCAGGTGGTGCAGTCCGTAAAACGCCGTAAGGAAGGTGATGGGCAGCGTCGCCGCCTCTACCGGGGAAAGAGTGGCCGGGATGGGGGACACAAATTCGGCGCGAGTGACCAGGTGGGAGGCAAACGTGCCGTCGCCCAGGGCCATGACGGTGTCGCCAGTTTGCACGTGGGTGACGTTGGGGCCAACGGCCGTTACCACCCCCACACATTCATTGCCCAGCGAACCCGCCGGACCGGGATACATGCCCAGCGCATTCAGCACATCGCGGAAGTTCAGCCCGCTGGCGACGATTTTTAGCGCCACTTCGCCAGCGCCAGGTGCCGCCATGGCCCGAGGGCGCACGGTGATGTTGTCCAAAATGCCCTGCTGCGGCGTAAACAGCTCAAACGGAGCATCCGCCGGAATGGGCAGCAGACCGGCATCGGGCTGGTACTTGTTGAGGCGGGCGGCTAAACGGCCGTCGCCGCGCCACGCCACCTGGTCCTCACCATCCCCGGCGGAGAGTTCGGCCAGAACGGCCGCCGCCGCGGTGGCCTCTTGCGCCGGATCCAAATCGACAATGACCGGCTGCAAGGCAGGTTCCTCGACGGCCAGGGTGCGGGCCAAGCCCCACAGCGTCGTCTGGTTGGGCTGGACCAACTCGCGGTCGTCGGCCAAAACAGCCTGGGCACCCTGGGTGGCCAGCCACAAACGCGGCACATCGCTCCGCCGCAGCAAAGCTTGAACCAGAAGCAGCGCACTGCCGTAGCCCCACTGCTGCGCGGCGGTCAATTCGTCTTGAGGCAGCAAACTCCAGAGGTGAATCACGCCTTGAAGCGGCCGTTTGCCCTGTTCTGTTACCTCGTCCAGCAAACGATCGTAAGCCGCCGGGTCCAGCACCGCAAAATCGGCGGATGTGGCAACCGTCGTGGTACCGTCCCGCTGCTGAATCTGTTCCGCCAGCGCCTGGCCGATGACCCCATCGGATAAGATGAGCCAGTGGCCATCCAAACTATTTGCCGCCGGAGGCAGCTCGGTGGGCTGCCAGGTGACGTGGTAGGTGAGGTCGGTAAACGGCCGTTTGGCCACCTGCTGCAGCGCCATCCGGCTGACCCGCCGCAGCTGAATGCCGTCCAGCAGCGCCACCAGCTGGCCTGCCGGGTCCAGCAGCCGCACCTGCCCGCTGAGTGCTTCGGCGGTACCCGAACCCGATTCCACCACGGCGTGGCAGCGCAGAGCAGTCACCCCGGAACGTACTAGATGGAAGTAGGAGACACCCACCGGCACGTACACGTTGGCCGACGCACCCTCGTTTAGACCGGGCAGCGCGGCCCCAATCACCTGAAAGCAGGCGTCCAGCAGCGCCGGGTGGATGAGGTACCCCTTGCCGGAAACGTCGTCCGGCAGGGCCACTTCGGCCAACGCTTCACCATCGCGCCGCTGAATGGCGCGAATGCCGCGAAAGGCCGGGCCGTAGCCCAGGCCAATATCGCTGAGCAGGCGATAGTAATCCGCACCTTCGATCCGTTCGGCACAACGTGCCTGGATGGCGGTCAGTGGTTCGGTTTCGGGAGCCAGGGGTGATTTGAGTTGGGCAACGGCCGTACTATGCTGCTGCCACTTGCCATTTTCGTCCTGGCTGAAGATGCGCACGGTGGATTGGCCATTTTGTGGGGGAGAGACGGCCGTTTGCACCAATCGTTCGCCTGCTTCGGGCAAAATCATCGCCTCCTGGATTTGCACATCGGCCAGCACCACCTGATCGGAATGCAGCGCCAGGCGGGCGGCGGCCAGGGCCACTTCCAGGTAACCGGTACCGGGAAAGAGCGGCAGGCCAAACACCCGATGATCGGTGAGATAAGCGGGAGCATCCAGCGCTAAACGACTGGCGTAAACGGTGTCTTCCAGCAGCGGTGAGGCCAGCGGCTCGTGCAGCAGCGGGTGCAGCCCGTTTGGCAGCCCCGTGCGCTGCACTTTGGGCAACGCCACCCAATAGCGCTGCCGCTGAAATGGATAGGTGGGCAGGGCCACGCGGCGGCCAGCACCGGCCTGGAACGCGGTCCAATCAACCGTCGCGCCGTTTAGGTAAAACTGACCCAGGCTGCGCACAATTTGTTCGGCATCGTCCTGGTTGGGACGCAGCGAGGGCACAAAAGCGGCCGCGCCATCGGGCAGGCAGCGGCGGCCCATGCCGGAAAGCGTTGGCTGCGGGCCACATTCCAAAAACAGGCCAATGCCCATATCGGCCAGGGTGTGCATGGCATCGGCAAAACGCACCGGCTGCCGCACGTGATTGCGCCAGTAAACGGCCGTTTGCACCTCTACCCCCGCCACCTTGCCGCTCACGTTGGAAACCAGCGCCAGGTGCGGCTCGGCAAAAGTGACGGAAGCCGCGACAGCGGCAAATTCGTCCAGGATCGGGTCCATAAGCGGCGAGTGGAAGGCGTGGGAGACGGTCAGCGGGCGGGCCTTGATTTTTTGCGCATCCAGCTGCTCGATGAGGGTGGCAACGGCCGTTCCCGCCCCAGAAATCACCACGCTGCCTGGTCCATTAATCGCCGCAAGGGAAACCCGGTCGCGGTAGGCGGCAATCGCCTGCTGCACCGTGGCCTCATCGGCAAAAACGGCGGCCATTGCCCCACCGGCAGGCAAATTACCCATCAAACGGCCGCGCGCGGCAATCAGCTTAAGGCCATCTTCCAGGCTAAACAGCCCGGCCACACACGCCGCCACAAATTCACCCACGCTGTGCCCCATCACCGCCACCGGCGCAATGCCCCACGAGCGCCACAGCTGGGCCAGGGCATACTCGATGGCAAACAGGGCAGGTTGGGTGTACTGCGTCTGGTCGATGAGAGCGGCCGTTTCCGGCGCAGCATCGTCGGGCGGATAAATGATTTCCAGCAGGGAACGGTGCAGATACGGCCGTAAAATCGCATCGCACTGTTCCATCGTTTGCCGGAAAACTGGCTCGGTCTGCATCAACTGCCGCCCCATCTGCACGTACTGCGCCCCCTGCCCGGTGAACAGGAAGGCGATTTGCGGCGCGGCCGAGGGGGCCACCTCACGCTGAACACCCTCCGTTTCTTGCCCGGCGGCAAAGGCGGCCAATTGTTCGGCCTGCTGAGCCAGACTGTTGCCCACCACGGCCAGCCGGTGGCTAAAATGCGCCCGCCCGGTGCTGGCCGTTAACGTGATGTCGGCAGCGGCCGTTTCTGGGGCGACGGCCAGATAATCGGCAAAACGGTGGGCCAAATCCTTCAACGCGGCCTCATTGCGGGCGGAGAGGGTGAGCAGGTGGAACGGCCGTACCGCCGCTGGCTTCTCGACAACGGCTGGTTCCGGGGCCTGGCCCAAAATGATGTGGGCATTGGTACCGCTAAAGCCAAAGGAGCTGACTCCGGCCAATCGCTGCCCGTTCAGGGCAGGCCAGGGGGTAACGGCCGTCGGGATTTCGATGGGGAATGCTGGCCAGGGAATCTGGGGACTGCGTTCTTGCAGATGCAGATGACCGGGAATAGCCTGGTGCTGCAAGGAGAGCACCACCTTCATCAAGCCAGCAATGCCCGAAGCCGATTCCAGGTGACCGATGTTGGTTTTGACTGAGCTGAGGAACAGCGGCGGCGTATCGGCAGTGCGCCCGGCACGCAGGGCGCTGCCAATCGCCTCCACCTCAATGGGATCACCCAGGGTGGTGCCGGTGCCGTGTGCTTCGACGTAGCCGATCTCGGCCGGTTTAATCCCGGCGCTGGCCAATGCCTGGCTGATCACCGCCCGCTGCGCCAGCCCGTTGGGCACCGTCAGGCCGCTGCTGCGACCGTCCTGGTTCACCGCCGAGCCGCGAATGACGGCCAGGATGTTGTCGCCGTCGGCCTGGGCGTCGGGCAGGCGCTTGAGCACAACCATGCCGCAGCCTTCGCCGCGCACAAAGCCATCGGCACGGGCATCAAAGGTTTTGCAACGGCCGTCGGGGGCCATCATGCCCCAGCGCGAGAAGGAGATAAAGGCTTCCGGTTTAAGCAGCGCGTTGACGCCACCCGCCAGGGCCATATTGGTTTCCCCGGCACGCAGGCTGGCGCAGGCCAGGTGGATGGCCACCAGCGACGAGGAGCAGGCGGTGTCGATGGCCATCGACGGGCCTTGCAGCCCCAGGGTAAACGCCACCCGCCCCGGATTGACGTTAAGGGCGCTGCCGGTGGCCGTGTACACATCCAGTTCGGTCGGATCGCCCTTCAGGCTGATGTGGGCATAATCGTTGGTGGTGATGCCGACGTAGATGCCGGCCTGGCTGCCGCGCAATGAGTCGGGGGCAATGCCCGCGTGCTCCAGCGCTTCCCAGGTCACTTCCAGCACCAGGCGCTGCTGCGGGTCCATCGTGGCGGCTTCACGCGGGGTGATGCCAAAAAATTGGGGATCAAACTGGTCGATGCCGTCTAAAAAGCTGCCGTACCAGGAAACGGCCGTATCCCCCGCAATCGATTGGTCCCACCGGTCAGGCGGCGATTGGCGAATGGTATCCACGCCGTCTTGCAGCAGCTGCCAGTACGCTTCCGGGCTGTTGGCCCCGCCAGGAAAGCGGCAGCCCATGCCGATGATGGCAATCGGTTCTCTTTTGGCCTGCTCCACCGCGTTCAGCTTAGCTTGCAGGGTTTCGATAGCGGTCAGCGCATTCTTGAGTAAAGCGCGGCGATCCGGTTGTGTGTCCATAAACGTTAGTCCAGCTTTTCTAATTTTTGCAGCAGCAATGCCGCCAGGTCATCTTCGGACAGGTCGTCGATGTCAGACGCGTCGGCAAAATCGTCTAATGCTTCGCCCAGGTTGGTGAGAACGGCCGTATCGTCCTCAACTTCCGCTTCTTCAGCGACCGTCTCAATTTCCGCCAAAATCTCTGTGTCCAAAAATTCGGTCAGGTCATCAATGGTGGGATAGTTGAAGGTAAGCGTAGAGGGCAGGGTTTGGCCAACGGCCGTTTCCAGCAGCCCCTTCAACTCCACCGACATCAGCGAATCCATGCCCATGTCAAACAGCCCCTGCTGCGTATCGTTCAGGCGGGCGGGATTGATGCCCAACACCTGGGCCGCCGCCTGCTTCACCTGCGCCATGATTAAACGATGGCGTTCGGCGGCAGCTCGCCCCTGCACCTGCTGGCGCAGCAGCGGCACAGCGGCCGTCTTGGGTTTGGCTTTGGTGCTCACTGGCTGCACATCCTGCACCTGGGAGAGGAACGGTTTTGGCCGTTTGGCTTCGTAAGCGGCTTTCAGCGTCTGCCAGGTGACATCGGCGACCACCACCTGCGGCAGCGGCGCAGCGGCCAATTCGCCCAGCGCCGCCAGGGCCAGGGCCGTGGGCATGCGCTGCAAGCCAAACTGCTGCACGGCAGCCTGATCGGCCGCCGAAGCCACGCGCATCACATCCCAGGTGCCCCAGTTGATGCTGACGGCGGGCAGCCCCTGCGCCTGCCGGTAATGGGCCAGGGCATCCAAAAACTGGTTGGCGGCGGCATAATGGCCCAGGCCAGCCGCGCCCAGCAGGGTGGTGGTGGAGGAAAAGAGGACAAAAAAGTCCAGCGGCAGGCCCTGCGACAGTTCGTGCAGCAGCCAGGTACCCTGCACTTTGGGGGCCAGCATGTTGGCCAGGGCGTCAGCGGGCATTTCGGCGATGGGATAGCCAGTCATGGCGACGGCGGCATGGATAATGCCCCGCAGCGGCGGCAGCGACTGGCCGAACCGGGCAAACAGCCCGGTCATTTGGGCCCGATTGGCGACATCAACGGCCGTTACTTCCACCACCACCCCCATTGTTTCCAGGGATTGAACGGCCGTTACCCGCCGCCGCACTTCACTCTCCGCGGGCAAAGCAGCCCACTCAGCACGCGGCGGCAAACCGCTGCGGCTGGTCAGCACCAGATGGCGTGCGCCGTGCTCCGCCAGCCACGTGGCAATTTCCACACCTAAGCCGCCCACACCGCCAGTCACCAGGTAGCTGCCGTAGGCGGTGATGGTCAGCGGCGCGTAGCGAGGCAGCCGCTCGCGCACCAGGCGCGGCACCAGGCGGGATGAGCCACGACGAGCCACCTGATCTTCGCCATCGGGACGCTGCATTTCTTGCCACAGCCGGTCGGCGTTGCCGCTGGGCGACGCTTCGGCGTCCAAATCGACGCTGCCGCCCCACCAGTCGGGATGCTCCAGCGCCAGCACCCGCCCCAGCCCCCACAGCGGTGTTTGCAGCGGCTGCGGCACGGTGTCGGCGGGCTGGGCACCCTGGGTGACAAACCAGAGCGAGGGCCGGTTGGCCGCCAATTTTTGGATCGCCTGAGCCAGCAGCAGGCCAGACTGCACGGTGGTGGTTTGAACGGCCGTCATCCGCGCCTCATCCACCTCCGCCAGCGGCGGCACATCCAGCGACCAGAGGTGCAAAATGCCCCGATAGGGCGCATCCGCTGTGAGCGTGTTTAGCAACCGGGCGTACTCCTCGGCGCTGGCCGGATTGATGGTATAAGCTGTCTCGCTGATCTGCTGGTAACTGGCGGCGGGCGTGACGACTACGGCCGTTTCCCCCGCCGCTTCGATTTTCGCGGCCACAGTTGCAGCGACACCCTGAGCATCGCCAAAAAGGATCCAGCTGCCGGGCGAAGCCGCTTCCATCTGCGGCGCTTGTGCGACGTAGATGCTTTGCAGGTTAAACAGCTCGTTGTCTGAGGTGGCGGGGAGGGTGGAAACGGCCGTAAAGCCCACCTCCCCCAACAGCGCCTGCCACTGCGCCTGGCCCACCAGCGGCGAGACCTGGCGCACGTCCCGGTCGGTGAATTTCCACCAGCCTTCGGTGAGGCCAAAGGTGAGATCAACCCAGCGCTGGCGGCCGCTGCCTTCCAGCAGCAGCAAAAGGCCGCCGGGGGACAACAATTCCTGCACATGGTTTAGCGTCTGGCGTAAATCGGCCGTGGCGTGCAGCACGTTGGCGGCAATGATCAGATCAAAGGAGTGGGCGGCACACCCTTGCGCCGACGGTGCTTGTTCAATGTCCAGCAGCCGATACTGTATAAACGGGTACGCCGCAAATTTTTCCTGCGCCTTGCTTAAAAACAGCGGCGATAGGTCGGTAAAGACGTATTCCACTTCACGTTGGTCGGCCAGATGGGGCAAAACGGCCGTTGTGGTTGCCCCGGTACCTGCGCCAATTTCCAAAATGCGCAGAGTGTGCCCGGCAGGCAAAGCCGCCGCAATTCGACGCACCGCCTCGCCCATCAGCCGGTTGTAGATGCGGGCAAAGGGCGTTTCGGCGTAGACGCGGGTGGTAGCCGCCGTGGAGCCATCGGGGAAGAGCAGGTGCAGCGGGTCTTGGGTGCCGCGCAAAACGGCCGCCAGATGGGAGCCACACGGCCGTAACAGCGCCAGTTCCGCATCATTTTGCGGGTAGCGCTGCTGGAGTTCCTCGGCCGTGACAGCGGGCACGATGGCGGCCAACTCCTGGCGCACCTGCCACGCCTGCCCGGTTTGTTGCAACACACCTTCTTCCTGCAAAATGGCCAGCAGCCGCTGGAACAAGCGCCGGTGCCGGGGCGCAATATTCAGCTCTGCCGCCAATTCTTCGGTGGTGTGGCTGGTTCCCGCAGCGTAACGCCAACCCAACTCCCGCAGCGCCTGGGCGATGTAGCCATAGCTCAGCGCGTCCAGGTCAGTGAAAAGCGTTTGGTAACTGTCCAGGTTGTAGTCGGCGGCGATAACGGCCGTTTCCCCCGACACCTCTTGCGCCAATTCGACCGGCTGCGGCAGCGCGGCATCACCAGGCAGCGGCTTTGGTTCCCAGCGCACCTGGTACAGCCACTCATCGGGAAACGGCAGTGCCTGTTTGTGCAGCATCTCGCGACCCGCCAGCGTCAGGTGCAGACCGTGCGCTTCGGCCACCAGCTCACCGCTTTCGTCATAGAGGAATACGTCGCCCGTGAAGGTATTGCCCGCCTGCTGGCGCAGCACGGTGCTGTTCCACAACCGCGTGCCGGGGCGGCGCTTAAGCTGGAACTGCTCGATGCCCACCAGCAAATACGGCGTCTCCAGGCCAGCCGCCAGCGGTGCGCCCACCAGATGGAAGCAGGCATCCAAAAAGGCGGGATGAATGTGATACGTGGCCGTATCCGGCAGCAGCGCTTCGGGCAGCACCATCTGCCCCAGCGCTTCACCGTCGCGCCGCCAGATGTGGCTGAGGCCACGGAAATCGGGGCCAAAATCGAGACCCAGTTGGACGAGCTGCTCGTAATAATCGTCCTGGGCAATTTCTTCCGGACAGCGGGCTTGAACGGCCGGAATGTCTAACGTGGGGGCGGTAGATACGGCCGTTCCGCCCCAGCCCACCATCCCCGAAACGTGCTGCTGCCACCGTTCGCCGTTCCAGGCGACCACCTGGAAAGCGGCCTGCTCGTCGCCGTTAGCCGACAAAATCGTTTGTACGGGCCGATACTCATCGCCCAAAACCAGCGCTTCGTGGATGGTGAAGTTGTGCAGGCGATACGGCC
>ERZ761607.2861-NODE-2861-length-17732-cov-4.990044_pt1 | contig 17732 bp, 18 predicted proteins | sample MGYA00511164_ERZ761607 | MGnify/ENA primary metagenome ERZ761607 (study PRJEB28899, sample SAMN02445080) | bioreactor sludge metagenome | biome: EBPR sludge | place: Australia: Brisbane, Thorneside Wastewater Treatment Plant | collected 2011-06-22 ...
TCAACTGATGCTCCGCCGCCTCGCACCTCCATAGCGCTTTTCACACGCCCTCTTAATTGGCTTCGAGAATGCTCTGCACACGAGGTATATTGCCTCGATAAAAACTGATGTACAACTCGCTAAGCATTTGATTGTAGAAGGCGTTTGACGGCTAGCGTCAAGCCACCGGGGAGGAAGCCTTTGGTTTTGAAGATTTCAACGTCACTATCACGGATATATCCGGCGAGCGAGGTTTTGCTGACACCCTACATGAGAGAAGGTTTGAAGAGGACATATACGCTTATCGCTGATCTCCTCTACTTGCTAGTACATACTGGGATTTGGTATGACAGCAACCATTCGCACCTTCCACCCCTGGAGGGAATGAAAGCTTATCAGTGAGGATAGGGTGTTCTGTCAAATCTCTGAGGCGAAGCCGCGCCGCCGGTTCATCGGGTTAACCTGGCTGCTAGCCATGCTCATCTGTGCCTGGATCGTATTCACGACGCCGGTGACCGCCGACCTGACCTTGTTTGTGCCTCGCACCGATCCCGTAGCGGAATTACTGCTGAAACAACTGCGTAGCGGTCCGGCTACCCGGCTGATTCTGATCGGTCTATCGGGTGGTACGGAAACTGCCCGGGCAGACGCTAGCCGGCAATTGGCGATGCGCTTGCAAACCAGTGGTCTGTTCTCGCGAGTGGCCAATGGCGCGGATGCCCTGCCGGAGGCAGCGTTGCAAATGCTCTACACGCATCGCTATCTGCTCAGCCCCGCCATTCTTCCGGAACGCTTTACCTCTGACGGTCTGCACACCGCGCTACAACAACGCTTGCGGGAATTGCAATCACCGCTGGCTGTACTGCAAAAACGCTGGTTGCCCGGCGATCCGACCGGCGAGTTATTGAGTCTTTTGAATGTATGGTCTAGCGGAATGCGCGAACCGGCGAAGCGGCTGGGCGTCTGGTTCAGTCCGGAAGGTGAACGCGCTTTATTGCTGGCCGAGACTCATGCTTCCGGTTATGACTTGGCCGCCCAGCGCGTTGCGGTGAATGCCATTCGCACGGCATTCGCCGGAATTATTGCTGGCACTGGCATGGAGCTGGCGATGAGTGGTCCCGGCGTGCTAGCGACACTGGCCGAGGATCAAATCCGCGCGGAAGCAGAGGTTCTTAGCTCGTTGGCGATGGTGGCGATGGTGTTGATCCTGATGGGCGTCTACCGTTCAGCACGGACCGTCTGGCTGGGTGCATTGCCGATGCTAAGCGCGTTGCTGGCGGGTGCAGCGGCGGTGGATTTTCTATTTGGCCAAATGTATATGATCACCCTGGCGTTTAGCATGACGCTGCTGGGTGAGACCCTCGATTATCCCACTTATCTATTCAGTCACCGGCAGACCGGCGAGACGGTGACCGATACCTTACGCCAGCTCTGGCCAACTCTGCGGCTGTGCGTGGCAACAACACTGCTCGGCTGTCTGGCGATGATCGCCGGCGATTTTCCGGGATTGAGCCAGTTAGGGGTATTCACCATCGCCGGGATCGTCGCTGCCGTGGCAACGACCCGCTGGCTATTACCCACCTTGTTGCCATCTGACTGGACCCCGCCACGCCCGGCGATGCTCGGTCCATGGGCGGATCGATTGCTGCAACCTCATCCGAAGCTGGCGTTGGTAGCGGGGGTGGGGGGACTGGCGCTATTGCTCATCTTGCTGCTCAAAGCACCGTTGCTATGGGAAGACAACTTGGCTGTGCTCAGCCCGGTACCCCGTGACCTGCTGCATTTGGATCAACAACTGCGTCACACCTTGGGCGCACCGGAAGTCGGCCACCTGATCGTCGTTACCGCCCCGGATGCTGAAACGGCCTTACGGCATGGGGAAACGCTCGCTGCCTGGCTCGATGCGCAGCAGGCAGCAGGCTTGCTGGACGGTTACGACGGAGCCATGCGCTATCTGCCCAGTCAGTCCACTCAGCAACAACGGCAAGCAGACCTGCCAGAACCGGAAATGCTGGCAACCCGCTTAGAATCCGCGATGGAAGGTTTGCCGTTCAGGCCGGGACTGTTTGCGCCATTTCTTGACGCGGTCGCGGCTGCTCGCACGGCATCCCCGATAACGCTGAAACAGTTCAGCGGGACATTGCTGGCTACACGGATCGAATCGTTGCTGTTCTTTAACGAGGGCGGCTGGACAGCATTGCTGCCGCTCAGCGGGGTGCGCGATCCTGGAACGCTGGCCGCCGGTTTACCCGCCTACCCCCACAGCCAAGCGTATTATCTGGATTTGCGCGCTGAAACCAGCCGGCTGGTCGCTGGTTTTCGTGAACAGGTGCTGATTCGGCTCGGCTGGGGGACGCTACTGATCGTGGCCGTGGTCTGGATCGGCCTGCGTTCCTGGCGGCTGACGGCCGCGGCCCTGCTGCCGGTGCTGCTGGCGCTGATCTTCGATGTGGCGGCGTTGCTCATGTTGGGTGAGCGGCTAACCTTATTTCATTTGGTATCGCTGCTGCTGGTATTAGGCATCGGTGTCGATTATGGTTTATTTTTCAGCCGGCCCGCCGCCGATACGGGCACGCGCCGCCGCACCCTGCATGCCCTACTGGTCTGCTGCGGTTCAGCACTGACAGTATTTGGGCTATTGTCAGTTTCCACGCTGCCCGCGTTGCACGCGATCGGCCTGACCGTCAGCCTGGGCGTTGCTGCTAGTTTCATGGCGGCCCTGTTGGTGGCAAGGCCATTGTCATTGCAAATGAGTGAATGGGTTAGATGAATCATGGCAATCAAGCCACTGGCTATTACCGCTTATACCGTGACTAACGCGCTGGGACGAGGCATAGCCGCCTCCTTAACGGCATTGCGTAACGGGCAGAGCGGCCTGCGCCCCTGCGATTTTGAGGATGCCGGCTTGCCAACCTGGATTGGCCGAGTCGCTGATGTAGAAGATGAACCCCTCACGGGCAAATTCGCTGCCTTCGATTGCCGCAATAACCGGCTGGCGCGACTGGCTTTGGAACAGGATGGCTTTGCCGCCACTGCGCGGCAAGCCCGTGACCGCTATGGCGCGGACCGGATCGGGGTGTTCATCGGCACCAGCACTTCTGGTATCGGTGCTACCGAACACGCCTATCGTGACCGCGATCCAGCGACGGGCAGCCTGCCGGAGACTTTCGACTACCGCCATACCCACAATCTGTTCTCAGCCGCTGATCTGACGCGCCGCTGGCTGGGATTAACCGGGATAGCGCTGGCGGTATCCACCGCCTGTTCCTCCAGCGCCAAGGTGTTCGCTTCAGCATTCCGGCATATGAGCGCCGGATTTTGCGACGCTGCCGTGGTCGGTGGAGTGGACAGCCTGTGCCTGACCACGCTCTATGGTTTTAACGCCTTGGGGCTGGCCTCAACACAAGTCTGCCGGCCCTGGGATAGCGCACGTGATGGTTTGAACATCGGCGAGGCCGCCGGTTTTGCTCTGCTGGAATGGGCCAAACCGGGCGATGGCCGAATGCGCCTGCTCGGTTATGGGGAAAGCAGCGACGCCTATCACATGACCGCCGCCCATCCTGAAGGCACTGGCGCGGCGCTGGCGATGGAACAGGCACTAGCACGGGCTGAGCTACGGCCAGCGCAGGTGGACTATATCAACCTGCACGGCACGGCGACTCCACTCAACGACGCTGCCGAGGACAAGGCCGTGCTGCGGGTATTCGGATCAAACACACCCTGTAGTTCCACCAAAGGCTGGACCGGGCATACCTTGGGCGCAGCAGGGATCACTGAAGCAACATTTATCTGGCTATGCCTGGAGCATGGGTTCATACCTGGCACGCTTAACACCCGCCAGCCCGATCCCAGCCTGGGTGCGGGCATCGTGTTACGTAATCAGGAACGGGCGGCGCAGGTGGCGATGAGCAATTCTTTCGGTTTCGGCGGCACCAATTGCAGTCTGCTATTTGGGCGAGAAGAGACATGAACGCACTGGCCATCGAAAGCATAGGCTTGATAGCGCCAGGCTTATCCGGCTGGGAGAATAGCCGGCCGGTGCTGGCCGGTGAACAGCCCTACCACGCCGCACCGATACCCGCGACGATTGCCATGCTGTTGCCGGCAAATGAGCGGCGCCGTACCACGGCCACGGTTAAGCTGGCGCTACAGGTTGCACAAGAAGCGATGGTCTCGACGACCCTCAACAATAAGCGATCAAACCGCGCCGGCACTACACCCCTCTCCTCCTTCTCCGAGGAGGGGAACATGTGCGTGCGTACCGTTCTGGCCTCTTCAGGGGGAGACAGTGAAGTACTCGATAAAATCTGCGTGACATTAACCGAACCGGACCGGATGGTCTCACCGACCCAGTTTCATCATTCAGTTCACAACACACCCGCCGGCTACTGGGCTATCGCAACCGGTTGCACCCTGCCCTCACTGAGTTTATCCGCCTACGACGGCAGTTTTGCCGCAGGCTTGCAGGAAGCAGCCGCTCTGGCGTGGACTGAAGAAGCACGGGTATTGCTGGTTGCTTATGATTTGCCACTGCCGTTTCCACTTTCGGAACGCCGGATGATCGTTGCACCATTTGCTGTTGCACTGCTATTAAACCCGATGACAACGACACAACGGCTAGCGTTACTGAGATTGAAACCGGGTGAGATTCAGTCAGCCGATCGATTAAATCATGCAGGTCTGGAACAACTGCGAACCGGTAATCCTGCTGCGCGAAGTCTACCGTTGCTGTGCGCGATCGCACAGTTGAAGGCTGGATCTGTAGCGCTGGACGCCGGTCATGAAACGATACTCAACATGGAGGTTACTCCATGAAACGCGCCTTAGTCACCGGCGGCAGCGGTGATATTGGCCGAGCGATTTGCCAACGGCTCGGCCATGACGGTCTGCATGTCATTGTCCATGGTTATCAGCATCCCGAACAAGCGCTCAACGTAGCAGATGCGATCCGGACAGCAGGCGGTTCAGCGGAAACGGTCGAGTTCGACATGACTGATGAGCAACAAACGGGGCATGTCCTGGCGAAGCTGTTGGAAGCTGGACCGATTCAGGTTTTGGTGAACAATGCGGGCGTTCATGCCGATGCTCCGATGGCCGGAATGTCTTCAGCACAGTGGCGATTGCCTATCGAGGTCTGCTTGTATGGGTTTTTTAACGTCACTCAACCGCTGCTTTTACCGATGATCGGCGCGCGCTGGGGACGCATCATCAACATTTCCTCGCTGGCTGGAGTAACCGGCAATCGAGGCCAAACCAACTACGCCGCCGCCAAGGCGGGCCTACACGGAGCAACCAAGGCGCTGGCGCTGGAACTGGCTTCGCGCGGGGTCACGGTGAACGCCATCGCGCCCGGCATTATTGCCGGAGCCGTCGCTGATACTGCGTTTGATGCAACAGCTATCAAAAATCTAGTGCCGATGCGGCGGGCAGGAACACCGGAGGAAGTTGCGGCGCTAGTGGGATTTCTGGCATCTGAAGAGGCAAGTTATCTAACAGGCCAGATTATTAGCATTAACGGCGGCATTGCCTGAAAGCATCATCCGTGTCGATCGCTGTCGTCATTCCTGCCTACAACGAAGCAGCCACGCTTGCCAATATCATTGGCCGCGCCCGGCAGCATATTGCAACCGTGATTGTGGTCGACGATGGTTCCGACGACGATACCGCTGATCAAGCTGAAGCCGCAGGTGCATGGGTCTTGCGCCAACCGGTTAACCAGGGGAAGGGCGCAGCACTCTGGCGCGGGATGCAAGAAGCATTGACACGAGGCGCTAATGCGGTCATCACCCTGGATGCCGACGGCCAGCATTGTCCCGAAGATATTCCGAAGTTGCTAGAGGTCCATGGGCGCCAACCCCATTGTCTGGTCATCGCTGCCCGGCTAGAGCATCGTGACCGTGCGCCACCGTTGCGGCGTTTTGCCAATGGCATGGCCGATTTCTGGGTGTCCTGGGCTGCTGGCTGCCCAATTCGCGATACCCAGTCCGGTTTTCGGCTGTATCCGGCTGCATTGCTGCGCAAACTGCCCCCATTAGAGAATCAGCGACGGGGCTTTGTGTTCGAGAGTGAACTGTTAATTCATGCAGCACATCGTGGCCATTATCCAGCAATGGTGAAAATAGCAACCCTTTATCCCCCCCAGGGCCGACCCAGCCACTACCGGCCATGGCGCGATACATTGCGCATCGTTGCTATGGTGGCATGGGAACTCATCAAGCAAGGATTGTATCCCCTGGGATTACTAAGATCATTGGGACTGTGGCCTTTACATTAGAAGGCTATTCGACATCTACGCAATTGCTTACGAATTCCGTAAATCTTCCAGTGCGCTCTTGGTAGTGTAATGGTCAAAGTTTGGTTCTGATTACTCGCAAAATCTACGCAGCCTTTGAACACAAGCCATTCACTTCCAAAAGAGATATGAGAAAACGCAATTTTTTTTGCACCGCAACATTTTATCTGTTAGACTTTCAGACAAGTGAGATGATCATGAACATTCGGTGAAAGATAATGCTACTGAAGGTTCGGCTCACCACACGAAACTATTTCCGGATAGGCATGTATTCCGTATAGATATTATATCGCTTGCTCCGGGTGTCTGGCATCTAACGATGGAGGGCGCGACCGCTCTACGCCATCAGAAGACGAGAGTTTTGCCGCGCATTACTATATGAAAGAGCTGATTAAAGTTGCTGTATCTGCTATTTTGGTCTTGGCGTTATCACCGTTCCTAGGTTTCTGGCTCGTCGCTCTGATCGGCGCGCTTATATTCCTATTGCCAATCGGCGCTGGGGTTTCGGTATTGTTCCCGGAAACCTGCCATCATATTGAAGATGATGTATTCTCAAGATTTTCACGCTTGTCTACTTCTTGATCAATCAAATATCACGGGTCAGCCTATTTACTATTTGGCCAAGCACAAAAAACCCTGGCTGAGCCAGGGTTTTTTATTGTCAATACATCATCATATAGCTTAACTTTGAGTGGTAATAACGACCTTCTGATAGAGGCCACCAAAAAAAGTCTGCTTATCGATCTTCAAATCACGAGCTCCATCAGGCAGCCACTCCATAATATCTTTCCGCCATAGGTCCATAGCAAAGGGCTCCAGGGAAGTGAGGATGGGGATCATTACGTAGCGGAAGGGATTAAGCCAGTCCGGCCGATGGTAATCAACGAAGACCACCTTACCGCCCGGCTTAACCACTCGCAACGCTTGGGCAATGGTGCGAATACGGATATTTTCCGGTTGCTCATGCAACAGAAAAAATACGACGACGCAATCATAGCTGGCGTCAGCGAAGCGCAGGTTGGTTGAATCCTGATGATGCAAGCCGATATGAAGAGTATCGTTATCAAGCTTGGTTTTCAGGTTTTCCAGCTGAACGGGTGCGACATCGACCACATCCAGCCGTCCATTCGGACCCAGACGCTGCGTTAACCGCTCAGTAAAATCCCCGTATACGCAAGCAACTTGCAGAATATTGCCATTACTGAATGGCTCCAGTTCCTTCAGCGCAGCATCGCGCAATTCCGCGAAATTGCCCCATAGAATCAGGTTAACCAGCCATTGCCGCTCGAAAATCCGCACCGATGCGGGATGCAAATAAGCCCACCAGTAGGTTTGCTGCAAGTACACTGGCAGCGGCACGTGAGCTTGGGTTCCTCTGGATTCTTCGAGGCTGACTGTGTCTTCAATGCTGGTTGCTGGCACCGGACTGTCGCTGCGATCTAGTGACAATGGCCGGGGCAGAGCGGCCGTGCCTTGAGCAGATTCGGAACTCATTACGAAAAACTTCCTCAGTGTCAATTTTCCATTACATTTATCTACCTTAATCTCCACTCAGCAGCGGAGATCTGGGAGAGAGCGCTGGACGATTACGATTCAACCGCTTATCAGTTTCAAAAAAAATCCGTTCCCCGCGGCGGCGGGGAACGGTATATTTTTACCGAAAAGTTTCGTGAAACGAAATCACCTGGTCAATCAAATACGCAACAGATAAAAGAGGGTCGCGACGGTTCCCAGGCTAGCGATGAAATAGACGACAATAGCGACCATACCGTCAGCACGGACGCCCAAGTCATGCACGGTAACCCGCAAGCGGTGCGCGGCATGCCATAATGACAACAGGATCACCCCGAAGATCACCAGCTTACCCAGCCAATTAGCTGCGAAGGCATGCAAGTGTTCATAGGTCAGTAGACTGGGTACGAACCCTAGCGCGGCAAACAAAGTGAGCAGCACCAGCACCGGCGTGACGAACGCCGTGATCGTGCCGCCAGCCGCGAAAGGTCCCCAAAAAATGGGTTTGTTGGATTTAGCCACGATTACACCCCCAGGAACAGCATGATCAGCGAAATCACCGCCCAGCCACCATAATGCGCGCCGACGATGATATGACCTGGAACAAATTCTTCACCCCGTTGAATGGGCATGGCCTGAGGCGTGACGTTGAACCACGAAGTGCTATGGTACACCGCCGCCACCAGCGCTGCTAAATTGAATAAAATTCCCAACGGACTGTTTAATGCCTCTAGGAACCCGGCATAAGCTTCAGGACCTTGCGCCAGGTTTTTGAGGGCGAAAATCAGCAGAATGGTGTAGACCAGAATGAAAATGCAGGTTACTTCGCGCGCCATGTAGCGCATGTAGCGCGGCTGGCTGAAGAACCAGTTGGTCTTGGATATTTCACGGATATAGGGTTTGCGGCTCATTTCTTCACCCAGGGCATCAAGTGTTCTTTGTACCAGTCGATGGTGCTAGCCACCTTAACCTGTTGCAAGGCGCCGGCTGGATCGACATGCTTGGGACAGACCTCGGAGCAGGCGCCAACAAACGAGCATTCCCACACACCTTCGTGGGAGGCGATCACTTCCTGACGCTGATCCCGGCCGCCATCACGGGAATCCTGGTTATAGCGGTGCGCTAAGGCGATGGCGGCCGGGCCGATAAACTCCGGAACCAAGCCGTATTGCGGACAGGCGGCATAACACAACATGCAGTTAATGCACAGTGTGTACTGCTTAAAGGTTAAAAGTTGCGCCGGGGTTTGTTTGAACTCACCGGCGCTGACCGGCTTGTCTTCCTTAGGAATCAAATACGGCTTGACGCTGGCCAATTTGGCGATGAAATCCTCGACTACCGTGACCAAGTCCCGCTCGATGGGGAAATTCGCCAATGGCTCGACGCGAATCTGGTCGCCATACTCATGGATGAACGCCTTGCACGCGAGCTTGGGTTCGCCGTTGACCATCATCCCGCAACTGCCGCAGACCGCCATATGGCAGGACCAGCGATAGCTCAACGTGGTGTCCAGATTGTCCTTGACGTAATTCAAGGCGTCCAGCACCACCCATTCATTCAGGCAAGGCACCGAGTAGGTCTGAAACCGGGGCTCGCTATCGGTCTCCGGGTTATAACGGAGCACTTCCAGTTGGATCTGGCGTTCGCTCATTTCTTGGCTCCTGAGTAGTCACGCACACCGGGTTGCGACTTGGTGATGACAACATCGAGATATTCGATACGCGGCGGTTCCTTGGGATGATAATGAGCCAGGCTGTGCTTGAGAAACTTCTGGTCATCCCGGGCAGTGAAATCCAGCCGCTGGTGCGCGCCCCGCGATTCCTGACGATCCCGTGCCCCAACCGCGGCCGCTTCCGCGCAGTCGAGCATGGAACCCAGTTCCAGCGCTTGCATCAGATCGGTATTATAGACGCGGCTCTTGTCGTGGATTTCGATGCCGGCGTAGCGCTGGCGTAGCTCGGCAAGCTTTTCACAAGTTGCAGCCAAACCTTCGCCGGTGCGATAAATGCCAGCGCCCTCTTCCATGGTGTGCATCATCTCGCTGCGCAGTCCGGAAATAGACTCGGTACTGCCATTCTTATCGAACAACGCCTGAATTCGCCCTGCGGAGTCTTGTGCCTGAGCGGCCAGTACTGCGTCTTTACTTGCAGGCAAGCCTGATTGAAGATGAGCGATAGCGCTCAGTGCCGCCCGCCGGCCGAAGACCAAAAGCTCAGTCAGCGAGTTGGAGCCAAGCCGGTTGGCGCCATTGATGCTGACACAGGCGCATTCGCCCGCAGCAAATAGACCGGGCAGTGGGGTGGCAGCTTTAATGTCGGTATGGATGCCGCCCATGCAGTAATGTACCACGGGACGAATAGGGATCGGCTCCTTAACCGGGTCCATGCCCAGATAGCTAATTGACAGATCGCGGACGAACGGCAGGCGCTCGTTGATCTTCTTTTCGCCCAGATGGCGCATGTCCAGCAGCACACAATCGCCCCACCGTGTCGAAACCGTGTTGCCTTTCTGCTGTTCATGCCAGAAGGACTGGCTCAACCGATCGCGGGGACCGAGTTCCATTGTCTTCAACACCGGCTGGCCGACTGGAGTTTCCGGACCCATCCCATAGTCTTGGAGGTAGCGGCGACCGTGCTTGTTCAGCAGGATACCGCCTTCGCCACGGCAGCCTTCGGTCAGCAGGATGCCATTGTTCGGCAATCCGGTCGGATGATACTGGACGAATTCCATATCTTTGAGCGGTGCGCCCGCGCGATAGGCCAAGGCCATACCATCACCGGTCTTGATAGCGCCGTTGGTGGTGAACGGGAACATGCGCCCTGCTCCACCCGCAGCGATGATGACCGCCCCTGCCTGGAACTGACGCATTTCCCCACTGCGGATTTCCAGCGCCGTGAAGCCTTGGCAACGTCCATCGTCTACCAGCAAGTCAGTGACGTAATACTCATCGAAGCGCTGAATAGACGGATACTTGAGTGAAGTTTGAAACAGGGTGTGCAGAATATGGAAGCCGGATTTGTCAGCAGCGAACCAAGTGCGTTTGATTTTCATGCCACCGAACGGCCGCACCGCTACCGAACCATCCGGCTCGCGGCTCCACGGACAACCCCAATGTTCGAGTTGAATCAGTTCCTTCGGGGCTTCATTAATAAAATACTCAACGGCATCCTGATCGCACAGCCAATCGCCGCCACCGACCGTGTCGCTAAAATGCAGATCGAGGCTGTCATCGGATTTAATGACCCCAGCAGCTCCTCCTTCAGCGGCGCAGGTATGGCTGCGCATGGGGTAAACTTTTGAGACCAGAGCGATGCGCAACTTCGGGTCAGCTTCGGCGAGAGCGATGGCGGCTCGCAGCCCCGCGCCTCCCGCGCCGACGATGGCAACGTCGGTTTTGATGATCTCCATTACTTCGGCTCCTCGGCATGGTGCCTGTCGGATTGATGAAGGGTTGGTGAAAAGGGTGATTGGTTGGCCAGCCTGGTGCCTGTTTGTAGAAAACAGGCACCAGGCACGGCCCGCATAGTGAAAATTTGCGGACTCTCCAGGCAAAGCTGCTGATTTTTGGATGTTGATACAGGCAGCACGCGGGATTTATGGTATTGGAAGGCTTTAGATAAGCCCGATGCCTAATTATAGAGGGTGTTCATAGGAGATTTGGCAAATTTATCCACTTTTCGATGGCTGGAAAAGCCTTCGTCAATTGCGTACTGGAGCAGCACTAGCGAAAGAACGAGACTTGTTGGGCGCAACAGCATCACCAATCTCTATGCCAGTATGAGCGTTGGAGGATACATGAACGATGCGTCGTTTTACACGGTGCGCCACATGTTGTATTACGCCGGTATTTGAACGGCTGGGGAAAAGTGCAAGCCACTGTTTGGCTGGTGGGCGATGCTGGGTTCGAACCAGCGACCCCTGCCGTGTGAAGGCAGTGCTCTCCCGCTGAGCTAATCGCCCTTTAGAAAGGAAGGCGGATTATAAGTGCCAAAACTAGCCTTGACAAGGCGTTGCGCTCTTTATCAACAATTCTCATTTTGGCGATTTCACCTGGGTTTCGAGTTATAGGGGGGCTGACTCGAAGCTTTGCAGTGTGAACGTCATCAAAGCCCCCAAACTCTCGAAGCATAGGTAACGAGTCAAAGCCCGGATGTTGCTGAACACGCTGCCGCAAGGGCAGTTTCCAGCGGAACGGTTGGTATTAGCTATCTATTCACTTCGGCACGGCCTGGACCAGAAAAGCCAGGCTGCATTAAAGACTTCAGATTATGTACTGAAAGTCTCGCTATTTTCCAATACAAAAACTACTGAAAATCCGCCCGAGTAAATCATCTGAAGAAAACTCACCCGTAATTTCTCCCAGTGCATTCTGCGCATAACGCAGTTCCTCCGCCGCCAGCTCTCCGGCACCGTCCACCAGTTGCTCATCTGCCGCTGCCAGTGCTGCTGCTGTCTGTTCCAGCGCTTCCAGATGCCGCCGCCTGGCCATCAATATTCCCTCACCGCCGTGATAACCCATGCAGGCCTTCAAATGTTCGCGCAGCAATTCCAAGCCTGAGCCAGTTTTAGCTGACAACCAGAGCGCGTGGCCCCAATCAACCGGCTCTAATACCGGCTCCCGGTCTGTGAGATCAATTTTGTTATAAATGACTGTCACCCCAGTTTGCGCCGGCAACCGTTCCCGTAGCGCCTGATCCTCAGCAGTAAATCCTTGCCGATCATCCACCAGCAGCAAAATCCGGTCAGCGGTTTCGATCTCCATCCAAGCACGGCGAATACCCTCTTGCTCCACAGGATCAAGGCTGTCGCGCAGGCCAGCCGTGTCGATGACATGCAATGGCATCCCGTCAATGGCGATCTGCTCACGCAATACATCACGGGTGGTACCAGGGATATCGGTCACGATCGCCGCCTCGCGTCCAGCCAGGTAATTGAGCAGGCTGGATTTACCTGCATTGGGTCGTCCGGCAATCACCACGGTCATTCCATCGCGCAACAAACGGCCCTGCCCAGCAGCTCTCTGCAAAGCGTTCAATTGTTCTTGTAAGGCATGCAATCGCTCGGCAATGAAACCATCCGCCAGAAAGTCGATTTCTTCTTCAGGAAAGTCGATAGCCGCTTCGATATATATCCGCAGTTCAATCAGCGCCTCGATCAATACATTAATACGTCTGGAAAACTCTCCTTCCAACGAACGCACGGCGGCGCGGGCAGCCTCAGCGGTCGTGCTGGTGATCAGATCAGCAATCGCCTCAGCCTGGGTCAGATCGAGTTTATCGTTGAGAAAGGCACGTTCGGAAAATTCCCCAGGACGGGCCAGACGAGCGCCCAGGTCTAGGACACGGGCCAGCAGCAAATCCATGACTACTGGCCCGCCATGACCATGCAGTTCCAGCACATCTTCACCAGTGAAGGAATGCGGAGCAGGGAAATACAAGGCGATACCTTCGTCAATGATGCTGCCGTCATCAGCATGGAACTGGCGCAAGACAGCTTGACGAGGTGCAGGGAGCATGCCGCAGACTGCCTTAGTGATAACGGCACTCAGCGGACCCGAGATTCGCACGATGCCAATCCCCCCCCGGCCGGGTGGAGTAGAAATAGCGGAAATAGTGTCGTTCATGAGCTAACTCCTCATTACCGACCCTAGCGCCTTCGCTGCGATCTGTCTCAAAAGGAGAAAAGAGGCTATCTCACATCACAATAAACACACCCGCCCTCCCCCATGACAGAGGAGGGCTGAGGTGAAGAGTAAACAATCGCGATGAGATCGGCGATATCACTTCTTACGCTTATTACCCGGTACTTGTCCAGATGAAGGCTTCTTGGTCAAATCGACCAGCTTCCTTCCATGACTCAACAGGTTGCGGGCTTGCTCACCCAGCCCAGACCCTTGCTTGGCCTTGGCTGCTGCTGCATCAGCACCCGATTCTACCCGCTTGGTGATCATCCACTGCTGGGCAATAGACAGCATGTTATTCACCACCCAGTACAACACCAACCCGGCCGGGAACCACAGGAACATGAAGGTGAACACGATCGGCAGCGACATCATCACTTTAGCTTGGATCGGATCAGGCGGCGCTGGGCTGAGCTTCTGCTGTACAAACATGGTCACACCCATGATCAGCGGCAACACATAGTAAGGATCTGGGATCGACATATCCTTGATCCAGAACATGAATGGCGCCTGCCGTAACTGAACGCTTTCCACCAATACCCAATACAGCGCGATGAATACTGGAATCTGCACCAGAATCGGCAGGCAGCCGCCCAGCGGGTTGACCTTCTCTTTTTTGTACAGGTCCATCATGACCTGATTCATCTTCTGCTTGTCGTCACCATACAATTCCTTGAGCCGGGTCAGTTCCGGCGCCAGCCGGCGCATATTGGCCATCGACCGGTAGCTGGTCTCGGACAATTTATAGAACACTAGCTTGATCAGGAGGGTCAGGAAGATAATGGCCCAACCCCAGTTACCAACGACCCCGTAAATGGTTTTCAACAACCAGAACAGTGGCTCCGCAATAACGGTCAATTTGCCGTAATCCACGGTCAGGTGCAAATTGGGCGCAATCTTATCCAAGATATCCGGCAGCTTCGGCCCCATATACAGCCGGGTGCGGAAATCACCAGTTGCGCCAGCCGGTATGCTTTGCACCGCGCTGGTCATGCCCACGACATAGCGATGACCATCAATCGATTTGGTGTAAAAGGTATCAGTCTCACCAGCATTAGGAATCCATGCTCCAAGGAAATAATGTTGAATCATGGCAACCCAGCCATCTTTCACCGGCTGGTTGAGCGGCTGCTTGGCGATGTCATCAAAGGAAATCTTTTCATAGCGTTGCTCAGGCGTCGAAATGACCGCTCCGGTATAGGTAATCACTCCACCACCAAAAAAACCGTTCTTGGTTTTCGGCGGGGTGCGCTGGAATTGCCGATACTGGCTGCCTTGCCAATTATCAGTGCTACCATTTTCCACACGCTGATTTAATTCCACCAGGAAGCTGCCGCGATGGAAGGTGTAAGTTTTAACGACCTTCACTCCAAAGGGGCCGGCCCAGTTCAGCCGCACCTCCAATGTGTCTTGCCCATCTGCGAACCGGTACTCGTTCTGCTCAGCGGTAAACGGCGCATAGTGGTTAGGCGCAGAACCATCGTTTAACGCCACCAACCCCGATTGGGCGATGAACAGATCAGGACCACTGTCCTTCAGTAATTGAAACGGTTGATTAAGCTGTTGCACGGACTCAGGATAAGTACGTAGGCCCACCTGGCGCAGGTCACCACCGATCGTGTCGATTTCTGCCTCAAAGAGATCAGTCGTTACCTGCACTCGAGAGCCACTGCCCAGCGCCTGAGAAATCGCACCTGGCACAGGTCCCGCCGTAGGGACATCCTGCCCAGGTGTGATAGCAGGACCGGCTGGAACAGCAGGACTGGCGGGGGCAGTAGCGACTGGCGCCGGCGGGGGATATTTTTTAGCCTGGAACTCCAGCCAGTTCTGCCAGAGCAGAAACAGCACAAAACCCAGAGCGGCGAACAGTAGCAAACGTTGGTTTTCCATTAACGGTCCTTCAGAGAAGGTTCAGGGACGGGATCGACACCGCCTGGATGCCAGGGATGGCAACGTAGCAGGCGCCGGATCGCCAGCCAGCCCCCATGTAGCACACCATAGTATTCAATGGCTTCGCGGGCATACTGGGAGCAACTCGGATAAAAACGACAATGGTTGCCCAACAGAGGGCTGATGAGCAGTTGGTAACCACGAATCAGCGCGATCAGGATGGCGCGCATGATGGGGCGAGTCTCTGCCAATGTCGTTGCAAGGAAGCGAACAGGACAGTATTTTCTTGTTGCGCCACACCACTACGGCCCATCACTACCCAGTCCATGCCACCGAATTGAGGTTGATGATGTCGAAAGCTTTCACGCACGATCCGCTTAATACGGTTACGTGCCACAGCAGACCGGGCAACCTTGCGGGAAATCGCCATCCCCAATCGAGGATGTTTCAGATCATTGGGGCGAGCCAACACGGTAAAATAACGGTCACTGGACTTGGCCGGGCGGGCGAAGACATGAGCGAAGACTGATGGGCCGCTCAGCCGAGCGCGGCGCGGGAAACACGCGCCGCCCCCACCGTCCATATAATTAAGGTGTGAGACGGGCACGGCCCTTGGCACGGCGCGCCTTCAGAACCCGGCGGCCGCCGGTGGTGGCCATGCGAGCGCGAAAACCGTGGGTACGCTTGCGATGAATGATGCTGGGCTGGAAAGTCCGCTTCATGACGATTCCTTAAGAGACAGATCAAGACAGAGTTTGCGCTTTTTAGCGAAAAGCGAGAAATTACTGATATAGAGCTAAATTTGTCAAGTTAAATGGTCCGGGGTTTGAAGTCTAAGCTCCGGCAACGTCTCTGCCAAGCCATTGACATCACTCATGAACAACCTTGCTTAGTTTTTAGGAACAGCACTCGTGGACCATGCCTTGTGGAAAGCATGCCAGGATAGCCTGGAACGTGAATTATCCGAACAACAGTTAAACACGTGGATTCGGCCATTGCACGCACAGGAGGAAGCCAAGGTCCTGCGCCTGCTAGCACCTAACCGCTTTGTGCTCGACTGGGTTAAAAAGCACCATTTGGCGCAAATCCAAGCCGTACTTGAGCAATTACGCCCAGGTCACCCCCCAGAAGTGCGGCTGGAAATTAGCAGTGGCGGCATCTTGCCCACTTCAGTAGTTCACACTGGGGAACCGCCAGGAGAGAAACCCATTAGCGAATCTATTGCTGAAACTGCCGAATTGCTGAAAAGTGGCGTTCTCAATGCCGATTTCACTTTTGCCACTTTTGTCGAGGGCAACTCAAACCAGATCGCCCGGGCCGCATGTTTGCAAGTTACTGAAAATCCAGGTAAGGCCTATAATCCACTCTTTATTTATGGCGGTACGGGCCTCGGAAAAACCCATCTCATTCATGCAGTTGGAAATATGTTACGTGAACGTAACCCCGAATCAAAAGTAGTTTATCAGAATTGCGAGTACTTTGTAGCTGACATGGTGCGTTCTCTACAGCATAACGCCATTAACGAATTCAAGCGCCGTTACCGTTCGCTTGATGCCCTGTTAATTGATGACGTGCAATTCCTGGCTGGCAAAGAGCGATCTCAAGAAGAATTTTTCTATACTTTTAATAGCTTGCTTGAAAGCCGCCAACAAGTTATTTTGACTTGCGACCGCTATCCAAAAGAGGTCGATGGGTTGGAAGACCGGCTCAAATCACGCTTTGGCTCAGGTCTAACAGTGGCTATCGAACCACCGGAATTGGAAACCCGGGTTGCGATCCTCAAGAGCAAAGCTGAGCAGACTCAACTCGAATTGCCTGATGAGGTTGCATTTTTCATCGCCCAGCGCATCCGCTCCAATGTTCGTGAACTAGAAGGCGCACTGCGGCGAATTTACGCTAACGCCCAATTCACCGGGCGATCTATTACCATCAGCTTTGTCAAGGAAGTGCTAAGTGACCTGCTGACCTTGCAGGACAAGCTGGTGACTATTGAAAATATCCAGAAAACGGTAGCGGACTACTACAAAATCCCCGTTAGCGAACTGCTGTCAAACAGCCGGTTGCGCACCTTATCTCGTCCTCGGCAGGTAGCAATGGCGCTTACCAAGGAGCTGACTGCTCTCAGCCTGCCCGATATTGGCGAGGCTTTCGGCGGGCGCGATCACACAACAGTATTACATGCTTGCCGAAAGATTCGCGAACTGCAACGAGGTGAACCCAAAATCCGTGATGACTACACTAATTTGCTTACAACCCTTACTAACTAGAGAAAGGCTTGTGGATAACTTCTGTGGATAAGTGGATAACTTTTTAAATAGTATTTATATACTATTTCATTTTTGAAATTTGATTGATTATATTAAATAAAATTATATATAT
>ERZ761607.2864-NODE-2864-length-17704-cov-71.560995_pt1 | contig 17704 bp, 16 predicted proteins | sample MGYA00511164_ERZ761607 | MGnify/ENA primary metagenome ERZ761607 (study PRJEB28899, sample SAMN02445080) | bioreactor sludge metagenome | biome: EBPR sludge | place: Australia: Brisbane, Thorneside Wastewater Treatment Plant | collected 2011-06-22 ...
TCACTCCAAAAAGCGAGAATGTACATAATTTTGTCATTTGTGAACAGACCCTAGCGATCGTCGTCGAATCGCGGATCTGGGTCGTCGTTGTAGTTGATCGGGTCATAGAAGACGCTCTTCTTGTGATCCGCCTGATCGCCGACTGCCCACTCTTCTGGTTCCGTTTGATCCACGCCACGAGCCAGCCAAGCCGCGGAGGCGACAAGCAACAGTAGGAGCGCCAGCCAGAACGCTACGTAAAGCAACACGCCGATCACCGCGAGCTTGATGATCCAGAGAATCGCCTTGGCACCCGAAATCGGCAGGCCCTTGCCAACCAGCCACCGCACGACATGGGCCTCTCGACGCATGGCTGCTCGGTAGGCGCGGCCGAGAGTTCGGCCGGCGCCCTCCGCCCTCGTCATTTTTAGAGAGGCTTTCATCGTGACTACCTCATGTGTCTGCCTATTTTGGTTTCTTGGATGCGGCCCAGTCCGCTTGGCTTGCCGCGACCAGGGCCGCCCAATCGTCGGGCGGATTGCCTCGCCCCAGCATCTTCTCGAACACCGCATACGGATCGGACTTGCTGCCCGCCGATCGCAGGGTCTGCTCGTCGTTGACCCAGGCGTACACGATGGCCTTCACCTTGGAGTCGTAGCGGAAGAACAGACGGAAGCGTCGTCCGATCTTCGCGCGCCGCCAGTGGCGGTACGCCGCACCCAGGGTATTGCCCTGCCGGAACTCGTCTCGCGCGGGGTCGCTCGGCACGACTTCCAGGATCAACTGGCTCAGCGCCCGGAACAGCTTGACGTTGGCGTTGCCCTCGAATCCCGCTGGGTCGTTCTGCTCGGCACGCTGCGCCGCCACGTGCAGCTTGCGCAACTGCTCGACCACGCCATCGTGGAACAGCAGCGTCCAGCCATGCCGCTGCATCAGAGCTCCACTTCGCCTTCGATGTCTTCATCGAGGTTCACCGCGTGCCCAATGTTCGCCAGCATCGCTCGGGCAAGATCCTCCGGCAGCGGCTGGAGGTTGCGCCCCGCGCGGATGTCCGCCTCCAGCAAGCCGAGGAAGGCGCCAATCGCCGGGTCTTCGTGTTCGTCGGCTCGGGTCACGATGACTTCGCCCCCGCGCAAGTCGAACGCCACTTTTCCGCCGGTGTCCACGCCCAAGGCCTGCCGGATGGGCTTGGGCAGGGTGATCTGACCCTTGGAGGTCAGCGTCGCGACTTCATGGATTTCGGGCATGGCAGTTCTCGGGATGACAACGCCCGCATGGTAAGGAATTTTCCTTACGCTGTCAATCTGGATCAGCATGGCACGCCTCCGGTCGGTCAGAAGGACTCATCGTAGGGTCGGTACAGCCTGCCTTCCCGTTTCAATCCGGACTGGGCCAGCACCGCATTACCCGTGGCTGCCCGCTTGCGGTTGAACGCTCATGATCCCCAGAGTCTGGCGCCGGAAGAAGAACTCACCGAGGAGTCCACACCTGCAACGACATCTGCGACATTGGCGCCTGAATCGGCGCCGACGCTTCAGAACGCCCGCGGCGCAATGCCCTCTGGTGAAAACTTCGTGGAGTGGCTGAGACAGGGCCTCCAGTCCCATCGGCTCATCCTCAACGATGCGAAGGCGCTGGTGCATACGGTGGCTGACACCGCGTACCTGGTCAGTCCCGGCGTTTTCCAGCGCTACGTTCAAGAACATCCGCAGGTCGCTTCACTGGCGAAGCAGGAGAAGCTGGCCGATTGGCAATGGGTGCAGAAGCAGTTCGAGCGGCTGCACCTGCATCGCAAGCAGGACAGCGGATTAAACATCTGGACCTGCGAAGTGACCGGGCCGCGCAAGTCGCGTCGGCTGCACGGCTATCTACTGGAGGAGCCGACCCATGTGCTGTCACAGATCATCGCCAACATCCGTATCTGAAGCTGATCGACGGCAAATCCGTGATGGCCCCTTGAGATCGATGGGCCGGAGGCGACAAATGGGGCGCGTCAGTTCGGGCCGGCCGATTCCGATTGGTCGGCCAACCGGGATTCGGTAGTCGCGATCAGTGAAGCGGCGCTGCACCCCAGCGCGTTGGCGATCCGAAGGATCAACGCCAGGTTCGGCATGTGCTCGCCCCGCTCGATCTTGCCCATGTGCGAACGCTCGATACCTGCCAGGCCCGCCAAGGTCTCCTGGGCCACACCTTGCACGGTCCTTGCCTCACGCACCGCCACGCCGAACGCGCGCGCAGGCAAGGCTTCATAGGTCGTTGTTCCTGCGGGTCGTCCGCGCTGTATCGATCGCTTCTGCATCCATGAAAGCGTCGAATATCACGCCGACTTAAACCACGTTAAACTTAACTCACACGAACCCGGCTCTTGGATTTATTAGCGTCAGGTGCTGAGCAGGTGTTGCGATGACTTCCCTGGATACGCTGCACATCGCTTTGTCGGACAGCCTGGTCTATCCCCGGCTGACAGCGCTGCTGACGCTGCATCGCCAGCACGAACCTGGCGTGCGCGTTCGACTCCGGGAGGCTTCCGTAGCGGAACTGATCCAAGGACTGGAGGATGGCACCTTCGATGTGGGCCTTTGCCAATCCGCTCCCGTCTCACGTGGCCTCAGCGCTACCCCCGTCTGGCGCGATGCGCTGATGATGGGCGTTGCGCGTCGGCATCCATTGCTTGCCCACGAATCAGTGTCGCTTGAACACATGATGCCCAGTGTCTGGATCACCCTGGATGCACAAGCTGGCGCGGGCTATCGCGCGCAGATCGGGCGGCTTCTGGCGGCGACTGACGCATCACCCTCAAGCACGATCGAAGTGCGGTCGTTCGACCTGATGATGACGTTGGTAGCCGCAGGCTATGGCGTATGCTTGGCGCCCGCGGCCACAGTGGAGTCATACCGGCCGCTCGGTGTTGTCGGTCGCCCCTTGGCACATCGGCCCGTGGAGATCACGACCTACTTAGTTCGTCCCGACTCCGCTTCTTCTGCCTCCGTCGACCGTCTGGTCGAACACGCGCGGGCGATCGGGGCGTAGACCTGGGTGACTCTGTTGCCCTGGCCGCTACGCCACCTGCAGAGGCGTCCATTCGCTTTCCTTCACGGCGGTCGATACGACCATGATGGCCTTGTCGAGATTGTTCGCGGTGACGGCTTCGATGGCTGAGCGACGACCCAGCATCGGGTGCAGCTGCAACAGCGCGTGGTAGATCCGCCAAGGGTCGGCGTCGCGGTTCAACTTCATCACGGCCTGGATCAAGGCGTGCTTGTTCGGGTCAAGATGCCAGTCGGGTACGCGCTGACCGCGGTTGCCGACGTTCAGCGCCAGCAGGTTGCCGGCCTTGATCTCGTAGCTGATCCACCGACGGGATTTTCCGGCCATCTTTGCGTACGCGGCGACCAGCAGGTTGTGCGGTGACTCGAAGACTTCGATCAGTTCCATCCGCTCGCGCTGGACATCAGAGAGTGGCGTCGGCACCGCAGGCTGAGGCAACGCAACGGCAGACAGTCGATGCGTGGCGGCGGAGACCAGCGGCATCGCATCGCCAGGCTTCGTCACCAGCAGGATCGGAGACGTCGTGGCTGTCCTTGTTGGCGGGCCGTTGGTTGCCTGCTCGTTAGCGATTGCGGGTCCGCCTTCCAAGTGAATGGTCAGCGGCATGCTGGCCACCTCGACCATGTTCTGCTCGAAGAGGTCGAGCCGGTCAGCCCAGTCCTGCATCATGCGCCGGCGTTGCTCCACGTACTCGGCGTGGTTGTAGGTGGCGCTGACCTTGTTGGGATCGACATGGGAGAGCTGCGCATCCACCCAGGCTTTGGGATAGCCAAACTCGTTGAGCGCGGTGGACATCGTGGCGCGGATGCCGTGCCCCGTCAGCAGATCGCGATAGCCCATGCGCTTGAGTGCGGTGTTGAGCGTGTTCTCGCTCATGCGCTTCTTCAAATCGAAGTCGTGTCGGAACAGATAGCGTTGCGCCGGCTTGAAGTGCTCCAGCATGTAGCGGACGACCTCCATGGCCTGCACAGACAACGGCACGATGTAGGGCGGGATGTCCTTCGCTTGCTGACGCTTCCTGCGCATGTCCATCTGCAACTGCTTCACGACCTCGGGCGGGATGATCCACAGTCCTTGGTCCAGGTGAAACTGGTCCGGCGTCGCGAGCCGCAACTCGCCGGTGCGCACGCCGGTCAGGAACAGCAGCCGCAACCCAAGCTGCGTCTGCAACCTGCCGCGATACTTGCGTACCCGCTGCAACAGCTTCGGCAGGTCGGCCATGCGCAGGAACGGGTTGTGGTTCACGGGCGGCAGCGGCACCGCGACCACATCGAGATCGGAGGCCGGGTTCTGTTCCAGACCCGGCACGGCCACCAGGGCATAGCGGAACAGTTGGTTGAACCAGGTCCGCACCTTCTCGGCGACGGACAGTGCCTTGCGTCGCTCGATCCTGGCGATGACTTCCAGCAAATCAGGGCGCTTGATCTCGTAGATCGTGCGCTTGCCCAACAACGGAAGAACGTCCTTGTCGAAGATGCGTGGGAGTACCGAGGCGGTGCACTGCCGGCCCTTCTTGAGACTGAGTTCGCGATGGGCGAACCACTTCCTGTACACAGCTTCGAAGGTGTTCTCACCGGCGAGCTTGGCAACCGAACGCTTCTGCTTGCGGTGAACACGGGGATTGATGCCCTTGGCGACCAAGGCCCGTGCTTCGTCGCGAAGCGCACGGGCTTCGAGTAGCGACACCTCCGGATAGGTGCCGAACGACATCCGCTTGCGCTTGTTCAGCCAGTAGTAGCGGAAATGCCAGCTCTTGCCACCGTTGGCGGTGACGGCCAGGTACAAGCCCAACGTGTCGTAGAGGTCGTAGGCCTTGCCGGTGGCTTTCGCGCGCCGGACAGCCATGTCTGATAGCACCATGCTCTAGCTCCTGAACATTCGTCAGGAACTGCATGCTGGTCACATCAGCCTCGCGCCTCTAGCAACAATCCGGAAGCCGCCGTACCCGTGAAAATGGGCCCAAAAATGGGCCCAAAAGTCCCGGATTCAGGTGGATTTCAGTGGACGGCCCCGGAACGCTGCTTCGATGAAAAGTCGTTTGGCGATAACGACTTACAGCGCTTCATGGACCTCCACGGATTTCCGTGGATTGATGCAGTGGAGCGGGTGATGGGAATCGAACCCACGTATGCAGGAGGGTAAGGAGATTACCTCACGATAATCTCCTCCCCTAAGAACCGTACGTGCAAGTTTCCCTGCATACGGCTCAAGCAACCCACAAACGCCTCATTTGTACATCGAGACGCCAGCAGGGCCGTACTTTCCTTCTAAAACATGGTGCTGCATGTGGCAGTTCGGATGTAGCAAGACCAGGTTGGTCGGCTTGTCCGAGCCCCGTTCAGACCGCTTGACGATGTGGTGTAGATGCCACCCCGTCTTACGGGTGATTTTCTGGTCGCAGATCGGGCAGAGTCCTTCCTGCCACCACCACAGCCAGCGGAGCTTGCGGCGACCCTCTAGCATGATCTCCATTTTCTGTCCAAGCCTTCTGGAGAAGTACTCGTCATACTTCGGGTCGTAGGGATTCGCCTCGCCCATAATCTTGATGTGACGCCGTTTCCGGTGCTCACTCAAGCTGGGCAGCAGCTTGTCCTTGTCCGCAAATCGCCAATCGCGCCCCTGCAGGGACTTGAAGTAACGCTGTTTGATCCACCGCTTTCCCTTGTTCGGGTGACGGCGGCACGCCCAACGCCACAGCATTTGCCAGATTTGATGATCGCATCGTGCAAACGTCCGGGATACCATCTGACTTCGATGGTAGTTGGCCCAGCCCCGGATGACGGGGGCGAGCGTGTCCACCACTTCGGTCTGCGCGGCAGCCTTTCTTTCACGCAGCAGCGTACGCACCTTGTCGAGGAACGCCTTGATATTCTTCTTCGACGGCTGGGTGACCAGCACGCGATTGAAATACCTCACATTCCACCCCAGGAAGTCGAAGCCCTCCGTCACTTGCGTGATTTTGGTCTTCTTCTCCGAGAGGCCAAGGCCCCTGGCGGCCAGGAACCGCTCCACCAGAGGTTTGATCCTGCTTTCCAGCAACTCTTTCGAGCTGCCGGTAATCACAAAGTCGTCCGCGTAGCGCACCAGATTGACCTTGGCCCCGCGCGCCTCCCTCACCGTCGAAAACAGTGTGGTCAGCTCGCGTTGCAGGCCGTCCAGCGCGATGTTCGCCAACACCGGGGAAATGATGCCTCCCTGTGGCGTGCCGGTATGCGTGGGAAAAAGCCTTCCCGTTTCGATAAACCCCGCCTTCAGCCACTTGCGCAGGATGCCTTTGTCCATGCAGACATTGGCGACCAGCCAGTCGTGACTGATGTTGTCGAAGCAGCCTTTGATGTCCCCTTCCAGCACCCATTTCGGCGAGGCCTTGCGACCAAGTGCGTTTCGCACCTGTTCGATGGCGTCCGCCGTCGAGCGCTCACGTCTGAAACCGTAGGAATGGGCATCGCCGGTCACTTCGGCGACGGGATCCAGCGCCAATAAGTGCAGCGCTTGCATGGCCCGATCACGCATGGTTGGAATGCCCAGTGGGCGCTTTTCACCGTTGGCTTTCGGGATGTAGATGCGACGTAATGGCAAGGGCTTGTATCTCTTGTTGCCGAGACCGACAACCGCCTGCCACTTCTTGTCCGGTGTGTCCCAGGTTTGCTTATCGACACCTGGAGTTTTCCGGCCTTGATTCTCCGTTACCCGCCTCACGGCCAACGCTTTCGCGCTGGTGGATTTGGTCAGGAGCTTCTGCAGGGCGCGAACCTTCCGCCACTCCCCCGCTGTTGCTGCTTTCGCAATTCGCGTCTGTAACCTCGCGACGATCCGGTGCGCATCGACCCACGGGATGTGGTGCCAAGCTTGCCAGGTCGTGGAGGCGACATCGCAATCGTTGAGACTTGCGTCCATATCAACCCCCGGTTGAATGGAGCGGGTGATGGGAATCGAACCCACGCTATCTGCTTGGGAAGCAGAAGTTCTACCATTGAACTACACCCGCCCGGTTCCCGTAAAGGAAGGACGCAACTACCCCTAGCGGGAATAGTACATCATTCCCGCAGGGCGGCGATTAACAGACCAGTCTTGCGACGGGTCACCAGATGGAAGTCTGCACGCTTTCGCGTCGGGGCAATCGTTTCATCCCCTATCTCCGCTATTACAGCGAAGCATTCGCTTTTTCCATCATCCTCTGCCCACTACGCCATCAATGACCCTCACAGGCCACCTTGTCCGCCAGACTGGCCGGACGACGTATTGGGTTTACCGCGTTCCGCACAAGTAACAAGAGTTGGGAAGGTTCCGCAATTTCGCCGGTGATCACATGTCAGCGTGTCCGCACCAAGCAAGCGGACAACCGATCACATGCCATTTTGGCCAGAGCCCGATACTGCAAGTTGCCTTTGGCTCTTTCAAGCTTGACGACGTTTATAAGCGGTTCACTTACGTTAACCATCCAACCCAGCCTAGCGCCTCATCCGGGTGCAACTCCCGAAATCACACCAGACCCCTCACGGGATATGGCGTACCCCATAAGGTGGCTACATTGTTGGAGCGCTCGGCACCCCACCGTTACCAGCGGCGCACTGCTCCTAGGCTACAGGGGGCTGAACCCCAGGATCAATTCATCCCTTGCGGGAGCTGATCGATTACTTGTGCAGCCTTCGCTGCATAGGCAAATCGAGTTTCCTCGATCTTATTAGCTACCAACAAAATCCCCCCTGCGAGCAGGTGCGTCGTTTTCAGGGACTGAACGACTTGGGCTTTTTCTCGAAAAACGTCGAGTAGGCGCTAACCTATGCGACTCGCGTCGCACGCTTGGGAAGCTGCCGTTCTACCATTGAACTACACCCGCAAAAACTGTCGCGCCGAGCGCGCGAGCCACGCATTCTAAACAGCGGCGAACAGACATGCAATTGCGACGAGTGCGATCGCGTTTCCAGCCGCTGGATCGTTCGCGTGTTGCCAAAATCATGATGTAATCGAGCACATGAGCGAAAACAGATATGTTCCGGCTGAAGCCGGCGAGGGCGGCGTCCGCCACGATGACGACGGGTGTGATCCGGGACAACGCTTTTCCAGCCGCTCGATTCGCAGTTTCGTGCTGCGCCAGGGGCGCATGACCGTCGCGCAGCAGCGTTGTCTCGACGAAATGATGCCGCTGATCGGCTTGTCCTACCGTCCTGCCCCACTTGATCTCGACGCCGCATTCGGGCGCGCGGCGCCGAAGATCGTCGAAATCGGTTTTGGAATGGGCGAGACCACCGCGCGCATTGCGGCAGCCTTGCCCGATCGGGATTTTCTCGCGATCGAGGTGCATGGCCCCGGTGTCGGCAACCTGTGCAAACTGGTTGCCGAAGAGCGCCTGGACAACCTAAGGATCATGCAGCATGACGCCGTGGAGGTCTTGCGCGACATGGTTTCGGAAAGGGCGCTGCACGGTGTGCACGTGTTCTTTCCCGATCCGTGGCACAAGAAGCGCCATCACAAGCGCCGCATCATTCAGCCGGATTTCGTCGCGCTGATCGCATCGCGGCTGGCGCCGGGCGCCTATCTCCACTGTGCGACCGACTGGGAAGAATACGCCCACTGGATGCTCGACGTGCTCGATGCCGAGCCCTTGCTCGCAAACACGGCCGACGGCTTTGCGCCGCGCCCCGATTACCGTCCACTGACCAAGTTCGAGAACCGCGGCCTGCGGCTCGGACACGGCGTCTGGGACCTGATTTTTCAGCGCCGTCCGCGTGACGTGAATGTCGTGGCGCCAGGAGAGCAATAGCATGATCACCGGCCTGTTCAGGTTCTTCGGCAGAATCCTCGTTTACTTGTGGCGGGCCGTGAATGGCCTGCGCGTGCTCATTTTCAATCTGGTGTTCGTTCTGGTCGTCGTGGCCGTCGTCATGGTGCTGATGCGCCCGGAACTGCCCTTGCCCGCGAGCGCGGCATTGGTGATTGCGCCGTCCGGCGTTCTGGTGGAACAACGCGAAATCGAGGATCCGCTGGCCTTGCTGCGCGCCGGTGGCGCGCCCGATCCGCAGACTGCGCTATCCGACCTGACCGAGGCCATCGCGGCTGCGCGGCTGGATGACCGCATCAAGGCGCTCGTGATCGAGGTGGACGATCTCGACGGCGCCGGGCTGTCCAAGCTCGCTGAACTGCGGACCGCGATCGAAGCCTTCAAGACCAGTGGCAAGCCGGTGCTGGCGCGCGGCGAACGCTATACCCAGGGTCAATACTACCTCGCGAGCGTGGCCGACGAAGTGCATCTCGCGCCCGACGGCTTCGTGCTGGTCACCGGCTTGGCGCGCTACGTGAGCTATTTCAAGGGCGCGCTCGACAAGCTCGGCATCAAGATGCACGTGTTCAGGGTGGGTGAGTACAAGTCGTTCAGCGAGCCATTCACCCGCACCGACATGTCGGACGAGGACCGCGCCAACTCGCGCGATCTCCTCGACGGCTTGTGGAACGTGTTTCGCAACGATGTTTCGGCGAGCCGCAGGATCACGCTCGACGTGCTCGACAACTACGTGATCGACTATGGCGCCGCGCTTGAGGCCAGCGGTGGCGATGCGGCGCTGGCGGCGCAGCGCACCGGGCTGGTCGACCGGCTGAGCACCCGCGATGAATGGGCCGCGATGCTCAAGGACCGGGTCGGCGAGGACGGCGACGGCGACTTCAACCAGGTCGCGGTGGACGATTACCTCGCCCATCATCGTGCGCTGGCGGCGCCTGCAAGCGCAAAGATTGCGGTGCTGGTGGTTCAGGGGGGGATCATCGACGGCACCAGCAGCACCGGCTCGGTCGGCGGCGACTCGTTTGCCGAGCTGGTTCGCGAAGCGCGCGACGACGAAAGCATCAAAGCTCTGGTGGTGCGCATCGACAGCCCCGGCGGCAGTGCGTTTGCATCGGAGGTGATCCGGCGCGAGCTCGAAATGACCCGCAAGGCCGGCAAGCCAGTGGTGGCGTCGATGAGCTCCACGGCCGCTTCGGGCGGCTACTGGATCGCCGCGGGGGCGGATGAGATTTGGGCGCATCCGGCCACCCTGACCGGCTCGATCGGGATCTTTGCGATGATGCCCGAGGTGGCGGAGCCGCTGGGTCGCCTGGGGGTCACCGTCGATGGTGTCAGCACCGGGCCGCTGGCCGGCGCCTTCGATCCGCGCCGTCCGCTCGACGATGCCGCCGCGCGGGCGATGCAGATCGGCATCGAACATGGCTACCGGCGTTTTCTGAAGACGGTGGGGGATGCGCGCAAGATGAGCCCGGAAGAGGTCGACCTGATCGCGCGCGGCCGCGTATGGACGGGTGAAACCGCCCAGAAGCTGGGGCTGGTCGATGGGCTGGGGGGGCTCGATGCCGCGCTCAAGGCCACTGCGAGCCGCGCCGGGCTGAGCGACTACGAGGTCGTGTGGGCGGAGGCCAGCCTCTCGACGGCGCAGCGCTTGATGCGTCGCCTGAGCGACATGACGGGTATCGAGTTACCGGCGCGCGCCAGCCGTCCGTCGCCGGTCGAGCAAGTGCTCGCGGTTTTACGGACCGATTTCGATGCGCTGTCGGGCTGGAATGATCCCCGGCACCAGTACGTGCATTGCCTATGCGCGGCGCCCTGATCGGATCGATTCAGTCCTCGGGCAGGAAGCGCCCGAGCAGGTCGTTGAGGAAGCGCCGCCCGGTATCGGAAGGGCGGACATGCTCTTCCGCGATGCTCACCAGCCCGGCCTGGCGTGCTGCGATCAGGGCCGGTTCGATGGTGTCTAGAGGCAGGCCGGTGCGTGCCTGAAACAGCGTCAGCGGCACCCCGCCGTTGAGGCGCAGGGCGTTCATCATGAATTCGAAGGGCAGGTCGGCGACGCCGACTTCGCGCCGTTCCTGGACGAAGTCGCGGCCCGCGGCGGCTTCGAGGTAACGGACGGGGTGCTTGTGGCGCATTTCGCGCACGATGCCGGTGTGGCTGGAGAGCTTGCCGTGCGCGCCGGCACCGATGCCGAGGTAGTCACCAAAGGTCCAGTAGTTGAGGTTGTGGCGACTTTGCTGGCCCGGTTTGGCGAAGGCGGACGTCTCGTAGTGCTCGAAGCCGGCGCTGGCGAGCCGTGCTTCGATGGCGTCCTGCATGTCGGCGGCGAGATCGCCGTCGGGTAGCGGCGGCGGGGCGTGGTGAAACGGGGTGTTGGGCTCGAGCGTGAGCTGGTAGCACGACAGGTGGCCCGGCCCGAAGGCGAGGGCGGTGTCGAGGTCGCGCAGCGCGGCAGCAAGGGTTTGCCGTGGCAGGGCGTACATCAAGTCGATGTTCACCCGCTCGAAGTGTGCGAGTGCGATCTCGATCGCACGCCGCGCGGCGTTGCCGTCATGAATGCGGCCGAGCTGGGCGAGCTGGTCGTCGTCGAAACTCTGCACGCCGATCGACAGGCGATTGACGCCGGCGGCGCGGTAGTCGCGAAAGCGCGCGGCCTCGAAAGTGCCGGGGTTGGCCTCGAGCGTGATCTCGGCCAGGGGGTCGAGCATCAGCAGCGTCCGGATGCCGGTCAGCAGCCGGTCGAGCGCGGCGGCCGACATCAGGCTGGGGGTGCCGCCTCCGATGAACACCGAAAGCACCCGGCGGCCCCACACCTGCGGCAGGGCGGATTCGATGTCGGCCAGCAGGGCGTCGATGTAGGCGCGCTCGGTGTCGCCGTCGAGGGCGTGGCCGTCACCGCGCAACGCATGCGAATTGAAGTCGCAATACGGGCATTTCTTGACGCACCAGGGGTAATGCACGTACAGCGACAGCGGCGGCGAACTCGCGAGGGCGGGGCGTGCCGGATCCGGCGTGCCCGCCGCGGGGGCTCTTGCGACCAGTGGAATGACTTTCATGGCGGTATGAATCAGACCTCGCCGCTCTGCAGGCGCTGGAGCAGGTGGCGCATGGCCGCGCCGCGATGGCTGAGGGTGTTCTTGAGCGGCGGGTCGAGTTCGGCCGCCGTTTGTTCGAGTTCGGGAATGTGGAACAGCGGGTCATAGCCGAATCCGCCTTCGCCGCGCGGTGTCTCGAGGATCTCGCCGTGCCACTCGCCGTCGGCGATCAACGGGCGCGGGTCGTCGGCATGTCGTACCAGAACCACCACCGAGTAAAAATACGCGTGCCGGTCGTGCTCGCCGGCCAGGCGCTCGAGCAGCAGCGCATTGTTGCGCGCATCCGAGCGGGGCTCGCCGGCATAGCGGGCGGACATGACGCCCGGGGCGCCGCCCAGGACGGTGACGCACAGGCCAGAGTCGTCGGCGATGGCCGGCAGACCGGTCAGCATCGCGGCATGGCGGGCCTTGGCCAGTGCGTTCTCGACGAAGGTCGGATGGGGTTCGTCGGCCTCGGGCACATCGAAATCGGATTGCGGCACTACCGTGATGCCCAGCGGCGCAAGCAGCGCAGCGAGCTCCGCGGCCTTCTTGGCGTTGTTGCTGGCGAGGACGAGGCGGTCGAGCATGGCGGATACTCCTTTCAGCCGGCGAGGGTCGCTTTCTGCGCTTCGACCAGCTCGGCGATACCGCGTTCGGCCAGTCGCAGCAGGGCGTCGAGTTCGGCGTGGCTGAACGCCTGGCCTTCGGCGGTGCCTTGTACTTCGATGAAACCGCCGCCGGCCATCATGACCACGTTCATGTCGGTGTCGCAGGCCGCGTCTTCTTCATAGTCGAGGTCGAGCACCGCCTCGCCGGCGACGATGCCGACCGAGACCGCGGCGACCAGCGTGTGCATCGGATTGCTCGCCAGCTTGCCGGTGGCGACGAGGCGTTCGAGCGCATCGTGCACGGCCACGCATGCGCCGGTGATCGACGCGGTGCGGGTGCCGCCGTCCGCCTGCAGCACGTCGCAGTCGATGATGACCTGACGTTCGCCCAGGGCTTTGAGATCCACCGCCGCGCGCAGGCTGCGGCCGATCAGGCGCTGGATCTCCTGGGTGCGGCCGCTCTGCTTGCCTTTGGCGGCCTCGCGGGCGCTGCGGGTGTGGGTCGAGCGCGGCAACATGCCGTACTCGGCGGTGAGCCAGCCCTGCCCTCTGCCGCGCAGAAAAGGCGGAACGTTGTCTTCGACGCTGGCGGTACATAGCACCCGGGTGTCGCCGAACTCGATCAGCACCGAGCCTTCGGCATGGCGGGTGTAGTTGCGGGTGATCCGGATGGGGCGGAGTTGGTCGGGCTTGCGGTTGCTGGGGCGCATTGCGGTCCTATTTGCTGAATTTCTGGATGGCTGAGTTGATCTCGGCGATCGCGCGTTCGATTTCGTCTTCGGTGAGATCGAATGCGTTGGCCGAGCTGCGGTTGCGGTCGAACGTGTCGAGCCGGGTGGTGAAGCGGTCCTGCGCCATGGTGCGGGTCGAGATCGAGTCGCCCGCGACCGCGCCGGTATCGTCCTGCCAGCACATCGCAACCATCGAAAGGTTGTCGCACAGCTTGCCGGCAAGCGCTTCCGAGTGGTCGAGCAGCTTTGGGACGGCCTGCATCACGTCGGCGCCGGCCAGGCCGGCCAGCACGTCGTCGTCCTTGAGGGGGCCCCACAAACCGTCGGAGCACAGCATCACGATGTCGCCGTCGCGCAGCTGGAACGGCTTCGAGTACTCGATCTGCGGGGGGTGATTGCCGCCGAGGCAGCTGTAGATGCGGTTGCGGCCGGGATGGTTTGCGGCGCCCGCTTCGTCGAGCAGGCCCTGGTCCATCATCATCTGCACGCGCGAATGGTCGCGGGTGCGCACCGCGATCCGGCCGCGTCGCAGCGTGTACAGGCGCGAATCGCCGGCATGCGCCCAGTAGGCGAAGCCTTCCTGGACGATACATGCCACCACGGTGGTGCGGGGGGCCTCGGGCAGGTGCTTGTCGAAAGCGTAGTCGACGATCGCGTTGTGGGCGTTGGTGAGTGCCCGCGACAGGAAGAAAATCGGGTCGGGCAGGGCTGGCGTGGCCTCGCGCTGAAAGGCTTCGGTGATGAACTGCACCGAGATCTGCGCGGCAATCTCGCCATGCAGATGCCCGCCCATGCCGTCGGCGACGATCATCAGCAGGGCATCGCGCGAATAACTGTAGGCGGTGCGGTCCTGATTTGCCTTGCGCCGGCCGATACGGCTCTCTTGGAAGATGGTGAACTTCACTGGGCTGACCTCAAGTGCGTCCGATGAAGGACTTGAGTCGCGTGCCGATATCGGCGTACCAGGTTGCCGGCATGGCCTCGCCCGCCTCCTTGCGCATCAGCGCCTTTTGCAGCGAATAGACGCTTTGGGGGCGTTGCAGCGGGTCGAGCTTCAGGCACCATTCGATGGTCTGCAGCAACTGCTCGGAGTAGCGCGACGCGTGCGTGCGCGTGACCGGCACCAGCGCGTCTTCCTTGACCCGCTCATCGGAGCGCGGCGGTGCGGTGCCCACCACACAGGTATACAGGCTGGCCCCGACGCTGTAGATGTCGCTCCACGGGCCGAGCGCGTCGCGATGCTGATATTGCTCGGGCGAGGCGAAACCCGGGGTGTACATCGGCTTGAGGATGGGCTGGTCGGTCATCAGGGTCTGGCGTGCGGCGCCGAAATCGAGCAGCACCGGCGTGCCGTCGGTGCGCAGGTAGATGTTGGACGGCTTGATGTCGAGGTGCAGCAGCTTGTGGGCATGCACTTCGCGCAAGCCGTTGAGCATGCGGGTGAATACACCGCGGATGAAGCGCTCTCGCACCTCGCCGCGATGCTTGCCGATGTATTCGTTGAGGGTACGGCCCTGCTCGAACTGCATCACCATGTAGACGGTGTCGTTGGCGCGAAAGAAGTTGAGCACGCGCACCACGTTGGGATGCATCAGCTTGGCCAGCGCCCGGCCTTCCTCGAAGAAGCACTTCATGCCATAGCGAAACGCGGGCTGGTTCTCGGCAGGCACCTGGGGCGAGGTCTGACCGTCCTTGCGCAACGCGAGCGAGTTGGGCAGATACTCCTTGACCGCGACCGGCAAGCCTTCCGGATCGAAAGCGAGATACACGATCGAAAAGCCGCCGAGCGAAAGCTGCCGCTCGATACGGTACTGATCGAGTTGATATCCGGGGGGCAGCGCGGCGTTGATTTGCGGAGGCATCGTGTCGAGGCGTGGTCGGGGCGCCTGGCGCCGTCAAGGTGGTTCAGTGTAATCCGAGATGACGCCGGCGGTTGCCAACTTGTGTCGGGACGGGGCCTGGGGCGCGGCCAGGCGCTCACGAACGTCCGCGCTGGTGCCGAATTCATGCAGGGAAATCGCGATCCCGTTCGCACATGCTGGATAATTGGGCCATTCCATCCACTTTACCCGGAGTCCCAGATGATCCATAGCATGACCGGCTTTGCGGTGCAAAAGCGTGATCTCGGCCACGTCAGCCTGCATCTCGAATTGCGTAGCGTCAATTCGCGCTATCTCGACCTGTTCTTTCGCATGGGCGACGACCTGCGCGCCTGCGAGCCGGCGATTCGCGAACTGATGACCGCGCGCCTGAGCCGCGGCAAAGTCGAATGTCGTCTCAACCTGCAGAGCACCGGCGCAGGCAGCGCCGAGCTCGCGCTCAATTCGACCCTGCTAACCCAGCTCGCAGCCGCCCAGGAGACGGTGCTGGCCAAAGTCCCGGCCTGCGCCCGCCTGACGGTGGGCGAGATCCTGCGCTGGCCTGGCATGCTCGCGGACGACGGGCTGGACTTCGAGCAGCTGCTGCCCGAGATCAGCGCCCTGGCGCGCGAAGCACTCGACGATCTGGTTGCCAGCCGCCGCCGCGAAGGCGAGAAGCTGGCCGCGATGATCACCGAGCGCATCGAGCGGATGCGCGCACTGGTCGTCGAAGTGCAGCCGCGTGTACCCGCGATCGTCGCCGAACACCAGGAAAAGCTCGCCGCCCGCCTGCGCGATGCCGCCGCCGCGCTCGACGAAGACCGTATTCGCCAGGAGGTCGCACTGTACGCGCAGCGCATCGACGTGGCCGAGGAGCTGAGCCGCCTCAACACCCACCTCGACGAAGTCGAGCGGATCCTGAAAAGCGGTGGCTCGGCCGGAAAGCGGCTGGACTTCCTGATGCAAGAGCTCAACCGCGAAGCCAACACCCTCGGCTCGAAATCGGCCGCCACCGACGTGAGCGGGGTCGCGATGGAGCTCAAGGTGCTGATCGAGCAGATGCGGGAGCAGGTGCAGAACGTAGAGTGAGGTTTCAGGGGGTCTCAATGCCACCAAAACCCTGAAAAATCAGTCGGTTGCGGTGGTTTTTGGTGCCATAAGGTTGCAGGCGATTTCAGCGTAGCGCACGATTTCTGTGTGGTAAATCGTGTGGGAAATTCTGTCCCCCGCGATGTCGGGATCAGCGCCCGAATATTTACCACACAGGTTCTTCGTGAATCGCTGTGGAGATCGCGCTATGACTGAGACAGAACGCGTCACTGACAAGACGCTGAGAGCATGGCTCACGGCAGGAGCCATGCATCGTGGCATCGGCGGGGGCCTCAACTTCGTGGCTACGACCGCCGGCGCGCGGAAGGGCCAGGCATCGTGGATCCTTCGCTACCGCTTCGGCGGCAGTGCTCGCGAGAAGGTGCTCGGCCGCTATCCCGACCTATCGCTCAAGGATGCCCGCGAGGCGGCGCGCCTGAACCGGGCACGCATCCAGCAGGGCGTGGACGTTGCAGCGGAGAAACGGGCCGAGCGGCTCAAGGCCCAGGAGCTGACCACCGTTGCGGCCCTCGCCCAGGCCTGGTACGAGCGTCACATCGCCAAGGTCCACAAGCACCCAGAAGTCGTTCTGCGGGTTATCCGCCGCCACATCGATCCGGCGATCGGCAAGCTCGGTGTAACGGACGTCCGGCCGCTGCACGTCGACAAGGTGCTCACACGCATCCTCGACGCGGGCGCGCCGACCGTGGCCAACGATGCGCTGCGCTACCTGTTCCGCATGTTTCACTTCGCCGTGAAGCGCCGGTGGATCGACGCCAATCCGGTCTCCGGATTCGAGATCTCCGACGCCGGTGGCACCGAGACATCACGGCAGCGCTGGCTGAACCGCGATGAACTCGCAGCATTTGCGAAGGCTATGCTGGACACGCCGAACTTTGGCCGCCCGAACGAACTGGCGGTGTGGCTGCTGCTTGCCTTATGCGTGCGCAAGATGGAACTGCTGTCGGCCAAGTGGTCGGAGTTCGACCTTGAACGAGGCGTCTGGTCGCTGCACCCGTCGCGCACGAAGATGGGCCAGTCCATCGACATCCCGTTGGCTGTTCCAGTGCTGCGTTGGCTGGAAGAGGTCCGGGTGTTCTCGTGCAATAGCGAGTACGTGTTCCCAGCGCGGCGGCTGATCCACACGAAGGGCGGCGTGCCAAGAAAGAACCGTTTCGGTCACATCAGCCCGGACACACTAAACGTCGCACTATGCCGCCTGCCACTGGACCACATTGAACACTTCACCGTGCACGATATGCGTCGCACCGCCCGCACCCACATGGCGGCGCTGGGTATAGATCGATTTGTGGCCGAACGGGCACTGAACCACAAGGTGCGTGATGTAGAAGGGATCTACAACCAGTACGACTACTTCGAGGAGCGCCAAATAGCGCTGCATCGGTGGGCAGGGCTACTGGAAGAGGTCGCGTCCCATGCAAAGGAGATGACATCATCACATCTCACTAAATTCCCGAACGACTACAAAGGGACTTCCCACATCCGCCGCTGGCCTATTCGGCCCGGCATCGAA